>OLNM01001410.1_pt1 | contig 18156 bp, 14 predicted proteins | sample 1672391 | NCBI WGS metagenome assembly OLNM01 (sample SAMEA3136680, study PRJEB25190) | human gut metagenome | reverse complement strand
CTTTCCGCCTTTTTCATATGTTCAGCATTACGGAAGCGTAAAACATTCCGTCACCGTATTCAAATTTAGCTACGCCATTGTATTTGGCGGCAATGTTCTTGACAGACTCTGTGCCGATCCCTTTGCCTTTGCGTTTTGAGGAAAGGAAACCGCCTTCTGGGTCGGTGAGGATAGTTCCGGTGAAGGTGTTGTCCACCGTCAGGCATAGGGAATAGCTGTCAGCCTTTGCTCTGATTATTATTTTTTTATTCTTTGCACTGTCAGACACGCAACCGTGAATGGCGTTTTCGATAAGATTTCCGAAAAGCACAGAGAGGTCGGTTATGTCTATTTTTATATCATCTGGTATGTCAGCGCTCACCTTGTATTCAATGCCGCTGCTTTCTGCTATTTGAGCAAAATATGCAAGAAGTGCGCTTACAGATGTGTTTTTGCAGTAAATGTGTTCTGATATATCGGGCATAGAATCCCTGAAAGAATTGAGATATTCCGAAAGCTTATCGTATTCGCCCTTTTTCAGAAGCTCCTGCATAAGAGCGATATGATGTCTGACATCATGCTTATAGCGTCTTGTTTCTTTTATCTTATCCTGCAAATAGTCATATTGCAGGTTCTGCATTTCAAGCAGGTGGTTATTTTCCTGAAGCCGCAGATTTTTCTGCTGTTCGATGACCAGCCGTGCCACGATGTAATACACCAGAAACGCCCCTGCGTTTATAAAGAACAGAGCTATGGTGTTCTTTGGCTCCAGAGCAAGCTCTAAGCTGCTTTTCGTAGAGTTGCCGTAGAGAGTATAGTACCATATTATATAGAACGTAAATGGGATAAGCCAAAGATAGCGCCACTCCAGACCTGACGGCTCTCTTTCCACCGCAGGTGTGTAGACCTTTTTCATGTAGATAAAAAGCGGCCCCCATACCACGGCTTCTGTCATAAGCATACAAAGGGAAAACGACCAGCGGTATGACTCATAGGCAAGTGACGGGAACAGAATGCCCTCCAGACACTTTGAGGTAATGACGATAAAGCTTGCGTTATTTGAAAGCAGAAGCAGTGTGAAGCCTGTTTTGCCGACCTTGACCTTCACAGCGAAAAAGTAAAAAGCCGCATAGAGCAGGGTGCTGACTGCACTTAGCAGACCTGCATTTGTGCTGAAAAATGCCGCCTGCCAGCCTAAAAAGATCTGCACCAGTGAAAGAGCCACAACAAGTCCCACGGTAGCTGTTTTGGAAAAGCGAAGCCTATGCCGGAAGGGATAAAGGGCAAGCACCATAAGTGGCAGAAAATTCAGAAGGGAATATATGCCCACTTCCACAAGGCGGTATAAAGGAGGCATTACTGCTCACCGCCTTTTCGCAGATCACTGAAGCGAAACTGAGCGAAGGCGTCTAATGTTTCTCTGGATTTTCGGCGACTTATGGGGATATGTGTGCCGTCGCTCATTATGAAAAGGTCGCTTTTTTGCTGGGCTATCTCATAGAAATTCACGATGACGCCTTTGGTGGAAGTGTAAAAGTATGAATGACTGCAAAAAATGCTCTCAATCTCAGCGAAAGAATTTCTTGAAACTATGCTTTCACCGTCTGTGCAATGGATAGTCACGATATGTGACGCACAGTCTATGTAGATAACATTTCTGAGTATCACGTTCTGACCGTCGGGAAGCTTAACTGAACGCATACGATCAATTTCATCAGAACCGATCCGGTCAAGCATGGCTTTTACTTTGTCAGCCTGAAAGGGCTTGCAAAGATAGTAGCAGGCGTTGAGGTCGTAGCTTTCGCTTGCAAACTCGTTGCTTGAAGTGCCGAATGCGATATGCACGTTTTTGTCTGTTTCACGAAGCTTTTCTGCGACCTCTATCCCTGTCATTTTCCCCATAAATATATCAAGCACCACCAGATCATAAGCTCCCATCTGCCAACATGACAAAAAGCTTTCTCCGCTTGAAAACGTATCTATCTGACAGCTGTGAGCGGTTTGTTCGGAAATATATTCATGAAGAAGTGCAAGGTCGTTTTTATTATCGTCTACCAATGCCACTCTCATACTGTAAAAATCCTTTCTTATACATGATTTCTTAATATATAATAACACACATCAAAGCAAAATTCAAGCATTATTCATTTATTTTGTTACCGCTTGTGCAGATTTTTGACCGTTTGTGCTAAATTTATTGACAAAGTGTGTAGTCTGTGTTAAAATAATCGTGTAAAATTATGTTCTGAGTAAAAAAGAAATATCAACCCAGAAAAATATTATGGAGGAATTAGAATGAAAAAGAAAATTTTAAGTCTTTTGGTGACGGGCTGTCTTTTGTTTGTGCCGACAACGGCATTTGCAGACGACAATAAGACGGTGATAAAAACTGTTGACGACCTGTTGGCGTTTTCAAAAGCGGTAAACAACGGAGATTATGACAAGAATAAAGACGCAGTTGTTGTTCTTGAAAATGACCTTGACTTGACAGGTGTTGTATGGACGCCTATCGGAAACGTTTTCGATGAAAACGGCTATATTGAACATTGTTTCAGCGGCAAATTCTACGGAAACGGTCATACTATTTCAAACATTGATTTTACGTCTATTTATGGTAAAGATTTGTTGGTCGGTTTCTTTGGCGATATCGAGGAAGCAGAGGTATCAGGTCTGACTATAGAGGGAAATCTGGATGTGACAAATACTGATAACGAATATACTGTTTATGGCACTATTGCAGGATTTGCAGGTGATTGTACTATTTCTGATTGTGTGTCAAACGTATCGTTCAACAATAACGGCAAATATGTTTATGGCTTCATAGGCATGGTAGGTCAGGCATACGGCACAACTTTTGAATATTGTGAGAACACAGCAGACATAACTATCTCAGGCGACAACGGAAGTGTTTATGTCGGCGGTATAGTTGGATATGCGCAGATTGGAACGGAAGTCCGCTATTGTTCAAGCACAGGCGATATGGTATATGCTGCACCAGACGCCGGCGGTATCGTAGGACGTTTGTATGGCGATTCCAAGGTTATAAACAGCTATGTTACAGGAAAACTCACGCCGGTTGGCAACGGAACCACAGATGTAGGCGGTATCGTTGGTTCAGTAGCCGGCGGTTCTGTAAGTGATTGCTATTTTGCAGGAGAAATTGACCTTTCACAGTACTCAGCCAAAAAGCCATATACACGTTTCGGCGGAATAGTGGGGAAGGATTCCTCGTCTACAACTGACTTTAAAAACAACTATTTCACAGAAACAGAAAATGTTGAAGCTTGCGGTTCAAATAAAGAAGCAGGCAAGGCTAAAGCATATGACTATATGACAACAAAAGAATTTTATGACGAGTTGACAGCTGGCGGTGCAAAGTATCAGTATGTTGAGGGAAAAACACCTGTCCTGCCAACTAAGGAATATGCAGTTGATTTTGAAGTAACACCTGCTGACCTGAAAAATGTTGTAATAAAGGTAGACGGAAAAGAGATAACAAACAATACTGCAATGCTTACAGCAGGCACTTACACAGTAGAGGTAACTGCTGACGATTGCGAGCCTCTCAGCAAGGAAATAACTATTTCAGCAGATATCGCAACACATACACAGGCTTTTGAACTTGCATACAAGTCAGCAGACTATACAGAGCTTGACAAGGCAGAGAAAGCCGCAAAGGCTCTCAACAAGGACGATTATGAGGACTTCTCAGAAGTCGAAAAGGCTCTTGCCGCTATTGACAGAACAAAGAACATCACAGAGCAGGCTGATGTGGACGCTATGGTAAAGGCTATAAATGACGCTGTGGCAAACCTTGTAAAGAAAGCACCTGCTTCTTCACAGCCTGACAGCGTAAGCAGTTCCGCTTCTGACAGCAAGTCAGACAGCAGCTCAAAGGCAGCTTCAAACGCTTCAAACACAAACCCATCAACAGGCGTTGCAGGCGGAGCTTTCGCTCTTGCACTTCTGAGCGGTGCGGCTGTGGTCATGGCTAAGAAGAAAAAGTAAATAAGATCTCCCCTATTGTTGATATTTCGGAGAAGGGCAGTTCCTTGTGGACTGCCTTTTTTCTGTTTGCAGGAAAGCGGGATTTGCCTGCATAATTTGGGGCGTTTTTTTGCAAAGAAGCATAAAAATGCAATTATTTAATATTGATACTGCAAAATCGTCCGCGCAAGCTTAGACTAACTATTGATAATAGTCAATATCTTTTATTATCTATTTTATACCATGAAATTACATTTATTCATAAAAAATCGTTATAGATTTAAGCGAAATGTAAAAAATCAGCTCACAAAATCTGCGTTTACCCCTGCAATTCAGAAAAATATGTGGTATAATTATATTGCTGTAATAGGAGCACAGCATGAAATGCTGGCAGTGTGTTTTCAATTGTCAGATGAATTTCTGTATAGCTTATGCTTAATAATAAGGAAAGAAAATGAATGTGCCGGCGTGTGCTGTTTCATTATAGCGCCTATTAACGATATTTTTTTTGAAAAGGAGTTATTGCAACATGTCAAAGATCGATTTGAGCAAGTACGGTATCACCGGAACTACAGAAGTTGTTTACAACCCTTCTTACGAGCAGCTGTTCGAGGAAGAAACAAAGCCAACACTCGAAGGCTATGAAAAGGGTCAGGAAAGTGAGCTTGGCGCAGTAAACGTTATGACAGGCGTTTATACAGGCCGTTCACCTAAAGATAAGTTCATCGTTATGGACGAAAATTCTAAGGACACTGTTTGGTGGACTTCTGACGAGTACAAGAACGACAACCACCCAGCTTCACAGGAGGCTTGGAAGTCTGTTAAGGAACTCGCTATCAAGGAACTTTCAAATAAGAGACTTTTCGTAGTTGACGCATTCTGCGGCGCTAACAAGGATACAAGAATGGCTATCCGTTTCATCGTTGAGGTTGCTTGGCAGGCTCACTTTGTAACAAATATGTTCATCAAACCTACAGCAGAAGAATTAGAGAACTTCGAGCCAGATTTCGTTGTTTACAATGCTTCTAAGGCAAAAGTTGAGAATTACAAAGAGTTAGGATTAAACTCTGAGACAGCAGTTATGTTCAACATCACAAGCCGTGAGCAGGTTATCGTTAACACATGGTACGGCGGAGAGATGAAGAAAGGTATGTTCTCTATGATGAACTACTTCTTACCATTAAAAGGTATGGCTTCTATGCACTGCTCAGCTAACACAGACTTAAATGGTGAGAACACAGCTATCTTCTTCGGACTTTCCGGAACAGGTAAAACTACACTTTCCACAGATCCAAAACGTCTCCTGATCGGTGATGACGAGCATGGCTGGGATGACAACGGTGTATTCAACTTCGAGGGTGGATGCTACGCAAAAGTTATCAACCTTGATAAAGATTCCGAACCAGATATCTACAATGCAATCAAACGTGACGCACTCTTAGAGAACGTTACATTAGATGAGAATGGTAAGATTGACTTCGCTGATAAGAGCGTAACAGAGAACACACGTGTGTCTTACCCGATCAACCATATTCAGAATATTGTACGTCCAATCTCTTCTGCACCAGCTGCTAAGAATGTAATCTTCTTATCTGCAGATGCATTCGGCGTACTTCCTCCAGTATCTGTTCTTACACCAGAACAGACACAGTACTACTTCTTATCTGGATTCACAGCAAAACTTGCTGGTACAGAGCGTGGTATTACAGAGCCAACACCTACATTCTCTGCATGCTTCGGACAGGCTTTCTTAGAGCTTCATCCAACAAAATATGCAGAAGAACTTGTTAAGAAAATGGAAAAGAGCGGAGCAAAAGCTTACCTCGTAAATACAGGATGGAACGGAACTGGAAAACGTATCTCCATCAAAGATACACGTGGTATCATCGATGCTATCTTAAACGGAGACATCAAGACAGCTCCTACAAAGACAATCCCATACTTCAACTTTGAAGTTCCTACAGAGCTTCCAGGCGTTGATCCAGCGATCCTTGATCCTCGTGATACTTACGCTGACGCTTCTGAGTGGGAAGTAAAAGCAAAAGACTTAGCTGCAAGATTCGTTAAGAACTTCGCTAAATATGAAGGAAACGAAGCTGGTAAAGCATTAGTTGCTGCTGGTCCTCAGGCTTAATGATCTGTTAATATCCATTAATTTGTTTTTTAGCTTAAAAGAAACCGGATGTCACATTGCATCCGGTTTCTTTATTACACATATTTGGAGTTCTATCATGTTAAAGAAGTTCATTAAATACGTCTCTCAAAATATGCTTGGTATGGTAGGTATGTCTGTTTATATTCTTGCAGACACCTACTTTATTTCTGTAGCGGTGGGTGCCGACGGTATCACTGCCTTAAATCTGTTTCTGCCAATTTATAATATTATTTTTGCGATCGGTGCGATGATGGGCGTTGGCTCTGCGATCCGTTTTGTTGTGGAACGCAATAAAAAAAGCCCGGATGCGGATGGATATTTTTTCCATGCGCTTGTGTGGGCTTTTATCATCAGTCTGTTTTTTATTTTTGTCGGTCTGTTTCTTCCGGATAAATTGATCGCACTGTTAGGCGGTGATGCCCAAATCGTTGCCACCGGGAAAAATTATACAAGAATTTTTATGTGCTTTGCTCCCTTTTTTATGTGGAACCACATTTGTAATGCTTTTGTGCGAAATGATGGAAATCCTTCCATTGCGATGTCCGCAACTTTATTCAGCAGTCTGTTCAACATCGTGTTTGACTATATCCTGATGTTTCCACTGGGGCTTTCCATGGAGGGTGCTGCACTTGCAACTGCCCTCTCCCCGGTCATAGGCATTGCGATCTGCTGTATCCATTTTCAATCAAAAAAGAGTACGATCCGCCTGAAACCGGTCCTGCCTTCCTTCCGCAGACTGCTCTACTGCTGTCAGGTCGGCGTTTCCTCTTTCGTCGGTGAGATTTCTTCCGGGGTTATCACGGTCGTCTTTAATATGCTGATCCTCGGTCTTGCGGGAAACACCGGAGTTGCCGCCTACGGCGTCGTCGCCAACACCTCACTGGTCGCAGTTGCCCTCTTTAACGGCATTGCGCAGGGCTCGCAACCGCTCATCAGTGAATCTTACAGCAAGGGAAATCACAAGAATATAACCACCTATCTGAAAATGGCTGTCACGACCACCATCGGCGTTGCTGTCCTTTTGGTTGTCTGCATTTACCTTTACGCCCCTGCGATTACCGCTATATTTAACGGAGAGGGAAATCAGGTGCTTGCCTCCTACGCAGAAAACGGTTTAAGGTTATATTTCATTGGATTTCTCTTTGCCGGAATGAACATTGTCGGAACTGCCATTTTAAGCTCGATAGAATCTGCAAAATATGCATTTTTTGCGTCCATCTCACGCGGATTTGTTGCGATCATCATTTTTGCATTCGTGCTGTCTGAACTGCTTGGATTAAATGGCGTATGGCTCGCTTTTCCTGCTGCGGAGTTTGTGACGATGTTGATTACATTGTATGGGCTGGTGAAGGCGATACGAAAATAATATCTCTGCTACAAAAAAATACCGGGCTGCTTCTATTTGAAGCATCCCGGTATTTTTTGTAGCTTTTATAACGCCTTCTTAATCGCTTCCATTAATTCATCATAAGTCTCATAGGCTGGCAGCTCCGGATTATCCTTTTTGATCTGTTCGGTGCTTTTGAATAAAAAGCCTGCCTTGCTGGCTTTGATCATTCCAAGATCGTTATGGCTGTCTCCGCTTGCGATCGTCTCGAACCCAATCGACTGGAGTGCTTTTACTGTTGAATACTTGGAATTTTCTACTCTCATCCTGTAACCTGTAATCTCGCCGTTTTCTGCCACTTCCAGTGAATTGCAGAAAATCGTCGGCCATCCCAGCTTTTTCATAAGTGGTGCTGCAAACTGTGTAAATGTATCACTGATGATGATCACCTGTGTCATGCTGCGCAGTTCATCTAAGAACTCTTTTGCCCCTGGCATCGGATCGATCTTTGCGATCGTTTCCTGAATCTCTTTCAGTCCAAGTCCATGCTCTTTTAAGATTCCAAGTCTCCATTTCATCAGTTTATCATAATCCGGCTCATCCCTTGTCGTTTTCTTTAACTCCGGGATTCCTGTTTCTTCTGCAAATGCAACCCAGATCTCCGGTACTAATACACCTTCTAAATCCAGACATACGATATTCATATCCATTTTTTCCCTCCTCAAAGTTGCTTCGTGTCATTGAAAAACAGTATATTGTCATTCTATTATATTTCGTGCTGCACTTCAAGAAGTGATTGTAACAAAGGTGCAAATTGCAATATCGCAAAGTCTTGCAATTTCTTCATCACTGCAGCTTGTATTTTTTGATTGTCAATGGAAGCTATATGCGTCATAAGATTCCATAAGTATTTGAGCTGCCTCTGAATCGCTGACATCCACAATATCACTGACATCTATCCATTTGAAATGTGCCCGATGTTCGGAAGCTTGCTGTGCTTCATAATAGCGCGCCGCATAAGTGCGATACTCATCCTCTGTCAGCTCTGTCCCATTGTAATCCTCATAGCTTATCGTTGCTTCGTAATCCGGACCTTCATATGTTTCATATTCAATGGCGAGTTTTGTTTCTGTTACAACATCATCCACGATCGCCAGTGAGCTGACCCGGTAGATGTAACAGTCTGGTGACTCTTTCATAAAATCGTACACAATATAATTATAGCATCCTTTTCCATTTATGATATTAGAGTATACCGTCACATCACTTTCATCCGATACCGAATCCATAAGATCCGGCTGGGATTCATATTCTGAAAAAGTTGTATCCAGTTCTTTTAGTTTTCCATCCTTATCTACTTTGTAAAAACTGGTATAAGAAAAAATTCCCGTGCCGCCACAATGCGAAACCAAAAGTTCCACTTGTCCATCCATATCCAGATCTGCCAGCGTGAATTTATATTGTTCATTGGCAAAATCAATATCAACTGCCCACTTGTCCCTGTTTTGTGCAAATATCTCAATCTGTTTTTGAATATCTTTAGTAGCTCCAGATATGCTGTCCACATATTTTACATAATCTGTCCATACGCCTTCCATATCAGAAAGCTTTTCTGTCAGATGCTGCTCGCTTAGAAATTCTTCCAAAAAAGTATCCCGATAAAACGGATTACCATTTTCTGTTTTCGCTTCTACTTTATAGCTTTCCAGATTTGGATAATCCAGATACATCATATTGTCCGGATTTTCCTGTAAAAATATAACCGGCATATTCCATGAATCTCCGTCATTACTATATTGGAGCAGCAGTAAAATATCCTTTTTCCCATCCATATTCACATCTGAAAATTTGACGCCACTGACCTGCCCAAATGAATCCGATATTGCTGCCGTTATTTCCGGAAACTCATACATAATTTTATCGTTTTTCATCAATAAGAATTCCGGCTTATTTGAATTATCTTCTGGTGCAACTGATGTAAATGTTACCATTCCCCAGTCATCCAGCTGAATCTCAAATGTCTGATCCTCAATCACTCTCTGCTTGAGGCTTTGCATGTTCTGTCCCGGTGTCTCTGTAACCGCTTCCTGCCCACCGGACAATTCTTTTAACACTTCCGTTGATGCTTCTTTTGCATCCTTTGCTTCCTGCTTACAGCCTGCAAGAACAAATGATACTATTATGAGTCCGAATATGATGTTCTTTTTCATCTGACTGCCCCACCTTTTATCGTTTCTCGGTATCTATAACGTCATCTGACTCCTCTTCTCTTATTTTATCATACCTAATTCTTCTATGCATCTTTTTCTGTTTTTTCTTCCATTTTGTATCCGATTCGAAAACCTACACATATTCTGCAATAGTATGATAAACTATCACTATAAAAAGCCATTCGGTGAAGAATAAGCTTCGCCTTGGATGGGATACAAATTTTAATGAGGGGGCATCCATGCAAAAAGAGAACAGAAAATATTACGAAGCCTATGAAGATCGATATAAAACCGCTCATGAAAAGGGTGTCAGTTGGGAGCAAATGAAAAATACTCCAATCGTTATGGATATTATTAATCGATATCACCTTCATCCTGAGCAGTCATTACTGGAAATTGGGTGTGGTGAAGGCAGAGACTCCGCCACCGTTTTAGAAAATGGCTTTCACCTTATGGCAACCGATATATCGCCTGAAGCAATAAACTATTGTAAGAAAAAAATGCCTGATTTTGAATCAAAATTCATGGTTTTGGATTGTTTATCAAGCGATTTGGATATGAAGTTTGATTTCATTTATTCAATTGCGGTTATTCATATGTTAGTTTTAGATGAAGACAGAAACGGGTTTTATCAATTTATTCATAGTCATTTGAAATCAGATGGAATTGCTCTTATTTGTTCAATGGGAGACGGAAAATATGAAATGCAAAGCGATATCAGCAACGCTTTTGAGATTCAGGAAAGAGAACATGAATCTGGAAAAATGATGGTTGCGAGAACATCTTGCAGGATGGTTTCATTCAGTACTTTTGAGAACGAGCTGCTGAGAAACGGACTGAAAATCATTGAAAAAGGCATCACAAGTGCGATGCCAAATTTCAATAGCTTAATGTATGCTGTAGTTCAGTAGAGAGCCTATCGAAAAGCAGCAGACAAACTGACGGAACTCAAAATCAGCTATATTCCGCTAATTCTCGTATTCCGAGAGTGATTCTAAGTCTATTGGGTGGTGTTCTCACTACCGAAATCTTAGAATAAAGACACAGAAAGCAAACCATCCATCCAAATGATATTGACCGCAACGAAAAAGTAGTTTCACTTCGATACATTCCCAAGGATGGAACCATTCTCCCCATCATCATTTGCACAGAAGATGATTTGCAGGAAGCCCGGCAAACCGCTGCTGTCCGTCATGTGATTTTTGGAGCAGCGTATTGCATTGAATGCCTTGCTGTGGTGTTGATCTATTTCAAAAAAAGAGCCAAGTAAAAAGGCATAGCCCACATTAAATGCCGTGTGGAATCTCCGGTTGCATAAAAATTAACTTGACTATTATTGCAGATATATTTTTATAAATCTTTTCTCTTGCGGAACAGATATTCATCAAGCTGCTTTTTGATATCTTCCGGTATCTCTCTTGCAACCGGGCAGACTGCTGCATTTGCAAAACGATCTGTAAATATTGCAAGGAAATCAATGTCTCTCTGCAGCTGTTCCATTGACATCACGTCTTTCAGATCATAGCGGCAATGGATCGGTGCAACATTTCCACCAGCAATACGAGCAAATGAAACTGCAGGAATGCCTTTGTCTGCAAATGGCGTAGAATCACTGGAATAAACGCCTGTTTTGGATGCGACTGGAAAACCAACTTCCGCTGCCATATAGCTGATGTAATGTGAAAGCTTATCCTCTGCAGATACGCATGCAATAAATTTGCCCATATACGTTCCTATCATATCCAGATTGATGTTCAATACGATTTTATCCAGTTCCGCCTCGTGATCTCTGACATATGCTTTAGAACCAAGCAGACCACGCTCCTCACTTCCACAGAACACGAAACGCAGTCCGTAATTTAATTCTTTTTCCTTCATCTGCTCCATGATTCCAAGAAGACCTGCACAGCCACTCATATTGTCATATGCACCATGGGAAAGTGATGTTGTATCATAGTGTGCACTTAATACGATCCAGTCGTCTCTTTTTCCCGGAAGTTCTGCAATCACATTGTGAGATTCTCCATCATATTCTTTCTGCTCAATTTCTAATTTTATCTGCTTTGCACCATTTTTCACGAGTTTTACTGCCTCGCTGGAATGAAGCATTGCACAGAGCGCCTTCCGTTCCTCACCGACAACTGCCTCACGAAGATCTCGCTGGTCAATATCTGTCTGTGGATAATACATATTGCCATACTGGAAAAGAATGGCTTTTGCCCCCACTTTCATCAGATCCTGATAGGTAAAAAATCCAATGCCCTGCGTATCCATAAGAACGATCTTATCCTTCGCACCTGCAATAGAAACTGCATCCGTTCCCGGCATGTAATATAATTCTCCCTCTACACTTCCGCTTCCGCAGCAGGTAAATGCTTTGCAGGTCAGTTCTTCCCCGTCTGCATATAAATGAGCATCTTCGATTTCGCCCATTGCGACACGGAATCCTTCCAGTCTTGCTGTAACCCCTGCCTTTCCACACTGCATTTTCAAATATTCTGCAACGTGCAATTCCTCTTTTGTTCCGCTTTCGTGGACAAAATCTGTTTCGTTAAAAATCTGCTGTAAATTCATTGCTCTCTCCCTTCCTCTACTTCTATCAGATTTATCCTTGTAAAAAATTTTGTCTCATTTTCATGATGAATATATGCTCCGTTTTTCATCTGAACACGAAGGCTTGCCGGATTATCCTTATTTACAGACATATAAACTTCGTGAATAGACCTCTGTCCGGCTTTCTCAAGCGTCAGCTTCAATCCCTTAGTTGCATAACCTCTTCCTCTGTATTTTTCTGATATGCAATAACCTATATGTCCAGGTCCTTCTCTGAGAAAATCATTGAGACAATGTCTTAAACTAAATACTCCCACATATACATCTTCATCAACAAGCACGTATGTAGTATCCGGAACAAATCCTTCCGGCAGCTCCTTTCCTAATGACCAGTTTCTCTTTTTCTCGATCCATTCAAGAAACTGTTCATAGTTATAGCCATATACGCTATTCATATATCCGTTTTCATTTTCCGGAAAAGTCATATAAAGCTCATATGTTTTTCGATAGTCAGAATCCTGTACTCTTATTAATTCCATGGACAATCCCTCCTTGTGTTTGTTCTGTCGGGCTTATTGAAGATGATATCACTCATATCTCGTCTGCCCTCTTGAAATTATTATTCAAAAGTATAATCATGGTATTTCTTCATGTCAATTGAAAATCATTTGATTTTTCATATATGCTCCAATCAGCTCTTATTTCCATGCAAAAAAGAGAAAATGGGCTGCCACAAAATGTGGCAACCCATTTTCTCTCTTTATATTCGTTGTGATCAGATTGTTCCTGTCACAGTTAAGGTTCCTGTTCCCGGTGTTACGATCCAGCTGCCGGTTGCCGGATCCTGCGTATAGGCTGCTGCAGGCACTGTGATCCTTCCGGCTGTTGTTGCAAATAATCCGGTTGCTTCGTTGTATGTGTAATCTGTTCCGGCCGCAAGTGCTGTTCCATTATAGCTTACCGCTATGTTGGAAAGGATCGGATCGAATGTATCGATGATCTCTGCTGCTGTGGCTGCATCCGCTGCAGTATTTCCGGTGTTCTGAATGAGGAACGTATAGGTCAGCGTTCCATTTTCCGTTACCGGAACCGGGCTGATCGATTTCGTGATATTTAATAGCGGCTCATTATCTGTTACCACTGTCTCTGTCACCTCGATCGGCGTAATGCCTCCGCCTGTGATCGTTGCTGTATTTACAACATTTCCGGTTGCAGCAAGCGGTGCATACGGATTCACTTCTGCTTCATATACGATCACTGCATTGCCGCCTGCCGGTACTGTGATCCCATTTATTACAAGTGGCGGTCCGGCTGTTGCTGCCGGTGCAGGCTGCAATACACCATTGATATAATACTTCGCTGTTCCTTCCATATAATCCAGTGGAACAAGAGATGTTGTATTATAAGGATAAGCTCCCAGATTATCTGTAATGGTAAGTCCTGTATAAGCTAACGTTCCCGCATTTACAATACTGATCACATAGGTGATCGTATCATTTTGTCTGTAAGTGTTCCGCACTGCCTCCTTTGCAGCGGATAAAACTTCCAGAATCTCACCGACTGCTATATTTGAATTGGCAATGGATCTTCCATAACGCAATTGTGCCTGGTTTGTAAAGCGTGCCATATATTTTTTTCCTTTCCTATTTTTTTGTCCCTTTTAAGCATTGTGCTATATTCAGGTACACTTTAATATATGACAGTTTTTTTAATCGTTTCTTTTAACCGTGCTGCCGTTTGATATTTTTTATTAAAATTCAGGTGTCAAAAAGTCTATTTCCCGCTTTTTGACACCTAAACCTTATTAATCAAAACTGTATGCGTTATACACTTCCGTAAGCATTTGGATTGCCTCTTCGTCACTCGTATTTACGATATCACTGACGTCCTTCCATTGAAAATGTGCCCTCTGCTCTGCTGCATTTTGTGCATCATAATAGGCTGCCGCATAAGCATAATACTCTTCCTCTGTCAGTTCTGCCCCGGTATAGTCCTTATAGGTGACTGTCGCTGCCATAATCCGGACCATCATATGTTTCGTATTCGACTGCCAGTTTTGTTTCTGTTACAACATCATCAACGATTGCAAGCGAACTGACACGGTATACATAACTGCTCGGTGACTCCTTCATGAGATCGTACACGATATAATTATAATATCCTTTTCCATTTATGATATTAGAGTATACCGTCACATCACTTTCATCCGATACCGAATCCATAAGATCCGGCTGGGATTCATATTCTGAAAAAGTTGTATCCAGTTCTTTTAGTTTTCCATCCTTATCTACTTTGTAAAAACTGGTATAAGAAAAAATTCCCGTGCCGCCACAATGCGAAACCAAAAGTTCCACTTGTCCATCCATATCCAGATCTGCCAGCGTGAATTTATATTGTTCATTGGCAAAATCAATATCAACTGCCCACTTGTCCCTGTTTTGTGCAAATATCTCAATCTGTTTTTGAATATCTTTAGTAGCTCCAGATATGCTGTCCACATATTTTACATAATCTGTCCATACGCCTTCCATATCAGAAAGCTTTTCTGTCAGATGCTGCTCGCTTAGAAATTCTTCCAAAAAAGTATCCCGATAAAACGGATTACCATTTTCTGTTTTCGCTTCTACTTTATAGCTTTCCAGATTTGGATAATCCAGATACATCATATTGTCCGGATTTTCCTGTAAAAATATAACCGGCATATTCCACGAATCTCCATCATTACAGTATTGGAGTAGCAGCAAAACATCCTTTTTCCCATCCATATTCACATCTGAAAACTTTACACCACCTCCAAAGAAATATTGCATTTTTTATGCAACAGGAACTAAACTATGTTTCCATTGCATAAAAAACGTCCCTGACAGAAATATACTCTCTGTCAAGGACGAATAGGAATTCTTATCCGCGGTGCCACCTTGATTCACAGCATCACAGGCTCTCTGTAAAGGCATTATTGCCGTTATCTCTGCTTCAACGGTTTAACGTATTAACTTTGCAGCCTAATGTATCACACTTGCATTGTGCTGTCAATAGGGCAAATTTAATCTTTCCTGTTCACGATCTTATAGTATTCTTTGGAAGTGATCTTGTATACAATCGTATAGATCACAAGGAAGATCATGCTCACGATTGCGATCGCCATGTTAAAGGTAAAGGTATCCACGATCAGTATCATCCGTAAAAAAAGTCTGACCACGCTGCTTGCCACGATCATATGCATAATCGCTGCTGCGACCGGAAGGTAAAATAATAACATAACCTGCGTCCGGATGGATTCTTTTGCTTCTTTTTCAGTCAGACCGACATTGGAAAGGATCTGGAATCGTTTCTGGTCTTCGTATCCTTCCGACATCTGTTTATAGTAAATGATCATAACCGTTGCCATGAGAAAGAGTGCTGCCAGAAACATTCCTACAAAAAAGATTCCGCCATAGAGAGTATAAAAAACACTCATCTCCTCTGATTTAAAACAAATTGCTTCATGGTTTAATCCACCCAGTTCCACCAAAGCTCTGACCGTTTCCATCTGTTCTGCTGTCAGAGCTTTTTCTAACTGGTATCCGATGAAAACTTCATACTCATCCGGATTTACTCTCTGTCCGGCTTCCGCCATCAGGGCACAGATCTGCTCATCATCCGGAAAGACAAGAATCTCACGTTCGAAAATTGACATGGTCGAATCAATGATATAGCGGATTGCAGAATAATCTGCCTCTCCTGCTACTGTATACTCTTTTCCCATAAAATTCAGGTTATCACCTTTTTTCCATTCTTTTCCTGAACTGTAGATGAGTATTTCGTCATCCTTAAGTTTCAGATCCGTATTGGCATATTCGTTATAATCAGCAGCAGACAACAGATACGTAACTATATCGGAGGCTATGTCACTGTCGAATGTATCCGGGTCTGTGATCTTTTGTTTTCCATCTTTTTCCGTGACCATGATATTCCGGTACTGTCTGTAAATCTGGTCGGTAGTCACAATCCCATCCTGCTGCAACGCTTTATTTATAGCAGCAAAATCATCCATGCCTTTTCCTGCCTCTGACACAGTTTCTGTCACTATAATATCTGTCGGATATCTGTCATCTATATTTTTCCCGATGAGCATCATCAGTGAAAAGCCACAGGTCAGCAACAGGATCACACCTGTAGAAAGTACACAGATGGACGCCAGTCCTGCTGCATTATGTTTCATCCGGAACATCAGATTCGATACACTGATAAAATTCTTTGTTTTATAGTAAAACTTCGGATTCTTTTTCATGCACTTCAGGATAAAAATACTTCCGGCTGTAAAAAGACAATAGGTTGCGATCACAACAAGCAGAATGCTGACAAATAATATGTTGACCGCACCCCCGATTGACTTAGCAGACAGTGCCAGCTTATATCCCGCAGTCAGTGTTATAATTCCAAGAATAAATATAGGAACTTTCACTTTCGGTTCTTTTTCCCCTGTTCTGTCACTCTGCAGCAGTGCGATCGGTTTTCCAACCCTGATGGAAGCCACATTATAAATCAGACTGACTGCAAAAAGGATAACAAATAAAACCAATGTACTTTTCAGTGCTTCCACTGAGAAAAACAGTCCGTTTACCGGTGGCTGATTGATGATCTTATAGAGAATGAGAAGCATTAATTTGTTCAGAAAAGTCCCCATCATAATTCCTGTGACAATGCTGATCAAAGCATTAATGAGGCTCTCCGCAGCTAAAATATAGGTAATATTCTTTTTGGACATTCCAAGAATTCCATAAAGCCCCATCTCCTTTTTTCTCGCCCTTATCATAAACTGATTTGTATAAAAAAGAAAAACTGCCGCAAAGACTGCTACGATCTGACCGCTGATTTCCAATAAAATCGAAATAATCTGTGCACCATAAAACGCTTCCATTCCATCTTTATAAATGTATGGACAATGCGCAAGTGACTGCAAAATATAATAAATCATGACAGTCATCGTTCCTGCAAGCAGATATGGGATCAGTGTCTTTTTATTTTTCTGCATTCCACTGAACACAAATTTTGTAAGAAGCTTATGATTCACTGTCCTCTCCTCCTCTCATCAGAACGGTCACTGCGTCGCAGATTTTATCTAACATCGCACTTCTTGTCATATCGCCGCGGTAAATCTGATGGAATACTTCACCATCCTTAATGAACATGACACGGTCGGCATAGCTTGCTGCCACATTACTGTGTGTTACCATGAGAATCGTCTGACCTGTCTGATTAATCTCACGAAGCTGTTTTAAAAGATTAGTAGCTGCCTTGGAATCGAGTGCCCCGGTAGGTTCATCTGCCAGAAGGATCCTCGGATTTGTGATCAAAGCTCTTGCGATCGCAGTTCTCTGTTTCTGCCCGCCGGACACTTCATAAGGATATTTCTTCAAAAGCTCCGCAATTCCAAGCTGTCCGGCAGCCTTTTCCGCTTTTGCATCCATTTTCTCTTCCCCATGGAAATCTTTTACCTGAGCTGCAAGCTTTACTTTAAAGTCCTTCGTATCAAATCCAGTAATTTCTCCAATTCCTACGGTTCCTTTTCTGACGTTTGTCCAAAATTCCGGAACCGTATTCCCGATTGGCGTAACCGCGCCTAATCCGGTGATCACAACTCTTCTTTTCTGCACCATTTTTTCCTCTGTATTTTTTTTCATAAGGCTCCTCATGTCCTGAAAATTCCCTGTGCTGCTATCTCAAAGCTGTCTTGCGCCAGATTTGCTTCTACTTTTTTTTGCTACATCAGCATGCCGCCATCTACCTGCAATACCTGACCGGTAATATAATCTGCGTCTTCGGATGCCAGAAACGCGATCACCCCCGCCACCTGTTTTGCTGTTCCAGGTTTTTTCAATGGGATTGCAGAAAGCATTCGTTCTCTGGCTGCATCGCTTAAATTTTTTGTCATATCGGTCTCAATCCATCCCGGTGCAACTGCA
>OLNM01001395.1_pt1 | contig 18348 bp, 14 predicted proteins | sample 1672391 | NCBI WGS metagenome assembly OLNM01 (sample SAMEA3136680, study PRJEB25190) | human gut metagenome | reverse complement strand
ATAATCTGCGCAGCACCGGCATTCAGCACGTGAACCAGAAATATCTGGACGCCCTAAAGCGCGCCCTGGGGCAGGCGGAGGGACTGGACAAGGTCTTTGCCCGCCACATCACCAACAAAAGCGGCAAGTACATCGTGTTTTGCTCCGGCAAGGAACACATGGACGAGATGATTTCCCATGTGCCGCAGTGGTTTGCCGCCATTGACCCAGCGCCGAAGGTCTATCGGGCGTTGTCCGAGGATCCGTCCACCGACAAAGCCTTTGCTGACTTTAAGGCGGACAGCAGCGACCACCTCAAGCTGCTGTTCTGCATTGATATGCTCAACGAGGGCGTACACGTTGCGGGTATTTCGGGTGTGATTCTGTTCCGCCCGACGATTTCGCCCATCATCTATAAGCAGCAAATTGGTCGCGCCCTGACGGCAGGGGACAGTGCCACACCGCTGATTTTGGATGTGGTCAACAACTTCGAGGGACTGTCCAGCATCAGCGGCTTGCAGGACGAAATGACCGCCGCCGTGCAGCGCCTGTACGCCAACGGCGAGGGCGACAAGGTTGTCACCGACCACTTTGAGGTCGTGGAGCAGGTGCATGACTGCCGCGTTCTGTTTGAGCAGCTGCAAAGCAGCCTGTCCTCGACGTGGGATCACTACTTCTCCGAGGCAAGCATTTACTACGCCGAACACGGCAACTTGGACATTCCGCGTCGCTACAAGACGCCCATGGGTTTGAGCCTTGGCGCGTGGCTGCAAATTCAGCGGCAGGTTCGCAGTGGCAAGCGTGTCGGGAGCCTGACCCAGCAACAGATCGAACGCTTGGACAGCATCGGTATGCGCTGGGACAACTACAGCGACTTGGCCTGGACAAAAGGCTATGAAGAAGCCACGCAATATTACGCTAGGCACGGCAACCTCATGGTGCCTGTGGAATGGAAAACGAAAGATGAATTCCCATTGGGGAACTGGATTTCCAACAAGCGCACTGAAAAAGCCGCTGGAAGGCTGGACGCGGAGAAGATGAGCCAACTGGAGCGCATTGGCATGGTCTGGGATGCCTTCAGCGAAAGGTGGGAGCAGGGCTTTGCCGCTGCGGCAAAGTATTATGCTGACCACGGCAATTTAGTCGTGCCTGTGTCCTACACCACAGAGGATGGGCTGCGTTTGGGAGTCTGGATCAGAAACCAGAAACAAACTTATGCCAACGGAATGTTGCGGCCTGAAAAGGCCGAACGGCTGGAAAGCATTGGAATTCTTTGGGCGCAAAGCAACTTCGACTTTAAGTGGAACGAGGCTTACGAAGCAGCGAAATTGTATTTTGAGGAAAACGGCAGCCTGAACGTGCCCATCGGGTATACAACCCCTGATGGCATAGCCTTGGGCAAGTGGGTGGCCCGTCAGCAGTATGCCTACAAAAGCCCGAACAATAGCAATTGCAAACTAACTTCGGCGAGGGTCACTTTGCTGGAAAAGATTGGCATGCAGTGGGAAAAGCCTGACCCGTGGCAGCATAAGTACGATTTGGCGTGGGATTATCTGCAAATGCACGGCAACCTGCAAATCCCGGCTAAGTATAAAACGGCGGACGGTATCTGGCTGGGCCGCTGGTTGTACGACCAAAAGGTTATGCTGCGCAAGCAGTCACCCCGGCTAAGCGCCGAACAGACAAATAAATTGCGGAAGCTGCTGGATGAGGACACGGCAGGAAAAGCATGTTAAGTAAAAAATGATAAGGCGGAGAACATGGCAGTTGCGGTAGAAGAAAAGACAAGCACAGAAGGTGCCTATTCCATTTACGATTCAAATGAATGGGATAACGAAGTGATTCATCAAGCGATTCAGGAACACCAATATCATTTAACAGATCGGCAGAAGCGATATGTTGGCATTAAGCGTGTGATTGATACATGCATTGCGGCTGTTGTGTTGCTGATTTTAGCAATACCGTTTTTGTTGGTTGCAATTTTGCAAAAAATCAACAGTCCTACAGAATCCGTATTCTTCCTGCAAGACCGCGTTGGACTTCACGGAAAGGTATTTAAAATCATCAAGTTTAGAACGATGAAGTCCTCAGCGCCGCACAACACGGCCACTGCTGATTTAGAAAATGCAGAGATGTATCTTTCTAGGTTTGGCAAGGCTCTGCGCCGCTTCAGCATTGATGAACTACCGCAACTCTTTAATGTACTTTGCGGTCAGATGTCACTGATTGGTCCACGTCCACTGATTGTGTCAGAGTATCCGGCGCAGTACTTACGAGAGTTCTACGGTGTATATGAAGTCCGCCCCGGCATTACGGGCCTGGCCCAGGTCAATGGCCGTGACACGTTGAACGATGTGGACAAGGTGAACTATGACCGTGCCTATACCCGCAACATCTGTGCCCGGCTGGACATAATGATTTTGTTAAAATCTGTTGGCTATGTGGCTAAGCAGGAGGGTATCGTAGAGGGTAAGCAGCCTAAGGTGCCCGGGTTTGCATCAGAAGTGAATGCGAACGTTGAGAAAGACATAAAGGATGCGCTGATGAACGGATGAAAATTTTAGTTGTATGTCAGCATTACTGGCCGGAGCCGTATCCGCTCCCGGATATCTGCGAGGAACTCGTACGCCGCGGCCACAGTGTGGATTTGATCACAGATGTGCCGAACTACCCCATGGGCATCACCTATCCGAACTATAAAAACGGGCAGCGTCGTAAGGAAAAACATAACGGTGTACATATCACCCGCGTTTTTACAATTGCACGGCGACATAATGCTGTATTTCGTCTGCTGAATTATTACAGCTTCATGCTTTCATCAACGTGGTATGCAAAGCACCTGAAGGAAGAATATGACGTTGTTTTTACCAATCAGACGTCGCCTGTAATGATGAGCAATGCAGCGTTTGCCTATGCCAAAAAGTATCACAAAAAGGTTGTGATGTATTGTATGGATCTGTGGCCAGCGTGTCTGGCGGCAGGGGGCATTGCGGAAGGTTCGCTTATTTATAAATTTTTTGGGTGGGAGTCCAAGCGTCTGTACAATAAGCCGGATAAAATCCTTATTACGTCGCAGATGTTCCGCGACTACCTTGTGCAGCAGCATGATGTAGAAAACAACAAAATTGAATATCTTCCCCAATATGCACCGGCTCAGTTTGACATGATACCGCCCAGCGCAGAACACAAGGAAACCGTAGACTTGATGTTTGCGGGCAATATCGGAGCGGCGCAGAATTTACAGGTTGTGCTGAATGCTGCGGAGATCCTGAGCAATGAGAAAAAGTTGCGATGGCATATTGTGGGCGATGGCTCTGAACTGGAAAATCTAAAGCGTCTGGCAGTCGAGAAAAAGCTGGACAATGTGATTTTCTATGGCCGCAAGCCGCCTGAGAAAATGCCGAAATACTACGCCATGGCAGATGCGATGCTGGTGACGCTGACCACGGATAAGTTTATTTCGCTAACCCTGCCAGGTAAGATCCAGACCTATATGGCCGCAGGAAAACCAATTATTGCATCTGCAACAGGGGAGATACCCACAGTGCTTCAAGATGCGCATTGTGGGTACTGTGTTGCTCCGGATGATGCGCGGGCGTTGGCGGATGCAGTAAGAACATTTATGAATACGAATGAAAAAGCTGTGCTGGGCCAAAACGCCCGCATGTATTATGAGACGCATTTTCTGCGAGATAAATTTATGAATCGTCTTGAAAACACATTGATTGATAATGCAAGCAAAAAATGATTCAAATTCCAGAACCACTGCACAGTATACAGGATGATGAAACCAATTCGGTAGGGAGGAAATAGTATGAGCAAAAATCTTTTGCGAGCCCCCATTGAGCTCGCACATCGAGTTAATGTTGATAAAGAGACAAAAACAGCTTCCTATCGCAATGATTTTATGCGTGATCGGGATCGCATAATGTACTGCAATGCATTCCGTAGGTTGGATGGGAAAACGCAGATATATTTGATCGGAAGCGACGACCATCGCAGAAACCGTTTGACGCATACGCTGGAAGTTGCGCAAATTGCACGGACTATTTCCCAGGCGTTAGGGCTGGATGAGGATTTGACGGAAGCAATCGCGCTCGGACATGACTTGGGGCATACTCCTTTTGGCCATGCGGGTGAGAGAATGCTGAACCGGATAATGATTCCGGAAAGCACTGTAAAAGTCCCGGAGTCACCGTTGTATGTGGGAAATACTGACTATAAAATATGCGAAAAGAGGCTGGAAAAGCCTTATTACGGGTTTAAGCATAACCTACAAAGTGTTCGCGTTGCTGCGCTTTTGGAAAATGGATACGGTGATAGTGGGTTAAATCTTACAAACTACACCCTTTGGGGAATGATGCATCACTCAAATTTGGCATATCGTGATGACGATGGAGCCCCTAACTACTGGTCGGTATTTACTCCCGCACTTTTGGTGGAAAATGGTCAGCAAGCCTGGTCTTTTGAGGCGTTTGTTGTAGCACAGGCAGACGAAATTGCGCAGTGGCATCATGATTTGGAAGATGCGCTGCGTAGTGGGGCGATGTCAGCCAGCGCGGTATGCGGAAAAATCAGAGAAATTTTAATCGGGATCATGAGCGAAAGTGATAAACGCTGCTTAGAGGAAATGGAGCAAGACGCTGAGCAGGAGCATTATGACCGGAAACACTTTGTGACTCTCGCCTCAAAGGTTGTCGTAAATACATTGGTTACGAGAATTGTAGAGTGCTCAAATCAAAACCTGCAAAAGATTTCTAGCGTTCATACGTTAAATGAAAATACCCGACTGAACTTTTTCCGTGAGCATACGGGAGATGAACCCTATATAAAAAATGCGATTGCATTTGATGCGTATAAGGACGCTGACGGGGCCAGAGCAGAAACCATGGAAACCCTGGAAAGATTTGGCGATGCAATTAGAACCGAAATCCATCATTCTCCCGAAGTTGAGCGTATGAATGCAAAAGGCATGTACATTATTCGTAAGCTTTTCCAGGCATATGCAACGCATCCGCAGCAACTGCCGGATATTTCAATTGTGCAATTCATGGTGGAGACCCATGAAAAGAACAGCACGTCCGGGGCAAACTACCCGGATATGGCTTCCGCTTATAAGTTGAGCTCCGGCAGGGTTAGAAGTGACTTTGATGCATTCTGGAATGATAAAAACAAGAATGCTGAAAGCAGGAAATTTTCTGCTAGGGTTTGCATGATGCGAAAAATCTGTGACCACATTGCTTCTATGACCGATCATTACGCGATAGAAGAGTATGAAAAGCTGTACGGGTGAATTATGAAAGTACTTCTCATTAACTCCGTCTGTGGCATTGGCAGCACAGGCCGTATCTGTACGGACTTGGCGCAACAATTTGAAGCCGCAGGCGACAAGGTCAAAATTGCTTATGGCCGCAAGGGGACTGTGCCGGAGCAATTCCAAAAGTATGCGGTGCGCATCGGCACGGATTGGGACTGCAAAATGCACGCAATCCAGACCCGACTGTTTGATACGCATGGATTCGGCTCCAAACAAGCAACAAAAGAGTTCTTGCAGTGGGCCGAGGAATACAAGCCGGACTTACTTTGGCTGCACAACATTCACGGCTATTATATAAATGTAGAAATGTTGTTCGCATGGATCAAAAAACACCCAGAAATGCAGGTCAAATGGACACTGCATGACTGCTGGGCCTTTACAGGCCATTGTTCGTACTTTACCGCGGTAAAGTGCGCCCAATGGAAGAACCATTGTTCGTACTGTTCTCAGCTTCGCCGATACCCTGCATGCTACGCAATGAGCTCCGTTCGCCGCAACTTTGCGCGCAAGCGCGCTGCGTTTACAGGAGTGCCCAACCTGACGCTCATCACCCCCAGTAAATGGCTGGCCGACCTGGTGAAGCAGAGTTTCTTAAAAGAGTATCCCGTAGAGGTTCACTATAATACCATCGACACCACGATTTTCAAGCCGACGCCCAGCGATTTCCGCGAACGATACGGCCTGCAGGATAAAATTATTGTGCTGGGTGTTGCCAATGTGTGGGAGGACCGCAAGGGCTTATTTGATTTTTACAAGCTGGCCGAAATGCTGGATGACCACTATGCCATTGTGCTGGTTGGCTTGAGTGAAAAGCAAACCGAGAATTTGCCGAAAAATATTAAAGGTATCCAGCGCACCAACAGCCCCAAGGAATTGGCCGCAATTTATACGGCGGCAGATGTGTTTGTGAATCCCAGCGTAGAAGAAATATTCGGCATGACGCCGGTGGAGGCCCAGGCTTGCAGCACGCCGTCAATTGTCTATGAGGACACTGCCTGTGCCGATGTGGCCGAACAAAATGGTAACAAGGTTGTCCCGCAGGATGTGAACGCCCTATATAAAGCGATTACAGGCGAAAAATTCATGCGGGGGGAAAAAAAACATAGCAAAAAGCGTGGGTGCACGATTGTTGCAATCCCACGCACGAATAGTCCCCAAGAACTGGCTGAAATTTATACAGCCGCAGATATATTTGCCAACCCGACTTATGAAGATAATTATCCCACTGTAAACCTTGAAGCACAGGCTTGTGGTACAAAGGTTGTGACTTATGACACGGGTGGGTGCAGAGAAACGTTAATACCTTCTCTCTTGGGACAAACGGCGTTTCAGTGAGGAATAATTGATTTATGATGAATGGTGATAACAATTATAAAAAAATTGCCTTAATTATACCGTATTTTGGCAATTTCAAAAACTACTTTCAATTATTTCTAACATCATGTAAAAATAACCCTACAATTGACTGGCTTATTTACACGGATTCAATAGAAGCATACGAGTGGCCTGAAAATGTGCATAAAATCACAACTACATTTGAAGATTTTAAGCAACGTATCCAGGCAAACTTTGATTTTTGCGTGTGCCTTGATAAGCCTTACAACTGTGCGATTTTAAGCCTACATATGGGGAAGTGTTAGCTAACGATTTAAAGGACTATGACTTTTGGGGATATTGTGATTGCGACTTGATTTTCGGAGATATTCGTAAATTTTTAACAGATGATGTTCTCGGAAAATATGAAAAGATTTTTACACGGGGACATTTGAGTATCTATCATAATGATGCTGCAACCAACGCATTTTACAGAACGCAAACCAACTATGACTACAAAAAGGTTCTGACGACTCCTCAAGCATGGGCGTTTGACGAGTGGGGAGGGGTAAGCTCTGCGTGGGATAAGAGCGGCAGAGTCTATTATGACGAACTCTGTATGGATGATATCATGTACACGCTAGATGGATTCCATCCAACAAAGTCGATTCGGGGATATGGCAATCCATATCATAAAAATAATGTGAATCAAGCGTCAAAATATAGAAAAATGCGTAATGTGGTTTACGCATATGAGAATGGGAAATTGTTCCGCTGTTGGAATACACATGGAAAAATAAGCAAAGAAGAAGTTCTCTATGTACATTTTCAAAAGAGAAATATGAATGTGGATTTGCAGCAGGAAGAAGAGAATAGCTTTTTAATTGTACCTGACAGATTTGTAGATTATAAAGATTTGACGCAGCAACTGATGAAACAACTCGCTCCTCATAAATTAACAGGTAAGAATATTATAGAAAGTACAAAACAAGTCGTCAGAAACATTGTGAAATAAGGGCAGTCTATGAAGGTAACACATATTTGTCTTGCGGGTCCTGTAACGGACGGTTGGAATTATCAAGATAATCTATTGACCAAATATCAAGAAAAACTTGGTTATGATGTATCAATTATTACGTCCGAGTGGATTTGGACCGAAAAAGGAAAGCTGGGGAAATGCGAAAAGCATGACTATGTAAACGCTGATGGAGTTCGTACAATACGGTTGCCAATGAAGGGTAAGGATGATTTCAACCGAAAGTTCAAGAAATATCCTGCTTTATATGAAATGCTGGAAAAATTGTCTCCAGATGTTTTATTTATTCATGGAGTAGCTTTTTTGGATACAAAAACTATTGTGGAGTTCTTAAAAAAGCACCCAACTGTTGTCGCGTATGCGGATAACCATGCTGACTTTTCAAACAGCGCTACAAATTGGCTTTCTAAAAATGTTTTGCATAAAATCATTTGGAAGCACTACGCTCAGCTCCTGGTTTCGTATGTCAAGAAGTTTTATGGAGTATTGCCGGTTCGTGTTGATTTTCTCAGTGAGGTCTATGGAATTCCAAGAGAAAAATGTGAGCTTTTAGTCATGGGTGCGGACGATGAGTTGGTACAAAAGGCTGCCGCACCAGAGACAAGGGCACGTATCCGCAGCAAGTATGGTATTGCAGACGATGATTTCTTAATTATGACAGGCGGAAAGATTGACGCTTGGAAAACGCAGACTCTGCTACTAATGCAAGCAGTTCGTAATATTGACAATCCCAAGGTTAAATTGATTGTTTTTGGATCTGTGGCATCAGAACTGAAAGAACAGGTCGATAAACTGACAGACGGAAATCGTGTTCAGTACATCGGGTGGGTGCAGGCCAGAGACTCCTATCCGTTGTTTGCGAGCGCGGATTTAGTTTGCTTTCCGGGTAGGCATTCGGTCTTTTGGGAGCAGGTAGCAGGACAAGGCATTCCAATGATTGTTAAGGATTGGCCTGGAACACATCATGTGGACTTAAGTGGAAATGTCATTTTCTTGAAAGAAGATGATTTAAAAGAGCTCGAAAAGAGAATTAGTGAAGTTGCTTTTGACTGCGATTTATTTACGCGGATGAAAAAGGTAGCAAAAGAAAAAGGAATGAAAGCGTTCAGCTATAAAGATATTGCAAAAAGATGTATTGAGTGATAGAACGATGCTTTTGGTGAGAGGAAATCGCAACTACAATGAGAGAAAATATTACATTCAGTGTCATTATTCCAATATATAATGTTGAAGCCTTCCTGAAGGAATGTATTGACTCAGTATTGCAGCAGACATATAAAGACTATGAAATCATCTTAGTTGATGACGGCTCAACGGATGAATCTGGCGCAATTGCAGATACCTATGCCCGTAATTATCCAGGCATAAATGTGATACATCGAAACAATGGAGGGCTTTCTGCTGCTAGAAATACCGGAATTGAAGCAGCAAAAGGGCGATACATTATATTTGTAGATAGCGATGATTATATCGATAAGAATGCATTGTTAAACTTTGCTAACTGTGTAGTGCGGTATAAAGAGCCAGATATTATTGCTGCGCAGGCGTATTCTGTGAATTGGGATGGTAACGTTAAGCTGAAATGTAAAGATCATCACCATATAGAAGGGATTCTTTCAGGACGAGCGTTTTGGGAAACAGCAATTAAAGCAAATGAAATTTTTGCATGCGCCCCTTTCAATGCCTATAAAACGTCGTTGATCCGGTGTACTCATATATACTTTTTGGAAGGGCTACTTCATGAAGATCAACTATGGACACCGACGATTTTCTGGAATGCGAAAAGTGTCGTCGATGGCGATTTTATCTTCTATTATCATAGAATGCGCCAGGGCTCGATAACACATTCAAGCGGACATGAGAAAAAAGCGTGTGACTTAATAAGCACATGTTATTCTCTGGAAAAAATGTACCGAGAATATCCATTATCGCAATCAAAGTGGAGCAGAGATTGTGTTGCGGTACTGTATATGAGTGCAGTATTTATCGGGGCGGAGAAGGTGCTGCAAAAGGGCATTGTGAAAAGAATCTTCCCGATTCGAAATGCCTGTAGCAGAAAGACTGTAATGAAAGCGATACTCTTTGCAATATCGCCTAAATTGTATATTGAACTAGATAAAATAGTAAAAGCAAAGACAAACTTAGGAGAATAAAATTGTGGTAGCTTACTATTTAATGATGCTCACCATGGCATTGTTTTACTTGCTTTTGAACAGGGTTATAATCACCTATAAAGGAAATTGCATAAATAACGTCGCTTTTTTGAGCGTTGCGTGGGTGTTACTGTCGTTGCTAGAGGGATTTCGTTCCTTTAGCGTGGGTACGGATACAAGTGCGTACGTAAGCCTTTTTAAGCATCCGAGAAGTAGTTTGGAAGGCGGATTTCAGCTCCTTATTTCATTAGTCCATAAATTCAGTAATAACCCCACTATATTTTTGCTTGTTTGTGCGTTCATAACAAATGGGCTTGTTCTTCTAGCAATTTATAGGATGTCTGATAATGTATTTTTGAGCGTATATTTTTATGTCGCATTATATTACTACTTCATTTCATATAATGCGCTTCGTCAATATCTTGCAGTTGCGGTTCTTTTAAATGCCTTTTGGTACGCAAAACAAAAGAAATGGATTAAATACGCAATTATGATGTTAATTGCAGTATCACTGCATACGGTTGCGATTGTTGGTCTGATTTATATCCCAATTTTTTTGGGAAATGATGAAGTCGTTTCAAAAAAGAAGGCGATTTTAATTGTCGGTGGTGGTATTGCAGCTACACTCTCATTGGATTCCCTGATGGAATTGCTTTTTCGGATAGTTCCTCAATACAAAATCTATGTAGGAAGTTCCTACTTAACTGACTCAGGAGGAATTCAGCAGCCAATTGTAAATACCGCGATTTTGCTGGCATTTATATGTTTATCAACAAAAAAAGCAAAGGAAAAATCGCCCTATGTGTTGCCTTTTCTTCTCGCAGTAATACTCAGCTTTTTACAGATGAAACTGTTTTCTGCACAGCGCTTTCTTTGGTGCTTTGATATTTTTTCAATCTTTTTACTTCCAAGTGTGATGCTAAACAACCGCCTTGAAACCAAGTCAAAAACAATATTTAATGTGGGTGTCATTGTAGCTGCGTTGCTTTTCATGACTTATTATTTAAACTATAACTACATGAGAGTAGGAAATTATAGCTTTGCTGTATAAGGAGGTTTTTTATGATTCCTAAAATCATTCATTATTGTTGGATTGGTGGAGCACCACTTCCGGAGCTTGCAAAAAAATGTATTGAGTCGTGGAAAAAATGCTGCCCGGATTATGAAATCAAGGAGTGGAATGAGTCGAATTATGACTTCACTCAGAATGTGTATATGAAGGAGGCTTACGAGGCAAAAAAATGGGGATTTGTCCCGGACTATGCCAGATTAGATATTATTTACCGCTACGGAGGCTTCTACCTTGATACGGATGTTGAACTACTGAAAAGCTTGGATCCTTTCTGTACAGAAAAATTCTATATGGGTTGTGAAGCGAGAGAAGCTGTGAGCCCAGGCCTTGGGTTTGGTGCTGAACAGGGAACGCCGCTATTGAAAGAAATGATGGATTCTATCTACGGAGATAGGCATTTCATATGTAAAGATGGAAGCCTTGATGTAACACCCAGTCCCCGGTTAAATACAAACTTCTTGAGAGAAAAGGGGCTGCGACTGGATGGCAGTATCGAAAAACTGGATTGTGGAATGACAATTTATCCCGCAGAATATTTTGCGCCTAAAGATTTTAAGACAGGACAAGTTGTACTGACAGATAAAACCTACTCTATCCACCATTATGATGCCTCCTGGATGGAGCCGGAAGATAAACAGGTTCTTAGGATTAAATGGGCAATGGAAAAATATAAGGGAGTTGGAAAAATCGTAACGTACACATCAACAAAGCTTTTAGGACTCAAGAGGCATTTGCGTATGCAGGGGCTTCAAGGGACAATTCAATACATCAGGGATAAGAGATAATCGGCATGAAATCATTAGCCAAAAATTCAATCTACAATATCATTTACCAAACCATCAGCTTGGTTTTCCCTCTGATTACATCCGTTTATATTTCCAGAATCTTGCTGGAAGATGGCGTGGGAAAAGTTGCTTATGCACAAAATGTGGCATCGTATTTTTTGTCCTTTGCTGCGCTTGGCTTTCCTGCATATGGAATCAGAGAAATTGCGAAGGTTCGGGACAATCAAATAGAAAAAAACAAAGCGTTTACAGAAATGCTTGCGATAAACGCCGTATCAACGACTTTATCGACGGCTGCTTATCTTCTTCTTATAGTCTCTGTCGCGTCCTTTCGCAATGAGCTTGCACTATATATCTGCTCAGGATTGTTGATATTTTTCAATCTTATCAATATTGATTGGCTATATCAGGGGGAAGAAGAGTACCGTTATATAACAGGGCGAAATCTTGTCATAAAAATTTTATCTATTATAGCGATGATTCTTTTTGTCCGTTCAAAAAGTGATTATTGTCTGTATGCGTTAATATCGAGCCTTGGATCAGCAGGAAACAACCTATTTAACATTTTACATGCCCACAAGTATGTGAAACTGGACTTAAAGAATCTCCATCTTAAAAAACACATCAAGCCACTTTTGATTTTGACGCTGGCAGGCTTCTTTGGAAATATATATAATAAAATAGATATAACAATGCTGGGAAGTATGGCTACAGAAGCTTCCGTAGGGTACTACTCCAACGCACATAAAATCATTTTAATTTTGGTTTCTTGTTGCCAGGCAATTTCTGTGGTTTTTTTGCCTAGACTAAGTTACTACTACAAAAATGATAAAAAACGTTTGGATTTGCTTGTTTCAAAGGGGATAGATGTTCTTCTTTCTATTTCTATGCCTGCACTGATGGGAGTGGTCTTGTTAGCGCAAAATGTGATTGTCTTACTATATGGTAACAACTTTGCTCCTGCTGGCGTAACGCTTGCCGTATTTGCTCCATTGATTATCATTAGACCTCTCGGAGATTTGTTATGCTATCAACTTCTCATATGCTCAGGAAATGAAGAAAAACGGATTCCTGCATATATTGCAGCCTCTATTTTAAATATAGGACTAAATGCTTGTTTGATACCCAGGATAGGCGAAAATGGTGCAGCGATTGCATCGGTTATAACAGAGTTGTTTGTAAATACAATTCAACTCCACTATACGATTCGAATTGTAAAACTGAAAATTGATACAACACACATACTAAAAACAGCAACCGCAACACTTATAATGAGTGCGGGCGTGCTATTAGTTAAAGCGTTAAATGTCGGGCAGATGTTTACTATCGTAATATCAGTATTCTTAGGGATGCTATTATATTTTTCTGTTTTGGTTCTTCTTAAAGACACATTTGCTACCGACGCCAAAAACTTTGTTTTCCAGTATTTAAGCAAAAGCAGTAAAAAATGAGGACAGTTTGTGAGGTAATGAATGATGTCTAAATTTGATAACGCAACCCTAATGATAACAGGCGGAACGGGATCTTTTGGTTCTACTGTGCTAAAACACTTTTTGGATTCTGACCTGAAAGAAATTCGCATCTTCTCTCGCGATGAGAAGAAACAGGACGACATGCGGCATGAATTGCAGGCTAAACATCCTGAAGCAGCGAAGAAAGTTAGATTCTACATCGGCGACGTGCGCAACCCGCAGTCCATCAAGGATGCCATGCCCGGCGTCAACTACATCTTCCACGCGGCAGCGCTGAAACAGGTGCCCTCCTGCGAGTTCTTCCCGATGCAGGCCGTGCAGACGAACATCATCGGCACGGACAATGTCCTGCACGCCGCCATTGACGCGGGCGTGGAGCGCGTCGTCTGCCTGTCCACCGACAAGGCCGCCTATCCCATCAACGCCATGGGCATCTCCAAGGCGATGATGGAGCACGTCATCTATGCCAACGCCCGCGTGGCTGCCGAGCGCGGCGGCACGACGATCTGCTGCACCCGCTACGGCAACGTCATGTGCAGCCGCGGCAGCGTCATTCCGCTGTTCATTGACCAGATCCGCGCCGGCAACCCCATCACGATCACCGACCCCAATATGACCCGCTTCCTGATGAACCTGGACGAGGCCGTTGACCTGGTCATGTTCGCGTTTGAGCATGCAAACCCGGGTGATTTGTTCATCCAGAAGTCCGACGCCTCCACCATCGGCGACCTGGCCAAGGCCGTGCAGCAGCTGTTCGGCGACACCGGCACGAACATCATCGGCACCCGCCACGGCGAGAAGCTGTTTGAGACGCTGATGACCCGCGAGGAGCGCCTGCGTAGCGAGGACATGGGCGGCTACTACCGCGTGGCCGCCGACAACCGCGACCTGAACTATGACAAGTTCGTCGTCAAGGGTGAGGTCCACACGATGGCCGACGACTCCTACACGAGCCACAACACGCACCGTCTGGACGTGGAGGGCACGGTTAAGAAAATTTTGACCACCGACTATGTCCGGAACGCCCTGAAAGAGATGGAGGCCGAGAAGGCATGAAAATCCTTGTGACCGGCGCCAAGGGCTTTGTGGGGCGCAATCTCTGCGAGAACCTGAAGGCTGTCCGCGACGGCAAGAACCGTACCCGCCCCGCCTTGCAGATCGAGGACGTGTTTGAGTATGACCTCGACACGCCCCCCGCAGAGCTGGACCACTTTTGTGCGGAAGCCGATTTTGTGTTCAATTTAGCGGGTGTCAACCGTCCCAAAAATAACGACGAGTTCATGCAGGGCAACTTCGGCTTCGCCTCTACCCTGCTGGACACGCTCAAATCTCACGCCAACCGCTGCCCGGTCATGCTGTCCAGCTCGATCCAGGCGACGCTGATCGGCCGCTACGGCGAGAGCGACTACGGAAAGAGCAAGCTGGCCGGTGAGGAGCTGTTTTTCACCTACGGGCAGGAGACCGGCGCGCCGGTGCTGGTCTACCGCTTCCCGAATCTGTTCGGCAAGTGGTGCCGCCCCAACTACAACAGTGCCGTGGCGACCTTCTGTAGTAACACCGCCAACGACCTGCCCATCACGGTCAATGACCGCGCCACCGAGCTGGAGCTATTGTACATTGACGACCTGGTGGAGGAAATGCTCGACGCGCTGGAGGGTAAGCCTCACCGCTGCGATTACGACGGTCTGACGCCGGTTTTCCATGACAGTGGGCGCTACTGTGCCGCGCCGGTGACCCACAAAGTCACGCTGGGCGAAATTGCGGACCTGCTGGAAAGGTTCAAGGCTCAGCCCGCAACGCTCGTACTGCCGGAGATTCCGGCAGGCAGCTTTGCAAAAAAGCTGTACTCGACGTATCTGTCCTATCTGCCCAAAGAGAAGGTCATCTTTGACCTGAAAAAGAACGAGGACGCCCGCGGCAGCTTTACCGAGCTGCTCAAAACCGAGAGCTGCGGCCAGTTCAGCGTCAACGTCTCGAAGCCCGGCATCACAAAGGGTCAGCACTGGCACAACACGAAGTGGGAGTTTTTCATCGTGGTTTCGGGCCACGGTCTGATTCAGGAGCGCCGCGTCGGCAGCGGCGAGGTACTGGAATTTGAGGTGACCGGCGACAAGCCCCAGGCCATCCACATGCTGCCGGGGTACACCCACAACATCATCAATTTGAGCGAGACCGAAAACCTCGTCACCCTGATGTGGGCGAACGAGCAGTTCGACCCGGCCCACCCGGATACATTCTTTGAAAAGGTGTAAAACGGGCGCATTGTAGGGGCGAGCAGTGCTCGCCCGTGCCCGTGTGCGGCAGCGGCAAAGTTCCCGGGCGGACATGGAATCCGCCCTTGCGATGTAGGGGTCGATGCTCGTCATCGACCCGGAAGTTTGCCCCGCTCGTAACGTTTCTGCGGGCGAACGATGTTCGCCCCTACATCCCCTGCACATAGTAGCTACTAAGGAGAAAAGTATGTCTGACTACAGCAGCATTTCCTTTAAAAACAACGGCAAGCTGAAATTGCTCATCATCGTCGGCACCCGCCCGGAGATCATCCGTCTGGCCGCCGTCATCAACAAGACCCGCAAATATTTTGATGTTATCCTGGCCCACACCGGCCAGAACTACGACTACAACCTGAACGGCGTGTTCTTCCACGACCTGCAGCTGGCCGACCCCGAGGTCTATATGAACGCCGTCGGCGCGGATCTGGGCGAGACGATGGGCAACATCATCTCGGAGAGCTACAAGCTCATGGCCGCCATCCAGCCCGACGCCGTGCTGGTGCTGGGCGATACAAACAGCTGCCTGTCCGTCATCGGTGCGAAGCGGCTGCACATCCCCATCTTCCACATGGAGGCCGGCAACCGCTGCAAGGACGAGTGCCTGCCCGAGGAGACGAACCGCCGCATTGTGGACATCATCTCCGATGTGAACATGGCTTACTCCGAGCATGCCCGCCGTTATCTGGCCGACACCGGCCTGCCGAAGGAGCGTACCTACGTGACCGGTTCCCCGATGGCCGAGGTGCTGCACCAGAATCTGGAAAAAATCGAGGCGTCCGATATCCACCAGCGTCTGGGTCTCGAGAAGGGCAAGTACATTCTGCTGTCCGCCCATCGCGAGGAGAATATCGACACCGAGAAGAACTTTACCTCGCTGTTCACCGCCATCAACAAGATGGCCGAGAAGTACGATATGCCGATTCTCTACTCCTGCCATCCGCGCAGCCGCAAGCGTCTGGAGCAGAGCGGCTTTAAGCTCGACAAGCGCGTCATTCAGCATGAGCCTCTGGGCTTCCATGACTACAACTGCCTGCAGATGAACGCCTTCTGCGTCGTGTCCGACTCCGGCACGCTGCCCGAGGAAAGCAGCTTCTTCACGAGCGTCGGCCATCCGTTCCCGGCGGTCTGCATCCGCACCTCCACCGAGCGCCCCGAGGCGCTGGACAAGGCCTGCTTCATTCTGGCGGGCATCGACGGCGACCACCTGCTGCAGGCCGTGGACGTGGCTGTGGAGATGAACCGGAACGGCGACCTCGGCCTGCCCGTGCCCAACTACGTGGACGAGAATGTCTCCGACAAGGTCGTCAAGATCATCCAGAGCTACACCGGTGTTGTCAACAAGATGGTGTGGCGCAAATACTAAGCGACAGGAACACGATATATTATGCGCATACTGGTAGTGACCCAGCATTTCTGGCCGGAAAATTTCCGCATCAACGATATTGTCGAAGGCTTCGTGCAGGACGGTCTCTCCGTGGACGTGCTCTGCGGTCTGCCCAACTACCCGAAGGGCGAATGGTTCGACGGCTACAGCGCCGACGGCCCGTTTGAGGAAGTCTACAAGGGTGCGCGGGTGTTCCGTGCGCGGGAGATCCCCCGCAAGGGCAACACCGGCAAGACGATTTTTCTGAACTACGTCAGCTGGCCGCTCTACGCGGCGGGGGCGTTAAAGCGTCTGCCCGGCGGGTACGATGCGGTATTCTGCTTCAACACCAGCCCCGTGCTGATGTGCTGGCCTGCCATCCGGTATGCAAAAAAGCACCATATACCGTTTACGAATTACGTCCTTGACCTCTGGCCGGAGAATCTGTACAGCGTGCTGCCGGTCAAAAACAGGTTTATGCGCTGGGTCGCGCAGTCGGTCAGCGACAGCCTGTACAGGCGCTGTGACCGTCTGATCGCCATGAGCGGTCCGCTGCAAGAGCGGCTGTGCGCCCGCACCGGCAAGAGCACGGCGGACGTGGCGGTCATTCCGCAGTACTGCGAGGATTTCTATGCCGTGCCGCAGCATGACGCGGCGCTGAAGGCACAGTTTGCGGGGCGGTTCAACGTAGTGTTCACCGGTACGTTCACCCCGGCGCAGAGCCTGGACATGGTGATCCGTGCCGTGCTGGACGCCCGCGCCGCCGGGGCGGAGCACCTGCATCTTCTTCTGGTCGGCGACGGCATGAGCCGCGAGGCTTTGCAGAAACAGGCTGCCGACCTGCACGCCGGGGACGCCGTGACGTTTTACGGCAGTGTGCCCGCCGCTGATGTGCCCCGGTTTACGGCGCTGGCCGACGCGCTGCTGATCTCGCTTTCCGACTCACCCGATCTGGGACTGACCGTTCCCGGCAAGCTGGCCAGCTACATGGCCGCGGCCAAGCCGGTGCTGGCCTCGATGAACGGTGCGGGCTATGCGGCAGTCCTGGAGAGCGGCGGCGGGCTTGTCAGCCCGGCCTGCGACCAAAAGGCGCTGGCGGACAATATGCTGGCGCTGTACCGCATGACCGACGCCGAGCGGGCCGCACTGGGCGCGAAGGCAAAGGCGTATTACACCGCCCACTACCGCCGTGCCGAGCTGCTGAAGCGGCTGGAGGAGTTTACGGTCAAAGGCGTTTGAGCGGAACCGCGTTGTAGGGGCGAGCATTGCTCGCCCGCAGCCGTGTGCAGCAGCGGCAGGTTCCCCGGGCGGATATGGAATCCGCCCCTACGTTTCCTTTTGCAAATCGCTCTGCGGTTTTCTCCCTGCCTCCCTCTGGGAGGGAGGTGGCCCCGCAGGGCCGGAGGGAGAGAACCTTGCCACGGCCCGAAATGTTTCGGATAACCGCTAGGTTCTCTCCCCCACCGCCTGCGGGCGGAGCCCTTCGGGCCCGAGCCCCTCTGTCGCTACGCGACATCTCCCCACGCAGTGGGGAGTCACCCTCGCAGAGGGGGCCAAGAGATGTGACAACTATCCGATTGAGAG
>OLNM01001387.1_pt1 | contig 18370 bp, 17 predicted proteins | sample 1672391 | NCBI WGS metagenome assembly OLNM01 (sample SAMEA3136680, study PRJEB25190) | human gut metagenome | reverse complement strand
GCTATGAATTTGATGTAGATGATAATTGGGAATATATGGAGTCCATTTTGAAGAAACTGGCTTTTCATGATGATATCTTTTACGGAACCAATTCTCAGGTATTGCTTTAAAAAATAAAAAATCTCCATTGGTTTTGTCAGCCAATGGAGATTTTTTTAGTTCGGTCTGTCTTTTATTTCTTTGTACTCTTTCTCAATGCCAGAAATTAATGTTTTCATTGTATACTCCAGGATTTCGTTACCGAATGCTGCAGAAGAATCTCTGACAGGGTGCCGTCCTGCGATTCCAATCAGATTACTCTCATCTTCCGCATATGTCCATGCCGTAAAAATGCGCAGACCATATTTCTCTTCTGCTTCTTCTGTTAGTTCCCGAAATGCATTGATTGACGGTCCATGTCCATGTCCGACGACAATACGCACCCCCGCTCTGGAAAGCTGGGCAAAAATACTGCGCAGATAGTCCTGAAACAGTTCTTTTGACTGGATTCCATCGGCTTCAAGAGGCATATGCGGACCATGCCATTCTAATGTACCAAGAGGCAGATATGCAACCGGCATTTCCAGCATTCTCTGGACAAATTCTTCTGGAAGCAACTCTTCGTATAATACTTTTTTCATGCTATTCTCCTTTGCTATTCTATTGATCTGTTAGGCGTTTGCGAAACGCCACAAACCGCATAAATACGGCATTTTTTTGTTGTTAAAATAAAATATCTCCTCAAGGTTTATGGTAAAATAGAGTTGCGGGAAACTATCAACCAATCCACCTAAAGGAGATATACCTACAAGATAACACATAAGCAGCTCACTTTGGCAGAAATTTTTGATGATTGCCAAAATAAATTCGACAATGACAAATACCAGTTCCTTTCACTTCTTGATGAAACCATTAACCTTGATGAAATTGTTCCTGTTTCTTTTGTTTCTCATTTTCACGCTTCAACCGGAAGACCTCGCAAGCACCAGCTTTATCCAATGCTCAAAGCACTTCTGCTCCAGCGTATTGTCTCAATCCCGACTGACACACTTCTGATTGTGTTCTTGAAATACTCTCAGGAACTGCGTGACTTCTGTGGCTTTGATGTTGTACCGGATGCCTCAAAATTTACCCGTTTTAAACAGGATTTCCTGATGGCCCTACAATCTATGTTTGATCACATGGTTGATATGACCGAACCGATCTGCCAAAAACTTGACCCTCATCTGGCAACTATGACTATCTTCGATACCTCTGGCATTGAAGCCTGGGTAACTGAAAATAATCCAAAATACGCAAACCGTATTATCAAACAGTTAAAAACTTTTGCAAAGGCAAACAACCTTGATAAAAGCTATGATCCTTATAAGGCTGCTTATGGTTCCATGCCTATGCATGCTGCTTCGAATCAGGCAATCCAACAGATGTATATCAATGGACATTTCTGCTATGCCTATAAGTTCGGCATTGTAACCAATGGGCTTGGCATTGTCCGTGATATCACTTTCTATAACAAAGAGTTCCTAAAGGCTCATCCGGATATCGTTGTGGAAAAGAAATCTGACTCTCCTGATGAGGATAAATCTCTTGCCGATTCAAAGGCTCTGCTTCCTATTCTGATTGATTTCTTTCAGAAGCATCCGCGTATCGCCCCTAAGACTTTTCTTGGTGATGCTGCTTTTGACACGATTGAAATTTACAAAGCCCTTTTCGGTGAAATTGGATTTGAAAAAGCATTTATTCCTCTCCGCGTAAAACTTTCTGTGGAAGATAATGGTTATACCATTAACGAAAATATGTTGGCAAAACCTGTGGGAAAAGATATCTGCCAGAGATTGTGCTTCCTGTGTATAGCCGGTTGCTTTACTGCTGTGGTATTCGCCCACAGGAGCCACCTGCGATACGAACAGAGGATGTAAACCTGATTACAGGAGACGTTTATATACGGCAGTCCAAGAGGCACAAGGATCGGCACACCATATGAAACATCGTGGTACAACCAGGTATGGAGGAATCTGATCTCAAAGAGTGGCATTTCATGGAAGGGGACTCCAAGACCTTATGAGATCCTTTCCGGAGTATTTAACATTCCGATTGCAACAGGAACAATGCGGTGTTCTCCCGGAATTCAAAGGGATTGCCATGCATGACTGCTGGGCTTCCTACTGGAAATGAAAAAGGTCAAAGACAAAGCTGTAGAGAAAGGTAAGGACTTTCTGAGCTATTATCACTATCATAAGTTCGATAAAAAGTATGGATACTGTTTTGAGTCATCAAATGGTTTTCAGGGATTGATTTACAATAAAACGGTATTTGAAAAAGAAGGGATTACGGAACTTCCAAAAACATTAGATGAATTTTATACGATTTGTGACCAGTTTAAAACGGATGGGATCACACCGATTGCAATTCCCTCAGACACATGGGTTCCGCAGATTTGGATGACCTCCGGTATGTCTAGAGCACTGGGAACAGAAGAGGCATGTGAAGATTTCGCAGAAAAGATTCTTACGAATCAGGCAGAATTTAATGATTATCCGGAAATGGCAGCTGTTATTGACGAATATCTTAATCTTTTCGAAAAAGGATATGTAAATGAAGATTATATGACAGTTAGTTATGATGAAATTCTTGGCAGACTGGCAAGCGGAGAGATTGCAATGATCTATGGAGCTACAGAAATTCTGACATCTATTGAAGAATCTTATCCAGATGCAGAGTTTTCGATTTTTAATCCACCGGTCGGATATGATAAGAATGATGTTCTTGCTTATCTTCCAACAGCTATGGGAATTGCAGTGAATAAAGATACCGAGAATTTAGAGGCTATCAAAGAAGTGTTTGAGTTATGGAGTACTCCTGAATATGGAAATCTTTACTTTGAGGCACGACCAGGATTTCCAAATATTGAAGGTGTCGATGGAAATGAAGAAGCGATGAATCCGGTAATAAAGAAATTGGATAAATATTAGTTTATAAATTAAGTAATTTATCCTGAGAAAGGATTTGGGAAATCATGAAAAGAAAAAAATTTTGTATCCATTATACGCACTCATTCCAGCACTGATCGTATATACTGTTTTTTCGGTTATTCCTATTTTGATCAGCTTTGTTTTTTCTTTTACAGATTGGAATATAGAGCGTTTGTAAGAACCTACATTTACTGGACTAAAAAACTATATAGAATTGTTGAAAGATCCGGTTTTTATACGTTCTATTGCCAATACTTTTATTTTTGCAGCACTGACTACAATATTAAAAACCTCTTTGGGATTCCTTCTTGCGCTTGCTCTTGTGAAAAAGGTATTTGCACGTGGTTTTCTTCGAACCGTATATTATGCTCCTTGCGTACTTAGTATTACGGTTATTGGTGTATTGTTTAAATCTATTCTTGCAAATCGAGGACTGCTCAATAATGCTCTGGAACTTGTCGGTCTGGGACAGGTTGCCACAGATTGGCTTGGAAGATACGGGACAGCACTTGGAAGTGTAATACTTGTTGAAACATGGATGTGGGCAGGATTTAATATGTTTATCTTTATATCAGGTCTTCAGGCAATTCCTGCAGATTATTATGAAAGCGCAACACTGGATGGTGCATCGGCATTTGAAAAATTTAAACATATCACATTGCCTTTGATTGTTCCGTCACTTACTGTCGTTGTCACACTTAGTATAGCCGGAGGATTGAAAGTATTTGATATCATCTATGTTATTACGAATGGAGGTCCGGGATTCGATACGCAGGTACTCTCTACATATACTTAGCAGTCGTTTAGTCTTGGATTCCTGAGAGAATCAACAGCAGGATCTATGATTCTTGCTGTAATCGTAGTAATCGTATCATTTACTATGAACAGATATTTTACAAAGAAGGAGGTTGAAATGTAATGAAAAAATGGACCAAAGGTGAAATTATATTGTCCGATCTATTAATTGCACTTGCTTTCGTATATATTGTTCCGTTTCTTATGATGATTTTAGGTTCGTTTAAAGCTCAGTCACAAGCGGCAATGTTTAATCTGGAACTTCCTAAACAGTGGCTCATTTCGAACTATGCACATGTACTGGAATCAGGAAAAATTCTTCGCGGATATTTGAATAGTGCAATTATCACAATTCCTGTAACAGTGTTATCAGTACTTTTTGGTGCAGTTGCAGGTGTCGTGATATCTAGAAGAAATGACAGAGTAACAAGAGGATTGTATTATTATTTTATTTTTGGACTTACACTCACCCTTCAGATTGCTTCTATATTTTTCTTACTTAAAGTATTAAATATATATGGTACGTTTTTCTCTGTAATATGTATTTTTATTTCTCTCAGAATTCCGTTTACAGTAATGACATTCTACAGTTTTGTAAAAGGAGTCCCAAGAGATATTGATGAAGCAGCTATTATTGACGGATGTAATTTCTGGCAGATGATGTTTCACGTGCTCCTTCCAGTACTTAAACCTATTGTGGTTATCAATATTGTTATTACAGCTATTGATGTGTGGAACATTTTATGATATCGTTATTTTATCTGGGATCTTCAGAAAAAGCCACCGTGGCAATGGCAATCTATAGTTTTTTTGGAAGGTACAACAGAGACTGGCAGTATGTGTTTGGGGCACTGACACTGGCTGTTCTTCCTATGTTGATTCTGTTTATCATTCTTCAAAAACAAATAGTGGCAGGAATGACATCAGGAGCTGTGAAAGGTTAAGCTTTAGATAGGGTAGGCTCTCGGAATCATGAGCCTTCCGACTAAGATTCATTGGTCGGATGAACCTTGAAAAGTAAATATTATCCGGAACGGACATGAAAAGTAATAAATGATGAAAAGTGGCGCACTTTTATAGACCTTGCGTCAAACATGGCTTATAATGGTATTGCTTATGAAATTAAGCGGTTTGCTCAAAGAAATTTTTTAGTTGGGAAGTCTTTGGCAAAGTCCATGCATCAAGATGCTGACACATCATGATGGCGAACAGGCGGCAGTACAACATCATAGATGAACGGTATCTGCCGTCTTCTAATTTATAGTCTATCTTTTTTCGTTTGTTACAACGTTCTGCAGATGTTCTTGCGTTGTATTCCAGCTTCCATTCCTCGCTGCCACGAGGCGGAGTATTGAAGAGTCTTGGGTTATCCTTTAATACAAGGTGAACATTTCTTCCATACTTTGCATCAGAACAGAGTTCATCGCAAGTGCAATGAGGTGTACCGCCTTTGTAAGAAATCTTAGGACAACGATATTTGATGCGTCCTTTTCTTGGCTCAGCGGCGGCTTGCTTCATAGGAAAGCCCTTAGGACATAAAGGAATCCCAGCCGATATCACAGTCAGGCGGATTTTTTTCAAACTGCCGGAATAGATCATCAACGGTAAGTTTTTCGACAGAAGGAGCTTTTTCTTCTTTTCCTTTCGGTTTCTGAGGCTTTTCCTTAGGTGGATGAACTGCGTTAGTCAGGTTCTTGTCAGAAGATAACCAGAGCCGCCTATGAAAGTCATAAAAGGCACCAATGCCAGGAGTATCATCAACATAAAAGCCGGAAATAATGGCATGAAGGTGATTCTCTTTCAAATCAGAAGCTAACTTTGTGTAGGAAGTTATTTTAAATGCAACAGAAACAAGGATAGAGCGAAGCATGTCAGAAGGAAGTCTTGGTTCAGGACCAAAGACAGAATACCGGTCTTGCATAAGTACATCAACTTGTGACAGATCAAGATTCCAAAACTTATCAAGGATCTGCCAGGTAGAAAAAGACAGGGAAGTTGCAGCATTCGGATAATATTTACGAAGTTGAGTCAGGACACGATCCTGATAGGCGGAATGACCGCCGATGTTAATAGGTTTCAATGAAACACACCTCCAAATCAAAAAGTCTGTTCCAGCTGAGCCGGAACGATATGCCTTATTGATCAAGAGGCGCGAAGCGCCGCATTTTTAGGGGCAAATGTCAAGAACTTTTTGAAAAAAAGGTGGAGAAAAAATAAAAATGGAATCTCAGAAGCCGCAGAAATACAGGCTTAGAGATTCCGAGAGACTATTAGGTTATAAGGGAGAAAGAAAAGATGAAAACAAGATTTATTATAATAGGTTTTGGATGGAGAGCAGATTTTTTTTATCGCATAGCAAAAATGATGCCTGAGCGGTTCGAGATAAGTGCAGGTGTATTAAGAACAAAACAGCGTGCAGAAGAAGTAGCAGAGAAAGAAGGTGTGTATGCTACCGAAAATTTGGATGAAGCTTTGAAAACAAATCCAGATTTTGCAGTATTATGTGTACCGCGCACAATCGTAAAGGAATATCTTGTCAGGCTGATGGAAGCGGGGCTTCCAATTTTATGCGAAACACCTCCGGCACAAAATGTAAAAGAACTTTGTGAATTATGGGAGGAAACCAAAAGACTAAAAGGAAGAGTTCAGATCATTGAACAATATTTTCTGCAGCCGTATTATGCAGCAAGCCTGGAGATTATCCGGAAAGGATTTCTTGGTGAAACGACTGGAGTTATGCTGTCAGCCCTTCATGGGTATCATGCTGTCAGCATGTTTCGGAAATATCTTGGGATTGGGTTTGAAAACTGCAGAATCCGTGGTCAGAAATTTATATCTGATATTACGGCAACCAATGGAAGGGAAGGATTTGATCAAAGCGGGAAAAAAGTCCAGTTTGAAAGAGATTGGGCTTCTATTGCATTTGACAACGGAAAAACAGCTTTTCTGGATTTTGCCGGCGAACAATATTTCTCCATGATTCGTGCAAGACGCTGGAATATTCAGGGTGTAAAGGGCGAAATCAATGATATGACAGTCAGATATTTAACGGAAGAGAACCTTCCTGTTGTGCAGGAAATATCAAGATTTGACGTTGGAGTAAATAATAACAGCGAATGGGCACATCGTGGCATTATGTTTTTGGATCAGTATCTTTACACGAATCCTTTTTATCCAGCGAGAATGAATGATGATGAAATTGCTGTCGCATCCTGTCTTGAAAAGATGAAAGTATATGTAGAAACGGGCAAGGACTTTTACTCTCTTAAAGAGGCTGCACAGGATACTTATTTATCATTTATGATTGAAAAAGCGATTGGGTCGGGAGAAGAAATCGTTACGGAAAAACAGCCATGGGCTTATAATAGTTAAAAGAAAGGAAAAGGATTGCAGAAATATAAGTTTCAAAGACAGATCATATTAAATTTTGACCATTCAATGCTACAGACAATTTTGGGAAGTGCATCCATTTTAGGAAGTAAGGATATATTAGAAGACTTCTTTTCTTTAAAAAAGGAGGGGAATGTTAATCCGTATTGGGTAATTTGGAGATGGAAACAAACATTATTATAAATTATATTTTACATAGATATTAATGTATTAAATTACAAAATGGTCGGAATCAAGCCTCCAAGTCCTCAACTGGAGGCACATAATCTGATTTATCGAAGCCGTCAGGGATTAGGAAATTTATGAAAATTTGACAAGTCTATCCATTCATGTATATAATACAGAAGATGTAAATATCAGAGTAAAACAAATATCCTAAGAAAGGAGAGCAGACTATGCGCTGGAAAACAACGAATCTTCACCTGCAAAAAGGCAACAAATTAGCTGTTTACAGGGATAGTGCGCTCTTTTTCAGGTAAACAGTTTCTAAAATTAAGAATGTAAATATGAAAAAAACACTATCTCCTGTTCAAAAATATTGAAAAGATATTATTTTGAAAAGGAGATTTTTTTATGTGTAATTTTAATATAAAAAGACAGATCAATAAATTGTATACACTTACTACGGTAAGCTATTTTCGGATTGCGGGAGCATCGTGGGTGGCGCTTCTTGCACTCAGAGGGTTTTCATTGTTACAGATTGGAGTACTGGAGAGTATTTTCCATATCGCAAGCAGTTGTTTTGAGATTCCATCAGGTGTTGTGGCAGATGTTTTTGGAAGGAAAAAGACGCTGGCTCTTTCGAAGCTGGTCAGTGTGCTGTCTGGTCTGGCTATGATTTTATCTGACAATTTTGGAATGGTGGCATTTGCGATTGCATTCAGTGCGCTCAGTTACAATCTGGAATCGGGAACGATAGAAGCTTTGGCGTATGACAGCTTAAAGTCGGTAAAGCAGGAAGAAAAATACAACCAATATGCTTCCACGGAAATGATGTTATATCGGATCACAAGTTCTACAGCAACACTTTGTGCAGGGTTTGCATTGTGGCTTGGGTACAAAAAGGCATATGTGATTGATATTTTCTTTGGGATGATCGCACTTGGAATTGTATGCAGTTTAAGAGAAATTTCCGGTTTCACTGGTGCTGACGATAAACTGATAAATTCACAGACGGATGAGCATAACAAAGAGCAGATGAGTGAAGAAAAGCAGGAACAGATGAATGAAGAGGAAACTGATCAGAAAAACATTCAGAACATCCGCATTTCAGAGAGACTTCAAAACGTCATCACAGAGAGCTGGCATTTCATGAAAAACAATCGAAAAGCCAGAAGCATTATGATCGTAAATGCATTGATCGGTGCAGTATCAACACTTGTCCTGTTTTTCCTGCAGGCAAAGCTTCCACTGGCGGGACTGAACGAGGCACTGCTTGGCCCGGCTCTTTTTGTCATGGGACTAGGAGCCGCACTCGGCGCAAAAGTAGTGGGATATTTTCCAAATTGGAAATACAAAAAGTATATTATTTTAAGTGGAATCGGTGTGTTGTCTGCATTTGGAATGACGTTTTCGGGCAATCCATATCTGATGATTCTTGGTGGCTTTGTTGGTTCTTTTGCAGATGATTTTCTGGAAGTGCGCACAGACATCCTGTTAAATGATATGATTCCATCGGAGCAGAGAGCTACGCTTATTTCGGTAAATTCTTTTACATTTTCGTTGGTGATGATCGTGATGTCCACGTTGATGGGAAGTATTATGTAGTATATTTTACAGGGCTTGCGCGCTTGCAGATTTTCTGTGGGGTGGAAGCCCTGTTTTATCTAAAAAATTTTTTACATTGATTCTATGGTAGGCAGCAACTAAAAAGTGTGCCCAAAATGTAATTGACATAGGATCAGTAATGTTTTTCATGCATCAATGTTAATTAGGTGTGCAAATGACGGAAAAATGCATCTGCATGAAAAAAGAAATGGGCAACTCTCTCAGCTAAAAGCTTACCAGACAAAAAACCCATTTCTTATTTTAATATAGCATTTATGTTTTTATAATACAAGACTGCAAATTAATTAGCATTACTTCTATAATGTACGTTATCAATATGGAAAAGAGAAATGGAAATGATAAAAGGGTATTCGCACAAGCCTATGGGAACTGTTGCATTAGGAACTCACTTGGGTAATTTTTCAAAAGAAGATTCTTTGAAATATGTAGAAGCAATAAAGTATGCAGTTCGAAATGGGATATACTCTATTGATGGAGCTATAAATTATAGAGGAATGTGTTCAGAACGAGATGAAGGAGCTGCATTAGCTGAATTAATTAATTCTGGCGTTATTACCAGAGAAGAGGTATTTATATCATCTAAGGCAGGATTATTATATGGAGATATCTCAGCAAAGCTTCCACCAATGAAATACTTGTCGGAAAAACTGGAAAATAAAGGAATATCAATAGAAGATTTTTCAGAATATGAAGGTTTATTCCAGACTCTCAATCCTGCTTTTTATGAAATAGCTCTTAATAAGTCATTGGAAAATTTAGGTCTTGAAATGATAGATGTTTATTACATTCATATTCCCGAGATAACAAAATTAAAGTTAACGGAAGACGAATTCTATGAGAAAATGGAAATGCTTATAAGATGGTATGAGACAAAGTGTTTTGAAGGAAAGATTAGATATTATGGCATAGCATTTGAATTTATGGTAGAAGAACCTTTCGAAAATAAGTGGCATATTGAGATTGAAAGAATAAAGAATATAGCAAGAAAAGTGTCCGGAGAAAAGAATCATTTTAAATACATTTTGTTTGAATATAATATCATGTGTGATTGGGCTGACACAGTGAACTCTCAGATGATAGATGGTGTGAAGATGAAGATGATAGAAGCTTGCAAGGCATTGGAATTAGAGACTGTTGCCAGCATGCCATTTGCTATGGGAGATGGATTTAAGAAATATGCACTTAGTGACATGTTGGATTTTGTGTTGAAAAAGATGAATCACGTTATTGTTGGAAGCAAGAATCCGAAACATATCGAGGAGATACTGAGGTGTTGGAGAGGCAACCTTAGTGAATGCTCTGGTAGACAAAGGTTTAGTGGAACGTGAGGGTTCGGCTAGAAAAGGTTACTGGAAGATAAAAGAATAAGAAGCTTTAAAGAAAATTGAAGAACTGAAGAATGAGAACACAGCACTTCACGAAGAACTCGAATATTACAAAAACCGTAAATTAAGCGGACGACAGAAGCATAATGCGAAGTGGATGGGAATCTATAATGATTTTGTTGCCGGATATGAGACCAGAGTGGTACGGATCTGGTTGAGATTGCAAAGTGCAACAATGTCAGCAAGCGTACCATTTACAGATACAAAGCGTATTATGAGGAAATGAAGGAAGCAGAAAGCGAAAAATAGAACAGCTTACAGAAACATGTGACAGAATATCAGGAGGCGGGAGAAAATTTTATGGCGTCCAGCATGATTCAATGTGGACTTCATTGATAATTAACTCTCGACACGGTTTTTAAGGAGGTGAAATTATTAGAAAACCTTAATTTTATGCAGAAAACACGCGATTTTTCTTGATTTTTGGAGCCGTACGAGGTACTATAAAAGAGAGTTAATTAACTCTCTGAAAGGAGTGCCAAATGTACGTGGATTTCAGAGTAGAAATTCCAAATGAAGTTGGAAAAATCACCCGTAAGACAATCAAGGGAACAACCTATATCTATTATCAGACAGACCGGATCTATCATTCGGATAAGAAATATAGTCAGCCGAAGGCAACCACCATTGGAAAGATGTGTGAAGATGATTCAAGCATGATGATTCCGAACGATAAGTACATGATTTTCTTTCCTGAGGCTGCACTGCCAGAAGCAAAAGCAGCTTCTTCCCGAAGTGCTTGTCTTCGCGTTGGAACTTACATGGTGATTCGTAAGATTATTGCAGAATACGGATTAGACACCATGTTGAAAGAAGTTCTTGGAGGCGAGGAAGATTTGTTCCTTGACCTAGCGACCTATTCTATTATTGCAGAGAATAATGCAGGTCAGTACTATCCGGATTACGCTTACAATCATCCTCTCTTTACGGAAGATATGAAGATTTATAGTGATTCCAAAGTATCTTCTTTTATTAACGGAATCAAAAAGGAACAGAGTGTTGAATTCCTGAATCGGTGGAATAAATCGGTAACTCATAAGAACAGGATTTACATCTCCTATGACTCCACCAATAAGAACTGTCAGGCGGGAGATATCGATCTCGCAGAATTCGGACATGCAAAGGATGATAAGAGTAAGCCGATTATCAACTATAGCGTGGGCTATGACAGAACAAACCGGATTCCCCTGTGGTATGAGGCATATCCTGGAAGTATTGTCGATATTTCTCAGCTTCATTCCACCTTACAGAAGGTGGATGGGCTTGGATATAAGAGAATCGGGTTCATTCTTGACCGAGGTTACTTCAGTAAAGAGAACATCCATGAAATGGATCGCATGGGATATGACTTCATTATTATGATGAAGGGAAAGAAAGCTCTAGTAAGTGATCTTGTGATGGAAGTCAAGGGTATCTTCGAAGAAGATAGAAGATGCAGTATCCGAGACTATAAAGTCAGTGGAACTACAGTGAAAAGGCAGCTTTATCCATCGGATGAGAAGGAACGATATTTCCATATCTACTACAATGAAAGTAAGCGGATTACAGAAAGAGAACACTTAGAAGCAAAGATTGACCAGCTGGGAGAGCTTCTTCAGGAGAAACAAGGGACGATCGGCTATGAATGCCCGAGAGCTATATGTGAATACTTCGACCCTGTCTATCATACAAAGGGAGATGCAAAAACCTTTGTTAGCGCCCGAGAACGGACAGATGTCATCAACCGTGAAATTGCGCTGTGTGGTTACTTTGTCATTATTACTTCTGAGAAGATGACAGCAGAAGAAGCCCTAGAAGAATACAAGAGTCGGGATGTTTCGGAGAAACTGTTCCGTGGAGATAAATCCTATCTTGGAAATCGAAACTACCGTGTGCATAGTACAGAGTCTGTAGAGAATAAGATATTCATTGAGTTTGTCGCTCTGATTATAAGGAATAAGATTTACACATCCTTAAAAGATCAGATGCGAATGAACAAAAAGAAGGATAACTACATGACAGTTCCTGCTGCGATAAAGGAGTTGGAAAAGATTGAAATGATTCGACTTTCAGATGGAAACTATCGCTTGGAACATGCAGTAACTAGCACCCAGAAGGAAATCCTAAAAGCATTTAATCTGACCGGAAGAAATGTACAGGAACAGGCGATTGGAATCAATGAAGAACTTCGGATGATACGGGAGAGAAAATAGCTATGGCAGGAAGAAGCATTTCCATCGATGAGAAAATCGAGAGACAAAAGGAGATAACCTTTGCATTGAAGGATAAATACGAAGCTGCAGTTGCAGAACTGGATGCGTTAATTCAAAAGAAAAAGGAACTCCTAAAAGCAATCTAGAACAGCAAACGTAGTACAGAAGAAATCATTGCCTTCTTGGAAGGCAAGAATGTGGGTGACGATGAGGAGTAAAATCTTCATCGAGAGTTAATTTTTACAGGAAGTTGAGATTCATCTTGCAATCATACAATGCATAATAGTTAAAACAGAATTTAATAATTTGGACAGGCTGCGTCTGGGTGTGATCCTTCCAGACGGGGCTGTCAGTGGAAACAGTCATCTTAAGAAAATGATCTGTGAACAGACAAGAGTGACCTATGACCTTGAATTTTACAGGGAAAAATACGGGGAACAAATGAAGACAGATGAACTGTATCTAGGATATTATCTTCAACTGATTCAGGACATATTTTATAGAAGATATGTATATTCTGAGCATCACTTTAACTCATCCATTCCAGAGAATGTTGAAAGGCTGCATCAGGATTATGAAAATACAAATTGGTTTGTAGCGAAGCAGTATGGATTGGATAAGAATATGCTCCGGACGCAGACACTGGCAGGTGAGCCGATTATGGAATTAGCAGATTTTCGTGAGCAGGAACTGGTAAGGGAAGTACGTGAACAATTTCACCCAATGGAAGAAAAAAGCAGCTTTTTTCTGACCAGAGAGATGATCCGGGAATTTATCGACAGGGCGACGGAAATCTGTCTGCATGAACTGAATCAGCTTGCGCAGGGAAAAGCCGGACTTGACAGTTTTGAGTGGAGCTGGATAAAACAAGGATAGAAATAAAGATTTAAGAATACTGACTGGAGGCACAGATGACCAAAGTAGACGAGTTACTGATCGAGGGAAAGGTGAAGGAAGCCATTGAAATAATGTGCGACCTTCCGGAATATGAGAAAGAACGAGAACAATATATTGACTTATTTGAAAACGAGCATTATCGGCAATATGAAGTGGATGGAATACTGAATGAGATACTGCTTGCATATCAGCAATATTTCAGAGACGTGTTTTATTGCAATAGTGATGAAGAAATTGCCGCAGACAAACTGATAAGAAAGCTGTGCCAGACTTTTTCTATATCGGAAAAAGAGAAAGACGCACTGGAAGATAGATTGCAGGAACTTTTTGAACAGAAAGGCTACCATGCACTTTTCGGAAAAACGCAAGGGTATTTTGGACCATACATCTGGAAAGATACGGTTCCGACGTCTTATCAGATAGAATTGCCGGAAGGCGTAGAGCAGTATACGGTAAATATTTTAAAAGGTTTTGTATTTCGGAGCTGGATGGATTATCTGACCTTTGGAAAATACGGAACTGGCGGCTGGGCATCTGAGGACGGAACGATTCAATGCATCGAGAGTGCCTATGATTTTGAGAGTGAGAAATTTACCGTTTCACTTTTAAAGCATGAAGCACAGCACGCAAAAGACCTGAAGGAATATCCAGACATTACTCCGGCGGAACTGGAATACAGGGCAAAATTAGTGGAACTGTATTATTCAAGTGACTGGGAATTATTAGGAAAATTTCTGAAAACGGCAGATGCAGACAAAGTGAATGACAGTCATGCAATGGCTTCCATGCGTATTAAAGAAGAATTTTCTGATGGAACATATGAGGATTTGGAAAAAATCAAAGAGAGAGCGCTTGAACTATTAAAAATCAATACGAGGGAACTAAGACATGGCAGCAAATAAAGTATTCATTGTGGAGGATGATGCTGTCATTGCAAGGGCAGTGGCGGCACATCTTACAACATGGCAGATGCAGGTACAGTGTGCCGGCAATTTTGAAAAAATAACAGAAGAAGTGGAAGATTTTCAACCGGACATTATTATCATGGATATCAAACTTCCGTATTATAATGGATTTTACTGGTGTGCGGAAATCCGTAAAACGTCCAAAGTACCGATCGTTTTCTTATCTTCTGCGGACGATAACATGAATATTGTGATGGCAATGAACATGGGCGGCGACGATTTTATCGCAAAACCATTTGACTTACAGGTGCTGACCGCAAAATTACAGGCTGTACTTCGAAGAAGCTATGGAAGCAAACTCACAAGCCACTCGATCGAATGTGGAGAAGTTGTACTGAATCTGAATGATACTTCTGTCGCAGTCCGTGGAGAGAAGATCGACCTCACAAAAAATGAATTTCTGATCTTAAAGACGTTAATGGAAAAACAGGGAAAAGTGGTAAGCCGCGAAGAAATCATGGAACGTCTCTGGGGCAATGATGAATTTGTGGATGATAATACGCTGACGGTCAACATCACAAGGATACGGAAAAAGCTGGAAGCCGCTGGAGTGGATGATTTCATCACAACAAAGCGTGGGCTTGGATATCTTGTTGGAGCATAATGTTGAAATTTTCGTCGTAGGCAGCAAGAAAATCATAGAGAGTTTGTTTTCTTTTAGCGAAAATACAGGAGTTAGATAATGAGCAAAAACATGCAGATGAAAAAAGAAACAGGAAAAATTTTACATAGAAAATTTTTGTCAGAAAATATAGGCTTATTATTGATGGCTCCTGTTTTCCTGCTCCTAATGTTTATAGTATCCAATTTATATCAGCTTCCGGCAGAATATGCCTTTTATTTAACAAGTATATTTCTGATACTCTGGGTGACCACTTTGTGTATGCAGTACCGGGGATTCCGGAAGAGAACAGAGCAATATGAAAAAGAAAGCAAAGAAAAGCAGGAAAGTAATTCAAAAGAGAGCAGACAATGGGAAGAATTACAGGAAAAGCAGGACTTTTTTGCATTGTGGGCACATCAGATCAAGACACCGATCGCAGCTTTGAATCTTCTTTTGCAGGGAGAAAAGCAGGATGCGGCAGTATGCCGACAGGAATTATTTAAAATAGAGAGTTACGTGGAGATGGCATTGAATTATCTCCGTTTTGAAGAAATGAGCAACGATCTTGTACTTGAGCGTAATTCATTGGAACAATTAGTCCGGCAGGTAGTAAAAAAATATGCAGCAATTTTTATCTACAATCATATTTCCATTCAGCTGGAACATTTGGATTATACAGTGCTTACAGATGAGAAATGGTTTTGTTTTGTGTTGGAACAGATTTTATCGAATGCGTTAAAATACACAAAGCAGGGAAGTGTGAAGATTTCGGCGGAAGAATCTGCAAATGGTTTGAGAGTTTTGGTAAAGGACACCGGCATCGGCATTCGGAGTGAGGATCTGCCGAGGATTTTTGAAAAAGGCTTTACCGGATATAACGGCAGGATGGATAAGAAGGCGAGCGGTCTTGGACTTTATCTGTGCAAAGGTGTGTGTGAAAAGCTTGGGCATGGAATTTCTGTGGCTTCGAAAGAGGGAGAGGGAACGACTGTGATGATTACTCTGCAGTGCGAAAAAGTGCAGCAGGGAGATCTTGTGAATATGTGAAATCCTGAAAAAATGATAATTGAATCAATATGGAAATTTAATATTAGGGTATGTTATACTAAGAGAAAGCAAGTAAAAATGGGGGATTTCAAATGAGTGCACAGACAGATTGTGAGATGCTTTCTATTGAAGTGATGGAAGCATATGCAGGTAAATATAACCTTTCTGGTAATAAAGTTGTAGAATTATTTCAAAAAAATCAAGTTTTTGAAAAGATGCTGATTCAGCATGAGTATCTACATCAAGTTAGTTTTGAAGAGGTTATGGAGTTTGTAGAAAACGTAATAGCAGATGCTTCAAGGGAATTGGTAGTATATCATGGTACTTGTTCTGAATTTGAGAAAATTAATCTCAATAAATCGCATAACCGACGTGATTTTGGAAAGGGATTCTATACAACGATACTGCAATCACAGTCAAAGGAATGGGCATACAGGCTTTCATTACGAGAAAAACGGAAGGATTATTATGTATATGAATTTCTATTTGAGGAAGTGCCTGCACTGAAAGTGAAGCGTTTTGAGAGGTTAAATGAAGAATGGTTAGAATTTATTAAGAAAAATAGAAGTAAAGGCGGTTTGCAGCATGATTATGATGTTGTAATTGGACCAGTGGCAGATGATAATACCATGGAAACAGTGCAATTATATATGGCGAATATACTTACAGCGGAGGAGGCTGTGGAAAGACTTCGCTATAATAAGGTAAATAATCAGGTATCGTTTCATACAGAAAAGGCATTGCAATATGTGCAATTAGTTAGGAGGGTTTCTTATGCCAGAAAAGATATATAGTTTTAATGGAAAAGATATTACTATGAATGTATGTATACAGATTAGAGACGTGGTGAAATTGCTACAGGAACGTTTTCATATTGCTTTTGAAGAGGCCGTAGTGCTTTTTTATAAATCGGAGACATATAAGACATTGCAGGAGACAGAAAACGGTTTATGGGCTGAGTCAGCGGAATATATAGCTGACAGATATTACGAAGAGCAGGGAAAATAACACTTTTCTTACAAAAATGTAAGATTATGACAAGGAAATGTAAGCCAAAGAAAGGGCACTACATTTCCTTTTTTGCTATGATAGTCTTACAAACAAGGAGGAAAATATATGTCAATCTTAGAAGTCAATCATATCAAAAAAGTATATAAAACACGTATGGGCGGGGACGAAGTCACCGCATTAAGAGATGTGCATTTCAGTGTGGAACCGGGAGAATTTGTGGCGATCATGGGAGAATCAGGAAGTGGCAAGACAACGCTTCTGAATATCCTTGCAAGCCTTGATACACCGACCGCCGGAAAAGTGCTGGTGGATGGAAAAGATTTCACCACATTAAAGGATAATGAGCGTGCGATTTTCAGAAGAAGCAACCTCGGATTTATCTTTCAGGATTTTAATCTGCTCGATAATTTTTCCATCGAAGATAATATCAAACTGCCGCTGGTGCTGGCAGGAGAGGATTACAGAGAAATGGAACAGAAGATACGTCCTGTTGCAAAGGCTCTTCGTATTACAGAGATTCTTGACAAATATCCCTATGAGGTATCAGGAGGCCAGAAGCAGAGGGCGGCGGTAGCCAGGGCTTTGATCACAAACCCAAGGATTGTGCTTGCGGATGAACCCACCGGGGCTTTGGATTCCCGAGCCGCGGCTTCCCTTTTATCTATGTTTGAGGAGATCAATGAGGTCGGGCAGACTATTCTTATGGTGACCCACAGCGCCCAGGCGGCAAGCCATGCTTCCAGAGTTCTTTTTATTAAGGACGGGGAGGTATTTCACCAGATTTACAGAGGCACAAAAACAGGGCAGGAAATGTATCAGATGATTTCCGACACACTGACAATATTAATGACAGGCGGTGAGACGTATGCGTAAGGGACTGTTTCTGAGGCTTGCTCTTACAAATATCAAAAAGAACAGAGGAACCTTTGTGCCCTATATTCTTTCCTCCATGGGCTGTATTGCTGTTCTTTATATTATGTTGTTTATTGTCCACAGCCCGGACATGAGGAATATCCGGGGCGGCAGGGATGTGGCTATGATCGTCAGCATGGGAGTTTTCGTACTGGCTGTGTTTTCTGTGATCTTTCTTCTTTTCTGCAACAGCTTTCTGATGAAGCGAAGGCAGAAGGAAATCGGCCTTTATAATGTGCTTGGCATGGAAAAACGCCATATCAGCCGTATGATGCTGACAGAAACCCTGCTTACAGGAGCGGTAAGTTTTATGGGCGGCATTGGAGCGGGGATTCTTGGAAGCAAGCTGGCGCTTCTCCTTCTTCTGAAGATTCTTCACCTTCCGGCGCAGTTTGGTTTTTATGTGACCTGGGAAGGGGTGAGGATGTGTGCA
>OLNM01001369.1_pt1 | contig 18569 bp, 14 predicted proteins | sample 1672391 | NCBI WGS metagenome assembly OLNM01 (sample SAMEA3136680, study PRJEB25190) | human gut metagenome | reverse complement strand
GATGAAGGCAAGAAAGCGTCTGTAAAACTGGATGAAATTGTGATATACTGGGAGCGGTAGCTCCCCACGCTGCTCTGATAATCACACACCTCTTCGTGGTGAGCAGCTGGCAACGATCTTGTGATCGGCGAAGATGTGATGAAAATGGAAAGGGAGACGGCGATGTATTTCAAATACAAAGATTTGGCTGAATTTGAGAAAGTGTACAATGATCCTGTGGCAATGCGGGAAATTACTGGCGCAGATTGTTCTTGTGGTGCACGCCGTGAAATGAAATTAGAAACGGTAACTGTTGATATTGGAAATTATCATATAGAAGTTGTTGATTGTCCCATAATGGGGTGCAACAATTGTGAAAGAAAATGCTTATGCCCAGATATTCCGCAAGAATTGTATAGAGCATATTTTCAACTGGAAAAAAGAAATCAGAATGCATGTCGAATCACGATGAAAGGTGATCACCGTTTTGAATGGGCGGAAGATGCAGACTATAAATATGATTCACGAGATTTGAGTATTCCTGGATTGGGCATTGACCTTGATCCAACTCATCCAGAAGGCTTTTCCTGTCCTGTCTTTTTTGACAGAAAGGTTTTGGGCATATTTTATAATGATAGTGACTATGAACTGGATTTCTTTTCGGAAAGCTATGGAACCATAGCGGAAAAAGGAACTGGTGGGTATCAGTACGAGTGGAATATTCCATTTGGAATTAATAAAAATGATAAGGTGATTCTATTCCTTGGAGATTTGGACGAAATTGACAAGGATGACAGAGCAGTATTATGGTTGAAATCATATAATATTCCATCAGACCATTGTATTGTTGATACGGAGTTATATCAGGCACAATTAAACTGTGTATTTAGTGAACCAATTATTGAAAAAAGAATTATATCCCTTAGAAATCTATTTTACCAAAGAGTAAAAAATATATATGGGATAGATTTATTCCATTTGGAAAATGAATGTGAGTCATCGGCAAATCGAATCCGAAAGCCGCTTAACTATTCTGAAAGTGAACTTCGTGAAAACATGATATTGTTAGATGGTTTGTTAAACGAGGGTATTAGTGGAGATGGATTGAGATCACTATATAAAAAGTTGAACGGAACATTACCGAATAATTCAACACAGACAAGAAAACTTTTACAGGGAATTATTGCTTGTGTTGAGAATGAAGAAAAAGCAAAGAAAATTATAGGCCCGTTGTACTCACTGAATGATTTAAGAATTTGCTTTGCGCATTTGCTACCGCAAGAAAATATTGAGCAGAGAAAGCAGAATATATTAAGCACATTTGGATTGACTGATTTTCAAGATTATCGACGGCTTTATGATACCGCATTAGAGCGATTATATGAACTATATAAATACTTAAATGTTATGGAATTGCCAGCGGCTCAACAGTAATATTGTATCCGTTATTCCACATAGTTCTATACTTAAACTATTAAAAAGGAAAGAGGTTATCACCTATACCCAGAACAAAAGGCAGCAAAAACCGTCCCAAAACTACCCATACCGACTATGCATCTCAGATCGTGGAGAAGCAGGAATCTATCACTTCCCTGACTGCTGAGATCGCATCCATCACCGCAAACATTGACACTTTGAAGGCTGATCTGAAAGAGAAGAAGACTGCTCTGAAGAAGGCCGAAAAAGAAGTGGCAACGCTGGAAGCGAAGAAGGCAAAGGCAGATGCGAAGGCCGCTGAGGAGGCTAAGAAGACCGAGGCAGAGGCTGTGCTGAAGAAGTTGCTGGCAAGTGGCATAAGCGCGGACGAGATTCTGGAAAAGCTGAAATAAACAAGAAAACCAATAACAAAAATAAATGCCGTGTGGACAAACTGAACTCCAGGAGTTCACTCGGTATTTTTTGAAGGTTAATATATAGTTTGTAACGAAAATAAAAGAAATGGAGCGTAAGCAAAATGAATTTATCAAAAATACACCACATTGCAATCATCGTATCTGACTACGAAGCTGCAAAGGATTTCTATGTGAACAAGCTGGGATTCTCTGTTATCAGAGAGAACTACCGTCCAGAGCGTAAGGACTGGAAGCTAGATCTTCGTGTCAATGAACACACAGAGCTGGAGATTTTTGCAGAAGAAAACCCGCCGAAGCGTGTGAACCGCCCGGAGGCCTGTGGGCTGCGTCACCTTGCATTCTGCGTAGACAGTGTGGAGCAGACGGTGAGGGAGCTGGCGGAGGTAGGAATTGAATGTGAGCCAATTCGTGTGGATGATTACACCGGCAAGAAGATGACATTCTTCCACGACCCGGATGGACTGCCGCTGGAGCTGCACGAGTAAAATGAAGAAAACAAGAAAACCAGGCGGTGGCCGGAAGAAGCTGAAGCCGGAGTACGATGCCGGGAAGAACCTGAAAGAGCAGATGGAAAGTGCTGTGGCGCTTTATGATTCTGAGATGTCCTTGCAGGCCATCGGTGATGAGCTGGGATTAAATCCCATCAAGGTACGGAAGCTGCTCATCACGGCAGGTGTGTATGAATCAGAAGTGGCGGAAAAAGTAAAAAACATTTTTGAAGAATACCGAGAAACACAGGACTACAAAACCTCCATACTCTCAACTGCAAACATTCTTCAGCTTTCCAAAGCCTCTGTCACTTCGTACCTGCCTTATAAAAAAGGTGTGTACTACCCAAGTACTGCATTCAAAGAGAAGATTAGTGTCGGAGCAGAGCGGCAGCGGAGATATAGAGCAATGAAGCGGTGGAGGGATGAGCCAACAGAAGAGAACTTCTGGGGAGTTGTTCTGGCTTATGCCGGGGTAGGATTTAAAACCTACTCTGGATTGCCGTTCACTTACGAAATTAAAAAAGGCAGAAGCGGCGAGTATACAAAAGAACTGTGGATTGACAGGCGGGAGAAGAGCAAAAGTCTGGCGTGGAGTTCTATAGTTTTGGCACTGAAGAATATTAAAGGGGAGGTAGTAGACCGCCCGAAAGCTCTGGGTGATATCCGGGGAGTGACCTACATATACGGAATGTTCTATCGGTTCGGACTGATCGATGTGCCGGACAAGGTAAAGGAGAAGATGGGCCGTCCAAAAGACCACAAAAAATAGATTGCTAGAGCGTGTCTGAAAAAGGCTTTTCGTGAACTGTGAGTCCCAGTTTGTGGGAGATTTTATCCGAATGAGGGCGGCGTAGCGGGCTACGGCAACCGAACGAGGGTAAAATCTCCCGCAAAGTGGGGCTTACAGATTGCGGAAATGATTTTTCAGACACGCTCTAGCATCAACGGTCATCTTTCGCGGATATGTGCCTTTTGATAAGGATTAGACAGGTTTCTCGGCAGAGGAATACCGGGAAGCATCTGAAAGCGTCATGCGGGAAAACAGCTCAACACGGTAGAAGTAATGAACCGTCTGGATCTTACTGGCTATGAAGTAGTCCGAGCGCAGTACTTTGCAACCTTGCAGAATCCGGCAATGACAATATCCGAAATTAAAGAAGCCCACTTGATTATATTTCTGAATCGGCACTAAATAAACAAGATAAGTTTTGAATAGGAGAGAATATGTTTGAAAATATGATAATATGGGGACCACAGGTAGCTGATGAACATGATACACTAATTCAGCTAAGTGAAGAGGATCATGAACTTCTGGAAAAAAAGCTTAAAGAACTTGACAATAAATGGGGAATATCATTAAGCAGGGAATCAAGTATCAATTCATATCAAAATGATGATTATTTATTTGCTGCGGGACTACTGCAAGAGGTTCGTGATATCCATAAAAAAGTATATTATAATGCGTATACCTCAGAATGGGTTAGAGGTAATTCCGAAATTCCGTACATACATCTGGATTTTGTGGAACGACCGGCATTGAAAAAAGATGAATTTGGCAATTATGTTCCGGATGATAAAAAACTGAATATGGGTGTGAAAGTACCGCTGTTTAATGGAGCTTGTCGGCTTGAGTTTAATTATTATTGGCTGAAACAATATTTGAAATTTCTTCAAACGATTTTTGATTCTAATGAAGATCTGGTAGTATATCTTCCGGAAACAGTTTCCAGAAGTGCACTGCAATATAAAACAAAAGCAGAAGTACTTTCAATGATAAAGAGTATTGAGAAATTTGGATTGAAGAAACAGATAGAGATATTACGGTTGTATGTTAATAGTGCAATAAATCCCGAAAAAATACCGGAACCTTGTATGACGTTTCTGAGCGAAGCGGGTAAAACAGAAGAGATTACATGGGGATTTTTTGGTGAGGATGGAAATACTTTTAGAGTGCCAATGAAGAAAACCATCTTTAATACATCAGGCTTTGCTGATTTATTTGATCGCCGGGTAGAAATGGTGTCTGATTTGTTTATAGCATCCATAAAAATGATTTTAGCTCATGAAACGGCACATGTAGCAAGAGGACATTGGAATTTACGGATAAAAGAGCCGGAATATTCTCAGATGAGAAATGTGATGATGAACTGTGAAATCAATGCGGACTGGACGGCAGCTTTATGGATGATAAATGAACTGTTATATGATACGGTGACCGATGATCCACAGTATCCAGTACTTGCTTATACAAGAAAAGATCTGGTATATCTTTGGTCAATTAGAATCCTGGCAATATATATCAGCTTGAGTTGGGTTGAAAGAAATGAAGAAAGAGGCTGGACGGAAGAAACCATATCAGAGTTTATAAAAAAATCAAAAGTGACACATCCTATTTATCAATTCCGCCTTTTCTGTACGTTGAATCATATCAAGGAACATCTTGACTATATGGCTGAGAAAAGTAAAGTACAGGGCTATGTATTGCGAACAGTGGATGGTGCTCCACTAAAGGAAGAACTATTTGCAGAAGTTTGGGAACGTGCTTGTGATATGATTTTTTCATTTGAATATGCATTCAAAGCTTGCTGGAATGCGGACGAAAGAGGAAGTCTTGAAAAAATACGAGATGGCTTGAATATTATTAGAAAAGCGGCACCAGAAAATGATAAAGAAGTTCCATTTTTAATGGGATATATGGAAACAGCACAAAAAGAACTGGAAAGCTACGAAAAGCAATGGCCGGAAATCCTTGAAAAATTGAATAAATATGGGATGTTTTTTAAAATGGGAAAGTAGGTGAAATACGAATAGTTATAAAATATTCTCACCTGCGATGCCTGTCCGGAACATGATATACGATGCCCTGCAGTACGGAAAGCAGGTTGCAGATACAGCTGCAAATCACAGAAAAAATGATAAAAGTTTCAGAAAACGTACAAGTGGGGAATATTTATCCGGATTTTACAAAGAGGATTTATTGAAACCCGTGGTTACGCTTGTGATACATTTTGGGGCAGATGAATGGGATGCCCCGTTATCATTGCATGAGATGATGGAAGTCCGCAGCGAGAAGCTGCTGCATTACATTCAGGACTATCGGATCCACTTGATTGATCCGGCGAATCTTACAGAGGAAGATCTGGTGAAGTTTACATCGAGCCTGAGGGAAGTCATGGAATATATCAAGTACTCGAAGGACAAAGATAATTTAGCCAGAATCTTAAAAGACAATCCACGGATGGTGATCGACCGGGAAGCGGCAATGGTGATAAAAACAATCACCAACACATCGATAGAGATAGCAGAGGGAAAGGAGGAGATTGACATGTGCGAAGCAGTTGAAGCTATGCTGAGTGAAAGTGAAGCGAAAGGAATAGAAAAAGGAATGCAACAAGGGAAAAAAGGCATAGAGATTGGAGAACTCCGGATGCTGGTTAAACAGATAAAAAAGGGACGGCTAACGATAGAGGAAGCGGCCGAAGATGCAGCAATGAGCGTGGAAGGGTTCAGAAAGGTAATGGAAAGTAATGTCAGATAATAAAGCAATACTTTTATTACAGATTGGTTTTGCAACACAGGAATGTTAAATATTCAGTAATCAAATTTAAAAAGGGTCAGCCGTGAGAGGTTGATCCTTTTAAAGTATTTCATAAACGCTCATTAGTTCAGCTGAGATTTTACTAATGATTATTGTCCCATTTGTCTTGTCATGTTAAAATATAGTTATATGAAAAACAGTGGTTCGAAGTATGTGTGTGCGTGAATTTTCATGGAAAAAACATTCAATGTCATAAATATGGAAAGGATATAGAGCATGAGTGAAAAACTGAAGGATACAGCAATTGATCTGTTGTTAGACGGCGTAAAGAAAAAAATAGATGATATGAGGGATAACCATAAATGGCAGGAATTATTTGTTAATACCGGCCATTTTTTTATAAATAATTCTGATATGGTGACAAGATTCGAATCTGATCTGTATCTGGTATTTTCAGAAGATAATCTGAAGACATTAGCAAAAAAGTTAAGGAACAAAAGCGGATATGAATTTCCGGAACTGTTACATGAAGAATTATATGATTTGATGATACGTTATGAAATACCGGCAATGCAAGCGGAAACACATATTCATCATTTTATGAAAGTGATTATCAATTATTTAGAAGAAAATGACCCAGATAGAGCACTGGAGCTTTATTTGGGTCATTTGAAAAAAGAAATTGATCAAAACTTTTCTACGATAGAAGAAAAATTTGAACTGGTATTAAGTAAAATAGCAGAATTGAACGAAGCAAAAGTGGTGTTATATTCGGTCTCGGATATTGATGTTCAGATTAGAAGAATGTCAAAGTATAAGGGAATGGGATTGGACTTTTTTGAGCTGGATGATGAACAATTTGAATTAAGATTTCAAAGTGCTATCAACAAAGAGCTGATATATATTGTAGGGAAATCCAGGGAAGAGACAACATATCGAATATTGAACGAATTAAGACAGAAATATCCAGATCGAGTTACACTTATAGTCAAGTCAGAAGCGGAATGGAGCAAATTACAGGAAACAGGTATATCGGGAAATATACTGGTTCCATTCTTTTATGCTGAGCAAATTGTGGCTATTCCTAATAACAATAATATTTTTGTATATGGTGAAGATGAACCATGTTATGCGAGAGACAAAATAATATTAAGGAGAAGAACAAAAAGAAACATCATAAATGCGTTGGAAAAGATTGGGGTAAATTATAGAGAAGCATATAATATGGTAGATAACACCCATGGTTTGTATATACCATTAAGAAAAAAGCTATTTAATGTAGCAGAGCATGATAATCAACTGGAATGGGTAAAAAATCATTCGGATGTAGTAATGGCTGCATTACTGTGCGGAAAGTGGACGGAAGCGACCGGTGATGTACTGATTTTTGAAGAGTTGTCAGGGAAATCTTACGAAGAATGTAAGAAAGAACTGGAGAGGTATTTATATATGGAAAATCCATTCATTGTGCACAATATTAGTCGTAGAGAGCGTAATCTGCAGCTTGCCAGTATCGAGGATGCATGGGAACAGCTGGATATATATATAACGGATGAATTGTGGGATAAGTTTATATCTTTGTTTAAAGAAGTTTTGATTGAATCAGAGCCTATTTTTGAGTATCCATTTGAAAAACATTTTGAGGCATCCATTTATGCAGAAAAACCGGAATGGTCACAAACATTAAAGCGGGGGATGATTCGAACTCTTCTCATGCGTGCATTCTATAAAGGACATGAAAAGAATCAAAAACAAATTGACCATGTGATATCACAAGTACTTGATACGATCACAAATAAAGAAAGATGGGGATATATATCACAGTATATAACGGATTTATGCGAAGCTTCGCCGGAGAGTGTTTTGAGAAAATTGAAGGATGAATTGGAACATCCGCAGGGAATGGTGGAGTTATTTGAAGAAAATGATGGAGACATTATAACTGGCAGACATTATTATACGAATGTTTTGTGGGCAGTAGAGCAGTTAATTCAGCAAAAGAAATATGTTGTACAAGCAGTGGAATGGCTGTGGAAAGTAGACTCATATAATCTGAAATATAGTATAAGCAATAGCCCAAGAACAGTGCTGGATATAGTGTTTTGTGCGTGGTTAAATGAATGTGCATTATCTGTTGATGAAAAAATCAGATTGGCAGAAAAAGCAATTAAGAATTATCCAAATGCATGGGATATTATCGTATCGAGATTACCACAGGGAACAGACTCCATCTGTTCACCGTTGAATACACCGAAATATAGGGCAATCGACGAACCAGATATATTATATAATCAAGATGTACATAAAATTTATATTAAGTATTTAAAAATGTGCGTTGATTCAGCTGATGTGGATGTAGAGAAATGGGGAAAATTAATCCAGCGCATACAGTGGTATGAAATGTCGATTCAAAATGAAGTGCTTGAAAAATTGATTCTCAGTTGCAGAGGAATGGCTGATAAAGAAAAACTTAAAATTAAAAATCAACTGAGATTTGAAATCTACAGGCACAGGTATTTTTCCGATGCTGACTGGAGTTTGCCAGAAGAAGTGTTAGGCAAATATGAAAGTACAATGAATGAAATTGTGTTTTCGGATAAAATATACGAATACATGTATCTTTTTTCGCCTGAATTTGAATTCCCACTATTACACCCCGTGTCTTATAGCCGAGAAAAACATAACGAGTCGGCTGACCAAAATCAAAGATTAAGAGAAGAAGAGATAAGGGTAGGATTTAAAGAATTCAAAGAAAATAAATATTCTTTAGATAAGCTGATCGAATTGGCTGTACAAGAAGATAATATATTGGGAGAAGTTCTGGCACAGTTTTATTCGGATGGTATGTTTGATGAAGAAGTATTTCATCTTCTTATGAGAAAAGATAAAGAAGGAAAGCATGTATTTGATTATGTAAGATATTTACACAGATATGGATCAGTAGATTTAAAAGACGTGATAGAAATGGTAAAAAGGATATCCGATAATAAAAATCTTCTGGTGAATTTGATTTCGTTAGAGTTTATAGAAGATGATGTCAATGCGCTGATTGCGAAGGAAGATGAAGAAATCAAGACAATGTATTGGAGCAGGAATACACGGGCAAGAATATCGGATCATGCAGGACATCAGGTGTTTTTATGGGCGTTGAATGAATGTGAAAAATATGGAACATGCGATAACTATTTTGAATTATTGTATGATGTAAGAGAAAAAATATCAATTCAAGAGTTATATGATGCGACAGTTAAAATTTCCGATATGAAGGGCGGTATTGCCAGCTCTATGACAATATATTATATCGGTGAGATCTTGAAAGAGTTACAGGATGCATTTATCACAGATGACGAAAAATGTGCCGAAATAGTTTCAGTGGAATGGTTGTGTAGAAATATACTCGAATGGAAACAAATGAGATGTCTGCAAAAAGAGATGAAGAACGATCCGAAGATTTATGCTGATCTTGTCGGTATTGTTTATAAAGCGGAGGATGATGAACCTGAAGATAAGGAAAAATGTGAAGTGGCAAATGCCGTGTATTCAGCATTTGACAAAGCAAGATTTTGTCCTGCAGAGAAAGATGGAAAAGTATCCTATGAGGTTCTGAAAAAATGGGTAGAAGAGCTTAAAGGATTGTTGATCAAGCAAAAACAAGAAAATTTGTTTGGACATTTAATCGGACGATTACTGGCATATTCCCCCATTGGTGCGGATAGTTATCATCCGTGTGAAGCTGTACGAAAGATCATAGAAGAATATGATTCTGATTCATTGCGGAGCTCTTATATCGTAGCAGAAGAGAATAAGCGTGGGGTTCATACCGTCGATGCTGGAAAATCAGAGTTGATTTTACATCAGAGATATCTAAACAATGCGGAAGGACTACAGGCAGAATATCCTAAAACAGCAGAAATATATTTTACCTTAAGTGAAGACTACAAACGTGAAGCAGAGTATGAAAGAAAGCGTGCAGAAGATGAGTGGTAGGAAAAAATATAAAGGAGAGAGGTATAGTTTTTTCAGAGATAAAAAGCTTGGACATGGTGGAAATGGTGCGGTATATGATGTGGAACTTGAAGAAAAGGATGATCTAGGTTTTCCTGTAGTTGCTAAATTTTTTGAATATAGTGGGGACGATAAAGAAAAAAGATATAATAGTGTAAATTGCAATAGAAAATAGGAATTTTCTTAAAAAATAGCAATATAAACAAAAATGCAAAATTGAAATATGCAAAATGCATAAAAAAGGACAGACTCATATATGGAGGTAAAGCATGAGTGTAATTAAATGGATTCATTTTTCAGATTTGAATTTAACAAAACTAACATTAATACAAGATTGCTAAGAGGCAGTATTCGTTCGTTTCTGACAGAGAATTAGATCAAATGTGAAGCTGTTAATGTGTCACCGACTCATTTTTTATATAAGGTGACTGTCATTTGGTAATTATATAGAAATGTCATAAAGAGAAGCAACATAGAAATTGACTTTACTCTCACGATATGTTACCTTAACCATATACATATCTGGGAAGCAATTCTTCAACCATTCGGTTATCTGATTCCCCATATGAATAAAAAAACTGGTGGAACGGAGGATCGATGGAGAGTACTCCTTTCACCGCATACAGAAAGGAGCATGCGAATGCAGCAAATGACAAACCACAGACCCCTGGCGGAACTGGATCTGCTGGACGATTTTCTTTTTAATGCCTTATTGGCTTATCCGGAATATGGAAAGAAATTCTGTCGAAAATTTCTAAAGATTCTTTTCGGAAGAGAGTTCAAAAATCGTTACAGTTCACACAGCAGCCAGACACTTGCTGTCAGGCTGCGTAAGAACATGATTCAGGAGTGAGCAGGCTCCTTTTGCGAAGCAAAATTTCAGATGAGCCTGCGAATCGTTACTGGAACGAGGCACGAGTGAACAGTAACCAAAAATCTGAATATCGTAACTCAGAAGTCCTATGGCGGAAGGGATACCGGTCTTCACGGAGCCCGACTGGACGTATACATCGAAGAGGGAGATGAGGTAGAGATTGATTCGTCAAATGTCTCTGCGATTTATGATATTGAACCTGACAAGAACAATAAGAGGAAGGATATAGATTTTATCGCACAGAGAACCCGGTTCTACCATGCGATCATCGACAGTCGGAGTCTAAAAAGCGGTCAGTCATACGACAAACTGAAGAGAGTCTTTGTTATCTTTATCTGTCCCTACGATCCCTTTGGGGATGACCGGATGATCTATACCATCCGGAATCACTGTGTAGAGAATCCGGAGCTGCCGTATGAAGATGGAGCCAGAACGATTTTCCTCTATACAAAAGGAAGAAAGGGACGGGATAATGAATCCCTGAGTCAGCTGTTGGACTATATGGAGAATACAACCCGGGAGAACGCAGTGAGTGAAGAACTGGAAGCCATCCAGGAGATGGTGGATGTTGTGAAAGAAGATGCGGAGGTGACGGTGGCATATATGAAAGGATTTGAGAGAGACCAGATGTTTCTGGAAGAAGGGAAAAAACAGGAAAGAGAGAATACCCTAAAAGAGAAACAACGAGCGGATGAAGAACAGAAACGAGCGGATATGGAACAGCAGCGAGCAGATGCAGCCGCAGAAGAAATTGCAAAGCTGAGAAAGCAGCTGGAAGAGATGCAAAGGAGTTAAGAAAGCAGATGGAGTTACTGTTGCTGGAATGCACAGAGAAGGTATATTTTGAATCTGCGAATATAAACCTCAAATTATAGTTCTATATGGAAATTGACTTTATTCTCCGGATATGTTACCGTAACCACATACGTATCTGGGAAGCAATGCAAGATAAGTGATAAGTACGACAGAATGTTTGTTATGGAGAAGTTTGCGATTAAGGAGAGATAAAAATGGGATACTTTAAAGATGTGACACCGGAATCAGTTGGAATCAGCTCCAAAGGAATTATGAAATTTCTTGACAGGATGGAACAAAATCAAATCGAACTACATAGTTTTATGGTGATCCGCCATGGACAGTGTGCGGCAAAGGGATGGTGGAAACCGTATGATGAAAAATTCCGCCATCCGTTGTATTCGTTCAGCAAATCGTTGACGGCTACGGCGATTGGTTTTGCACAGCAGGAAGGAATCTTATCCGTGGATGAGAAAATTGTCGATATTTTTCCGGAACTGTTGCCGGAACATCCTTCCGAATATCTTAAAAAAATCACCCTGCACCATCTGCTGATCATGGGATGCGGTCACGAGACGGAGATTTCGGACAATTCTGAAAACTGGATCTCTACATTTCTGCATCATCCGGTACTCCATGAGCCGGGAACATTTTATAAATATAATACAGCAGGAACCAACATGCTGGCTGCGGTTCTGCGGAGAAAGACAGGGCAGAATGTGACAGAGTTTCTGAAACCGCGTCTGTTGGAACCACTTGGAATCACTTCTCTGACCTGTGCATTGCTCGGCGACGGAACAGAGCTTGGCGGAGGCGGTATGAAGATGGTGACGGAAGATATGGCAAAATTTACGTATTTTCTGTCCAGACAGGGAGAGTGGGAAGGAAAACAGCTGCTTCGAAAAGAATGGTTCGAACGCGCCTGCCACAAGCAGATTGAGACAGAAGGCGATTCCGAAGGACATGTAAAAGACTGGGCACAGGGCTACGGTTACCAGTGCTGGATGGGCCGATATCCTGGCTCTTTCCGCGCGGATGGAGCGTATGGCCAGTTTGGGGTTGTGTTCCCGGATCTTGATTTGATTGTGATTTTGACGTCATCCACAGAGCAGACACAGGAGAAATTGAGCGCACTGCAGGAGGATCTGATTCCCTATGTACAGAAAGAGGCTGGAGAGCTGGCACCATCACCGCTTGCAGAAACTGTAAAAGAGTATACTGCACAGCTTGCTCTTCCACCACGCAGAGGAACGAGAAATCCTTTTATGGAGGAAAAAGTAAGTAAGCATGTGTATGTGTCTGTTCCGGTTCTGAACGACCGGCTGCCGGATTCTGCTGAAGTTCTGATTGGCGGAAGCGGGCTGTTTCAGTTTGAGACGAGTCCGATCCAGGAGATGCGGTTTGCTTTTGGAAGCGATAAGATGTACTGGAAAGTGCTGGAAGGTGGAAAAGAAAAGGAATTCGCCCTCTCTATGCGTAAGGACTTCGCCTACAGTGAAACAGACGGTCATATTTACGCAGGATCAGCTGCATGGCGTACCGTCAATACCCTTGAGATGGAGATCCGGCGAATGGACGGCTTAAGCGGAGGTCGCATGATTGTCAGATTTCAGAAGGAAAATCTTTTGTTAGAGGCAGAGGATACGTTGATCAGCGTCGGTGGACTCGGCATTTCACCGCGTCAGGCACTGACGGTTTTCGGGATAAAAGAGTCCTGAACAAAAAGATGAGAAAAGCAAAGGAAGAACTATCCAATTGGATAGTTCTTTTTTTCTTTTATGTTTGCTATAATTATACAAAAGGTGAAATTCAAGAAAGAGTGTGGGAAAATATATGGAAAAAGATAGGATAAACGGTATAGAAAAAAGTTTTCTGTCCGGAAAAAAACGGATGGATAAATTAAAAGTACTGATGAAATATGCGGGAATCTCTGTCTTTGAGTATTTCCCGGATAGCGATCGAATGGTTCTGTATAATGAGCAACTGGAAGAAGAAAAAGGGATTATGCCATTTCTCGGTCAGTTGGGTCAGATATGTACGATCCATCCGGAAGATGCGCAGAAGATGCGTGAGTTTCTTCTTGGACAGACTCTGGGAACGGTGGAACTGAAGCTTCTGAAAAAGGGTCACTACAAGAGAGCACTTCTGGATGCATTGCAGAAGGAAGAAGGTGACCAGTCGGTGATCGGTTGCATCAGAGATATCACGGAGATACGGAAAAGAGAAGAACTTCTGGAAGATCAGGCAAGAAGAGATTCCATGACAGGACTGTATAACCATGATACCGGAAAGCTTCTGGTGAACGAGTACCTGCGGGAGAAACAGATGGGCGCTTCTTCCGGCCTTCTGATGCTGGATGTGGATCATTTTAAAAATGTAAATGATGTGTATGGTCATCTGTTCGGGGATGAAGTGCTGATTGGATTTTCCGGATTTTTGCAGAGCTTTTTCCGCAAAGAGGATATTCTGATCCGTACCGGTGGAGATGAATTCATCGTGTTTTTAAAGGAAATCAGCCGGGAAGCACTGGAAAAGAAAGTCAGTGAACTGGTGAAAAGAGTGGGGAAACTGACGTTTTCAAAAAAAGATTTTGTCATGAGCTGCAGTGTTGGTGTCTGTTTTCTGCCGGGAGGTTTGGGCGATTACAGTTACGAACAGCTTCTTGAACATGCAGATCTTGCCTTGTACCGGGCGAAGATTGCGGGAAGAAACCAGTATGCAGTAGGGGAAAAACTGATCCCTTTAGATACCGGAAACAAGGGAGAAACCGCAGTAAAACTGCTGATGGATGAGACCATGGAAAAGCGGGAGTTCGAGATCTATTTCCAGCCGAAGATTTCGTTACATAATTATAAGATTGTGGGAGCAGAGGCTCTGGTGCGCTGGCGAAGACCTGACGGTATCGTGGTGAGACCGGAACATTTTCTTCCGTTTTATGAAAAAAACGGAAAAATTGTGGAACTTGATTTTTATGTATTTGAACAGGTGGCCGCATTTCTGGAAAAAACAAAAAGAAGCGGAATCACACCGGTGCCGGTTTCGGTCAATGTATCGGCGCTGCATGCGGAAGATCCACAGACAACCAGACGGTATCTGGAGATTCTGGAAAAATATAAAGTGGATCCCGGGATGCTGGAGATGGAACTGAAGGAGACGGATACGATCCGGTATGAAAATATCAAAGATCTTCTGCGTTCTCTACAGGAGGCCGGTTTCCATACAGCGCTGGATAACTTCGGTGTGGGATCTTCGTTTATTAATCTGATTGCAGATGTCCCGTTAAATGATATAAAACTGGGACGCGGGTTCATGGAAAAGTGTGAAAAAGATTACCGTGGTATCGGTTTTCTGCGACAGATGATCGGGATGTTGAAAAGCCTCGGTTTCCAGGTTCTCTGTGAAGGCGTGGAATCAGCAAGACAGGTAGAGGTACTGAAAACTTCCGGGTGCGATCATGTACAGGGGAACTGGTTTTCCATGCCGCTGAGTGCAAAAGAATTTGAAAAAATGTTGTTCCTTCCCGGCGAAATATTCTGCCGTTGCAGAAAAAATGAAGAACATAGTACAGGGGGAGAAGCATGATGAGAACAACTGGAGACGTATATCTGTGGCCGGCAGCGGCCGAAAGAAAATTACGGATGGCGTATCAGGCGGGACTTCCTGCTTATCTGTATGGTGTTACCGGCGTGGGGAAAACTTCTCTGATCCGGCATTTTCTTGAAAAAAAAGAATATTTTTATGTCTCTGCACTGAATACGAAGCCGGATGATCTGGAGAGTGAAAAAATCACGGCACCGGTGATCGTGCTGGATGATCTTTACGCAATTTCGGATATCCGGCTGAAAGATGCTTATTATCAGAAAATCCAGGAATGGATGGAACGAAATGATCTGTGGGTGGTACTGATCTCCCGTGCCCCATTTCCGGCGTGGCTTCTGTCCCTTCGGATGAAATATTCTTTTGTAATGATCGGGGAAGAAGATTTTTGCCTGACGAGAGAACAGCAGGATGAGTATCTGGAAAGATATGGACTGCAGGTGTCAGAGGAACAGCTGGAAAAAGCATGGGCTGTGGGAAGAGGGAATCCCATGTCCCTGCGGATCTTTGTGATGGAAAACGGGAATCTGGAAGCCACGATGCGTACGGTCTGGACGTACCTGGAGAGTCATGTATATGATCAGTGGGATACAGAACTGCAGGAATTTTTTATGGATATTTCCATTGTCAAAGATTTTACGGTGAGTCTGGCGGCGATGATCACCGGAAACAAACATGTGGAGCATATGCTGGCACAGGGGATGGAAACCGGCAATTTTTTTGCAAAAATGGGGGAAAAAGACGGTGTCTGGCGTTGCAAGGATGCCATGCGCTGGTCTATGGAACAGCGGCTGCATAAAAAACGCTCTCCGGAACAGATCAGCCGTCTGTATTATAACGCAGGTCTGTATTATGAGATGGAGGGCGAGATTGCCAAAGCCCTGGAAATGTACAAGGCATACGATGATACAGACAGTATATTCCGGCTGCTGGTGGCGAATGCCAGGGAAAATGCAGCTATCGGTAATTATTATGAACTGCGAAATTATTATCTGGAACTTCCGGAGGATCTGATCCGGGAGAATCCGGTACTTATGATGGGAATGAGCCTGTTGCAGTCGATTCTTATGAATGTGGATGAAAGTGAGCGCTGGTATCATGAACTGGAAGAATATCAGAAACGGGCAGAGGGAAGTGATGCACGGGAAGCCAAAGGACGGCTGATCACGTTGGATATTTCCCTTCCCCATCGTGGCATCAGCGGAATGACGGATCTGTTGCGGGCGGCAGGTGTCCTGATCACCGACCGGAAAGTACACATCCCGGAACTCTCTGTAACCAGCAATCTGCCCTCGATGATGAATGGAGGAAAAGACTTCTGCGAGTGGAGCCGCAAGGACAGAGAACTGGCCGTAAGCCTTGGAAAGATCATAGAATTTGTGCTTGGAAAGTATGGAAAAGGGCTGGTTCCGCTGGCACTGGCAGAAAGCTATCTGGAAAAAGGACAGGATGATTATGAGGTGATGGCACTGATCCAGAAAGGACGGATGCAGGCGGAAAGCGGAGGAAAAATCGAACAGGTCTTCGTAGCGAACGGACTCCTTTGCTGGATGTATCTGATTCGTCAGGATCTGGAAGAGGCGCTTCATGTGATGCAGACTTTTCGGGAACGATGTAAAAAAGAAGCACCGAAGCTGATTGCGAACATAGATACATTTTTGTGCCGGCTGCATCTGTATCGGGGAGATACAGCGGAGATCCTGGCGTGGCTTGAGAGCGCACCGGATGAAAACAGAGAGTTCTATATTCTGGAACGATTCCGATATGTAACAAAGGTGCGTGTCTATCTGCAACAGGGAAAATACGAGGCAGCATATAATTTGTTACAGCAGCTGCTCTACTATGCAAAAGAGATGGAACGGACATATATCCGGATAGAAAGTACGTTACTTCTGGCAGTAACCTGTTATAAGATGGATCGGAAAGAGTGGAAGAATCTGTTGCAGGAGGCTGTCAGCGAAGCTGAATCCTATCATTTTGTCAGAATACTGACAAAAGAGGCTGGTCTGTGGCTGCCCCTTCTGAAAAAAAGCAAGGAAGAGATACACTGGACCGATCCACACTTTCACAGACAGGTGCTGGAAGAAGGAAAAAGAATGGCGCAGATGTACCCTGGATATCTCAGAACAAAAGCGGAGGGAGAAGTCACACTTTCCGATACCGCACGGAAGATTCTGCGGATGCAGGCAGAGGGAGATTCCATGAACAAGATAGCCGGACAGCTGGGGCTGGCGGAAGTGACGGTGAAGTATCATTGTCGGGAAACCTACCGTAAACTCGGTGTGAACGGAAAAGCAGCAGCGGTGAATGAAGCAAGAAAACGAAAACTGATCTAGAGCGTGTCTGAAAAATCATGCACTTCATGGCCTGCCCTTGCATATTTTGTGCTTTTCTTTTATAATAAAATCCACGCGACATGGTACGGGAAACAATTGTTATACCGATATCCCGTGGCAAAATACCTCGCAGGATCCGATACAAACAACATCAGCGGATCCGGAAAGCAAAGGAGAAAATATTATGGCACAGAACGTACTGGCAGTGGTAGCCGGACACCAGATCACCGAAGAAGAACTGCAGGCATTTATCGGACACCTGCCGAAAGAGCAGCAGGCATATGCATCCAATCCACAGTTTAAAGAACACTGCAAAGAACAGCTGATCACTTTCCATGCACTGGCAAAATGCGGAGAAGATGAGAAGCTTGATGAGACCGAAGAATATAGAAAAGGAATGGAAAATGCAAGACAGGATATCCTGGTACAGATGGTATTAAAAGAGACTATCGAGAGTGTCAGTGTATCTGATGAGGAAGTGAAAGATTACTATGAACAGAACAAAGCACAGTTTGTAAAAGGAGCTACGGTAAATGCAAAGCATATCCTGACCGATTCCGAAGAGAAATGTGCAGCTATTCTGGAATCCATCGTGAACGGGGAAAAGACTTTTGAAGAAGCGGCAAAAGAATCTTCCACCTGCCCGTCCGGTGCACAGGGAGGTGACCTGGGTGAATTCGGAAAAGGCCAGATGGTGAAAGAATTCGAAGACGCAGCCTTCCAGGCAGAACCGGGACATGTGGTAGGACCGGTAAAAACTCAGTTTGGTTATCATCTGATCAAGGTTGAGAAGAAAAACGAAGCCAAAGAAGCCGGATTTGCTGAAGTAAAGGATCCGATCCGTGCAGAACTTCTGAAGAGAAAACAGGACCAGGCATACCTGGCGAAAGTGAAAGAACTGAAAGAGAAATATGTACAGAAATAATCTGATAAATTTCAGTCTGCAGAAAGATTCGTCAACCTGTAAAAAAAGCGTTCTATGAAGAAAGAAAATTGTTATATTTTCATTATTTCATTTTCATAAATGTATAGTATAATAAGCGTGACTGAAAAAGGCTTTTCGTGAGCTGCGAGTCCCAGTTTGTGGGAGATTTTATCCGA
>OLNM01001344.1_pt1 | contig 18767 bp, 14 predicted proteins | sample 1672391 | NCBI WGS metagenome assembly OLNM01 (sample SAMEA3136680, study PRJEB25190) | human gut metagenome | reverse complement strand
CTAAAGATTTTCTTAGCTACCAAGTCATTGGTTGGGCTAATGCCCGGATGTCTTAGAATCATCCATTCCCTCCTTCTATTATACCATATTTTAAAATCTAATTTTGCTAGATTCGATGGTTCTATCTATTTATTCGGAAAAAAGAGGATAAATGAAATAGTAAATAAAAAATAAGAACAGCAGATAAGCAATAAATTTTAAGATTATCTGTCTTCTCCGCTTATCTGATAATAAATAAGGTTCGCAATATAGCCTTTTCTCTCTACCCCATTTGCAACAGTCTTTAGATAGGACATTCCAGTCTTATCCATAACATGACCTGAAGCTGGGTTGAGACTGGTATATCGTGCTTTGACTTTTTGAAAACATGCTTGAGTAAAACAAAAGTCCAAGACAGATTTCAAAGCCTCCGTCATTATACCATTTCCCCAGTAAACCTTTCCTAGCACATAGCCAATTTCACAACTTGAATCATCCTCATCTATCTTAACGATACTGATATCTCCTATCACTTGCTCTGGGTTTTCTTTGAGGTAAATGGCCCATTTGTAATAGTTGGGATTGGCATAGGAAGCAACCCAATTACGAATTGAGTTTCGAGTGTTCTCAACATCAGGATGGGAATTCCAAGTAACATAGGTCAGATTCTCAGCAGACGAAGCCCAATTTTGAAACATGTCTTCCGCATCACTCTCCACAAATCTTCTCAAGATTAAACGGTTTGTCTGTAATATTTGCGTACCTATTGCTTTCATGATGTTACCTCGCTTTCTGGTGTGTGATTCTCTATTCAATATCCATTGAAACTATAGTATATCGAGATAAGCTGTAGACAAATCAACTGGGGCATTTACATTAATTTCTAAAAATACTTTAGAAGTTAATTGGTACTATTCTAGATTCAATTTATTAGACTTTCAGGCGATAGGTTTGAAGAAATAAAATCTAAATTCACTTTCTATATTATACTCAATGAAAATCAAAGAGCGAACTAGGAAACTAGCCGTAGGTTGCTCAAAGCACTGCTTTGAGGTTGTAGATAAGACTGACCAAGTCAGTTACATATATAATCCAAGGCGACGTTGACGTGGTTTGAAGAGATTTTCGAAGAGTATTATGCTTCTTTCTTGCATTGATTTCTCAGATATGCTACAGTTGTGATAGCGATTACAAAATAAAAGGAGTTTGCAATGAAAAATCCAGCTTTGCTAGAAGAAATTAAGACCTATAAAGGCAGGGATGAGGTGCCAGAAGACTTTGATATTTTCTGGAATGAGGAAGTGAAAAAAGTTTCAACTCTTCCAGTCTACCAGTTGGAGGAAAGAGATTTCCACATTCCTCAAGTCAAGTGCTATGAGTTAACATTTGAAGGAACGAATGAGGGAAAGGTTTATGCGCGCGTCGTTCTTCCAAAGAGTGAGGGGAAAGTTCCAATAATCTTCCATTTTCATGGTTATATGGGACGTGGCTGGGATTGGACCGACATGCTGGCCTATACTGTGGCTGGTTATGGTGTTGTTTCCATGGATGTGCGGGGCCAGTCGGGCTATTCGCAAGACGGCTTGCGCTCTCCACTAGGAAATACGGTTAAGGGGCATATAATCCGTGGTGCTATGGAAGGTCGGGATCATCTCTTTTATAAGGATGTTTATCTTGATATTTACCAGTTAGTTGAAATTATTGCTAGTCTGCCTGAGGTGGATGAGAAACGACTTTCAAGTTATGGTGCCTCACAAGGAGGGGCCTTAGCTCTGGTTGCAGCAGCTCTCAATCCTCGGATTCAGAAAACAGTTGCCATCTATCCCTTTTTGTCAGACTTTAGACGGGTGCTTGAGATTGGCAATACCAGTGAAGCCTATGATGAACTTTTCCGTTATTTCAAGTTTCACGATCCTTTCCATGAAACTGAGGAAGACATCATGGCGACCCTTGCCTATATTGATGTGAAAAATCTTGCTCATCGTATCAAGGGTGAGGTCAAGATGATTACGGGCTTGGACGACGATGTTTGCTACCCTATTACCCAGTTTGCGATTTACAATCGTCTGACTTGCGATAAGGCCTATCGCATCATGCCTGAGTATGCTCACGAAGCCATGAATATTTTTGTCAATGACCAAGTCTACAACTGGCTCTGTGGAAGTGAGATTCCTTTTAAATATGTGAAGTGATGAATGAGAGAGCCTAGTAGCTCTCTTTTTGTATACAGTCTAGTCAGCAAAGATTCTAGTTCATATATACTTTGAAATTCATACTCTTCGAAAATCTCTTCAAACCACGTCAGCTTTATCTGTAATCTCAAAACAGTGTCTTGAGTAGCCTGCGGCTAGCTTCCTAGTTTGCTCTTTGATTTTTATTGAGTATGAGTTTTTTTCTGGGCTGTGGTGTCAAACAATTCATTTTCTATCTAGTTTGGTATAAGCTATTTCAATACATTGGAAAGCGTCTGTGAAATGTGTTATAATTTATAAGAAAATATACAGTCTCGCTACAAAATGAACATTTATATATAAGTTTATGTATAAGATGATTTTCTCATTAGGATAATATCTTGTAAAAACGATATTCCTGTAGATACAGTACTTAAATAGCATTTGTAAAGGAGCAAAATAATCTATATTTATTTTTATTGTAAGAATGAAAGTAGAGAATGTTATGCTAATGGAAACTGTAATATTTTATTTTTTAGAATATACTTGGATAAATTAATTTTGAAAGTTAAAGTGAGGTAATGTATGTTTGTATGTTTAAAAGGTTTGGGAAAATTTCGTAAATCCAAAGCTTATGGTTTAATTGGTTGTTTAACACTATCCGCAGTGATTGGCTTAGCTGCACCAGAGTTACCAGTTATTGGTGGCGGGGTTGTTTATGCTGATGTCATTCAAGGCGGTAGTGATGTTCAAGATGTGGACGTTCATAGTAAATCTGCAGAAGGTGTCGCTATGACTTATACTACTTATGATAGCGGAACAAGTGGAAAACAAACGGCTTCTGGTAGTGGGGTATTCGTAACGCCAAATGTGATGGTAACCGTAGCTCATAACTACTATGATAAAAACCAAGAGGATAAGTCTGCGGTCTTGCGTGGTGGAGAGTCTGCTCGTAGTTATGTTGTGATGAACTCAGAAACAGAGAAGAGTAACAAAGTACCGACCTCAGGGGGATCAGAATCTCTTGAAAAAGACTCTATTCACTTGTATAATGGCAAAGACTTCGGGAAAGACTATAGCAACGACTTAGCAGTGGTCGTCACTAAAAAAACTGTCGAAGCTATGACAGGTGGTGAGGACTCTCCAAGAGAGTTGAGTGATAAAGAGGTTTCTACTGGTGATAAAATCACTATGGTCGGATATCCCAATGATTTTTCTACTCCAAATTTAAGTAAAGAAAATAAAGCTCGATTGAAAGATGGTAAGGCTTATTCAGTCTCAACAACTGTAAGCAGTATCAATAAAGAGAGTGGTGCAGTCACTTATCATTCCTCAGCTTTAGGAGGTTTTTCAGGTGCTCCTTTGTTTAATGATAAGGGAGAGGTAGTCGGTATCCACCAGCACGGAACAAATACTTCAAGCGCCCCTGAGAGTGAGCGTATTGGGGGTGGTACGATTTTTACGGACAAGCACAGAGCTTGGATTCGTTCTATGATTGATAAATATGGTATAAAGGGTTGGTATATAGACGGTTCAAACCGTTACTACTATGATGAAAATCATATAGCTTTAAAAGATGTAGAGTCTGAGATTGACGGTGCTTTGTATAGTTTTGATGAAAAAGGTCGAGCTACTTTAGTAAAAGGTGAAGAAAAAGGTCGTGTTCTACTTCGAGTGGAAGATACTAAAGGAACTCCTTTGATTTCAGATAAGGTTGTTCAGGAAGGTCCTGTTGGAAGTGGCTTGAATTTTTATTTAAGACAAAATCCAGATTTCAAACAGTTAATAGCAACTTCCCCAACAGCTAAAGTGGTATCCTATAACGGAGTGCCAATTAACAAACTAGCAAGTGATACTACTTGGTCTGATGACTATGTCAGTAAGTTAGCTTTAGGTAATACAATTATAAGAGCGGTAGTGTCTGATGTGATACCAAAGTCTAACTCTGACTTTACTAGAACGGAAGTTGGTAAAGTTGATTTAAGTGGTAAATCGAACTTACCTGTGCCTAGTAAAGAGGTGTTACAAGCTCCGAATGGTTCAGAAAATTTCTATGCTACAACGCATATTCAAACGCCAGATGGGTCGGGGTCAGGTACTTTAATTGCACCCAATTTGGTGTTAACAGTCGCTCATAATTTCTTAACAGTTAAAGGTTCTGAGGTAGTTACTAAATCTGGTCGTACCAATACAGTGTATAAAGCAACTTTACCGAATGGGTTGTCTGTGAATTTTTCAGATGATGATATTGTTTATTGGAATAAGAAAGACTCTGTATTTGGATTTAAAAATGACTTAGCTTTGGTTCGATTAAAAGAAGAGGTAAAAGGATCAACTCCTGTAGAGGTTGTAAAACAATCTTCGAAAGTTGCAGAGGGGGATTCAGTTTCGGTCTATGGTTTTCCAGATAACAAGCTAAGTCCAGTTTTAGATAGCAAAGTAGTAGGAACTACAGACTTCGGTTCTGGAATAGAGGGAATTAGCTATGGAGGTACGAAACCTGGAGCATCTGGTGGTGGTCTTTATAATGATAAAGGTGCTTTAATTGGAGTTCACCAAAATGGTGTTGTAGGAAGTCGCAGTGGTGGTTTGGTTTTATCAAAAGAGCAGCTGGATTGGGTTCGTTCTTATATTGAGGGTCAACCAAAAGATCCTGTCTATGTGGAAGATAAAGAAGTGGAACCTTCTAAGAAGGATTCGGATAAGGATTTAGCTGGGAAATTAGATCCAAAAAAAGATAGTGGAAAAGAAGATTCTGGTATTTTAGGTACATCTGGTGACTTTGCGGCTCCTACAGTAGATAAGCCAGAGTTTAAAGGTGGAGTGAATGGAAGCGAATCTATTGCTAGAGAAGTTCCAGAGTATAGTGGTGTTATATCTACATTAGGTGATTCTCCAGCTCCTACAGTCGCTAAGCCAGAGTTTAAAGGTGGAGTGAATGGAGGCGACTCACTTGTTACAGAAGTTCCAGAGTATACAGGAACACTACCAACAGTAGTAGAAGAAACAGCCCCAACAGTTGAAGAACAGAACTTCGCAGGCGGAGTGAATGTGGTAGCAAGTCCTATGCATGATAACAATAGAGATAGTAAGAATGAAGCAACAATGAAACAAGTTATCACAAGAATTGCTAGTTCACAACGTATTTTCAAAAATGAAGCAGGAAGTGTGCAAATTCAAGCTTCAGAAGAAGTATTGGAAAATGTGATAGGTGTTCAAATTCAAGAAGTTCAAGTTAGTGATCTAAGTTCATTAAACTATAAAGCATTTGATATTCAATTAAAGGATACAGCTGTTAGAACTGTTCAGCCTAACGGAAAAGTCCTAGTTACTTTTGCTATGGATCAGTCTGTTGAGAATGTTTATGCTGTAGATCCAGAAGGAAACCTATACACTATTGAATTCGAACAAAAAGATGGAAAGATTATTTTTGAGATTAGCAATTCTAGTATTTATGCGATGACTTTCCGATTCTCTATCGACAATCCACCATTTAAAAAAACTATAGAAGCTAAAAAGAACGAGGAACTTTCTCTATCCCCTAAACTGTTATCTACAAATGAGAGATCAGGATTTAATCAATTAGATAAGACAGTAGGTAACGATGAACAGACTATGTTACCAAATACAGGTGAGACTTCTTCATTACTAACAATCTTATTTGGTTTTGTGGGAACGATCCTTGGAGTAATGATTACTTATAAACGAAAAGACAGTTAATTTTTCTTCAGTTGTTCTTTGAACTCTTATGTTTATATAAAATAAACCGAGTCTGGGACAAAAGTCTAGCCTTAAATATAAAAAGCGAACAAAACGAGTTATCTGACACTCAGAATTCTGTATTGTTCGCTTTTTTGTCTAATCTATCGATTTTTAAAATTCATAATAAAGAATTCCTAAAATCAAAATCTTTTTATACCAGACTCGCGCATCGAAGATTATGCTCAAAAAATTCCAAGCGCGATACAGTAAAGGTGTTCAAGCTAATTGTAAAGCGAAAAGAGAAAAATATGAAACAAAAGGCTCAGGGGTTATCGATTACACTCTTTATTGAAGGAGAAAGTTTAGTCCTAACTTAATGACATTGGAGAATATATTATTTTTCTTTTTGTTATAGAAGTCGAAAGTACTTTTAAAGAATATAGAAGTATAAAAATATTTCTGAAAATAGAATCTATTGTAGATTAATATAGAAAAATATATTGTTTTATTGTATAATAAAGAAAAATCTAGATTTTTAGGAAATAAAATAATTACTTTTAGAGAGTCATAGATTAATCAATAATAAGCAATCGTATTAGTTGAATTGCTTTCCAGTGCTAACTTTTTAACTAATTCAAAAATTTTAAAAAATCGCTTAGCAAAAGCATCGGAGGAGTTATATGAATCAGAGTTTTATTAATCGTAAAAACCGATATGGTATTAGAAAATTTACTATCGGAGTTGCTTCTATAGTTATCGGCTCGGTCTTGTCTGGTATTTCACCAGTATTAGCACAAGAAACCACTACTAATATTGATGCAAATAAGGTTGAAACTACTTTAGAAAGTAGAACATCTGTATCAGGACCTATAATAGAAGTAGATTCTAGTAAATTAGCTTCAGCAATTGTTAATGGAGGTGAAATTAAAAAGGAAAGTCTGAAAGAAGAACTGCCAATTAATCAAGGGGGAAATTCTAGAAATTTTCCAGTAGAATCAAATGCAGGAAGAGGAGAAAAAACAGAGAATCTTCCAGGAAAAACTAGAAGTGCAGATGACGTTGTGCTTCCTCCACGTGATTACTTTGCCAGAGATTTGAAGAATGTTAAAACTGTATTTGAAAAAGAAGACCTTGCTACGAATGCTGGAAATGGGCAAAGAGTTGACTTGGCAGAAGCATTAGATAAGTTGAAACATCTTCAAAATGCGACTATTCATATGGAGTTTAAACCAGATGCTAACGCTCCGCAATTCTATAATCTCTTTTCTGTATCAAGTGATAAGAAAAGAGACGAATATTTCAGTATGTCTGTTAATAAAGGTACTGCGATGGTCGAAGCACGAGGAGCTGATGGAAATCATTTCTACGGAAGTTATTCAGATGCACCGCTTAAAGTAAAACCTGGTCAATGGAATTCGGTTACTTTCACAGTGGAAAGACCAAAAGCAGACCAACCAAATGGACAAGTTCGTTTATATGTCAATGGAGTTTTATCTAGAACAAATACAAAATCTGGTCGTTTTATTCAAGATATGCCAGATGTCAATAAGGTTCAGATTGGAGCTACTAAGAGAGCAAACCAAACAATGTGGGGATCAAATCTTCAGGTTCGTAATCTGACTGTATATGATCGTGCCTTGAAGCCTGAAGAAGTTAAAACACGTAGTCAGTTATTTGAGCGAGCAGATTTAGAAGTGAAATCATCGGAAAGTGCAAAAATTACAGAGAAGAAGGAAGTTTTTGTAAGTGGTGTAAATGGTGGATTGAATAAGGATGGAATTAATACTTACCGAATTCCAGCACTGCTAAAAACAGATAAAGGCACATTAATTGCCGGAGCGGATGAAAGACGTTTACAATTCGCAGATTGGGGAGATATTGGTATGGTAGTTCGTCGAAGTCAGGACGGAGGAGAGACGTGGGGAGATAGAATAACAATTTCTAATCTTCGTGATAATCCAGATGCCAAAGACAAAACTGCTCCGTCGCCATTAAATATTGATATGGTATTAGTTCAAGATCCGGAAACTAAGAGAATCTTTTCGGTTTATGATATGTTCCCAGAAGGAAAAGCAGTATTCGGTATGCCTGCTAAACCTGAAAAAGCATACGAGCGTATAGGGGATAAAACTTATCAAATTTTATATAAAACAGGCGAAAAAGGATATTATACAATTCGTGAAAATGGTGAAGTTTATAATTCTAAAAATCAAAAAACAGATTATCATGTTGTAGTAAATCCCAAAAAACTAGGATATAGCGACAAAGGTGATTTGTATAAAGGGAAGGATTTAATTGGTAATGTTTACTTTGCACAAAGTACGAAAAATCCTTTTAGAGTTGCAAATACTAGCTATTTATGGATGTCTTATAGTGATGATGATGGTAAAACATGGTCTGCACCGAAAGATATCACACCAGGGATTCGACAAGATTGGATGAAATTCCTTGGAACAGGTCCTGGAACAGGTATTGTATTACGTACAGGTAAGCATAAGGGACGGATATTGGTACCAGCTTATACAACAAACAGTATTTCGCATTTAGGTGGTTCGCAGTCTTCGCGTCTAATTTATTCAGATGATCATGGGGTAACTTGGCATGCTGGAGAAGCCCCAAATGATAATCGACCTGTTGGAAATAGTGTCATCCACTCGTCTAATATGAATAATAGTGGCGCTCAAAATACAGAATCAACTGTTCTTCAATTAAATAATGGTGATGTCAAACTCTTCATGCGTGGCTTGACTGGAGATCTTCAGGTTGCTACTAGTAAAGATGGTGGAGTGACTTGGGAGAAAACAATCAAACGTTATCCAGAAGTAAAAGATGCCTATGTGCAAATGTCAGCTATTCATACTATGCATGATGGGAAAGAGTATATTATTCTTAGCAATGCTGCTGGACCAGGACGCGAACGAAAAGATGGTCTAGTTCACTTGGCACGTGTTGAGAAAAATGGCGAGTTAACTTGGTTGAAGCATAATCTAATTCAAGGTGGGGAATTTGCATATAATTCATTACAAGACTTAGGTGACGGAGAATACGGAATTTTATATGAACATAGCGAGAATAGTCAAAATCGCTATACAATTTTTTATAAGAAATTTAATTGGAACTTCTTGAGTAAATAAAAGCTAATTATAGACATAAGAAAACATCTCTGTGTTAGGCTTGTCGTTCAAATACAAACGCTAAATTTCAAGTTAGTTAGCAACAAAAAATTCTCTGGGAGACTTGTAGTTCAAGCATTTTTTATGATAGTTGTTAATCCAATTTTTGATGAATGCGACTTCTTTAGGAGTCGTTTTCTTAGTTTCTTTAGGTAACCATTTATGAATGAGCTTATTGTGATTCTTATTATGTGACTATTAGTCCGTCTCGCTCCGTTAGGTGCGAGACAAAAAAACCACCCGCTATGCGGGTGCGCGTCGAAGGTTATACCAAAAAAACTCCGAACGCGATACAATAAAGGTGTTCAAGCCAATTGTAAAGCGAAAGGAGAAAAATATGGCACAAAAGGCTCATAGTTTATCGCACACAAAGTGGCACTGTTCTATCACATTGTGTTCACCCCTAAGTATAGACGAAAAGTCATCTATAATCAATATCGAAGTAGTTTAGGCGAAATATTTCATCGCTTGTGTAGTTATAAAGGAGTTGAAATTATCGAGGGTCACTTAATGCCAGACCATGTACACATGTTAGTAAGTATTCCACCAAGGATAAGTGTTTCGAGTTTCATGGGTTATTTAAAAGGAAAAAGTGCACTCATGATGTTTGACAAACACGCCAATCTCAAGTACAAGTATTTCTAGGAGGAAGGTTATTATGTGAGTACGGTGGGACTCAATGAAGCCACGATTAAGAAATATATCCAAGATTAAAGAAATTATCCAGTGGATGATTTCTTCACGAGTATGAAAATTTGAGAACGAGTAAAGCATGATATAGCACTAGATAAATTAAGTGTAAAAGAATATGAGGATCCCTTTAGGGATAGTGGTAAGTAATACTAAAGCCTCTTTGAGAGGCAAGTGACGAGTCAAGAGCAATAAGGCTTGAACAACGTGAAAGCCAGCGTCTTTAGGCGCTGGCTGGTAATTTGGGCTTATAGCCCTGGGACAAACCACCCGTTTGACGGGTGGTCATGATTGTAGGAATAATTACTTCATTTTCTCCTGAAATTGAGTTTTTCCCCAGCCTTTTTGTAGTTTATATGGTCGTCCTTAATCAGCATTCGCGATAAGCTTTAATACTATGACTATACCATTCTTGCATTTCCTTTGATGGTGGTGTCATATAATCCCCGTACATCTGGGTTAAAAATTGATCATATTTTTTAGGTACGGGCAGCATACGGCCTTCAAACTCAGTTAAGATGAGTTCTTTAAAGGTATCAACTGGGAAGACTTCTTTCATACCTTCCTTACCAATCCCAATTCCTCCTTCATATTGAGGAGTGTTGGTTGTAGCATTTTTGACTAGTTGATCAATTTTCTTGTAAAAGTAACGGGGATTGACCAATCGGAGGGCGTACCAGCTACATAATCTTAGAAAATCTTTTAATTTGCTATCACCGTGAACTGCGCGTGATTTTTTGATATAAGCTAGTTGACGAAGGGCTACATACTTATAACTCTTGTCGACAATGCTCAAGTCTGTAAAGCGATCAATTGGGAAGACATCGATAAAGAGACTGGTGTCATGACGCTTGTACTTAACATGGTCTTCGATAACAGTAGAAGTGTCCAAAATCGATGCGAAATTATGGAAGTACCAAAAAGATGTATCGTAGGAAAGAACCTTGTAGCGAGGGTGATCTTCTTCCTCAATAATCTTCAATAAGCGCTCATAATCTTCACGATAGAGAGAAATATCAATATCATCATCCCAGGGAATCATACCTTTGTGGCGGATAGCTCCAAGCATGGTTCCATAACTGAGAAAATAAGGAATATTATGTTTCTTACAAGTTTCATCAATATAGTCTAGCAGGGCTAGTTGAATTTCTTTAATTTCTTCTTTTTCTAAATATTGCATCCTAATCCTCCAATTTATAAGCGTGAAATTCATGGCTGTAGAAGCGTTTTTCTTCTGGTGGTAGGGTCATATAATCTCCATAAAATTGTGTCAAAATAGTATCAAATTTTTCAGGTGCTGGAAGGCTTAAATTTTCAAAGGGTAAATCAATTGTTTTATCAAAGGTACCACTTGGGAAGACTTCCTTTTCCTTAAATTTAGAAGGGATAAAAGCCATATACTGCCCATTCTCACGACTATATTTTTGAATTTCTTTCTCGATTTTATGTGCAAAATAACGAGGAGAAACCGGTCGAAGGAGCAACCAAAAGGCTGTTCGTATCCAATCTTTTAAAAGGCTATCCTTATAGACAATATTTTTATGTTTACTGAAAGACAGAAGTTTGAAGCTTTCCAGCTTATAACAAATATCAATGACCTTAGAGTCATCAAAGCGATCCATAGGGAAAATATCGATAAAAACACCTGACTCATAGGTTTTTGTATTCCGAGTATCAATAATTTTAGTTGTACTGTCTGTTATTTTGATAAAGTTGTTAAAGTAGTTCTGATCAGTTTCTAAGGATAAAAGTTTGTATTTGCTTTTTTCCTTCTGAAAAATGTTTATAAATCGTTGGTAGTCTTCTCGAGGCATGGACAGATCAATATCGTCGTCCCAAGGAATAAAGCCCTGATGTCGAACCGCCCCAATCAGAGTACCGTAGTTAATAATATAGTTGATATTGTGCTTTTTACAGAGAGTATCAATATAATCCAAAATTTCTAATTCAATTTGTTTGGCATCTTCAATGGTTAGTTGTTTCATTTTATACTCCTATGATCTTTTGAATCTATTTTTTAAGGCTAGGACATGGTTTAAAAATTCATAGAAAATGCTATCTTTTGTGAAGACGAGTAGACCAATATAAGAGATGGCTGATAGCAAGACAATCAAACCAGTATTAATCAAAAATGGCAAATTAATGATCATATCCACAGGATACAAGAAATTAATCAGGAAATAAATTCCTACAAAGGAAAGTGAAAAGAGCGAGTATCGAACAGTATAGCTAAAGATATGTCCTAAGTGAATAAGTTGTTTCCTATGGATGAAAATGATATAGAAAACAAGTAGAGAGGCCTCTGATAGCATAGTTGTCAGTAAGTAGTATTCAGGAGCCACGATATGGTTGAAAAAGAGGAGACTATTTAAGCCCAAATTGAGTAGCCCAGCAAAGACTGTATAAACTGTGATACGTTTTTCATAGCCATTTGTAAAGAGAATTTGGGAACCAAGAATGGTATCTAAGGCCAGGATAATCGTACGAAAAGCGAAGAGAGAGGTTAAGATACCACCTCCGATATATTTTTCACTACCGTAAAGTAGGATGGCATTTGGTCCTAAAACCATGAGTCCGAAACTCAGTGGAATGATAAAGAAGTTAAAGATTCGACTTCCTCTGTTAACCAGAGAAACATAGGCTTCCTTGTCGCCTTTTCCTAGATAGTAACTGAGACGAGGCACACTCACTCCGATAGCTCCTGTTACAACACCAGCTATAACGGTCACAATTCGCTGAGCCATGGTATAGTAACTAACGTTGACATCAATCCCTGTTTTAACGAGGAAGAGGCGATCTAAAAAAGTGAAGAGCATATTGGCATTGGCAAAGACCAACATGGCTGTTAGAGGGAGAAAGAGCGGTTTAAAATCACTTAGGTGAATCTTAACAAGCTTAATGTCTCTTTTAATCCAAAAATAACTAATCAGATAGTTAATCAGTGTCGATAAACTCATCACAAGTGTATAGACAACAATATCGTGTTCATTTTTAACAAATAAGAAAATAGAGACCAGCATCAGGATACGGATGAAGGCAGTTTTGTAAAAGAGAAAACTGTAATTTTCTAGAGCTTCATTGACCCATTCGATTGAAAAAATCTGGGCAATGAGTTGAATCCCCATAACAAGGTAGACTTTTTTGATGATTGGATTATCAGTAAAGAAGAGAGGATAAGCTAGGATATAGACAGCAGTGGTCAAAATTGTACAAGCTATGCACAAATAAAAAAGACTAGAGAAGGTTCTATTCAGATCTTTTTTGTTATCCTTGACATTACTGATGGCCCGTAAACCGTAGTTATAGACCCCATAAGTTGCAAAGGGTAAGAAAAATGACAAAATTGTGTCGACAGAGTTGAAGTAACCATAGTCAGTTCGGTCCAAGACACGCGCGACGTAGGTACCAGTTAAGATGGGAAAAATAATATTTAAGACACGGATTCCCATGTAAGATAGAGCATTTAATTTTATACTTTTCATTCAATTTACCTCGTTTTTCATTATATCATAAAGTTAGCTAATAAGAAATGAAGGGAAGTAAGTCAAACAATCACTTTGAAGTATCAAAACTTAAATTTAAGTTTTCTTTAAGGAAATTATATTATTCTGGAGAACTCTAAAATTTCACAGCCATTTATTGATAATGACTACAGAATTCCTAGTCATTACTAGAAATGGACTAGTTTCTTTGAATAATAGAACTGCTTAATCCTTCTATTCTAGAACGGGAGGGCCGGTATTTCTTTCATGATAGGACTAGATTGTGGTATAATGGAGAGAATAAGTTTTTTTAGTAAGAAAAAGGAGAAAATAGATGATTTATGCAGGAATTCTTGCCGGTGGAACTGGTACTCGCATGGGAATTAGTAATTTGCCAAAACAATTTTTAGAGCTAGGTGATCGACCTATCTTGATTCATACAATTGAAAAATTTGTCTTGGAACCAAGTATTGAAAAAATTGTAGTTGGGGTTCATGGAGACTGGGTTTCTCATGCAGAAGATCTTGTAGATAAATATCTTCCTCTTCATAAGGAACGTATCATCATTACAAAGGGTGGTGCTGACCGTAATACGAGTATTGAGAAAATCATTGAAGCTATCGATGCTTATCGTCCGCTTACTCCAGAGGATATCGTTGTTACCCACGATTCTGTTCGTCCATTTATTACACTTCGCATGATTCAAGACAATATCAAACTTGCCCAAAATCATGACGCAGTGGACACAGTGGTAGAAGCGGTTGATACTATCGTTGAAAGCACTAACGGTCAATTTATTACAGATATTCCAAATCGTGCTCACCTTTATCAAGGACAAACACCTCAAACATTCCGTTGCAAGGACTTCATGGACCTTTACGGTTCTCTCTCTGCTGAAGAGAAGGAAATCCTGACAGATGCATGTAAAATCTTTGTCATTAAAGGAAAAGATGTGGCCTTGGCCAAGGGTGAATATTCAAATCTTAAAATCACAACCGTAACAGATTTGAAGATTGCAAAAAGTATGATTGAGAAAGACTAGTAAAATGATTAATCAAATTTATCAACTAACTAAGCCTAAGTTTATCAATGTCAAATATCAGGAAGAGGCTATTGACCAAGAGAATCATATCCTCATCCGCCCTAATTATATGGCGGTCTGTCATGCGGATCAGCGTTACTACCAAGGAAAACGTGATCCCAAGATTTTGAATAAAAAGCTTCCAATGGCGATGATTCACGAGTCATGTGGAACCGTTATTTCTGACCCGACGGGAACCTATGAGGTTGGTCAAAAAGTTGTCATGATTCCAAACCAGCCTCCTATGCAGAGTGATGAAGAATTCTATGAGAACTACATGACAGGGACCCATTTCTTGTCTAGTGGCTTTGATGGCTTTATGAGAGAGTTTGTTTCTCTCCCTAAAGACCGTGTGGTGGCTTATGATGCCATTGAAGACACGGTCGCAGCGATTACAGAGTTTGTCAGTGTCGGCATGCACGCTATGAATCGTCTATTGACCCTTGCTCATAGCAAGCGGGACCGAATCGCTGTTATCGGAGATGGCAGTTTAGCATTTGTGGTTGCCAATATTATCAACTATACTTTGCCAGAAGCAGAGATTGTGGTTATTGGTCGTCATTGGGAAAAATTGGAACTTTTCTCATTTGCCAAAGAATGCCATATTACTGATAATATTCCTGAAGATTTGACCTTTGACCATGCTTTTGAGTGTTGTGGTGGTGATGGTACTGGACCAGCCATTAATGACTTGATTCGCTATATTCGTCCTCAGGGAACGATTCTCATGATGGGTGTTAGCGAGTATAAAGTCAATCTCAATACACGCGATGCCTTAGAAAAAGGCTTGCTCTTGGTTGGTTCCTCTCGTTCTGGTCGCATTGATTTTGAAAATGCAATCCAAATGATGGAAGTCAAGAAATTCGCCAATCGTCTTAAAAATATCCTTTATCTAGAAGAACCTGTAAGAGAAATTAAAGATATTCACCGTGTCTTTGCAACCGATTTAAACACAGCCTTTAAAACCGTGTTTAAGTGGGAAGTATAAGTGCTGGAGGTTAATTGTGGAGAAAATCATTAAAGAAAAAATTTCTTCCCTACTTAGTCAAGAAGAGGAAGTCCTCAGTGTTGAACAACTGGGGGGAATGACCAATCAAAACTATTTGGTCAAAACAACAAATAAGCAATACATCGTTAAGTTCTTTGGTAAAGGGACAGAAAAGCTGATCAATCGTCAAGATGAAAAGTACAATCTTGAACTACTTAAAGATTTAGACCTAGATGTAAAAAATTATCTTTTTGATATTGATGCTGGTATCAAAGTAAATGAGTATATCGAATCTGCGATTACGCTTGATTCAACGTCAATCAAGACCAAATTTGACAAAATTGCTCCAATATTACAAACTATTCATGCATCTGGTAAGGAGTTAAGAGGAGAATTTGCTCCTTTTGAAGAAATCAAAAAATACGAATCCTTGATTGAAGCGAAAATCCCTTATGTCAACTATGAAGCTGTTCGAGAAGAAGTCTTCTCCTTAGAGAAAAGACTGGCTGACTTAGGTGTTGACAGAAAATCTTGTCATATCGATTTGGTGCCTGAAAACTTTATCGAGTCACCACAAGGACGACTTTATCTGATTGACTGGGAATATTCATCAATGAACGATCCAATGTGGGATTTGGCTGCCCTCTTTTTAGAGTCTGAATTCACTCGTCAAGAGGAAGAAGACTTCTTGTCTCACTATGAGAGTGAGCAAACACCTGTCTCTCGTGAAAAGATTGCAATCTATAAAATTTTGCAAGATGCTATTTGGAGTCTATGGACAGTCTACAAAGAAGAGCAAGGTGCAGATTTTGGTGACTATGGTGTGAGTCGTTACCAAAGAGCTGTTAAAGGTTTGTCATATTATGGAGGTTCAGATGAAAAATAAAAATGGAGTTTCTTTTGGTCTACTCTCAGGTATTTTCTGGGGTTTAGGTCTAACGATTAGTGCTTATATCTTTTCGATTTTTACAGATTTGTCGCCCTTTGTGGTGGCCGCTGCTCACGATTTCTTGAGTATCTTTATCTTACTAGCTTTTCTCTTGGTAAAAGAAGGAAAAGTTCGTCTCTCAATTTTCTTAAATATTCGCAATGTTAGTGTTATCATCGGAGCCTTGCTAGCAGGCCCTATCGGTATGCAGGCCAATCTTTATGCGGTTAAGTATATCGGAAGTTCCTTAGCTTCATCTGTGTCGGCTATTTACCCTGCGATTTCAGTTTTATTGGCTTTCTTCTTTTTGAAGCACAAGATTTCAAAAAATACTGTGTTTGGGATTGTCTTGATTATTGGAGGGATAATTGCTCAGACCTATAAGGTTGAACAGGTGAATTCCTTCTACATTGGTATTCTCTGTGCATTGGTTTGTGCTATTGCATGGGGAAGTGAGAGTGTTCTTAGCTCCTTTGCCATGGAAAGTGAATTGAGTGAAATCGAAGCTCTCTTGATTCGTCAAGTGACTTCATTCTTGTCCTATCTTGTGATTGTGCTCTTCTCTCATCAGTCATTTGCAGAAGTGGCCAATGGACAATTGTTAGGTCTTATGATTGTCTTTGCAGCCTTTGATATGATTTCCTACTTGGCTTATTATATCGCTATCAATCGCTTGCAACCAGCCAAGGCTACAGGCTTGAACGTGAGCTATGTAGTATGGACTGTCTTGTTCGCAGTTGTTTTCTTGGGTGCACCGCTAGATATGCTGACAATTATTACGTCACTTGTCGTCATTGCTGGAGTTTATATTATTATTAAAGAATAAAGGAGATTCGTGTGAAAGCCATCATCTTAGCAGCGGGATTGGGAACTCGCTTACGTCCTATGACTGAAAATACCCCTAAAGCCTTGGTTCAGGTTAATCAAAAACCTTTGATTGAATACCAAATTGAGTTTCTAAAAGAAAAAGGAATCAATGACATCATCATCATCGTTGGTTACCTTAAAGAACAATTCGATTACTTAAAAGAAAAATATGGAGTTCGCCTCGTTTTCAATGATAAATACGCTGATTACAATAACTTTTACTCTCTCTATCTTGTAAAAGAAGAATTGGCCAACAGTTATGTTATTGATGCCGATAATTATCTCTTCAAAAATATGTTCCGCAATGATTTGACACGTTCGACTTATTTTAGTGTTTATCGTGAAGATTGTACCAACGAATGGTTCTTGGTCTATGGAGACGACTATAAGGTTCAAGATATTACTGTTGATAGTAAGGCAGGTCGCATCCTTAGTGGTGTATCCTTCTGGGATGCTCCAACAGCAGAAAAAATTGTCAGCTTTATCGACAAGGCTTATGCAAGTGGTGAATTTGTTGATCTCTACTGGGACAATATGGTTAAGGATAACATCAAAGAGCTAGATGTCTATGTTGAAGAATTAGAAGGCAATAGCATCTATGAGATTGATAGTGTCCAAGATTATCATAAATTAGAAGAAATTCTTAAAAACGAAAATTAAAGATTCCAACATCTGGCTAAAATAGTCGGATGTTTTTTTGATTTTTTTACGAATAAATAGATGAGTAGAAAAAGAAATGGAGATATTTATGAAAATCACAAACTATGAAATCTATAAGTTAAAAAAATCAGGTTTGACCAATCAACAGGTTTTGAAGGTCCTAGAATATGGTGAAAATTTCGATCAAGAACTGTTGTTAGGAGATATTGCAGATATATCAGGTTGCAGAAATCCAGCTGTTTTTATGGAACGTTATTTTCAGATAGACGATACGCATTTGGAGAAGGAGTTTCAAAAATTTCCATCTTTCTCTATTTTAGATGACTGTTATCCTTGGGATTTGAGTGAAATATATGATGCGCCTGTGCTTTTATTTTACAAGGGAAATCTTGAACTCTTGAAATTTCCCAAAGTAGCGGTTGTGGGTAGTCGTGCTTGTAGCAAACAGGGAGCTAAGTCAGTTGAAAAAGTCATTCAGGGCTTGGAAAATGAACTGGTTATCGTCAGTGGATTAGCCAAGGGCATTGACACAGCAGCTCATATGGCAGCTCTTCAGAATAGCGGAAAAACCATTGCAGTGATTGGAACAGGACTGGATGTGTTTTATCCTAAAGCCAATAAACGCTTGCAAGACTACATCGGCAATGACCATCTGGTTCTAAGTGAATACGGACCTGGTGAACAACCTCTGAAATTTCATTTTCCTGCCCGTAATCGCATCATTGCTGGACTTTGCCGTGGTGTGATTGTAGCAGAGGCTAAGATGCGCTCAGGTAGTCTCATTACCTGTGAGAGAGCGATGGAAGAAGGGCGCGATGTTTTTGCTATTCCTGGTAGTATTTTAGATGGACTATCAGACGGTTGCCATCATTTGATTCAAGAAGGGGCAAAATTGGTCACCAGTGGGCAGGATGTTCTTGCAGAATTTGAATTTTAATACTCTTCGAAAATCTCTTCAAACCACGTCAGCTTCACCTTGCCGTAGGTATGGTTACTGACTTCGTCAGTTTCATCTGCAACCTCAAAGCAGTGCTTTGAGCAACCTG
>OLNM01001338.1_pt1 | contig 18821 bp, 14 predicted proteins | sample 1672391 | NCBI WGS metagenome assembly OLNM01 (sample SAMEA3136680, study PRJEB25190) | human gut metagenome | reverse complement strand
ATCGCCGCTTCCTTCTCCGGCGGACATTTTGGCACTTTGGCATCTTCCTTCTTTGACAGGTTATAATTTTGCCCCACATCCAGCCCGCACTTGCGCTTTATCTGTGAGATGTACAGGGAAGATACCTTCAAACCGGTATGCTCCAACACATACGCCTTGATCTGTTCATAAGTCGCGTCCTTCTGGAAGCCGGACATATCCATATCTTCCAGCGAGAACTCCACCCGCACCTTCTTCGAGTCGATTTCTCCCTTGGAAAGCAAAACAACCGTCTCCACATGCACCGTTCCCGGAAACATATCAACACAGCAGACTTTTTCTACACGGTATCCATATTTTGCAAACTCTACCAGATCCCGCGCAAGAGAAGTCGGCTTGCAGGAGATGTAAAGCATTTTTTCACACCTATATAAATCAACTATCTTCGGCAGAGCCTTCGGATGGATTCCTTCGCGCGGTGGATCAAGAACGATGAAGTCCGGTTTTTCTTCGATTTCATCGATCACCTTCAGCACGTCTCCGGCGAGGAAACTGCAGTTGGTAAGGCCGTTTGCCTCTGCGTTCTCTTTTGCAGCTGTAACAGCTTCTTCCACGATTTCCACGCCGATCACTTCTTTTGCGACCGGTGCAAGGATCTGGGCGATGGTTCCGGTTCCGCTGTAGAGGTCGAAGATCGTGCGGTCTTTCGTCTCGCCGACGAACTCGCGGGCGGTGCTGTAGAGAACTTCCGCGCCAAGGGAATTGGTCTGGAAGAAGGAGAACGGGGTGATCTTGAATTTCAATCCGAGGAGTTCTTCATAGAAGTAGTCCTGTCCGTAGAGCACTTTTGTCTCATCGCTCTTTACAACATCTGCCAGGGAATCATTTATAATATGGAGGAATCCGACAACCTTTCCTTCCAGCGGCAGACCAAGCACTTCCTGCACGAGCGGCATCAGATCCCACTCTTCCTGGCTTGTGGTGACGAGGTTTACCAGGATTTCTCCGGTATTCTCGGCTCTTCGCACCAGCAGGTGGCGCAGGTAACCCTCGTGGCTTATCTTGTGGTAGTAACTTGCGTTCCGCTCTTTAAAGTACTCCAGCACGCAGGTCAGAATCTTTGTGAAATCCTCATGCACGATTTTGCAGTCGCACGCGGTCAGGACATCGTATGTGCTTCCCTTTTTATGAAGTCCGAGAGACAACGGGCCGTCCTTGTATTCATCGCCGAAGGAAAACTCCATTTTATTCCGGTATGCAAACTCCTTCGGACTTCCCTTGATTCCAAGGAACGGATAATCGGCCTCCCCCGCCTCATTGACCTGGCCGGCCTCCACGAGGGCATCGTCGAGCAGTTTTTTCACCTGACCGGCCTTCATTGCAAGCTGATCCTCATAACTCATCGTCTGGTACATGCATCCGCCGCAGGACGGGAAAATACTGCAGACCGGATCGCGCTTTTCCATCGGGGATTTTTCTGTTACTTCGAGCAGGCGGCCCTCCATGCGGTTCTTTCTTTTTTTGTTGATCTGAAAGCGGATCTTCTGTCCCGGAATTGCATTTTTCACGGTAACCGTCTCGCCCTCCACATGTACACGTCCTTTATTCGGGAAATCGATTCTTTCCACGACTCCCTCGTAAATTTCTCCTTTTTTCATTCTCTTCTCCTTCTATGTCAAACTGATTTCCGGACAGAAAAACTCCGGTACCACGTTCCGGCACCGGAGTTTCTTTTTTCCATCCTACTTATCTTCGTCTTCATCCTCGAAGTAATCGTCGAAATCGTCATCGAAATCATCTTCGAAGTCTTCCAGATAATCCGGAGTTACAAACCGGTATACTGCGTATGCGATTCCTGCAACTGCCGCTACCGCTCCGACAATGGCAAGGACCCATAAAATCACGTTTTTCGGTTTTTCGCTCTCACGTTCTCTCTGTTTTAAAAGCTCTAATACTTCATCAATCTTATTCATACTGTCCACCAACCTTTGCTTTAGATTAGAAACTTAACTTAACGATAGTATACCATACGAGCCGCAATTTTACCACAATTTCCGCTCTTTTTTATAAATCTTTTCGTTTCAACTTACAGTCGGTATTTTCACGGAGTCTGACATATCGAGAATAGTTCGACTGTGACTTTCCTCATGTCAGTGGAGGATACCGATTTCTCTCCGCCTACCACTGCCGTTATGTTTCTTTTAACAATTCATCCCACCGCTTTAGAAGCGGGGGACTTCTTGTCTACTGGTGTTAAACGTTGAAACGGAACAGGATGACATCGCCGTCGCGGACAATGTAATCTTTTCCTTCCATACGCACAAGGCCTTTCTCTCTTGCTCCTGCGTAGGAACCGCAGTCGAGCAGATCCTGATAATTGACAACCTCGGCTTTGATGAATCCGCGCTCGAAATCGGTGTGGATTTTTCCGGCTGCCTGCGGTGCTTTTGTTCCGACTTTGATGGTCCATGCACGGGTCTCATCCTCTCCTGCTGTAAGGAAGCTCATGAGGCCGAGCAGACGGTAGCTTGCTGCGATCAGTTTTTCCAGACCGGACTCGGTAAGACCAAGATCCTCGAGGAACATTTTTTTCTCATCCTCTTCGAGTTCGGAGATTTCTGCCTCGATCTCGGCGCAGATGACGAATACTTCGCTGTTGTGCTCTTTTGCATATTCGCGGACGGACTGTACATAGGAGTTGTTTGCACCGTCGTCAGCGAGATCATCCTCTGCTACGTTTGCTGCGTAGATGACCGGTTTGCTGGTCAGCAGGTTGTACTCTGCGATCCATTTCTCCTCGTCCTCGTTCTGCAGCTCCATCAGGATGGCATCTTTTCCGTCTTCCAGCAGTTTTTTCAGACGCTCCTGGAATTCGAGCTCTTTTGCCGCCTCTTTGTCCATTCTTGCAGATTTTGCAGTTTTGGAAATACGGCGCTCGAGTACCTCAAGGTCGGCGAAGATCAGCTCAAGGTCGATGGTCTCGATATCACGGAGCGGATCAATGCTGCCGTCTACGTGGATAACGTTCGGATCCTCGAAGCATCTGACAACGTGAACGATAGCGTCTACCTCACGGATATTGGCAAGGAACTGGTTTCCAAGTCCCTCTCCTTTGGATGCACCTTTTACAAGACCTGCGATGTCAACGAACTCGATGACAGCCGGTGTTACTTTCTTGGACTGATAGAAATCTCCGAGCTGCTGCAGACGCTTGTCCGGAACCGGCACGATGCCGACATTCGGGTCAATGGTACAGAACGGATAGTTTGCGCTCTCTGCTCCTGCTTTGGTCAGGGAATTGAAAAGTGTACTTTTTCCGACGTTCGGAAGGCCCACGATACCTAATTTCATAGTAATCTATATCTCCTTTGTTTTTATTTTTCGCTTCTTTTTCTGTTCGGGTTCTTTTTATGCACAAAAAGAGCCCAATGCAACTATAAATTATAGCACACGGGCTCTTTGATTTCAATGGATTTTAATCTCTTGACTGTACCATCAGAAGAATGCCGCCCTCGTACGATACATGCGCGGTCTCCTCGACGATCTCATTGCTCACGCACAGACCACCCGAAGTATTCGGCAGATAGTGATGGTCGAGCGGGTAGGCGAAGCCCTCCAGGGTGATGGATGCGACTTCCTTTTCCAGCGGGAAGAACGAAACGTACTTTCCGAACTGCTCTTCTTTCCGGATTTCAAACGAAGTTTCCACCGGAATCGTAATCAGATTGCGGCTGTCCACAATGTAAGCCGGAATTTTCTTCTCCCATGCCGTTTTCAGGTTCTGCACAATACTTAAGAAATGGTCGAGTCTTCCCCCTGTTGCTCCGAGGATCGTGATTTCACTGCTTCCCAGAACAATCGCCTGCTGAAATGCGATGTCCGTGTCCGTATTGTCCTTCATGGGATTAAATTCCCGGATCGGTGCGACATGGTTCTCCTTGTAATAATTTAAAATCTCCGGAGATAAACTGTCAAAATCTCCCAGAATATACGTCGGCATAATCTGGTAATGGTAGCAGAACTCCAGTCCCCGGTCTGCTGCCAGGATAATATCAAACTGCTGTTTCTGAAGATATGGGAAGGCAAAATCCGGTTCGATCATCCCTCCCGAAATAATACATGTTCTCACGTTTCCCTGCCTCTTTTTTCTGTCTTTTTGTATCTTATTCTGCCTTTTTGCTGTATGAAGAAATTTTTTCCTGCAGCTCGCGCACGTTCTGCTCGATGTTGCTGCCAAATACAGCAGAGCCTGCCACGATGATGTTGGCACCTGCCGCAAGGACTTCATCGATGGTCGCGCGGTTGATGCCGCCATCGACCTGAATGTGCACATGCTCCAGTCCCTTTTCATCCAGCATTCTGCGGAGCGTACGGATCCTCTCCGTCGACTCCGGGATATACTTCTGGCCGCCGAAGCCAGGATAAACGCTCATAATCAGAATCATTTCTACCTGATCCATCACGTCCGTAACCGCAGAAAGCGGCGTATCCGGATTTACGGCAACTCCGGCATCTGCGCCTGTTTCATGAATCTTTTTCACGGTTTCTGCCAGATCGCGGCATGCCTCCGCGTGAACCGTGATCATATCCGCCCCGCAGCTTTGAAATTCTTCTACGTACCGCTCCGGGTCCTTTACCATCATATGAACATCAAAATACAGACTGCTTTCTTTTCGGATCGACTTTACCACCGGCATTCCAAACGAAATGGATGGTACAAACATTCCATCCATAATATCGATATGAAGCCACCGGCACTCTGCTTTCTCTACCCTTTGGATCTGTTCTCCGAGACGGTTGAAGTCTGCGGATAAAATAGAAGGTGCCAACTGATATACTCGGCTCATGCTAGTATCTCCTCTTTTCCTGTTCTTTCAGTTCTTCATAGAACATGGTATAGTTTTCAAATCTTTCTTTGCTGATATTTCCCTGTTCCAGTGCCTCTTTAACGGCACAGCCCGGCTCTTTTCCGTGGATGCAGCCGAGGAAACGGCATTTTCCTTCGTACGGATGAAATTCCGGGAAAAAGTTTTTCAGCTCCTCTTTTTCCATATCGGTTGTATAAAGCGAGCTGAACCCCGGCGTATCGCACAGATACGTCTCATGGTCGATCGGGATCATCTGGGAATGGCGCGTCGTGTGTTTTCCTTTTTTCAGCTTTTTGCTGATCTCTCCGGTCTCCATCTGGATTTCTTTCTGCATCCGGTTTGTGATCGAAGATTTTCCGACGCCGGACGGACCGGCTACCACCGTTGTTTTCCCTTTCAGGTATGCTTCCACTTCCTGCATGCCCTGCTCTTTCGCTGCACTCACCGTAAAGACACGGTAACCGCAGTTCTCATAGACGCTTCGCAGATGGTCTGTGTAATCTTCCCCCGCAAGATCTCTTTTATTGAAACAGATTGCCGTCGGAACGTTCTGCTGTTCCATCATCACAAGAAAACGGTCCAGAAGCGTCAGGTTCGGGGTCGGATTTTCCAGCGCAAAAATCACAAGCGCCTGATCGATATTGGCCACTGCCGGACGGATCAGTTCATTTTTTCGCGGCAGAATCCGGGTCATATTTCCTGTTTTTTCCGCTTCATCCAGAATCTCGATTTCCACAAGATCTCCGACGAGCGGTTTCTGGCCTTCCTTTCGGAAAATTCCTTTTGCTTTGCACTCATAATTGCCGGATTCTTCTACGTCTACGTAGTAGAATCCGGCAATTCCTTTCATAATCTTTCCTGTCATACTCACCCTTCACTCAACGGAACCGATTGGTACTGTGCAATTGCCTGATAACTTCCGCTCGAATCCATCTCATAGAAGACGATTCTTCCGGTAGAAGAAGCAGACGATGAAGCACTCCAGTTGGTGTTGACAGAATACGGCCAACTCGTAATGGCCTGTCCGTCCATGATGGTGATGGAGGTCTCGTTTCCGTTTCCATCATCCTGGATCAGCTCAATTTTTGCAATACCACCCTGATACTGATCCGGCGCACTTAAGGTCTGGCTGCAGGACCAGGTAACATCCGTAGCGGTATTTGCGCCCGGCTCGGCCGGTGTCGGGGTCGGTGTATTCTCATCCGGCGTCGTTGGCTGTGCACTTGGGCTGTTGACATAAATCGTAACGTCCGAACCTTTCTTTACTTTGGTTCCGATTGCCGGGTCAACCTCCATGACTTCGCCCTCGGCCACCTTGCTGCTGGTTCCTGTTTTCACAATAATATTGAAATCGCTCAGGATTGATTTTGCTGTCTCCTCATCCAGGCCGATTACATCACGGATTGCAATTTCTTCCGCGTCCTTGGATCCCTTGCTGATCACCAGCGTAACGGTAGATTCCGGCGCAACCTGACTTCCCTCTGACGGGTCAACGGAAATAACCAAGCCTTCTGCAACGGTATCGCTGAAATCCTCTGTTGTGGAAACCTGCAGTCCCAGCTGAGTCAGTGCAGCACTTGCAGCGTCTTTCTGTGTTCCAACAATGCCGGTCGGAATGGTTACGGTTTCTTTTCCGGAGCTTACATAATACGTAATCGTTGCATTTTTATCGACTTTCGTTCCCGGTTTCAGATCCTGGCGGCAGATCTTTCCTGCCTCAATGACATCCGATGCCTCGGTTCCGCCGTTGACTACACCAAGGTTCAGGCTGTTTGCCAGATCGACGGCATCTGCCTCGGTTTTGTTGGTCAGATCCGGAACGGTTACTTTTTCGTCTTTGCTTTCGGAAGAAGTAACGGAGGTGCTGCTTGCGGAGGATGCACTGGAAGCATCCGCGGTCGGTCCTTTGCCTCCGACAATACCGGCTGCCTGTGCGATAAAGTAGATCAGCATACAGATGATGATCGCTGCAATCGCAAAACCACCGATGGTGATGATTTTCTCGAGTTTGTTTCCGGCTTTGTCATCGTCGTCGTCATCGTCGTAGTAGGAATCGTCGTCATCCTCATCGTAGGAATCGCGGTCATCCTCTTCTTCGTCCTCATCCTCGTCTTCTTCGTCCTCGTAGCTGTAATCTTCGTCCTCTTCCTCATCCTCGATCTTGCTGTAGCGCTTGCGGGCCGGCTCCTCTGCCGTCTGCGCATTTGCCTTTGCTGCTGCGCCGGAACGGATCTGGCTTAACTCCTCTGCGGATACCATAACAGTCTCGGCGTGAGAACTTAACGGAGTTACTTTTACGAAATTGCCCTGCGGCTCCATCAGCGAATGCTTCAAGTCGTCGATCAGCTCCGCCATGTTATTGTAACGGCGGTCCGGGCTCTTCTGGGTACATTTTAAGATGATCTGCTCCAGTGCGAACGGAAGGTTCGGGGTATATTTGGATGGAGATTCAATCTCCTCCTGCAGATGCTTGATTGCGATGGCAACGGTGGTATCGCCGTCAAACGGCACTCTTCCGGTTACCATCTCGTACATGGTGATGCCAAGGGAATAGATATCACTCTTATAGTCCGAATATCCGCCGCGCACCTGCTCCGGAGAGCTGTAATGTACGCTTCCCATAACGTTCGAACTGATCGTATTGGAAGAAGTTGCCTTTGCAATACCAAAGTCGGAAAGTTTTACTTTTCCGTCTGTGGAAATGATGATGTTCTGCGGTTTGACATCGCGGTGTACAATATTGCGGTTGTGTGCTGCTTCAAGACCAAGGGAAACCTGAATGGCGATGCTGGTTGCCTCTTTTACGCTCAGTTTCCCTTTGCGGTCAATGTAATCCTTCAGAGTAATTCCCTCGACAAGCTCCATGACGATATAGTAAACGCCGCGGTCCTCCCCGACATCGTACACGTTTACAATATTCGGATGGGACAGTCCTGCTGCGGCCTGTGCCTCCGTGCGGAACTTGCGGATAAAGGTTTTATCCTCCCGGAATTCCGGTTTTAAAACCTTGACGGCCACCATGCGGTTCAGCTTGTGGTCTTTTGCTTTGTAGACATCAGCCATACCGCCGGAACCGATCCGGCTTATGATCTCATATCGTTCTCCTAAAATAACGCCCTCTTTTAACATTCTTTCACCTCGTTTGTAAATGGTTCAACGACAATGACTGCGATATTGTCTCTGCCGCCATTTGCATTTGCTTTATCAATTAAACGTTTCGCCTTGTCCTCACCGTCTTCTCGGCAGATGAGTTCGAAAATCTCCTCATCCGTTACCATGTTGGAAAGGCCGTCCGAGCACATCACCAATTGATTGCCCTCTTCAAGCTGAATGTCAAAGAAATCAATCTTTACGGTATCCTGTGTGCCTACTGCTCTGGTAATAATGTTTTTGTCCGGGTGATTCCGCGCCTGCTCGGGAGTGAGTTCTCCAAGGCGCACCATCTCTGCAATCAGGGAATGGTCCTGCGTCACCTGGTCAAACGTGCCATCTGCTGCCAGATACAGCCTGCTGTCTCCTACGTTTGCAACGTAGGCATAGTTGCCGACAACCGTAGCTACTACCATCGTCGTACCCATGCCTTCCATGGATATATCTCGTTTTGCCTGCTCAAAAATCTGGCTGTTTGCTGCTTCAATTCCATGCCGAATAATCCGCACCGGGTTGAAATTCGTATCCCTTTTTACAGATTCCACCAGTACAGAAACACCGTAACGCGAAGCAAAATCGCCCGCGTTATGGCCTCCCATGCCGTCTGCAACGACAAAGAGGTTCGGAAGGTTTCCGACCGGAGAGGCGGAGGCAAACACAAAATCCTGGTTCATCGTCCGTTTCTGTCCGATATCGGTTGCAGAAAATACCTTCATGCTTTTTTCTCCTGTATTGACAGCCGCTTTTTACGGCTGTTCGTTTGATTTATCGATAAAACTTTTTCTTAACTGTCCACAGGCTCCGTCAATATCGGCGCCCATTTCCCTTCTAATAGTAACATTAATTCCGTATTTTTCAAGTTTATTTTTGAAATTCTCTACGACTTTTTTCGTTGATTTCACGTAATCGCGCTCTTTGATCGGGTTGACCGGGATCAGATTTACATGACAGTTGATATCCGAAATCCGCGCGGAAAGCTCTTTTGCATCGGCTTCGCTGTCATTTTTCCCGCCAACGAGAGAGTACTCAAATGTAATCCGACGGCCTGTTTTTGCAAAGTAATTGCGGCATGCATCGAGAATTTCATCAATAGAATATTTATTGGCAATCGGCATCAGCTCGCGGCGCTTTTCATCGTTCGGCGCATGAAGGGAAAGTGCCAGGGTGATCTGGAGTCCCTCATCTGCCAATTTGTACATATTCGGTACGATTCCGCAGGTGGAAACGGTGATGTTTCTCTGGCTGATGTTGAGTCCTTCCTGGCTCGAAAGCAGCCGCACGAAGCGCACCAGATTGTCGTAGTTGTCCATCGGCTCACCCGTTCCCATGACAACCAGATTGGAGACCCGCTCCCCGGTGTCCTCCTGAATCCGGTAAATCTGGTCGAGCATCTCCGACGGAGTCAGGCACCGCACGAGTCCGCCGATTGTGGACGCGCAGAAGCGGCAGCCCATCCGGCAGCCGACCTGGGATGAGATGCAGACGGAATTTCCGTGGTGGTACTTCATCCAGACGCTCTCGATCACGTTGCCGTCGCTAAGGCGGAACAGGTATTTTCTCGTTCCGTCGATTTTGGACTCCTGCACCTGCACTTTTTCGAGACAGGTAAGCGGATACTGTTCCTTTAATTTTTCCCGGAAGGCAAGCGAGAGATTCGTCATCTCATCGTAGCTGCCCGCCAGACGATGATGCATCCAGTCGTATAACTGTTTGGCACGGAACGGCTTTTCTCCCATCTGCTGGCAGGCGTCCTTTAATTCGTCTAAGGTCATTGATTTAATATCCATCTGTTACGCCCGTCCTTCCTCTGTTTTCCGGAATTTTGCAAGGAAAAATCCGTCTGTCTTGTGTACCCCCGGGATCAGCTGCAGCTGTCCTTTGGCCGTTTCTCCGCTTTTCAGCTCATCCGGCAGCAGTTCATCCAGACTGACTGCTTCAAACGGGAACTGTTCCAGAAACCATGCGGCATTCTCGCTGTTTTCTTTTCTGTTGACGGTACATGTGCTGTACAGCAGTGTGCCGCCCGGCTTTACGTACGATGCGGCATTTGCAAGGATTGCCCGCTGAATCCGTACCAGCTCCTCTTCTTTTTCTTTTGAAGCGTAATATTTGATATCCGGCTTTCTGCCGATGACGCCGTATCCGGTGCACGGCAGGTCCGCAATCACAACGTCCGCTTTTCCGATCCATTCCGCATCGAGCTGTTCCGCATCTTTTACCTTCGGCACGACGCAGGAAACACCTGCTCTCTGCACATTTTCCCGGATCAGATCGACCTTGTATTCGGTGAGATCACGCGCTTCCACGCATCCCTGATTTCTCATTTTATCTGCTGCATGGAGGCTCTTTCCACCCGGTGCCGCGCAGAGATCCAGCACCTGGTCACCCGGCTTTGGATCCGCCAGATGCGCCGCCATCATGGAGCTCACATCCTGAATCTGGAACCGGCCTTCCTGGAAGGCATTCAGTGATGCGATCGTCTCAAAGTTTTTCAGATAGAACGCCTCGCCAAGATACGGCGCTTTTTCCAGCTCTGCCCCCTGGCTTTCCAGGCTTTTCTTCGTCTCCTCGATCGTATTGTTCCAGCGGTTGATACGGATCGTCACCTGTTTTTCTTTCAGGAAATCCGCCATCATCGTTTCTGCCGTTTCTTTTCCGTACTGGGATACGAACTCCTCAACCAGAAATTCCGGCATGGAGTATTTCATGGAAAGATACTGCGTAGTATTGTTCTCCTTCGGCATCGGCAGATGATCTTTCTCCCGCACGATCGTGCGCAGAACGCCGTTGACAAAGCCCTTTAAGTTGTAAAAATGCTTCTTTTCCGCCAGTTTCACCGCCTCATTGACGACTGCCGAATCCGGTACTGCGTCAAGAAAACGGATCTGGTACACCGACATCCGTAAGATCGCACGAATCACCGGCTTGCATTTGTTGATCTTGATTTTGGAATACTGATTGATGATGTAGTCATTCTGGATACCGTATTCCACGGTTCCCTCGCAGACCCGCTTGATAAACGCACGGTCCTGCCGCGGCAGGAACTGGTATTTATCGAGGGCGTCCCTTACAGCAAGATGGCAGGGCGTTTTCTCCCTGTCCATCTCAAGCAGAATGTTCATAATCAGCTCTCTTGTATTGATTGTATCAGTCATCATTTCTCCTAAATGCTCCGGATAAAATCAGCAGCCGGAGCAGCTGCAGCAGAGAACCGATCACCGCTGCCACGTATGTCATGGCTGCAGCCCAGAGTACTTTCTTGACTCCGTCGTGTTCCGTCTCTGTCACCATACCGCCCTCACTGAGCATTTTTAATGCTCTTCTCGACGCATCGAACTCGACCGGAAGTGTTACCACCTGGAATGCCAGTGCCAGCACAAACAGCCAGATACCGGCTTTCACCAGCATCGGAAGGCTGAAAATCAGTCCGATCAGGAACAGCGGCCAGAAAAGCTGGGATCCAAGATTCGCTGCCGGAACAATGGCGCTTCTTACTTTCAGCGGCACGTAATCCGTATTGTGCTGTACGGCATGGCCGCACTCATGCGCTGCGACACCGATTGCTGCGACCGAGGTTGAATCGTAAACCGCATCCGATAAATTCACGGTTTTTGTCCGCGGATCATAGTGATCGGTCAGTTTACCGGATACGTGGCGGACGGTCACATCGTAGATGCCGGCCTGATGCAAAATGCGCATCGCCGCCTCGCGTCCCGTCATGCCGCTGTACGAGCGGACGGTCTGATATTTGCTGAAAATCGTGTTCATGCGGGCGGATACCGCCATGGAAATCAGTGCGGCAAGAATCACCAGCAGATACGTACTGTCATAAAAAAGTCCCATATCGTTTTTCTCCTTTTTTCTCAGGCACAGCAGCCATCACACCGCTGTGCCGTTCCCCGCCTCAACTTCAGGTTGCTTTTTCTCTTTTATTCGCCAAGTCTGGTACCCGGCTCGATCGCATAGCCGCGCAGGAAATCGGCGGTTTTCATCCGTTTCTTTCCTTCGAGCTGCAGCTCCTCGATCACCAGAATGCCGTCTCCCGTCTTTACATGGAGGCCTGTCTCATCTGCCACCCAGACTTTTCCGGCACTCTTCGTCGGATTCTGTCCCGGAATTTTCGAGAACAGATCGCCGCCGAACATGGCAATGACTTTGGCATCCCAGATTTTCAGGTTCTTTCCGTTTACTTTTGTAAAAGCACTCGGCCACGGGCTCATCGCACGGATCTGACGTTCGATCTCAACGGCACTCTTCGTCCAGTCGATCTTTCCGTCTTCTTTTTTGATCATCCGCGCATACTCTGTAGTGCTTATCTCCGGCTGTTTTTCCGGTGTCACTTCGCCTTTTTCAAGTTTTGGAAGTGTCTCCACCAGAAGTTTTGCTCCGGCTGCGGCGAGCTTGTCAAAGAGACTGCCGCCGGTCTCATCTGCTGCAAGCGGAACTTCCACTTTCGTCAGCATATCGCCTGTGTCGAGGCCTTCATCCATCTTCATAATGGTTACGCCGCTCACTTCATCGCCGTTCATGACAGCCCACTGGATCGGCGCTGCTCCGCGGTAAGCCGGAAGCAGGGATGCATGAACGTTGATGCATCCGTATTTCGGCATGTCCAAAATCTCTTTTGGAATAATCTGGCCGAATGCAACGACAACGATCACATCCGGCTCCATTTTCCGGATCTCTTCGATCGCCTCTGCATCCCGCACGCGGCGCGGCTGATAGACCGGAAGGCCGTGTTTTTCGGCTGCCTCTTTCACCGGTGTCGGCATCATCTGTTTTCCGCGGCCCTTCGGTTTGTCCGGCTGGGTCACAACGCCTGTGATCTCATAACCGGCCTCCACGAGTGCCTCAAGTGTTCCCACGGAGAAATCCGGGGTTCCCATAAATACCACTTTCATCTGAAGTCATCTCCTTTATTTTAAGACTTACTCTTCGTCCTCGTACTCCTCATACTCATCGTACGTGTTGTCCCAGAGTTCGCCTTCTACTTTTTCTGTATACATATGTCCATCGAGGTGATCGCACTCGTGGCAGATGCAGCGGGCAAGAAGTTCGGTTCCCTCCAGTTCAAACGGCTGCATGTCGCGGTCCAGTGCTCTTACCTTTACGTAATTCGGACGGGTTACTGTACCGGATTTTCCCGGAAGGCTTAAGCATCCTTCTGCTCCTGTCTGGCTTCCGGAAGTCTCCAGGATTTCCGGATTGATCAGAAGATGTGGGGTTCCATCTACATCCATGACTACGATTCTCTTTAAGATGCCGACCTGCGGTGCGGCAAGGCCGACACCGTTTGCCTCATACATGGTGTCAAACATGTCGTCGATCAGCTCGCTGATTCTTGGTGTCATCTTCTCCACCGGTCTGCATTTTTTCGTTAATACGCGGTCGCCTACGACTCTGATTTCTCTGATTGCCATAATTCTTTTCCTTTCTTTTGCTCTTCTATTATAAATAATCTATGTGTAAATAGTATGAAAAAACTAATACTTTCTGCTGAAGTCAAACTGTAAATAAACGGTACGGAAGCCTTTGTTAATCTCGATATACCGCTCCAGTTTTTCCCGCAGCTCTGCCAGCACCTCTTCCTGCGGCGCGCGTACATACACGGCCATGCGGTACAGGTCATTGATTTTCGACACTGCCTCACTTGCCGGGCCGATGATCTGGACTTCGCGGTTTCCCCGGATGCGGATGAGATATCTGCGAATGTATTCCATCGCCTGCGTCAGATGCGCTTCATCCTCCCCGGCTCCGTGGATCGCCAGAAGCTCCGCCGCCGGGGGATATCCCATCAGACGGCGGTAGTCCATTTCTTTCTCATAAAATGTCCCGTAATCCTGCTCTGCCGCCGTCTGAATGCTGTAATGTTCGGGATGGTACGTCTGAATGACTGCCATTCCCGGCTTTTCGCCTCTTCCGGCGCGGCCGACTGCCTGCGTCAGCAGCTGGAACGTACGCTCCCCGGCACGGTAATCGACTGCATTCAGGGAGAGATCCGCCGCCAGCGCTCCCACCAGCGTGACATTCGGGAAATCGTGGCCTTTTACGATCATCTGGGTTCCAATCAGGATATCAGCCTCCCCCGCCGCAAATGAGGACAGGATTTCTTCATAACTGTTTTTCGTTTTTGTCGTGTCGCCGTCCATCCTAAGAACGCGTGCCTTTGGAAACAGCTTTTTCACGTTCTGCTCGATCTGCTGTGTGCCGGCACGGAAGCCGCCGATGTACGGGGAACCGCACGACGGGCACGCATGTACCTGCGGTGTTTCATAACCGCAGTAATGGCAGACGAGCTTTCCGTTATTGTGTGCTGTCAGTGATACATCGCAGTGCGGGCATTTCATCACATAGCCGCATGCACGGCATGAGACGAAGCCCGCATAGCCTCTGCGGTTCAGAAACAGTACAACCTGTTCCTTTTTTTCAAGCCGTTTTTCGATCTCTTCCCGCAGTTTTCCGGACAGAATCGAACGGTTTCCCATCTGTAATTCTTCCCGCATATCCGCGATCCATACGGACGGAAGTGCTGCATTTCCGTACCGCGCATCCATCCGGAACAGCGCGTACGCTCCCGTCTCGCAGGCGTAAGAAGCATCCACCGACGGCGTTGCCGAACCCATCACCACATGGGCATGCTCCAGCCCGGCGCGGCGCACGGCGGTCTCCCTTGCATGGTAGCGCGGCGTCACTTCACTTTTATAGGAGGTTTCATGCTCCTCATCGATTACGATCAGCCCAAGATCCGGAAACGGTGCAAAGAGTGCAGAACGCGGACCGATCATAATACTGACCTCCCCGCGCCGCGCGCGCTCCATCTGGTCGGCGCGCTCGGACGGTGTCATCCGCGAGTTGACCACCGTGACCCTTGTTCCAAACCGTGCGCAGAACCGCTCCACGTTCTGATACGTCAGCGCAATCTCCGGGATCAGCACGATCACCTGTTTTCCTTCTGAGAGCACTCGCTCCATCAGCTCCATATAGACGAGCGTTTTGCCGCTTCCCGTCACACCGCGGATCAGGCAGGGGCGGTTCTGCCCTTCCCATTCCTTTCGAATGCCGTCCACCACGGCCTGCTGCTGTTCGTTTGGTTTTCCCGCAGTTGTTCTTCCTGCCGCATCAGATACCGGATTTCTCCAGGTGCTCGTACGGCGGATTTCCAACACGCCCTGCTCTTCCATCACGTGCAGCGTATCTGCCGTGATTTTCAGTTCCTTGCTCACAACCGGCCCTGGAAGAACCGGCTGGGCCAGCAGCGCGTTTAAGAGACGGATTCTCGCTTTATAATTTTTCTTTCTGTAGTTTTCCAGCAGCTCCTCACACTCTGCGGGATCTGCAAGAAGCGCAATTTCGCGGGTTTCTTTCCCGCGCGCCTTTACTTTGACCGGAAGCACCGTCTTTAACGCCTGGATCATCGTCGATCCGTACGTATGACGCATCCACGCGGCGAGCGCGATGAGCTTCGTCTCTACAGTCGCCGCATCCTTTTGTACCGCAAGGATGGCCTTCATCCGGTCCTGCGGATATTTCGGCTCGTTTCCGACGGAAAGCACATAGCCGGTGATCGTGCGGTTTCCGTTTCCAAACGGAATCTGTACCGCCGTTCCCGGACCGATCTCCCCTGTCAGTTCCGGCGGAACCTTGTACTGAAAGGTCCGGTCCAGTTTTTCATTTGTGATATCTACGATTACATCAGCGTAAACGCTGCTCATACATTCCCCTTACTTTCTTCCAGTATTTCCCGGATCAGCACGCGCTCATCCATTTCGTACCGTTTTCCCTTCCGGATCTGATACGTTTCGTGGCCTTTTCCCGCGAGCACCACGAGATCGCCCGGCTGCCGGTTTTCGATCACATACCGGATCGCCTCTTTACGGTCTGCAATCTCAACGAAAGCGCCTTCTGTTTTCCCGATTCCCGTCCGGATATCGTCCAGAATCGCCTGTGGTTCCTCATCCCGCGGATTGTCCGAGGTGATGACGGTCAGATCCGCCAGACGCCCCGACACCTCTCCCATCTGGAATCTCCGGTCCCGCGCGCGGTTTCCGCCGCAGCCGAAGAGACAGATCAGGCGCTTCGGATGGTATTTCCGCAGTGTCTTTAACAGGCTTTCGAGGCTCATCGCATTGTGTGCGTAGTCAATGAGAAGCGTCATTTCCGGATACACCGGAACTGCCTCACACCGCCCACGGACGCGGACTGCGGAAAGTGCCTCCTGCATCGCCTTTTCCGGGATTCCCATCTGCGCGCAGACCGCAATGGCGGCAAGCGAGTTGGAAACGGAAAACAGACCCGGCAGATCTACCCGTACCGGAAAATCCGCTGCGCCCTGCACCCGGTATGAGACACCGAGCACGCCGGGCGCCTGATCGAGTGCTGCATCTGCTGCCATAAAATCAGCTTTTTCCCTGCATCCGAATGTCACCAGACGGCAGGTGCTCTGCCTTATGATCTCCGGAAACCTTTTGTCATCCCGGTTTACAATTCCGGTTCTGCAGGTGCGAAGCAGCTTCTTTTTGCAGGACAGGTATTCTGCAAACGATGCATGCTCCCCGACGCCGATGTGGTCGTTTCCAATGTTGGTGAACACACCGTAATCAAACGTAAATCCATCACACCGGTGCTGTTTTTCCGCCTGCGAGGAAACCTCCATCACAACATGGGTGCAGCCCTCCCGCATCATTTCAGAAAACAGCTTCTGCAGCACAACAGGCTCCGGCGTTGTATTTTCTGACGGAATGCTTTTTTCCCCGATCCTCGTCTCGATCGTTCCGATGAGTCCTGCGCGGATCCCTGCTTTTCGCAGGATTTCGTAAATCATATATGCAGTCGTCGTCTTTCCCTTCGTGCCGGTCACTCCGATTGTCACAAGGTGCTGCGCCGGATCGTCCTCCCAGGCACAGGAAAGCTGTGCGAGTGCTTCTCTGCTGTCCTTTACTACGAGTACGGTTACCTTTTCCGGAATCCCTTCCAGTTCCCGCTCCGCAACCAGAACAGCAGCGCCCCTCTCGACTGCTTCTTCTGCATATACGTGCCCGTCCATCCTGTTTCCGCGGATGCAGACAAACACGTTCTGCGGCTGTACTTTTCTGCTGTCGCATGTGATTCCTGTAACTTCCGCATCCAGACTGCCCTGCTGGAGCTGATATGCGATCCGCTTTTGTAACGTGCGCATGTTTTTCATGCCGGGACCTCCCTTTCACGTTTCAAATCCCTACGACTCAGATACTTTTATAGAATACCATAGTCCGAAAAACATTTCAATGTGCGCAATGTCGGTTTCTTCTTGATTTTTGCTCCCATAAACTTTATAATAGTCCTATATTGATGCCTGGTTTTTTCGTATCAAAATCTATGAACTGCAAAGAGAGGTATCTTCCAATGAAAAGAAAAAAAATAGTTGTTGCACTGGGACACAAAGCTCTTGGAACGACGCTGCCGGAACAGAAAGCAGCCGTAAAACGTTCCGCAAAAGTAATCGCAGATCTCGTTGCTGCCGGCGCTGATGTTGTCATCACCCACAGCAATGCGCCGCAGGTCGGCATGATCCACATGGCGATGAATGAATTCGGCAAAATGCACACCGACTACAGCGCAGCCCCGATGTCTGTCTGCTCCGCTATGAGCGAAGGCTACATCGGCTACGACCTGCAGAACGCCATCCGTGCTGAGCTTCTCCGCAGAGGAATCTTCAAAACCACATCCACGATTCTTACACAGGTTGAAGTAGATCCGTACGACGATGCCTTCAACAATCCGGTCAAACTGATCGGCCGTACACTTACCAAGGAGGAGGCTGACGCAGAGGAAGAAAAAGGAAACTACGTAACGAAAACCGAGGACGGCTACCGCCGAATCGTTGCTGCTCCGAAGCCGCAGGATATCGTAGAGATCGACTCCATCCGTCTTCTTCTCGATGCCGGACAGGTTGTCATCGCAGCAGGCGGCGGCGGAATCCCGGTTCTCCCGCAGAATGAAGAGTTAAAGGGTGCATCCGCAGTCATCGAAAAAGACCTCACCAGCGGCCTGATGGCAGAAATGCTGAACGCAGACATGCTGATGATCCTGACCAGCGTGGAAAACGTTTCCATCAACTACGGTACCCCGGACGAAAAACCGCTGGAGCACATCACCGTTGCTGACGCGAAGAAATACATCGCAGAAGGCCAGTTCGGAGAAAACTCCATGCTGCCGAAGATGGAAGCAGCTGTTTCTTTCCTCGAGAAAGGCATCGGCCGTACCGCAGTCATCACTTCCATTGATTCCGCACTCGCCGGATTCCAGGGAAAAACAGGTACGATTATCGAGTAATACAAAGTATACAAAAAAAGGATTCCCGCGAGTGGGAATCCTTTTTTTCTACTCTTTTTCCGGACTAAAAAGCCAGATTAGAAAGTAAATTTATCTGCAAAGTAAGCATCGAGATCCTCAATTTTAATTCTCTCCTGCTCCATGGTGTCACGGTCACGAACCGTAACAGCACCGTCGGTTTCGGAATCGAAATCATAGGTGATGCAGTACGGAGTACCGATCTCATCCTGACGACGATACCGTTTTCCGATATTTCCACGATCATCAAACTCACAGTTGTATTTCTTGGACAGCTCTGCAAAGACTTTCTCAGCGCCCTCGTTCAGCTTCTTGGAAAGCGGAAGCACACCGATTTTTACCGGTGCCAGTGCCGGATGGAAATGCATCACAGTACGAACATCATTCTTCTCTGCGTCGAGAACTTCCTCGTCATAAGCGCTGCACAGGAATGCCAGAACGACACGGTCAGCACCAAGAGACGGCTCGATAACATACGGGATGTATTTCTCGTTC
>OLNM01001336.1_pt1 | contig 18867 bp, 18 predicted proteins | sample 1672391 | NCBI WGS metagenome assembly OLNM01 (sample SAMEA3136680, study PRJEB25190) | human gut metagenome | reverse complement strand
TATGGTTACTGACTTCGTCAGTTCTATCCACAACCTCAAAGCAGTGCTTTGAGCAGTCTACGGCTAGCTTCCTAGTTTACTCTTTGATTTTCATTGAGTATTAAATTATTTTATTTTCAAAGTATATCTTTTTTAAAATCAGAAAGCAAGAAAAAATCAACTGAAAGTGTCTCAGCCGATTATAAAGAATCGCTTTATCCTAGAAAGCATCTTATTTTCTTCATTGAAAAAAGGCTTTCTTTCTGCTATAATCGTATAAAATACTTACTTTAGGAGTTCTTATGAAAGTTGTTAAATTTGGAGGTAGCTCTCTTGCCTCTGCCAGTCAATTAGAAAAAGTTTTAAACATCGTCAAAAGCGATTCAGAGCGTCGTTTTGTCGTCGTTTCTGCGCCTGGTAAACGCAATGCTGAAGATACTAAGGTTACGGATGCCTTGATTAAATACTACCGCGACTATGTTGCTGGTAACGATATTAGCAAGAGCCAAAACTGGATTATCGACCGCTATGCTGCTATGGTTAGTGAACTAGGTCTTAAACCAGCTGTTTTAGAAAAAATCTCTAAAAGCATTCGTGCCTTGGCCACTCTTCCTATTGAAGAGAATGAATTTCTCTACGATACCTTCCTAGCAGCCGGTGAGAATAACAATGCTAAATTGATCGCAGCCTACTTTAATCAAAATGGGATCGATGCACGCTATGTTCACCCTAGAGAAGCTGGTATTGTGGTCACAAGTGAACCTGGTCACGCTCGCATCATTCCATCAAGTTATGACAAGATTGAAGAATTGACAAATGCAAATGAAGTCCTTGTCATTCCTGGTTTCTTTGGAGTTACCAAGGAAAATCAAATCTGTACCTTCTCACGTGGAGGATCAGACATTACAGGTTCTATCATTGCTGCCGGTGTTAAGGCCGACCTCTATGAAAACTTTACAGACGTTGATGGTATCTTTGCAGCCCACCCTGGTATTATCCACCAGCCACACTCAATCCCTGAGTTGACCTACCGTGAAATGCGTGAGTTGGCCTATGCAGGATTCTCAGTCCTTCATGACGAGGCCCTTCTACCTGCCTACCGTGGAAAAATCCCTCTCGTTATCAAGAATACCAACAATCCTGACCATCCAGGTACTCGTATCGTTCTAAAACACAGTAGTGATGAATTCCCAGTTGTGGGAATTGCTGGTGACTCAGGCTTTGTCAGCATTAATATGTCTAAATACCTCATGAACCGTGAGGTTGGATTTGGACGCAAGGTTCTTCAAATCCTTGAAGACCTTAACATCGGTTGGGAACATATGCCAACAGGTATCGACGATCTTTCTATCATCCTCCGTTCTCGTGAACTAACTCCTATCAAGGAAGAAGAAATCCTTCGTCAGTTGGTTCAAAAGGCTGAAGTAGACCATGCAGAAATCGAACACGACCTTTCTATCATTATGATTGTTGGAGAAAAAATGAAGAGCCATATCGGAGTAACTGCTACTGCGACACGTGCTCTATCTGAAAATAAGATCAACATCCAGATGATGTCTCAAGGTTCTAGTGAAGTATCTATTATGTTTGTTGTCCATAAGGACCAAGAGAAAGCAGCTATTAAAGCCCTCTACAATGCCTTTTTCGGTGAAAGTAAGGAAGACTAAGCATGGCTCAATCACTTAACAAAACAGTGCTCCTCAATACGACAGGCACCTCCTACCTCTCTATAGCTGGGAAAGTTGGGAAATTCCTTGTCGGAGATCAGGCTTTGGAATTTTACCCAGATGTCAATGTCGAACAATTTATCCAGATTCCTTGGAGCCATATCAACCAAATTGGAGCTAATGTTACTGGTCGCAAAATCAGTCGCCACTTCGAAGTCTTTACAGACAAAGGAAAATTCCTCTTTGCCTCAAAAGACTCGGGTGCCATTCTTAAAATTGCTCGCGAAAAACTAGGCAATGACAAGGTCGTCAAACTTCCTACCCTGATTCAGACAATTAGCCAAAAATTTAAAAATCTATTTGCAAAAAAGTAGAAACTTTAGTATAATCATAGCAACGGATAAGTAGGTTATCTTCTTCTTTCAGAAAGTCTGCGGGTGCTGCGAGCAGATAGGAGGGATAGGTGAAATTCTACCGTTAGTAACAATTACATACACAATCAAGTGCACACCTGTGAAGTTGGATGGAACCGTGGCCCTGCCACTCCAACGCTTTGTCAGGTGTGCTTTTTTCATAAAGGAGTTCTTATGTTAGATATCAAACGTATTCGTACAGACTTTGATGCTGTCGCAGAAAAATTGGCTACACGTGGTGTAGATGCTGCTATCTTGAATGAGATGAAAGAAATCGATGCTAAACGTCGTGACATCTTAGTCAAGGTTGAAACTCTCAAAGCAGAACGAAACACAGTTTCTGCTGAGATTGCCCAAGCCAAACGCAACAAGGAAAATGCAGATGACAAGATTGCTGCTATGCAAACCCTATCTGCTGAAGTCAAAGCCTTGGATGCTGAATTGGCAGAAATCGATGCTAAATTGACAGAATTTACCACTACTCTTCCAAATATTCCAGCTGATAGCGTTCCTGTTGGGGCTGACGAAGATGACAATGTGGAAGTTCGTCGTTGGGGCACTCCACGCGAGTTCGATTTCGAGCCAAAAGCTCACTGGGATCTTGGTGAAGACCTTGGCATCCTTGACTGGGAACGCGGTGGTAAGGTAACAGGAGCTCGCTTCCTCTTCTATAAAGGCCTCGGTGCTCGTTTGGAACGTGCTATCTACAACTTTATGTTGGATGAACATGGAAAGGAAGGCTATACGGAAGTCATCACGCCTTACATGGTTAACCACGACTCTATGTTTGGTACTGGTCAATATCCAAAATTCAAGGAAGATACTTTTGAACTCAGCGACAGCAATTATGTCCTTATTCCTACAGCTGAGGTTCCCCTAACAAACTACTACCGTGATGAAATCCTGGACGGTAAAGACCTGCCAATCTACTTCACTGCTATGAGCCCATCATTCCGATCTGAGGCTGGTTCAGCTGGCCGTGATACTCGTGGCTTGATTCGTTTGCACCAATTCCACAAGGTTGAAATGGTCAAATTTGCCAAACCAGAAGAATCTTACGAAGAATTGGAAAAAATGACAGCCAACGCTGAAAACATTCTTCAAAAACTTAACCTTCCATACCGTGTCGTTGCTCTCTCTACTGGAGATATGGGCTTCTCAGCTGCTAAAACTTACGACTTGGAAGTTTGGATTCCAGCACAAAATACCTACCGTGAAATCTCAAGTTGTTCAAATACAGAAGATTTCCAAGCCCGTCGTGCCCAAATCCGTTACCGTGATGAAGCTGATGGCAAGGTGAAATTGCTCCATACCCTGAACGGTTCTGGACTTGCAGTTGGACGTACAGTGGCTGCTATTCTTGAAAACTACCAAAATGCAGATGGTTCTGTGACCATCCCAGAAGCACTTCGTCCATACATGGGTGGAGCTGAAGTTATCAAACCATAAAAAATAAGGTTTAGCTATTTCTAGCTAGACCTTTTTTCGTAACCAATTCAGATAAGCGCCTAATACAAAGAGCAAAATGATTAGGCAAATAACAGTTTCAGCCACTACCAAATAATCCAAAAATGGAAATTTCAAGATTCCCTGAGCCATCTTAAGCGAAGTAGCTGTGATAATGGTCGGGAAGGTGAGGGCTGAGAAGGCTGGTTGAAAACCTTGTTTTAAAATATTGGGCAGACGAGTCAAAACAAAGAAAAAGAAGGATTGGGAAGCCAAGACCATGACAATCAAGACCCAAGTCGGTAGGCTAGCTCCTCCAACTCGAACTAGAGAAGCCAAGAGTAGAGAGAAAGGAGCACAGTAGATTCCTTCTTGCCCAAGCAAGGCTACTGGGAGTGCATGTTTCTTTAAATCACTATAAATAAGCGGGTAGAGATAGAAGGTCAAGAGAAAACCAAAACTCAAGGTCGCATAGGCAATCTCGATAATACCTACCAGTGGATAAGTCAAGGCTGCCACTGCTATTCCCACATAGAGAACCGTCCAGCTAGGAGTGGAATGAACCCTCCGCCCTGGACAAGCAAACTTGATGGTAAAACCAGCAATCAGGGCCAAATCCAAGAGAAATGAAAACCACCAGAGTCCTTGCGCTAGCAAAGGAAGATGAGGGAACACGCGAAAGACATAAGTCGATAAAATCATCCCAGCCATAGGAAAGGTGGCCATTCCTGACAAAAGTGGAGGCTTGGTCAATTCTTGCTTGGTTTCCTTCCAATTAAAGAGATGCAAAATCAGAAAGTAAATCCATAAAACCAAGCCTGATAAACTCAGTATATGTGACAGAACTGGCAACGTATCTAAAATAAGATTTCCAGCTCCTGCTAAACCTAGCAAACAACCAGAAAATACCAAGGGGAGTTTTTTCATCCTAACCTCCAATAATCATGTTAGTTTCAGTATAGCATAAAAGCGCTTAAATGAGGGGATAAAAAATGAAGTCCGTTGATTTCAGACTTCATTTTACTCAGATATGAATTAAGCATAAGGTTGCAATTCTGGGTTAATTGGTGTATTAGCTAGATTGTTGGCATAGTTACAGAGGCTTGCTAGGCTGACACCAAGAACCACATCCAAGGCATTTTGTTGGGTGTAGCCAGCTTCTAAAAACTCAGACAAGGCTTCATCTCCTACACGACCCTTGGTATTGATAACTGCCAAGGTAAACTTAGCTAGGGTGTCTAATTTAGGATCTGTTTCAATTGGAGTACGATTGCGAAGGGCTTGAAGCAGATCATCATTCATCTGGATTTGTTTGATTGAAAAGGCTGTGTGACCTGCGACACAGAAGGCACAACCATTGGTCACAGCTGCCGTGATTTGCACCACTTCACGCTCAACGGGTGTCAGACTATTGCGACGGTTGATAGCTCCGACAGTTCTGTAGGCTTCTAGGGCAGTAGGTGCATTAGCCAAGAGTCCGATTAGATTGGGAATAAAGCCATTGTTGTCTTTTTCTACTGTTTCAAGAACTTCTTTCACTTCTGCTGGTGCTGATTCTACTGTATGGATGGTAAATGTTGTCATCATAAAACCTCTTTTCATGTTGTTGAAATCTAGTCTATCACAGATTCTATACCGTGTATAATATATATTTTAAATTGCACCGATAGAAATTTTTTATGAAAGCAAAAAATCACACGAGCTGTGTGATTCCATTATTTATCAAAATACTTTTTAGTCTCAGCAATAACGACTGGAGATAAAACTAAGAGGGCAATCAAGTTTGGCAGAGCCATCAAGGCATTGACAATATCTGCGATAATCCAAACCATATCCAACTCGATAAATCCCCCCAACAAGACCATGAGCACAAAGACCACACGATAGAGCCAGATAAAACGAACTCCAAAGAGGAACTCGAAACAGCGTTCTCCATAGTAGTTCCAACCAAGAATCGTTGTAAATGCAAAGAGTACAAGGAAGATTGTTAGGAGGGCAGGTCCAAAGTGTGAAAAGACTGTTGAGAAGGCTGACTGAGTCAAGGCAACCCCATTTAAGTCACCACTCCAAACACCAGTCACCAAGATGGTTAAACCAGTCAGAGTACAGATAATGAGGGTGTCAATAAAGGTTCCTGTCATAGAAATCAAACCTTGCTCTACTGGTTCGTTTGTCTTAGCTGCAGCCGCTGCAATGGGAGCCGAACCCAGACCAGATTCGTTTGAGAACACACCACGCGCCACACCATTTTGAATAGCCATCCGAATGCTAGCACCGGCAAATCCACCGACCGCAGCAACAGGACTAAATGCTGATGTCAAGATTAAAGCGATTGTGGCAGGAATTTTTCCAATATTAAAGAAAATAACTGTAAGAGTTCCCAAAATATAAATGATAGCCATAAAAGGAACAACAGTAGTTGAAACCTTTGAAATGGACTTGAGTCCACCAAAGACTGCAATTGCTACAAAGACAGACAAAACAAGAGCTGTGATGGCTGGCGAAATAGTCGTCGTATTTTGGATAGATTCTGTAATCGAGTTGACTTGGGTAAAGGTCCCGATTCCCAATAAAGCTACTAGCACACCTGCCAGGGCAAAGAAGATGGCAAGTGGTCGCCACTTTTCTCCCATCCCTAGAAGGATATAGTGCATGGGACCTCCCGCTACTGCACCATGGTCATCCTTGGTGCGGTATTTGATTGCCAAGAGTCCTTCCGCATACTTGGTAGCCATTCCAAAGAAAGCAGCCATCCACATCCAAAAGAGAGCCCCTGGGCCACCTACCTTAATAGCTGTCGCCACCCCGATAATATTTCCCGTACCAACTGTCGCTGCGAGTGCTGTACACAAGGCCGCAAAACTGGATACATCACCATGTCCCTTATCCTTGGTAAAAATAAGCTGGAAGGCCTTGGGCAGACGCAAAACCTGCAAAAGTCCTAGACGAGCAGTTAGGTAAATCCCTGTCCCGACCAAGAGAATCAAGAGGGGTGGGCCCCAAGCAAAAGCATCGATTGATTTAAGCAATTCTAACATTTCCTTCTCCTATCTTTTCAACCCCAAAAGAAAGAGCACATGCAAGATACATGTACTCTGGAATGCTTAGATAAATGCTAAAAAGCGGTCTATCCTAGCTCTGTCCTTTTACCTGAGAGTTTGAGCAGTTGCCTGCCTTGCCCCTTCGGTGCCTTTACGGTCTCTCCAGAGTTCCGTCCATTTACAGTCATGGAAAATCAAACGATTTACCACTTCTATTAAACTTCATTCGGTGTTGGTATTTAATTGACTCTTATTTTACAAAAAATGTTGGCTTTTGTCAATGTGTTTTGATAAATTCTTATTTGACTCTGTAGAAGAAAGATTGAGCATTCCCATGTGCGTGGGGTGCTTGGTGAATAATCATTCGGTCTCTACTAGTATCAGATGCATCTTCTACAAAATTTGGCTCAGTAACTGTAGGAATAACCACTCCTGCAGGAATCATATCGAGTTGTGCCCTAATAGTTGGAGCTTTATAACTTGTAATTATATATCCATCTTTAAAAACAGCATCATTGATATCCACATAAAACTCTGCTGGTTCTATTAAGCCATTTTTACTAAAAACTAGATCCTGTCCCCCGTTTCCTGTACTCCATCTTCCCTCAATACTAGAGAAATCTCCATTTTTTATGGCATTAATATCCATTTTTTTAGAAGCAGTTTTACTAGTTGAAGATGATGTTGCAGCAAATTTTTCTGTTACAGATTTCCAAGTCAGACTAGATAGATTCATTCGAGTACCTGGACTGACTTCATCCTCTGTCTTAGCTTCTTTAACCTTCTCTAGCTTGTCCCCACTACTATTCAACTTCCAAATGGTATGAATGGTTTGTGGATCTCCTGCGAACGGGTTCCACTGGGTATAAAGCTTCCCATCTTCTAGGAGATAGGCCTTAAAGCGTGTTCCAAGCATCTGCATTTTATTTTCAGAATTAGTAAGGCGAATGACTTTCTGATCTTTGAGTGTAAAAATATCTAAAATCTCACTACCATTTTTCGAAGAGACAATCAATTCATCAATGCCATTTTTGTCCATATCAACCATTGCATAGGTAAAGGCTTGACTGCGTTCTGCCATCCCTGCATAGATATTAGCAGTTGGATTGATGTTATCCTTAACCTCTGACTTATGGTCTAAAATAAATTCATAATCCTTCAAAATGCTATTATAAGGACTGTAATCTATGCTTGGTTTAGTTTCATCTGTCCCCTTATCTGCACTTGCACCTCCAGGAATCTTATCTGAAACAGACTTCCAGCTTAAAGTCTCTAGAGAAATTGGAGAACCGACACCAAGATCTGCTAGCTCTTGAGCCTCCTTGCCCTTCACCAAGGACTGACCGTCCTCACTAAATTGATAGTGGGCATAGATGTGACTCGTTGCTGTACCAGCTCCACGATAAAGTAGAGAATTGTCTGGCAAGATACCGACTGTCATTCTCTCACCAATCTGGTCTAAACGATTTTCTTGATTGGTCAGACGGATCACTTTTTCATCTTTCAAAGTGCGGATATCAAGCAAACTCTTTTCGCCACTCTTCATTTCAAGAGCAAGCAAGAGTTCATCTACTCCGTCGTTATTCAAATCCGTCTTGTGGTAAACCACATCTGTATAAAATCCTTGAGAAGACTTCACTTGACTAGCCAGAGGATTGACATCCATACCTGTCGGCAAGGTACCTTTCGCTACTTTTTCATAGTCATCCAAAACCTTGTTATATTTGCTGTAATCTATCTCTGGAGTTGCTGCTTCCTCGGATGCTGGTTCAATAGTTTTGTTCCAAGGTAGATACTGACACCCTCCTAGAACTAGTGTCAGTGAAAGTGTTGTGGCTAATAATAACTTTTTCATATTACTATATTACTCCCTTATCTAAGAGAAAGGAATCAGCCTGTGCTAATTCCTTTCACTATTTTTATTTTATTTAACCCACTTACCTGAACTATCTACTTGGTAGCCATCTGGGGTACGTTCGTTGACTGCCATCTTACCATTTGACTTGAGATAGTAGTCACCTACCCATGTGTTACGAGCATAGCTGCCTTCTAATGTTAGATAATAGTATGATTGGTAGCTACTATCATAGATCCACTCACTCTTAGCCATTTTACCATCTGATTTGAGGTAGTAACTTCCTGCCCATGCATTACGCGCATAGCTACCCTCTGCTGTCAAGTAATAGTATGATTTATAGTTACTATCATAAATCCACTCGCTCTTAGCCATGTAGCCGCCTGATTTAAGATAGTAGTTGCCTGACCAAGCATTTTGAACAAAATTACCTGAAGCATTTAGGTAGAAGTAAGAATTGTACTGAATATCAAAAATCCATTGATTGACTACTTTAACTCCACCCTTGTAGTAAGAAGAACCTGACCAGCCAGTCTGACCTGAGTTAGTAGATTGTTTTGGAGTTTCAGTAGCTTTTGGTTTTTCCGTTTCTTTATGAGTTGAAGAGTCTAGAGGATTGACATATTTTTCATTCTTAACAGTGAATGTCGTTGATATACCGCTGAAAATATGTAAAGTTTTAGAAGTTAGTTCATCTTCACTATAAAATTTTAGATAATATTCTCCATCAGGTACACTTGAAAAAGTTGTAGAATCTTGTAAAGTACGGGGCACAGACGTAGCATCAAATCTTCTTCCTAAAGCTTCTTTTTTAGCTATTTGTCCAGTATTTTTATTTATAAGATCTGCTCGTATATACGCATATGAGCTACCAGGTACACTTTGAACAGTCATATCAACATAGATTTTTTTATTTTCTGAACCTGGAGTAATCTTAGATTTTACCTCATGATTCTCGGTACGAGTAATTTCAGCCTGCACTGTTTTTGCTGAAAAAGGTAGAACTCCTGCTGTGTCTACAAGAGACACTAGACCAAATGTTGCAGCCGCTAGGCTAGTTACTAAAACTGTTTTTGACTTCATCATCAAAAACCTCCTTTAAATTTTTATTGTTTACACTAACAGTAATGTATGGACTCTACTATTTTTATGAAAAGAGTATCTGTATTTATACTTTATTTGATTTTTAAACTAACTTTTTTATATCAGGGAAACCATACTTAACTTTTTATCCATTTCTAATGACTAAGATACTTCAAAAGTCTCCCCGCAATTTTCACAGGTTAGGGAAGAACCAACCACACCTTCTGTTGGTACATCACATGTTGGACAGTAGACTCGTTTAGCAGATAAACGATAATCTGTTTCTTTGCTGATCTTTTGTCCTTGACTTTGAATAACATCTTCATCACGTTTCTCATATTCTAAAACTGTTTTTAGACTCTTTTCATATTTCTTCATAGTAGGTGTCTTCATTAAAACAAAGAAAGATAAGACTAAGAAGAAAACAAAAGCAGAGAAAACAATCAAGTATATAGGCGAGACATAGTTTATAAATTTATCTGGAAAAGATGTGAAATATAAATAGAATTGAATACCCAAGTAGACATTAATCACAAATAGTATTGGATAAATTAACTTTGTAATGATTAAACGATGACGTCTCATTTAATTCTCCTCTCTAGATAGCCATGCTCCACAATGTCCACAGTCTTTCCCCTTACCCAATTCAAGAATGTTATAGCTACTACATGATGGACAAATGACCGCATAAGAATATTCTGTAATTTTATGTCTTGCAAAAATCCGATGTAAATTTTTAATTTCCTTCTGTTTCTTACGCTCCTCGTCTCGTTTTGACTCCTGATAAGTCATTACTAAGACAGTTACTAAACATACAAGATATGTAACAATAATGAGAATAAAGCTTAATAATTTATTTGATGATGCAGTTGTAAAAACACCGACTGTCAAAATAGCTGTAGGTAAGGTTGCATAATATTTTAAATTTTCAAAGGTGAAACATTCCTCAATATTTTCTGCTATAGAACTTCCACGAGGTCTGATACATAACAATAGTAGGGCAAAAATAATATAAGGAACATTAGGAACAGAATAGAGTATTATGATTAAAGACATCAAAGGTGTATAAGTCAAAACTCTCTCCTCCGTCCATTCTAGTAAACGAAAAATAAAGAGAGGAATTCCAATAAATATACCAATACTAGTAAAACTTACAATGGAAAAAAGTATTCCCGCTCCAGCCTCTATTCCAATATTTGACGTAAAAATCATATTGAAAACAAAAAATACTAATTGAAGAAAAAACCACTTTATAAATACTCCCAATACTCTCCAGGCAGTCTCAAAAAAACTTTCAACCTCTCCCTCATAGTATATGTTGTTTTCATCATCGTATAAATTATACATTCCATCAAGGGAATCCTTATATGATTCTTCTCCATTATATACATCATCTAAAGCTTTTGCTTTTATTTTGATATTTTCTAAAACTCCACAACTATAATAAACAAAGGCAGATAAAAGCAAAGAAAAAGAAGTAAATATAACTGGTGATGAACGTAAAAACCTTATAGTATCGAATCCATTAAATCCCCAAGATATGAGAATAACAAATAACATAGTACTCGTTAAGCCGATAAAGTATAAACTAAAAAATCTAAATATTTGATACATCAATAATCTCCCTTTTTAGTATTAAAAACATCCTCTGCATTTTCTGAGAAAGCTTCTGCCCGTTCTTTACGATAGTGGCTATCCGCTGCTGTTAAAGAGCCTATAATGGCCACCAAACCGATTGCTAGTACTTCAATAATCCAAAATAGAAAACTTGGTAAAATTTGTACTAGAGGCATCATGAAAACTTGCCCAATTATCCAAATAGCTGTAACTACATTGATTGGTAGCCAATCTGTAAATTGACGCTTGATAACCATTTGTAGGAAAAACACAAACTCTGCTATTACTAAAAATCCCAAGGCAACATAGTATAAAGAAATAGATAGATGCGGAATTAATAATCCTAAAATAATTGTAGTAATGATGGTCACAGCACCAGCTACATAAATCCAAATATTTTTACTCATATTCTTCTCCTATCTTGCCTGACCACAATTGGAACAGAACTTAGCTCCCTCTAAAAATGCAGTCCCACATTGACTACAAAACTTAGCTAAACCGATTTCTTCATTTGAAACGGATTGATTCTGATTTGGTTGTTTATCTGGTGAAGGCGTATTTCCCATACTTCCCATCAAATTACCAAATTGGGCTCCTAATCCAAGTCCCATAGATATCCCCATACCAGCTCCCATTAGGTTACCTGCAGAGCCTTCATTTTGTGCTGCTTCTTCTAAAACATCAAATTGACGCTCTTCTTGATAAGTGTAACCTTCAATGTCACGACCTGCACGTTTACCTTTGGAAGTCAAAACTCTTTGATGATACTCAAAAATCTCCTTATAACCATGACTATTTTTATTAACCTTCAGAGATTCAATATTGAATTCTTCAACACTAATCCCATATTTAGAAAAATGATTTGATAAAATTTTTGATAATTCCAAAGCTATATCATACGTGTGCTTTTCAATATCAATGACTGCAATCTTATTGTTATAAACCACCTGAGAAACAGCTGAATTGATAATGCCTATAGCAGCTTGTCTAAAGCGTTTTTGAAAGACATCAGCTGTAATCATATCTGGATGGCTTGGCATAAACTCTAAGATAAAAGTTTCTAAATCAACAATTCTCGGAATAAAGTTCCCATACGATTTTAGCTCAACAGGAATTTGACTTTCTGGATCTCTAACCAATATCGGTGACGGTGTCCCCCATCCAATTGGTTGTAAATCGTACATGTTGACAAACCAAAGGAACGAAGAATCTGGTGACACACCCCCACTGACAAAAGATTTTAGTCCAGATAGAAACTGAGTATTGTTTCCATCAATCTTATGTTTACCTTCCTCATAACTTTCAACAGCTCGACCATTTGAGAAAAAAACAGCTCGCTGACCAGGATTAACAATCAAAGTTGTTCCAGGTTTCATATTTTTATTAGGATGTCGCCAAGCTAGTATATTCCTAGTATCTTTTCCTTCATACCGAACAACTTCAAATATATTTAATGCCATAACTACTCCTTTTCATAACAACTTGTTTAGTAACTCTCTATTATTTCGTAGAGGCATTTAACAAATTATAATTATAAGTAATCTCCTTTTATATTTTGTTGTTTACGGTTACAGTATAGCATGCTATTTACCTTATTTACTAAAAGCGTATCTATATTTACCTTTATTGAACAATTACCCCCCCCCCCCCAGTTCTCTACTAATCCAGAAAAAAACGTAACTATAATTACTTTTTTCTAAAAATTTCCTTAAAAACTGGTAGAATTATGATAGAATGAAAAAAAGGACTTGAGGAGATTTAGGATGCAAGATGAAAGTGTGTATGGATTAGTCTATAAGGCCATCCGCGAGGAGAGAGGATTTACACAGAAGGAAGCTGCTGGAACTACAGTGACTCCTCACTTTTTACGTCAGTTTGAGCAAGGAAAATCTCGAATAACCATTCAAAAATTTGAAGAGATTCTTTCTAATATTGGAATTGATAAAGAAACCTTTGATAGTCTCAAAACGCAGATGTTCCCAACTGAATTTCATAAATTACAGGCTCAAGTTGCTGATTTGGCCTATAAGCGTGAATTTAAAAAGATTATTAGCTTGATTAATCAACCCTTAGAAAATCCTGGAATCGCTGAACACTATGTAATTGCCAATCGTGTAGTCAATAAATTTGCTATCGCAAACATCATCGGAGATTCTTTTCTGACTCCAAAAGATTATCAAGAACTAGAATATATCAAGAACTATCTTAGTGAATTGGACGATTGGAATAAAATTGAGGTGAATATCTTTTCATCTATCCTGCCTCACTTTTCAATCGAATTTTTAGATTACAGGCTCTACCACTTATTAGATACTCTAAAAAAACAGACTGAATACCATTCAATCCGTACTTCTGACTATTATATTGCCTGCTTAAGAACTGCTATCAAGCATTACTCTGTTAATGGCTACTATGATAAAGCTGAAAATCTAGCGTTGAAGACTCTGGAAGTGATTAATACCTTCCCTCTACTGAGTACCAAGATGACAGAGATGATTAGTCTTTCAATGGAACGTGCTAATAATTTTCTCAGACAAGACGATGTCAGAGGTCTAGAACTTGCTAAGCATATCTTTGCTAGTCTGGATAACTTTGAAAAAATCTATCCAAATCAACTTCTGACTCGAATGAGAGAGGACTTCTTTGTTACTGTCACACAACTCAATCACACTGGACAACCTTTAGATGTCTAGGCTAGAAATCAAAAAGCTTGAGGAACCACATATTTCCTCAGGCTTTTCTTATCCTTTAAAAGTCACAATAGTCGCGCCACTGCCTCCAGCATTTTGTGGGGCATAGCCGAAACTCTTGACATGTTTGTTTCTTTGTAGGTATTTGGTGACACCTTCACGGATGACACCTGTTCCGATACCATGGATGATATCAACTTGAGCCATATTATTAAGCAAGGCTTGGTCAATAAAGGCATCTAGCTCATTCATGGCCTCTTCATAACGTTTGCCTCGAAGGTCCAGTCTGGCTTGTGGGCCACGACCAGAAGTTCGTTTCACGACATTGACCTGTTTCTTCTTGACTTGCTTTTCTTGCTGGGCTTGAACAAGGTCAAATTCTTTCTCTTCCAAGGTCATCTTAATCAAGCCAACTTGGGCTTCCCAGCGGCCATCTTTGAGTTGACTGGTCAAGGTACCACGCTGGCCATAACTGAGAACCACGATATCATCTCCCACCTTTGGAGCTCGTTTTTTCTTGGCCTTTTGAAGGACCTTGTTTTTAGACAAATCTACTTTTTCAGGAGCCAATTTTTTCAACTTGGCCTTGGCTTCAATGATTTCATGAGGTTTGAGTTGAGATTTACTATGGAGATTTTTAAGAATCTGGTCACTTTCACTTAGGGCCATGTCCACAATCTCAGCAGCCTGTTCACGCGCCTTATTAAGCTCGGTTTCCTTTTCACGATTGAGTTCATTGTAGAGTTTTTTGAGAGCACGATTCATCTTGAGATTTTCTTGTTCCACCTCACGGATATTGTCCAAGCGTTTGCGGCTTTCCAGCGTCTGCTCTTCCAGCTGCTCAATAATACGATTGACATCATTGTCCTGATCAACCTGCTGACTGGCATCCCCTACGATAACTTCAGATAGGCCTAGACGTTTGGCAATTTCGAAGGCATTGCTTCGACCAGGAACGCCCTGCATAAAGCGATAGGTCGGGCGTAGAGTTGCAGTATCAAACTCCATGCTGGCATTTTGCACAAAGGCTGTCTCAATACCGTAGGCCTTGAGTTCTGGATAGTGGGTCGTCGCCATAGTCTTGACTTGACGCAGGCGAAGGTCCTCCAGAATAGCCATGGCAAGGGCGGCTCCCTCTTGGGGATCTGTACCAGCCCCCAACTCATCCAAGAGTAAGAGTGAATGCTGATTGACCTTGCCAAGAATATCCACGATGTTGGTCATATGGCTAGAGAAGGTAGACAAGCTCTGCTCAATAGACTGCTCATCGCCAATATCTGCAAAAATTTCTTCAAAAATACCCACACGGCTTCCCTTGTCTGCTAAAATCGGCAAACCAGACTGAGCCATAACCTGCGTCAATCCCAGAGTTTTAAGCATGATGGTCTTACCACCTGTATTGGGACCTGTAATGACAATGGCTGTTAAATCTTGTCCAAAATGGACATCATTTGCGACGGCATTTTTAACTAAAGGATGGCAAACATGGAGCAGTTGAATCTCTTGATTTTCTGATAGCTGGGGAACGACTGCTTGCCTCTCTTGAATAAAACGGACCTTGGCACGAATCAAGTCTAGATGACCAATAATCCAAGCATCGTTAGCAATCTCAGCCGCATGAGGGCGGACACGCTCAGAAATTTCTTGGAGAATGCGAAGCATTTCATAGCGCTCATCTGCTCGTAAACTGGCAATTTCTTCGCTCAGTTTGACCACCTCACGGGGTTCAATATAGACGGTATTTCCACTAGCAGAAATATCATGAACGACACCTGCAATCTTATTGCGGTAGGTGTTTTTGACAGGTAGAACCTGACGGCCGTTTCTGCTGGCAACGATTCCTTCCGTCAACATCTGCGCTTTTTGCTTGAGAAAGTCTTGTAAAACATCGCGTACCTGACTCTCGCTATCATGGATTTTTCGACGGATGCGCGCCAATTCTTCACTGGCAAAATTTTCAATGAAACCTGCATCATTAAAGGCTTGGAGATTTCCTTGTAATTGCGGAAAATCATGTAATTTCTCAAACCAAAGAGCTAATTCTTTCAAGCTGACATTTTCCAGATTGGCATAAAAACTTTGCAGCTCTCGGCTAGACAGAAGCGCTCGCTTCAAGAGGAGGAACTCCTCGATATTGAGGTCTGCTCCCATCTCCAACCGCTTGCAGACTCCTGCGATTTCCTTGGTTGCAAGAATGGTAAAATGCGGTTGCTCAACAAAAAGAGCCTGCATTTCCTTCATCTCAGCAAAAGCCTGTTTGATTTTATCTGCTTTGGCAGTCGGAGCTAGCTGTCTCAATTGCTCCAAGCCCTGCTCGGTCAACAAATGGGGTTCAAACAAGGCCTTGACCTTATTGAACTCTAACGTTTCTAATATTTTCTTGTTCATCTTTATTTCCTTGTCTTTGAATGTCTAGGTGTATTAGCTTTTTACATTCTGATAGATTCTAGTCAAATCTGTAAACAAAGGGCTAGGAAAACTCCTGCCCTTTTTATCCGATTAAATTTGTCACCCAGATTTGTTTGAGCCAACTGGTTGTTACTGGTATGCTCTGGATGATGTGTTTTGCGACGATACTCTTTTCAAGAGGATTTTGAATAGCTGCCATTGGGATGGTCGCCAAGATGGTCAAGGCCATTTGCAAGACAAATAAGGTCACCAACATGGACAAGATCCCTGCTGAAACTTGGAACAATTTGCCACCCAGTTTTTTACTAGGAATCAAGTGTAAGAGGAGACCAAGCAAACGACCGATGCTATAGACAATCCCAAATACAAGCAAGTAGCCAATCCCTGCGTAAAAGACCTTATCCAACTGAAAGAGTTGATCCGATGGGAAAAAGAAAGTCCCTTGACCTTCCTGCGGATTTGCATAAGGGAGTAATAAATGGAATTGTTCTCCCAGCCCCTTGTAAAACTGGCCAGCCATAAAAGCCGATGCCATGGCTGAAATCAGATAATAAATCTGTAAGAGCAGGCCTCTCCGATAGCCGATATAAAATCCCCAAGCCAAGACCAATAGAAGAAGGAGTGAAATCATAAGGAATCCTCAATCTTGCTCTGTTCTTGCTTACAAGTCACGAGCTTGTGACGGAGTTCTTCTAATTCTTGCTCCTTATCGTCAAATTCAATCTCACGACTGAGCTGAGTTGATAAACAGTTGACTGCCAACAAAAGAGCGATGGTTTCATCATCTGCGCTAGGCATTTGTTCTTTAATTGCTTGGTATTTTTCTGTCGCAACCTTAGCGATTTCCTCCATAAAGAGGTTATCATGCTCGCTTGTCAAGGTTAATGATTTTTTCCCGAATGTAAATTTGAATCGATTTAGATTTGCCATAAAATTCACCTCACGATATTATACCAAAATTCGCTAACTTTGTCAGTTTTTACAAATTTTACTGCTTTTGTGGTACAATAGAAACTATGGCAAGTATAACACTCACACCAAGTGAAAAGGAGATTCAGGCTTTCCTTGAACACTATCAAAGCAGTCTGGCTCCCAGTAAGAATCCCTATATCCGCTACTTTTTGCGACTACCTCAGGCAACGGTTTCTATCTATACTTCTGGAAAGGTTTTGCTTCAGGGTGAAGAAGCTGAGAAGTACGCCTGTTTCTTTGGCTATCAAGTTGTAGAGGAAACCAGCGGACAAAATCTTCCTTTAATTGGGACAGATGAGGTGGGAAATGGTTCCTACTTTGGTGGGCTTGCAGTTGTGGCTTCCTTTGTCACACCTGACCAGCACGACTTTTTACGAAAACTCGGTGTGGGGGATTCTAAGACTCTGACCGACCAAAAGATTCGTCAGATTGCCCCTATCCTCAAGGAAAAAATCCAGCACCAGGCACTGCTTCTCTCACCAAGCAAGTACAACGAGGTCATCGGAGACCGCTACAATGCTGTTTCGGTTAAGGTTGCTCTCCATAACCAGGCTATCTATCTCCTTCTTCAAAAAGGCATTCAGCCTGAGAAAATTGTGATTGATGCCTTTACCAGTGCTAAAAATTATGACAAGTACTTGGCACAAGAGGCCAATCGTTTCGGCAATCCGATCAGCTTAGAAGAAAAGGCTGAGGGCAAATACTTGGCTGTCGCAGTTTCTTCTATCATTGCGCGTGACCTCTTTCTGGAAAATCTAGAAAATCTAGGACGAGAACTGGGCTATCAACTTCCAAGTGGAGCTGGAACGGCTTCTGATAAGGTAGCTAGCCAGATTTTACAAGCCTATGGTATGCAGGGACTCAATTTCTGCGCCAAATTGCACTTTAAAAATACTGAAAAAGCGAAAAAACGCTTAGAAAGGTAAATTATGAATTCATTTAAAAATTTCCTAAAAGAGTGGGGATTGTTCCTCCTGATTCTGTCATTACTAGCTTTGAGCCGTATCTTTTTTTGGAGTAATGTCCGCGTAGAAGGGCATTCCATGGATCCTACCCTAGCGGATGGCGAAATTCTCTTTGTCGTTAAGCACCTCCCTATTGACCGTTTTGATATCGTGGTGGCCCATGAGGAAGATGGCAATAAGGACATCGTCAAGCGCGTGATCGGAATGCCTGGCGACACCATCCGTTACGAAAACGATAAACTTTACATCAATGATAAAGAGACGGATGAGCCTTACCTAGCTGACTACATCAAACGTTTCAAGGATGATAAACTCCAAAGCACCTACTCAGGCAAGGGATTTGAAGGAAATAAAGGAACTTTCTTTAGAAGTATCGCTCAAAAAGCCCAAGCCTTCACAGTTGATGTCAACTATAATACCAACTTTAGCTTTACTGTCCCAGAAGGAGAATACCTTCTCCTTGGAGACGACCGCTTGGTTTCGAGCGACAGCCGTCACGTAGGTACCTTCAAAGTAAAAGATATCACAGGGGAAGCTAAATTCCGCTTCTGGCCAATCACCCGTATCGGAACATTTTAAGAAATCGAAGAGGCCGAGAATCACCAATCTCAGCCTCTTCTTCTATCGTGAGAATATGATTATTCACTATCCAGTTTGATTAAGATAGAAACAAAGTTATACTCAATGAAAATCAAAGAGCAAACTAGGAAGCTAGCCGCAGGTTGCTCAA
>OLNM01001335.1_pt1 | contig 18869 bp, 17 predicted proteins | sample 1672391 | NCBI WGS metagenome assembly OLNM01 (sample SAMEA3136680, study PRJEB25190) | human gut metagenome | reverse complement strand
GCTGGATCATCAATCTGGCTCCCTTCGGCATCATGGGTCTGGTGTACACCAACGTGGCCGGTAACGGTCTGGCCATCTTTACCCAGTACGGCAAGCTGCTGGCCCTGCTGGTGGGTACCATGCTCTTCATGGCGTTCATCGTTTCGCCCTTTATCATGTTCATCTATCTGCGCTGCAACCCGTATCCGCTGGTGTTCCGCTGCCTGAAGGAGTCCGGCCTGACCGCTTTCTTCACCCGCAGCTCTGCGGCCAACATCCCCGTCAACATGGCCCTGTGCGAGAAGCTGGGCCTCGATAAGGATATGTATTCCGTCTCCATCCCTCTGGGCGCTACCATCAATATGGATGGTGCGGCCATCACCATCACCATCATGACGCTGGCTGCGGCCAACACGCTGGGCATCCCCGTGACCCTGCCTGCCGCTATCGTCCTGAGCGCCATGTCCGCTCTGGGTGCCTGCGGCGCTTCCGGCGTGGCCGGCGGCTCTCTGCTGCTCATCCCCATGGCCTGCTCCCTGTTTGGTATCTCCAACGATGTGGCCATGCAGATGGTCGGTGTCGGCTTCATCATCGGCGTGATCCAGGACTCTGTGGAGACTGCGCTGAACTCCGCCGGCGACGTGGAGTTCGCCGCGACCGCCGAGTATCATCAGTGGCTCAAGCAGGGCAAGCTCCTGCCGGCTTTCCTCCGCAAGTAATATGCAAAACAAAATGGCTGGGGCCGCGAGGCCCCAGCCATTTTTCTGTATAAGCTCAGTCCATGAGCTTTGCTTTCTGCAGAGCGGTGATGATGAGGGGGATGAGCACCAGCTGTGCGATGATGCCCGGCACAGCGGTGAAGAGCGCACCGGACAGGAAGGCCGAGAACGGGAAGCTCGAGCCGGACAGGCCCGCCAGCACGAAGCGGACCGCGCCCCAGACGAGGCGGCCAGCCACCATGGCCGCCGCGAGGGTGGCGTAGGTCATGGGCAGGGTGTGCTTCACCCGGCGGTAGAGCCAGCCGGAAACGGCGCCGTAAGCTGCCAGCTCAAAAGCCATCGAAATGGCGATGGGGAACATCGGGGGCATCCCGAAGAGCACCGAGCGGAGCAGCGGGGCCGCAAAGCCCACAGCCAGACCCCAAGGTCCGCCCAGCACGAAGCCGCAGAGCAGGATGGGGAAATGCATCGGGCAGAGCATATTGCCTACCTGCGGCAGATGGCCCGTCACCATGGGCAGCACGAAGGCCAGCGCCAGAAAGAGTGCGGCCAGCACGACATTGCGGGCCGGAGAAGAGTTTTTGGTTTTCATCTGTTTCCTCCTGTGACTGCGCCGCAGAAAAACAAAAAAGGGGCCTGCCAGTCGGCTTGCAAGCCAACGGCAGACCCCTTCATGGCGTCTGTTTCAAAAATGCGGCGGCTGAAAATAGTGTAAGGCGGGCTTCGGCCCGCAGGCCCGGCTTCCTGCCGGAAATCGTGAAAATTATAGCAGAGTGCCGCAGGATTTGTCAAGACAGCCCCGGACGGGCTGCAAATTGACCAAAAAAGAAAGCGTTTGGAGCAGTTTTTGACCGCCTGTGTACATTTTGCTGAAAGAAGCTTGACCTTTTTGCACAGAATAGATAATATAAACTTGAATTATAGCGCAATGGGGCGGCGGGAGCTGTGCCTTGCGCGGCTGTATACTTGCAACTTCTGAGGTTCATACGGGAGGACCATCATGACAAATGCAGAAAAGCTTACCCTTGCCAAGCACGCCTGTCACATCCGCATGGGCGTGATCGAGGGAACTCACAGCGCCAAGTGCGGCCATCCGGGCGGCAGTCTGGACATCGCCGAGGTGCTGTCTTATCTCTACTTCGTAGATATGAATATCGACCCCAAGGAGCCGAAAAAACCGGACCGCGACCGCTTCGTGCTGTCCAAGGGCCATGCAGCTCCGGCACTTTACGCCACGCTGGCCGAGCGCGGGTTCTTCCCGGTGGAAGACCTCAAGACCCTGCGCAAGATCGGCAGCTACCTGCAGGGCCACCCCAACATGAATGAGACGCCGGGCGTGGATATGTCCACCGGCAGTCTGGGTCAGGGCGTGTCTGCCGCCTGCGGCATGGCTCTGGGCGCAAAGCACAGCGGCAAGCCCATCAATGTCTACACCATCCTCGGTGACGGTGAGGTGGAAGAGGGCGAGTGCTGGGAGGCTTTCATGTTTGCCGCCCACTATAAGCTCTCCAACCTCTGTGTCATGCTGGACCGCAACCACCTCCAGATCGACGGCACCACCGAGACGGTCATGAACAGCGCTCCGCTGGAAGAAAAGCTCAAGGCGTTCAACTTCAACGTCCTGACCATCAACGGCCACGACTACGACCAGATCGAGTCTGCCATCAAGGCGTTCCACGCCGAGAACGACAAGCCCACCTGCATCATTCTGGACACCGTCAAGGGTACTGGCGTCTCCTTTATGACCAACTCTGTGGATTGGCACGGCAAAGGCCCCAACGACGAGGAATACGCTGTGGCCATGCAGGAGCTGAACGCAGCCTACGCCGCGCTGGAACAGGAGGACAAGTAAGATGGCAGATGTGAAAATGATCGCTACCCGCGAGAGCTACGGCAATACTCTGAAAGCACTGGCCGCTGAGGGCCACGACGACCTGGTGGTCCTGGACGCCGACCTCGCTGCCGCTACCAAGACCGGTATGTTCCGCAAGGCTCACCCGGACCGCCACTTTGACTGCGGCATCGCCGAGGCCAACATGATGGGCGTCGCCGCCGGCCTGTCCACCATGGGCTATGTTCCCTTTGTGTCCAGCTTTGCGATGTTTGCTGCGGGCCGTGCCTTTGAGCAGATCCGCAACTCCGTGGCCTACCCCCACTTGAACGTGAAGATCGGCGCTACCCACGGAGGTATCTCCGTCGGTGAGGACGGCGCTTCTCACCAGTGCTGCGAGGACTTCGCCCTCATGCGCAGCCTGCCCGGCATGACCATCATCTGCCCCGCCGACGACGTGGAAGCACGCGCTGCTGTCCGCGCCGCCTATGAGATGCAGGGCCCTGTCTACCTCCGCTTTGGCCGTCTGGCTGTTCCCGTGTTCCACGACGAGGCCAACTATCACTTCGAGATCGGCAAGGGCGAGCAGCTCACCGAGGGCAATGACATCGCCATCGTGGCTACCGGCCTGATGGTCAACGAGGCCCGCAAGGCCGCCGAGACCCTGGCCGCCGAGGGCATCCACGCCCGCGTCATCAACATCCACACCATCAAGCCTCTGGATGAGGACATCATCCTCAAGGCTGCCAGGGAGTGCGGCAAGATCGTCACTGCCGAGGAGCACAACGTCATCGGCGGTCTGGGCGAGGCTGTCTGCTCCCTGCTCAGCGAGAAGCTGCCCACCCCTGTCCGCCGCGTCGGCGTGCAGGACAAGTTCGGCTGCTCCGGCCCTGCCTGGGATCTGCTGAAGGAGTATGGTCTGGACGCTGCCACCATCTGCAAGACCGCAAAGGAAATGCTGGGCAAGTAAGCTCTTTCTCTGAAATAACGAACGCCGCTGTGCATTGCACGGCGGCGTTTTTGCATCTCACAGAGCTTTTATCAGCTTTTCCCTCTCGGCGTACACCTCGGCGAAGACTTTGCGCAGGGTGCATATCTCGGGGCGGGGGTCATCCCGCAGGGTCAGCAGGCGGGTGTCCGGGATGGACAGATGCAGCGGGATGTGCCACCCGGCAGGGAAAGCTGGGTATATCATCGGGCAGAGGAACATCCCCCGCCCGGCCAGCAGCTCGGCGTAGACCGACTCGTAGTTTTCCACCATCCGCCAGACCGGTGTGGAATAGGGAATCCCCGGCTGCTTCTGGGCGAAATCCACCATATCCTGATAGAGGGGCTCGTAAAATATCTGCTGTCCGGCAAGGTCAGAAAGCTTGACGCTGCTTTGGCCGGAGAATGGGTGCTCCGGCGCGGCGATGAGGTAAAACCGGTTGCCGATGATGGTCTCACAGCGTATCTCTGGCGGCAGCGGGCCGAAGGGAAGGTAGAGCGCCGCGTCTGCCTCGGTGCAGAGCATGTGGTGGTAGCTGGAGGGGACAGGCGTGGTGTCCACTTTGAACTCATAGCCCGGCAGCGCGGCGTGGAGCCTCGCCATCAGGATGGGGTAGATGGGGTCCCGCTGCAAAAGCACCGGCGGCAGGCGGAGAGTCAGGGTGTGGTGGGTGCCGAAGTCTTTCAGCGCCGTGCGGGCGTTGAGGATGCCGCGGTAGATGTTTTCCGCATGGGGCAGCAGGGCGCGGCCTGCCTCGGTGAGGGCCACCTGCGTCGTCGTGCGGCGGAACAGTGCGGCGTCCAGCTCCTTTTCGAGGCTGCGTATCTGGTAGCTCAGGGCGGGCTGGGTGCAGTAGAGTTCCCGCGCGGCGGCGGAGAAATTCAGCGTCCGGCTCACGGTGAGAAAGCAGAGAAGCTGGTGCTCGTTCATGACAAAAAACTCCTTTCCGGCGGCGGGACATCCGTACAGCCTCAGTATAGCAGGAAATAGGACACTTATAAAGCTTTTTTATCAGGATGCTTAAGATTTTTTAATTCCCTTTTACTTCGTTATATTTTATACTATCTCTCGGAAGAACGATTTTCTACCTGAAAACGTCGAAAGAAGAAAGAGTAAGGAGCATTCCAGATGAAAAAGATCTCTCGTAAAGGCTTCCTGAAGGTTGCCGCCGCTGCCGCCATGAGCGGCGTTACCGCCAGCGCACTGGCCGCCTGCAACGCAGGCCCTTCCAGCAGCACTGCCGCCTCTACCGGCGAGGCCATCTACACCCCCGGCACTTACACCGGCACCGCCACCGGCATCGGTGAGGTGAAGGTCACCATGACCTTCAGCGAGACCGCCATCACCGACGTGGTCATTGACGCCTCCAACGAGACCGAGAGCATCGGCGGCGTGGCAGCCCCCACCCTGAAGGACGCCCTGATGGCTGCTCAGAGCACCGAGATCGACAACATCTCCGGCGCTACCATCACCACCAACGCCGTCAAGAAGGCCGCCGCAAGCTGCATCGAGCAGGCAATGGGCGTCCACACCGCAGGCGGCGACACCGCTGCATCTTCCTCCGATGAGGACTGGCTGGGTACCGAGCCGGAGATCGACGAGAGCAAGGTCGCCAAGACCGTTGACGTGGATGTGGCAGTCGTGGGCTGCGGCATCGCAGGCGTTGCCGCCTGCCGCAGCGTCGCTGAGGACGGCGGTCTGGTGGCTGCTTTCGAGAAGGCCGACGGCCCCCAGTGCCGCAGCGGCGAGTACGCCGTCATCAACGGCAAGGTGCAGGCCAAGTGGGGCCGCGACACCTGGACCCGTGAGCAGATCGACGACATCATCGACTCCCACATGGTGGAGAGCACCTACCGCTGCAAGCGCAGCATCATGAGCAAGTGGGCCCACAACATCGGCGAGACCTTCGACTGGTGGGTGGAGGCAAACCCTGACCTGTACTACGCCGAGACCACCCGCAGCGCTATTCCCGACGAGAGCGCGGACAATTTCATCATCCCCATCTTCTACCCGCTGCCCGAGCACTACGACTGGAAGCAGGAGCGCTTCCCCTGCTACCCCACTTCCGTTGAGTTCAAGCCCGACCAGCACGTCACCGTCGAGGCCAATATGCAGAAAGCCATCGACACCGGCAATGTCCAGACCTTCTACGGCTGCTTCGTTGAAAAGCTCATCATGGAGAATGGCCGCTGCGTGGGCCTCTATGCCCGCGATGCCGCTACCGGCGAGTACATCAAGTGCAACGCCTCCAAGGGCGTCATCCTCTCCACTGGCGACTACTCCCAGAACACCAAGATGCTCAAGCACTTCTGCCCCGAGGTCATTGAGAACAACATCCAGTGCCTGTTCACCAATGTGGACGTGGAGGGCAACTTCACCAATCAGGGCGACGGCATCCAGCTGGGTATGTGGGCCGGTGCTCAGGTGCAGCAGAGCCACGCCCCGATGATCCACCACATGGGCGGCGGCGCCGACCTCGCCGGCGTGGGCGTCATGGGCAATGCAGGCTTCCTGAACCTCGACCTCAACGGCAAGCGCTTCATGAACGAGGACCTGCCCGGCCAGCAGCTGGAAAACCAGATCGAGCTGCAGAAGAACCGCGAGAGCTGGCAGATCTTCGACTCCAACTGGCCTGAGCAGCTGCCCTATATGCCCGCAGCCCACGGCGGTGCCTGCTACTATGAGGACTACGCCAGCGAGGACGAAGGCCCCAAGAACAACACCACCTACCGCAACTACAAGAGCCCCTATCAGCTGGAAGCTGCTGTGGCCGATGGCCGCGCTGTGAAGGCCGACACGCTGGAAGAGCTGGTGGCAAAGATCTACCCGGACGATACTGCCGCCCAGCAGACCGCTCTGGACTCCATCCAGCGCTACAACGAGCTGGCAAAGGCCGGTTACGATGAGGACTTCCACAAGTCCGCTTCCCGTATGTGGGCAGTCGAGAACGGCCCCTTCTACGCCGACAAGTTCACCACTGCTCTGCTGCTGGTCTGCATCGGAGGCCTCGAGAGCGACGAGGACTGCCACACCTTCGACGCCGACCGCAATGTCATCCCCGGCCTGTACGTCGCCGGCAACATCCAGGGCAACCGCTTTGCCACCGAGTACCCCATCGGCCTGAAGGGCGTCAGCCACTCCATGGCCATGTACTACGGCTACGTCGCCGGCAAGAACGCCCTGAAGGACATCTGAGCCTGAAATCGCAAAATAATTTCCAGAGCCCGGAGCAGAAAATGCCTGCTCCGGGCTTTTTATGTGACTTGCTCACGGAAAAACGCCGGAGTTTGGGGTATACTGTCCCTGTCAGATGAAAAAACACTCTTTATGGAGGGAAACGATATGGCAGTCATCACCATCACGAAAGAAAACTTTGAGGCCGAGGTGCTGAAGAGCGCTCAGCCCGTCCTGCTCGATTTCTGGGCCGCCTGGTGCGGCCCCTGCCGGATGCTGAGCCCCATCGTGGACGAGGTGGCCGAGGAGCGCACCGACGTCAAGGTGGGCAAGGTCAATGTGGACGAGCAGCCCGATCTGGCCGCCGAGTTCGGCGTCATGAGCATCCCCACCCTGCTGCTGTTCGAGAACGGTAAGCTGGTTCGTCAGGCCGTCGGCGCACGTCCTAAGAGCGGCGTGCTGGAACTGCTGGGCTGAGAATAGAACGGCGAGGAGCCGCTGCACGGAAAACGCTGTGCGGCGGCTCCTTTTTTGCGCCTGCATCATCTCAAAGCGGGCTTTCGTGAAATCATTTCGCCTTTCTGTACAAACGCACAGAAAAATCGTATCATAAAAATGAAAACACGGTCACTTTCACACTTTACAACTTTATCTGGATAAAGTAAAATAACCTTATCATAAGACAAAAGCGCCCGGGAAAAGGCGGGGCGCAGGGGACGGGGCGGGCAAGCGCCCGGTGAAAAGAGAGGGAAAAGGTATGAAATTTGACATCTCCTGCTTACAGCCGAAGGAACAGGCCTCTTTCGCGCTGCGGGCGCTGTATGAGGCGGCGGGCTGCCGCAAATATCACATGGGCCGGTTCGAAGAGTACGGGCTGTATCAGGAGAACCGCAGCTTCCTCTCGTCGGAGCAGGTCATCACCTTCACCGATCTGGACGGGCGGCTGCTGGCACTGAAACCTGACGTGACCCTCTCCATTGCCAAGACGGCGCAGCCCGCGCCGGGCGAGACACTGCGCTACTACTATCACGAAAATGTCTACCGCCCCTCGGCAGAAAGCCACACCTTCAAGGAGATCGGCCAGATGGGCCTTGAGATGCTGGGCGATGTGGGCGAAGGACAGGTGCGGCAGGCGGTGTCGCTGGCGGCACAGTCCCTCGAGCAGCTGGGCCAGCCGTGGGTGCTGGAAGTGAGCCACATGGGCTACCTGTTCGGTCTGCTGGATGCGCTGGACGTGCCGGAAGCTTCCCGCGCCGCCCTGCTGGCAAAGCTGAAAGCGAAAAACCTCCACGAGCTGAAAGCGGCGGCGTCCGCCGCCGGGATGGATGAGGCCGGCGCCGACGCGCTGGCGGGGCTGATGAGCCTCTGCGGCAGCTGTGAGGATGTGCTTCCCCGTGTGGAAGCCGCCTGCCGGAACGAGCGGATGGAAGCCGCCGCTGCCGAGCTGAAAGCCATCACCGAAGAGCTGGCTGGTGCAGGCGGCAGCATCCGTCTGGACATGACGCTGGCCGGTGAGATGGAATATTACAACGGCCTTGTGTTTCAGGGCTATCTGGAGTCGCTTCCCCGTCCGGTGCTCAAGGGCGGGCGGTATGACCTGCTGATGCAGAAGTTCACCCCGGGCGCGGGGGCCATCGGCTTTGCGGTCTATCTCGACGAGCTGGACCGCCTGAGCGCCCCGCTCCCGCCGGTACAGCAGCAGAAAACCGAAAAGACCATGCTGAACGTAGCTCTGCCGAAGGGCCGTCTCGGTGACAAGGTCTATGACTTGCTGGCTGGTATCGGATACGGCTGCCCCGAAGACTACAACGCCACCCGCAAACTGGTGGTGGAGAACCCCGCCGCCGGCATCCGGTACTTCCTCGTCAAGCCCAGCGATGTTGCGATCTACGTCGAGCACGGCGCGGCAGACGTGGGCATCGTGGGCAAGGACATCCTGACGGAAGCGTCTGCCGATGTCTACGAGCTGCTGGACACCGGCCTAGGAAAGTGCCGGATGTGCGTCGCCGCCCCGGCAGATTACAAAGACGACCCCAGCCGCCCGGTGCGGGTGGCAACCAAGTTCGTCAACATCGCCAAGAGCTATTATGCATCCATCGGGCGGGACATCGACATCATCAAGCTGAACGGCTCCATTGAGCTGGCCCCCATCCTGGGCCTGTCCGACGTCATCGTGGATATTGTGGAGACGGGTACGACCCTGCGGGAAAACGGTTTGCGGGTGGTGACGGAGTTCATGCCCATCTCGGCCCGCTTCATCGCCAATAAGGCCAGCTACCAGTTCAAGCACCGCGAAATGGACGAGATGCTCGAAAAGCTGCGTGCCGCCCTTGCCGCAAAGGAGGAGAAAAAATGATAAAGCTGTATCACTTCGATGAACTGAGGCCCGAAGAGATATTGAACCGTGACATCCGCGCGGAGAAGAATGTGGAAGACGTGGTGGACGGCATCATTGCCGATGTCCGCGCCCGGGGCGACGAGGCCCTGAAAGAATACGCCCTCAAGTTCGACGGTGCCAAGCTGGATAACATCCAGGTGACGCAGGAGGAAATTGAAGAAGCCTTTGCGAATATGGACGGCTATTTCCTCGAAACGCTGCGGGAGGCCGCCGCCAACATCGAGGCCTTCCACCGCCAGCAGGTGCATAAAAATTTTGTGATGAACGACAAGCCCGGCATCGTGCTGGGCCAGAAATACACCCCCATCGAGAAGGCGGGCGTCTACGTCCCGGGCGGCACGGCGGCGTATCCTTCCACCGTCCTGATGGACGTCATCCCGGCCAAGGTGGCGGGCGTTTCGGAGATCGTTATGACGACTCCCGCCGGTAAGGACGGTAAGATCGATCCGGTCATCCTCGCCGCTGCGGCCACCGCAGGCGTGACCAGGATCTTCAAGATCGGCGGCGCACAGGCCGTGGCCGCGCTGGCCTACGGCACCCAGAGCATCCCGGCGGTGGATAAGATCGTCGGCCCGGGCAATATCTATGTCGCCACTGCCAAGAGGAAGGTCTTTGGCAAGGTGGGCATCGACATGATAGCAGGCCCCAGCGAGATCCTGGTTCTGGCCGACGGCGGCTGTGACCCCGCCTGGGTGGCCGCCGACCTGCTGAGTCAGGCCGAGCACGACAGGCTGGCAAGCCCCGTCCTCGTCACGGACAGTGCTGAGCTGGCCAAGGCCGTGCAGGCAGAGCTGGAAGTGCAGATCCCCCAGCTGCCCCGCGCCGCCATCGCCCGCGCCAGCGTGGACGACAACGGCAAGATCATCGTCTGCTCTGATTTACGTAAGGCCATCGAAGCCTGCAACATCATCGCACCCGAACATCTGGAAGTCTGTGTGGACGACCCCTTCAGCGTGCTGAATGAAATCAAAAATGCAGGCAGCATCTTCCTCGGCCGGAACGTCCCCGAGGCACTGGGCGACTACTTCGCCGGCCCGAACCACACCCTGCCCACCAGCGGCACGGCACGCTTTTCGAGCCCTCTGGGCGTGGACGACTTCGTCAAGAAGTCCAGCTTCATCTACTACACCCGGGAGGCGCTGGAAAAGGCTGCGCCCCGCATCGCCGACTTTGCCGAGCGGGAGGGCCTGCACGCCCACGCCCGCAGTGTGACCATAAGATATGAATAAACCTCTCAGGCGCTTTGCGCCAGCTCCCCTAATAGGGGGAGCCTTTGGCAGAGAGGTCAAGTTGCAATAAAAACGGAGGCTGGCAAACATGAGCCGTTTTCTTTCTCCCACGCTGGAAGCTGTCACTCCCTACACCCCGGGCGAACAGCCGCAGGACCAGCAGTACATTAAGCTGAACACCAACGAAAGCCCTTATCTCCCCTCTCCGGCCGTGGTGGGGGCGGTGAGCGAGGCTGAGGTGGAAAAGCTCCGCCTCTACTCCGACCCTGCGTGTGCCGAGCTGCTGCGGGCAGCGGCGGCACACTTTGAGCTGCAGCCCGAGCAGATCATGCCCGGCAACGGCAGCGACGAGAACCTGTTCTTCGCCCTGCGGGCCTTCTGCGACGAGAACCACCCGCTGGCCTATGCAGACATCACCTATGGCTGCTACGGAGTCTGGTGCGGGCTGATGCATATCCCCAGCCACATCATCCCGCTGAAAGAAGATTTCACCCTCGACCCGGCAGACTATTATGGCCTGAACGAGACCATCGTCATCGCCAACCCCAATGCTCCCACCGGTCTGGCCCTGCCCCGCAGTGCCATCGAGGAAATCCTGAAGAGCAACCCCAACAATGTGGTCATCGTGGACGAGGCCTATGTGGACTTCGGCGGCGAGAGCTGTGTGCCGCTCATCAACAACTACGAAAATCTGCTGGTCGTCCAGACCTTCTCGAAGTCCCGTCAGCTGGCCGGTGCGCGGCTGGGCCTGGCTATAGGCAATGCGAAGCTCATCGCTGACCTCAACCGGGTCAAGTTCAGCCTCAACCCCTACAACATCAACCGGCTGACCCTGAAGGCGGGCAAGGCCGCGCTGGAAGATACGGACTACTTCGACAAGACCCGCGCCGCTATCGTGGAGACGCGGGGCTGGACAAAGCAGCAGCTGGAAGCGCGGGGCTTTGCCGTGCTGGACAGCCGCTCCAATTTCCTGTTTGCTTCCACCGACAAAAAGAGCGGCGGCGAACTTTACCTGAAACTGAAAGAAAAAGGCGTGCTGGTGCGCCACTTCGACGCACCCCGTATTTCGAACTGGCTGCGCATCACCATCGGCACGCCGGACGACATGACCGCCCTTCTGCGGGCGCTGGATGAAATTTTGGAGGGCTGAGCCATGCGGGAAGTGACCATCGAGCGGAACACCAACGAGACCCAGATCGAGCTGACCCTGAACCTCGACGGTGCAGGCCGGTATCAGGTGGACACCGGCTGCGGCTTTCTGAACCATATGCTGGAGCTGTTTGCGCGGCACGGGCGCTTTGATCTGGTGCTTACCTGCCACGGCGACGTGGAGGTGGATTATCACCACACCACCGAGGATGTGGGCATCGCGCTGGGGCAGGCGTTCGCCCAGGCGCTGGGCGATATGCGGGGCATCCACCGGTACGGCAGCTTCTATCTGCCCATGGACGAAGCCCTCATCCTCTGCGCCGTGGACATCTCGGGCCGCTGCACCCTGAACTGGGACATCCATTGCAGCACCGAAAAAGTCGGCGACTTCGACGTGGAGTGCGCCAAGGAATTCTGGCTGGGCTTTGCCCGCAGCGTGCCAGCCACCGTCCACTTCGTTCAGTTCGCGGGCGAGAACAGTCACCACATCCTTGAGGCCGCGTTCAAGGGCGCTGGCCGTGCGCTGGCCGATGCCGTCCGCATCGATGCGGCCCATCGGGACGAAATTCCTTCCACGAAAGGACTGCTGGTATGATATGCATCATCGACTACGGCGTGGGCAACCTGTTCAGCCTGAAATCGAGTCTGGCCCATCTGGGGCTGGAAGCGAAGGTCAGCGCGGACGCCGCCGACATCCGCGCCGCTGACCGGCTCATCCTGCCGGGCGTGGGCGCTTTCGGGGACGCGATGGCAAAACTTGAGGCCACCGGCCTTGTACCGGTCATCAGGGAAGAAGCGGCGAAGAAGCCCCTCCTCGGCATCTGCCTCGGGATGCAGCTGCTGTTTGAAAAGAGCTACGAGTACGGCGAGCACGACGGCCTTGGCTTCGTGCCGGGGCAGGTATGCCCGCTGGCTCCCGACCTCGGCGACAAGAGCCTGAAAGTGCCGCAGATCGGCTGGAACGCCGTCCACATCCTGCGGGACGACCCGCTGTTCAAGTACGTCAGGGACGGCGAGTATTTCTACTACGTCCACAGCTATTACGGCAAAAACTGCGCCGCCAACACACTGGCCGTCAGCGACTATTCCCTGCCCGTCACCGGCGTGGTGAAGGCGGGCAATGTGTACGGCACCCAGTTCCACCCCGAAAAGAGCGGTGACGCAGGGCTGCGGCTGCTGAAAGCGTTCAGTGAGCTGTAAATAACCTCTCAGTCTCGCATACGCTCGACAGCTCCCCTACCGAGGGGAGCCTCTGGCGAAGAGGCGAAGCTTCACGAAATGCCAAAGCCTCTCCTACTAGGAGAGGTGGCTGCACCGAAGGTGCAGACGGAGAGGTTGTATGAAGGAAAGCCTTAGATTAGGAGTAATAATATGCAGCTATTCCCAGCCATTGACCTGCGGGGCGGCAAAGTCGTGCGCCTGACGCAGGGCGATTACGACCGGATGACCGTCTACGGCGAAGACCCCTGCGCCCAGGCGCGGGCTTTTCTCGAAGCCGGGGCAAAAAACCTCCACGTCGTCGATCTGGACGGCGCAAAGGACGGAACCCTTTCCAATTACGACACCATCGCCGCGCTGGCAAAGCAGGGCGGCCTGTATATCGAAGTAGGCGGCGGCATCCGCACCGAAGAGCGCATTGAAAAATACCTCTCTTTGGGCGTGGGCCGGTGCATCCTTGGCAGTGTGGCCGTGACGAACTTTGACTTCACGGCCCGGATGCTGAAAAAGTATGGCGAAAAAATTGCCGTGGGCGTGGACGCCAGGGACGGCTATGTGGCGATCCACGGCTGGAAGGACGTCAGCGCTGAGCCGGGCGTGGCCTTCTGTCAGCGTCTGGCTGAGGCTGGATGCAAGGCCATCATCTACACCGACATTGCCTGCGACGGCGCGATGAAAGGCACCAACCTCGCCCTCTACCGCCAGCTTGCAAAAGAAGTGCCGGGCGTGGCCATCACGGCCAGCGGCGGTATTTCCTCGGAAAAGGAGCTGCTGGAACTGGAAGAGATGGGGACTGCCGCCGCCATCCTTGGCAAGAGCCTGTACACCGGTGCGCTGGACCTTGGGCGCTGCGTCGCGCTGGTGCAGAAGTAAGGAGCAAGACCATGATAACAAAACGCATCATCCCCTGTCTGGACGTCCGGAACGGACGGGTCGTCAAGGGAACGAACTTCGAGGGCATCAAGGATGTGGCCGACCCGGTGGAGATGGCCCGGATGTACAACGCGGCGGGTGCCGACGAGCTGGTGTTCTACGACATCACGGCCAGCGCCGAGGGCCGCGCCCTCTTCACCGACATCCTCACCCGGGTGGCCAGCGAGATCTTCATCCCCCTCACGGTGGGCGGCGGCGTCAACACGCTGGACGATTTCGACCGGGTGCTCAGGTGTGGTGCCGATAAAGTCAGCGTCAACTCGGGCGCACTGAGAGACCCCGGCCTCATCCCGGCGGCGGCCAAGCGGTACGGCGACCAGTGCGTGGTCCTCTCCGCCGACGTCAAGCGGGTGGACGGCCAGTTCCGCGTCTTTGCCAAGGGCGGGCGCGAAGACACTGGCCGGGACGCGCTGGAATGGATCAAATGGTGCGTGGACAACGGTGCAGGCGAAGTGTGTCTCAACAGCATCGACACTGACGGTGTCCGGAACGGCTTTGACCTCGAGATGCTGGACGCCGTGGCGGCCCGGGTGAACGTCCCCATCATCGCCAGCGGCGGCGCGGGCAAAAAGGAAGACTTCCTCGAGCTGTTCCATCATAAAGGCATCGACGCGGGCCTTGCGGCGGGCATCTTCCACCAGAAGCTGCTCACCATCCGGGAACTAAAGGAATACTTAAACGAAAATGGCGTGGAAATGCGGCTCTGAGCCCTTGCGTTTGCCCGCCGAATACGCTAAACTATAGCTGTCCCCCCTGCGGGGAAGGAGAAACATTATGGATCTGAAATTTGACGAAAAGGGCCTCATCCCTGCCATCGTGCAGGACCACTACACCAAAGAGGTGCTGACCCTCGCCTACATGAACGCCGAGACGCTGGCGCTGACCATCGCGGAGGGCCGGACGGTGTTCTGGAGCCGCAGCCGTCAGGAGATATGGCGCAAGGGCGAGACCAGCGGCAACGTCCAGCGTGTGGTGTCCATCACCGCCGACTGCGACGCCGACGCGCTGGTGGTTGAGGTCGTCAAGAGCGGCCCCGCCTGCCACACCGGTGCCGAGAGCTGCTTTTTCAACGAAGTGTATGTTTCCCCGGAGCTGAAGCAGTTCAGCTGGCAGGGGCTGTATGACCTCATCAAGGGCCGCAAGACCAGCCCCAAAGAGGGCAGCTACACCACCTATCTCTTCGAGAAGGGCAAAGAAAAGATCCTCAAGAAGGTGGGCGAAGAGTGTACTGAGGTCATCATCGCGGGCGAAAAGGAAGACAAGGCCGAGACGGTCTACGAGATCAGCGATTTGGCATACCATGTGCTGGTGCTGATGGTGCAGGCCGGCATCACGGTGGAGGACATCACCCGCGAGCTGGAAAAACGACACGTTATCGACCACAAGGTCAAACAGGAAAGGATGCAGTGATTCACTATGGCAGATTATAAGAAGTCCAGTGTCCATTGTCACTCGACGATGTGCGACGGCAAAAACACCCTACAGGAGATGGCCTCCGCTGCGTGTGCGCAGGGGCTGACCACACTGGGCTTCACGGGCCATAGCTATACCCAGCGCGACCGTGAATACTGCATGAGCCCCAGCCGCACGGCCCAGTACAAGGCCACCATTGCCAAGCTCAAGACCGAGTACAAGGGCAAGGTGGACATCCTCTGCGGCATCGAGTGGGACCTGCTGAGCGAGGACAAGCGCACCGGCTACGACTACTGGATCGGTTCTGCGCACCACCTCTACGGCAAGAACACCGGCAAATACTACGAGATCGATTTCCGCCCCGAGGATCTGCGGGACTGCATCAACAACGATTTTGACGGCGACCCGCTGGCAGCGGTGGAAGCCTATTTTGCCGAGGTGGAGAAGATCGCCGCCAAAAAGCCGGACATTCTGGGACATATCGACCTTGTCAAAAAGCTGAACGCGGACGGCAGCTTTTTTGACGAGGAATCCCCCCGCTACAAGGCAGCGGCGCTCAAGGCGCTGCACGCCGCCCGGGAGAACGACTGCATTTTGGAAGTGAACACCGGCGGCGTATACCGGGGCTACCGCAAGGACTTCTACCCCGGCGCATGGCTGCTGGGCGAGTGGAACAAGCTGGGCGGCAGGGTGATCATCACCGCCGATGCCCACGACACCGCCGCGCTGACCTTCGGCTTTGACGAAGCCGCCGCCGCTATCAAGGCCGCAGGCTTTACCGCCCTGACCGTGCTGACCGTCAACGGGTTTGAGCAGCAGGAGTTATAAAAAAGCAGTTGCGAAACACCTACGGTGTTTCGCAACTACACAAATAAAATTTTTTTAAATCATTTAACCGCAAAAGAGGCCACTGCACACAAAAAATGTGCAACGGCCTCCTTTTTGCGCGAAGAAAGGAATCCTATGACCCAGACGCGACCCCTGAAAACAAACCTCTTTAACCGGAATGCAGACCTGCTGCACGGGCCTATTTTCAAGAATCTTTTTCTGTTCATGCTGCCCATTCTGGTGTCCAATTTATTCCAGCAGCTGTATAATACCGTGGATACCATGATCGTGGGCAACGTGCTGGGCGATACCGCACTGGCTGCCATCGGCTCCTGCGGGTCCATCTACGAGCTGCTGGTGGGCTTTGGCATCGGCATCGGCAACGGGCTTTCCATCGTGGCTGCACGCTCCTACGGGGCACAGGACGAGGATCTGCTCAAAAGGACGGTGGCCGGGGCGCTGGTCATCGGGCTTTGCGCAAGCTTTGTCATTACTGCGGCGGGCTTTTTCGGTCTGCGGCCGCTTTTGCAGCTGCTGGACACCCCCGCCGAAATTCTGGAAGATGCCTACCGCTACATCATCATCATTGATCTGGGCGTCATCGTCATGTTCGCTTACAACCTGTGCGCGGGCCTGCTGCGGGCCATCGGCAACAGTGTGATGCCGCTGGTGTTCCTGCTGCTCAGCTCGGCGCTGAACGTGGTGCTGGACCTGTGGTTCATTGCCGGGATGGGCATGGGCGTGGCCGGTGCCGCTGTGGCTACCGATGTGAGCCAGCTGATCTCCTGCCTGCTGGCAGTAAGCTACCTGCTGCGGGTAAAGTCCGATTATAGAATCCGCGTGAAAAGCCTGTGCCTGGACGGCGATATGGCCAGGCGCATTGTCCGCGTGGGGCTGCCCACCGGCATACAAAATATGGTCATCAGCTTCTCCAATGTGCTGGTGCAAACCAGTGTTAACCACTACGGTGCTATGGCCATGGCCGGATTCACCGCCTACTTAAAGGTGGACGGCTTTAACATATTGCCGGTGCTGAGTATCAGCATGGCAGTGACCACCTTTGTGGGCCAAAACTACGGTGCAGGAAATCTAAAGCGGGTCAAAAGCGGAATGTGGACCGCCCTGCTGATGAGCACCGTTTATACCATACTGACCGGCGCGCTGCTGCTGGCGTTCTCCCACCCGGTGATGCGGCTGTTCACATCAGACAGCGCCGCCATTCATTACGGTGTATTGGCGATGAAATACTTTTGCCCCTACTATGTGTTGCTGGGAGCGCTGAATGTGCTGGCAGGCACTGTGCGTGGCACCGGCAAAAGCATACCGCCCATGCTCATTCTGCTGTTTTCCATGTGCATCTTCCGCATCATTTGGATCCAGCTGGCAGTACCCCATTATGACAACATCGACGGTGTGTTTATCCTCTACCCCATCTCCTGGATAATCGGCTTAGTGCTGATGGCACTGTACACCTGGAAAGGTCACTGGCTACACTACGGCAACGAAGAAGAGAGAGCAAAAGAAGCATAACATAAATACAAAACAGCGGTTGCAAGTTTATGCCTGCAACCGCTGTTTTTCGATTATCATTTGATTTTCAGTGCGCGGGTGGCGTTGAGCACTGCCAGCACCATCACGCCCACGTCGGCGAAGATGGCTGCCCACATATTGGCCGCGCCGATGGCCACCAGCACCAGGCAGGCGAACTTTACCGCCAGCGCGAACACGATGTTCTGATACACGATGCCGATGCACTTCCGGGAGATGTGGATGGCTTTGGCGATCTGCATGGGCTCGTCGTCCATCAGCACCACGTCCGCCGCTTCAATGGCCGCGTCGCTGCCCATGGCGCCCATGGCGATGCCGATATCCGCACGGCTCAGCACCGGTGCGTCGTTGATGCCGTCGCCCACGAAGGCCAGCGGAGCTGTTCAGCAGGCGCTCCACCTGCGCCACCTTATCCGCAGGCAGCAGCTCACTGTGTACCTCGTCCACGCACAGTTCTCCGGCCACGTGGTCGGCCACCCGCCGGATATCGCCGGTGAGCATGACGGTCTTTTCCACGCCCGCCTTATGCAGCGCGGCGATGGCCGCCTTGGCGTTGGGCTTCACCACGTCGGAGATCACGATGTGCCCCGCATACTGCCCGTCCACCGCCATGTGGATGATGGTCCCCACGCTGTGGCAGTCGTGATAGGGAATACCCAGCTGGACCATCAGCTTGCTGTTGCCGGCGGCCACCGTGTGGCCGTCCACCACGGCGGTGACGCCGTGGCCGCTGCTCTCCTGGATGTCCGTCACGCGGCTGCGGTCGATGGCCTTGCCGTAGGCTTTCTGCAGGCTCCTGCTGATGGGATGGGAGGAGGCGCACTCCGCAAGCGCCGCGTATTCCAGCAGCTTCTGCTCGTCCATGTCGCTGTGGTGTACCGCCGTCACCTCGAACACACCCTTGGTCAGCGTGCCGGTCTTGTCGAACACCACCGTCTTTACCTGGGACAGCGTCTCCAGATAGTTGGAGCCCTTGATCAGGATGCCCTCATGGCTGGCGCAGCCGATACCGGCGAAGAAGCTCAGGGGAATGCTGACCACCAGCGCGCACGGGCAGCTGGTCACCAGGAACGTCAGCGCACGGTATACCCACTGCTCCCACTGGCCGTCCATGCCGCCCACCAGCCGGATCACCGGCGGGATAATAGCCAGCGCCAGCGCGCTGTAGCATACCACCGGCGTGTAAATGCGGGCGAACTTGGCGATAAAGTCCTCACTGCGGGACTTGCGGGAGCTGGAGTTCTCCACCAGCTCCAGGATCTTGGATACCGTGGACTCGCCAAAGGCCTTGGTGGTCCGGATCTTCAGCACGCCGGTCATGTTGATGCAGCCGCTGATGACCTCGTCGCCCTCCCGGGCGTCCCGGGGCAGGCTCTCGCCGGTCAGGGCGCTGGTGTTCAGGGTGGAGCTGCCCTCGGTGACGACGCCGTCGATGGGCACCTTCTCGCCCGGCTGTACCACG
>OLNM01001326.1_pt1 | contig 18952 bp, 18 predicted proteins | sample 1672391 | NCBI WGS metagenome assembly OLNM01 (sample SAMEA3136680, study PRJEB25190) | human gut metagenome | reverse complement strand
ACTACAAGAGCTGGTCCGAGGAGGACAGGAAAATGTTTAGTCAACTACGTATGCGCGAAGAACAAGCCTTGTTAGCACAGGAATATGCCTTGGAACGAGCCGAAGAAAAAGGCCTAGAGCGTGGAAAAGTTGAAGGAAGTTTGTCTATGCTACTAAATCTAGTCCGTCAAGGTCTTTTGCCTTCTGAAGTTGCCAGTCAACAGTTGAGTATGACTGTCTCTGAGTTTGAAGAACTATTGAAAGAGCATCATAAATAAGAACTAAAAAATATAGAGAAACCAAAAAAGACGAGGTTCGCAAGCCGTGGTTGGAGTTTTTGTAAATCATTAAATCAATGACAGATTTTTCCGTAATAGATGGAAGAATCTGTTTTTTTAGTTATGCTAGATGCGGGCTCTGAAATAGTAAGATATAGTGTATTGAAATAAGATATGAACAAAGAAATTAGGAAAGTCAAATTATAGTTAAATGAAATAAAAACTGAACAAATTGATTGCGGAATTCAAACTAATTTCTAACAATATTTTAGAAAACTCGGTGGACTATTTCTGATTCAATCTACTATAATTTATAGAAATTTTTTAGAATCCGCAGTGTGCTATTTTAGATTCAATAAATTGTGCTTTTAGAAACAAAAAAAGAGCATTTCCGCCCTTTTTCTCCTATTCAATCTTATTTTGTTACTTCCTTCTTTTGGAAAGTAGTTTGGTAATTTACTTTAATCGTTACTGTCATCTGAGAGTCCTCGTTTCTTTTTTATGACTCTAGTATAAGGGGCAAACCTGAAAGCTAGCTTAAGTTTTCCTTAGAGAAAGCTTAATCCAGATGTTCTTTCTTTTCCAGATGAAAAGCAATCATGCGCCACTCTGGATCCTCTTGCCAACCTTCGATAGAACTAATGTAGCTAGCAACCTTTCTGGCTTCTTCTAAAATCGGAAAATCTTCGATAATATCAGCTACTTGGAACTCTGGGAGTCCTGACTGTCTGGTTCCAAAAATCTCACCTGAACCACGCATTTTCAAATCTTCCTCCGCAAGGACAAATCCATTGGTGGTTTCTGTCATGATGCGCATGCGGTCTTTCCCAGAATCCGTCTTGGGATTAGCAACAAGGACAGCGTAGGACTGCTTGTCCCCCCGACCAACACGACCCCTGAGCTGGTGAAGCTGGCTAAGACCGAATCGATCCGCATCCATGATAATCATGACAGTCGCATTGGGAACATTAACCCCGACCTCGATAACTGTCGTCGAAACCAGAATATCCGTTTTTCGCTCTTTGAACTCCTGCATAATCTGGTCTTTTTCGTCACTCTTCATCTTACCATGTAAAAGAGCCACCTCTGCCTTGCCTGCAAAATGAACTGTCAACTCCTCTGATAAGGCAATGGCATTTTTCAAATCCAGAGCTTCTGATTCTTCAATCAAGGGAGAGATGACATAAGCTTGAGAACCTTTTTGGATTTCCCCCTCTAACCAAGTCAAGACCTGAGGCAGTTGCTCATGTTTAATCCAACGTGTCACAATGGGTTTCCGACCCGCAGGCATCTGATCGATTATGGAAACATCCATATCGCCAAAGGCTGTGATAGCCAAAGTTCGTGGAATGGGAGTCGCCGTCATCATGAGGACATCTGGGTTGTCGCCTTTTTCTCGTAGGATTCTTCTTTGTCCCACACCAAATCGGTGCTGCTCATCGATGATAATCAAGCCCAGACGAGCATAATCTACCCCATCCTGAATCAGAGCGTGGGTTCCGATAATCAAATCAGCCCCACCCTTGGCAATAGTCTCCAAGACTTCTCTCTTTTCTGCAGCTTTCAAGGAACCTGTCAAAAGAGCCAGTTTCAAGTCTGGAAAGAGGTTCTGTAAACTCTCAAAATGTTGCTCTGCAAGGATTTCTGTTGGTACCATGAGAGCAGACTGATAGCCAGCTGTCACTGCCGCAAACATGGCCAAGCCAGCGACCACCGTTTTTCCGCTCCCCACATCCCCTTGTAGGAGACGATTCATGTGGTGGTCGGACTTCATGTCGGTCAAAATTTCCTGCAAACTCTTTTCCTGAGCAGGGGTCAGGGCAAAAGGCAGTCTTTCTTCGACAGCTGTCACTTTTTCCTGAGACCAATTCAGAACCAGACCACTTCCTTGAACTCTATTTTCAGACTTGAGCGTCTGCAATTGCATTTGGAAATAAAAGAGTTCCTCAAACTTGATACGGCGAAGAGCCTGCTTGTATTCTGCCAAATCCTTAGGAAAATGCATAGCTCGGACTGCCTGACAACGGGACATGAGTTTGTATTTGTCCAGCAAGGACTGGGGCAGATTTTCCTCAATCAAGAGGTCCAGTCCCTGATCAAAGGCTGTCTTAATGACCTTTACCAGACTGGCTTGACTGATTCCTTGAGCCAATCGATAGACTGGTTGGAGGTCATCTTCCACCTGAGCCAAAACCTTCATCCCAGTCAGACTAGCCTTGGCGCGGTCCCATTTTCCAAATACGGCAAGAGTTGCTCCCAACTCTATCTTATCAGCCAGATAAGGTTGGTTAAAGAAATTCACCGCAAAAACAATTTCTCCCTGCTTGAGGCTAAAGCGCAGGCGATTGCGCTTGAAACCATAATACTGGACACTAGCCGGAGTCACGACTTGACCAGACAGAACCGCCTTCTCCCCGTCTTCCAGTTCCAGCACTTGCTTAGTTTTGAAATCTTCATATCGGAAAGGAAAGTAGAGCAAGAGGTCTTGCAAGTTTTCAATTCCTAGTTTGGCGTATTTCTCTGCTGACTTTGGTCCCACACCAGGTAAGACATGCAAGGGTTGATGTAGATTCATGCTCCACTCCTTTCTTTTCTAATAATATTCTCTCGGAATGCGGTCGCTGAGAAGACAAACCACCTCATAGTTAATAGTCCCACGGTAGGCCGCTACCTGAGTAGCTGTGATTTCCTTGCCCCCGTTAGAACCAATCAAAGTTACCTTAGTTCCGAGTGGGTAAGGCTTAGGCAGACGAATGGTGATTTGGTCCATCGAAACTCGCCCAACGATTGGGCAAGCTTGGCCATCTACCAAGACAGCGAAATTTTGCATATCTCGTGTCCAACCATCCGCATAGCCAATTGGCACGGTCGCGATGACTTGCTCGCTGTCCGCCTGATAGGTAGCTCCGTAGCCCATGCAAGCTCCAGATGGAACTGTCTTGACATGAACTAGAGCAGATTCCAAGGTCAAGGCCGGAGTCAAGTCATAGGGTAAGTTCAAAACCTCTCCACTTGGATTGAGACCATACATGGCATCTCCCATACGAACCGCATTGAAAATAGTCTCTGCATGCCAAAGAGTCGTTGCCGAATTACTGGCATGAACCAAGTCTGGAAGACCTTTCATACTAGCTAAAATAGTTTTAAACCGTTCTAACTGGGCATTAAAGTAGGTATCTGATTCCTCGTCTGCAGTAGCAAAGTGGGTAAAAATCCCTTCAACACGGGCACCGTGTTGTTGAAGCAAGTTTTGAGCCTGCTCAGCCTCACGAACCTCTCTAAAACCAATCCGTCCCATGCCTGAGTCAATCTTAAGGTGGACTGTCAATCCAGTTAGGTCCGCTTCCTTATCTAAGAGTGCTTGAACCCACTCCAGTCCAGCCACTGTCAAGGTGATGTCGTATTCTTTAGCAAGAGAAACAGCTTCGATTTCAGAAACTCCTAAAATGAGGATTCGCTTGCTGAGTCCAGCCTGTCTGAGTTCAATGGCTTCATCAATATTGGAAACGCAAAAGCCATCGACATCATCTTGAATCGCCGTTGCAACGGCAACAGCCCCATGACCATAGGCATTGGCCTTGACCACAGCCCACTTGAGCGTTCCTTCAGGGATGTGAGCCCCCATTTGCTGAATATTTTGTCGAATAGCTCCCAGATGAATCAGAGCCTTGGTTGGTCTATGTGGACTAGTTTTCATGATTTTCCTCCAAAATGACACTGGCTGTCACAAACTGATCGGTGTGGCTGATAGAGAGCCAAATTTTTCCTGAAAATGGTGCCTGACTAAAATAAGGCGCCCCGCGTTCATTGTTCAAGACTTCCAAATCCTGAAAACCGAGTTTTCCAATACCCGTTCCCATAGCCTTGGAAAAGGCCTCCTTAGCCGACCAGCGACCAGCCAAATATTCGATTTGTCTGCGCCCTTTAAGACTGTTAAACCGTTCCATTTCCTTAGCGGTCAGCACACGCTTGGCAAAACCTTCATGTCGTGTAACTGCGCTTTCTATCGAAGCCAATTCTTCGATGTCAATTCCGTGTCCAACTATCATTCTCATCAAAAGGAGTTGAGATTCCCCAACTCCATCCTTTTCACTTATTTTGTTAAGGTAGCATAGATTTCTTCTACCAAGGCCTCTGTATTTTCCCAACCTAGGCAAGGATCGGTAATAGAGCAACCAAAGACCTCTGGTTGGTTTTGACGACCATCTGCTAGGTAGGATTCAATCATAAAGCCTCGAACCGTCTTTTTGATTTTCTCGTTCCAATCACGATTTTGCAAGGTCTGGCGAACAATTCGAATCTGTTCCATATATTGCTTGCCTGAGTTATCATGGTTGGTATCAATGAGGATAAAGGGATTTTCAAGTCCCATGGCTTCATAGCGCTCAATAGCATTTAGCAGGGTTTCATAGTAAAAGTTAGGCTCATTTTTCCCATATTCATTAACTGCTCCACGGAGGATGACGTGGGCCAAGGGATTTCCTGAAGTTTCAACTTCTTGACCATGGAAGAGGAAGGTTTGTTTGTTCTGAGCGGCATAGATACCGTTAAACATAACCCCAAGATTTCCTGAAGTTGGATTTTTCATCCCTACTGGTGCATCAATCCCTGAAGCCACAAAACGGTGCTCTTGGTCTTCCACAGAACGAGCCCCAACAGCATGGTAGCTGACCAAATCATCTACCAAGACCAGATTTGACGGATAAAGCATCTCATCTGCCGTTGTCAAACCAGTCTCTGTAATCACGCGGTAGTGCAACTGGCGCACAGCCTGCAAACCGTTAATCAGGCTTGGAGCCTTAGAAGTATCTGGTTGGTGAACCAACCCTTTATATCCGTCTCCATTGGTACGAGGTTTAGCTGTATAAACACGCATAACCATGAAAATCTTGTCCGCCACCTTCTTTTGCAAGACAGATAAACGGCGAGCATATTCCAAGACAGCCTCTTCATTGTCAGACGAGCAAGGACCAATCACCAAAAGGATCCGGTCATCTTCTCCTGAAATGATGTCTGCCAATTCTCTATCACGACGCTCCTTTAGTCGCAAGGCTTCCGCAGACAATTGGGTTTCTGCCTTGATTGCTTCAATATCGATTTCTTTACCTTTTTCAATAAATGCCATCTTATTCTCCTAGCGTTTGGTAGATTTCTCTGACAAGGGCTTCCGTATTTTCCCAGCCTAGACAAGGGTCTGTGATAGACTTGCCAAATACTTCCGGTTCGTTTTGACGGCCGTCTTCTAGATAAGACTCAATCATAAAGCCACGAACATACTGCTTGATCTTTTCATTCCAATCACGGTTAATCAAGGTCTGGCGGACAATTCGAATCTGATCCATGTATTGCTTACCAGAGTTGTCATGATTGGTGTCGACGATGATAAAAGGATTTTCCAATCCCATTTTCTCATACTGGGCAATGGTATCCATCAAATTATCATAGTAGTAGTTAGGAATATTCTTACCATACTCATTAATCGCTCCACGAAGAATGGCATGCGAAAGCGGGTTACCAGTTGTTTCCACTTCTTTTCCTAGGAAAAGGAAACTTTGTTTGTTTTGAGCAGCATAAATCCCATTAAACATAACATTGAGATTTCCTGAGGTTGGATTTTTAAAACCAGTCGCAAAGTCTGCCCCACTTGCCACAAAACGGTGTTGCTGGTCTTCAACTGAACGGGCACCAACCGCCATGTAAGAAATCAAATCATCCACAAGCGGAAGATTTTCAGGATAAAGCATTTCATCAGCCGTTGTCATACCTGTTTCTGTGATAACACGATAGTGAAGATGACGAACAGCTTTGATTCCGTTGATAAGACTAGGCGCTTCTGTCGCGTTAGGCTGGTGAATCAAGCCCTTATAGCCATCTCCGTTGGTACGGGGTTTGGCAGTATAAACACGCATAACCATAAAGATACGGTCTGCCACTTCTTCTTGTAGGACCGCCAAACGCTTAGCGTATTCAAGGACAGCTTCTTCATTATCAGATGAGCATGGCCCGATTACCAAGAGAATTCGCTGGTCTTCTCCACGTATAATGGCTTCTAGCTCTTGATCGCGCTGTGATTTTCTCTCCAAAGCTTGGCCTTCTAATTTTGATAAGGCACGAACTTCTTCAATATTAATTTTAGGACTTTTTGCTGTAAATACCATAACTCATCTCCTTATAAATCAAACGGATACCAAGTAAAAATTTACTTTTCACAAGGTATCCGCCTCTAAACTATCTCATTTTATTGTCTTTTACCGTGACAGTTTTTAAACTTCTTACCAGAACCACATGGGCAAAGTTCATTCCGTCCAATCTGGCTCAAATCCAGATTTTCAGGCATATTTGCTTGGTGGGCAGCGATATTGCGAGTCGCTGTTGTACTGATATGGTGTTCTGCTTGTGGTCTTTCTTGTTCATGAATTTGTGCTTTCATCATCAAGCGTGTCACATCAAACTCAATCGAACCAATCATGTCATTAAACATACGGAAACCTTCTGCCTGATACTCAACAACAGGATTGTTCTGAGCATAACCACGAAGTCCAACCGCGTTACGCAATTGATCAAGGGCATCGATATGATCTGTCCACTTGTTATCCACCACTCGTAGAATCAAGACTTTTTGGAATTCTTTAACTGCTTCTTCATCGCGTAGTTTTGAAACCTGACTATCGTAAACTTGCAAGGCACGTTGGAAAAGCTCTTCCTTGATGGCCTTATCAGACAAACCTGACAAGTCTTCCATCGTAATAGAATCTTCTGGCAGCAAGTTGTACTTAGCAAAGTTCAAAATTGCTTCTAGTTTTTCATCTTGTTTGGCACGCGCATGACCATCAACAACACGTTCAATCGTACGTTTGATCATAGCCTGAATTTCAGGTGCCAAATCACGGTCTGCAGTGATGACATCGTAACGTTGAGCATAGATAATCTCACGTTGTTCACGCATGACGTCATCGTATTGAAGGACTTGTTTACGGGTATCGTAGTTATTTCCTTCGACACGTTTTTGCGCCGCCTCAACCTGACGCGTCAACATACGAGACTCAATGGCCTCTTCAGACATGTTGAGACGTTCAAAGATTCCCTTCAAGCGTTCAGAACCAAAACGTTTCATCAAATCATCTTCAAGAGATAGGTAGAATTGTGACTCACCTGGGTCTCCTTGACGACCTGAACGTCCACGAAGCTGGTTATCGATACGACGGCTTTCATGACGTTCTGTACCAATAACACAAAGTCCTCCTAATTCGCGAACCCCTTCACCAAGCTTGATGTCGGTACCACGACCGGCCATGTTAGTCGCAATGGTAACAGCACCACGTTGACCAGCATTCATGATGATTTGGGCTTCTTTATAGTGGTTTTTTGCGTTCAAGACTTCGTGAGGAACGCCAGCTGCGACCAATTTCTTAGAAATGTAGTCACTGGTTTCAACCGCTACTGTACCAACCAAGACAGGTTGACCTTTTTGGTAACGAGCCTTAACGTCTTCGACAACCGCCTTAAACTTAGCCTCGATACTTGCATAAAGAAGGTCTGAGTGGTCAATACGTTGAACAGGACGGTTTGTTGGGATTGGAATAACACGAATGTTGTAAATTTCACGGAATTCTTCTTCCTCAGTCTTACCTGTACCCGTCATACCAGACAATTTCTTGTACATACGGAAAAGGTTTTGGTAAGTGATTGAGGCAGATGTCTTGGTTTCATCCTGGATTGGCACACCTTCTTTGGCTTCAATGGCTTGGTGCAAACCATCAGAATAACGACGACCTTCCATGGTACGACCTGTAAATTGGTCGACAATCAAGATTTCTTGCTCTTCGCTCACCACATAGTCAATATCGAGAAGCATGATGTAGTTGGCACGAAGAGCATTATCGATAAAGTGAGTCAAAGCCACGTTTTCGATGTCATAGAGGTTTTCAAGCTTGAAGTAGCTTTCAGCCTTGTCAATCCCTGAATCTGACAAACCAATGGTCTTAGACTGCACATCGATAATGTAGTCGTCTTTGTCCAAAGATTTTACATAGTGGTCTGCCATGTGGTAGAGTTGACTGGTTTCAACCGCATTAGCACCTGATACGATCAAAGGTGTACGAGCCTCGTCAATCAAGATAGAGTCAACCTCATCGACCAAGGCATAGTTGAGCGGACGTTGTACCATGTTTTCAGCGCGAACGACCATGTTGTCACGAAGGTAGTCAAATCCAATTTCTGAGTTGGTTGAGTAAGTAATATCACACTCATAGGCTTCTTTTTTCTCCATTGGAGATTTGGCAGCCAAGTTGATTCCTACTGACAAACCAAGCCAAGAGTACAATTCACCCATTTCAGTCGCGTCACGTTCTGATAGATATTCATTGACCGTAACTACGTGGACCCCTTTACCTGAAAGGGCATTGAGGTATACGGGCATGGTCGCAGTCAAGGTTTTTCCTTCCCCTGTACGCATCTCTGGCACGTCACCATGGTGAAGAACGATTCCCCCCATGACCTGAACCTTATATGGGAAGAGACCTAGGACACGTTTGGCACCCTCACGGACAACCGCAAATGCTTCATAAAGCAATGAATCCAGTGATTCTCCATTTTGATAACGTTCTTTAAATTCAACTGTTTTTGCTTTTAGTTGGTCATCAGTCAAAGCAGCCATTTGGTCTTCGTATTTGAAAACCTTGTCGGCCATCTTTTCCAGACGACGGATTTCTCCTTTATCATTTTCGATAATTGTTTTTAAAATATTAGCCATGTTTTTCCTTACTTTAAATTCCGAATATTTTAGAATGTTCTTTTAATTTTAGCACAATTACTGATTATTTTCAAGGAAGAATCCCCATTTTGAAAAGGAAAAAGAGGCTAGTTTCCAAGCTAACCTCTCTGATTTTTATGACTGATTAATTGCCAAAAATCGGCAAAATGGCAAATAGGATAAATAGATTAATCCAAAGAGAAAAACAGCAGATCAATCCAAAAACAAAGAGACTGACTTTCTTGGACAGCAAGGCCATCAAAATAGACAGAATACCAAAAACTAGCAAGACTTTCTGTATGCTGAAGAGGTCAATCTTTCCCCCCAGAATCGGACTGCCCCAAGGAAGAAAGAAGAAAGCAATCCAGATCAACAGAACTAAACCAATATAGACCTTAGAATAGCGTGTAATAAATGATTTTAGATGTGCCATAAGCCACCTCCTAGGATTGTATATCCTTTAAATATTGTATATGCCCATTTTCGACAACTAATACATCTGTACAAAGATCTGAAATATCTTCCGATATATGCGAAGTCAGGATAACCAAACCATTTTCTTTTTTCAGATAGGATAAAATGACCTGTTTGGTTAACCTCACACTCTTCTCATCCAAAGCATTCATAGGTTCATCAAGAAAGAGTATAGATGGTTCGGCAATAAAGGCTTGAATCAAAGCCATTTTTTGTTTCGTTCCTAAGGATAAATGACGGTATTCAATGTCTTCAAATTCCTGTAAATCATAGTATTGAATCCAATAGGCAATTCTTTTTTCCGTAACTTTAGATGAAAAATACCTTAACAGTTCCAAATTTTCTCTCAGGGATAAATGAGATAGAAACTCTACCTTTTCAATTAAGATCCCTGCATCCTGAATATAATGATTTTTCACCCCGTAAACTTTGCCATCTTGAAGAACTTTTCCTTTGTCAAGTTTAATATAACCAGCAAGTACCTTTAAAAGAACCGTCTTGCCAGATCCATTATCACCTTTAAGGCCATAAATTTTTCCTGATTGAAAGACCAGATTTAACTGATTTAAAATAGGTCTTTTCCCATAAATTTTCTGTCCATTTATAATTTCAAGTCTCATCGTTTATCCTTTCTTAAATTTCTCTTCTAACCGACTAACAATCAAGATAACTAATAAACCTAAGAGTCCTAAATACACTGTTACAATATGATTCATCATCCATTCTTGTCCCACAAATGCTAAAAAATAGAGAAAAAAGGAAAAACCAGCGCCTACACTAATAATTGCTATCAGATAAGACAGTAGTAAATACAACATCATTAACTGAGCAAGTAAAAAGAAGAGAGCAGCTGTTTTGAAATGAATTCCTAGCGGAAGTAAACCAAGAAACCAGACAAATAAATCTTGAATAAAAAATTTAGAGATGACAACCAATCGTTTCCTTGTATAATCGAAAAAGGAGCTTGATTGATAGCGAATCAAGTGATGGTAATGATCTGCCAAATCACTTTCAAGCAAAATGACAGAGAGCCATCCTACCATGAAAAGCGAAAGGTTTAACAAGAGTTTGGGGATTTCTAAATTCACTTCAGAATAGTCATTATAGAAAAAGATTGAAATCAATTCCCTCTTGAAAAAGAGAAAAACATCCTGCTTTTGAACCGCTGTTGACAATAGATAGTTGGTCAAAATCATCATCAGAACTATACGAAGTAGTAAAACAATCTTTCTCTTTAGCAAAATATTGTTAAAATTCTTAAACATTATCTTCATATTTTTCAAGCACCATATAAGGGACAATATAAAGGATATAAGGAGTAAAGAGTTTCATCAAACTTACATCCCCATAGCTAGCTTGCATCAAACTCGTCATAGGAACCATATAGTATGGCAAGATACTATAGAGCAGCATAGAACCAAGCCAAAGAAACATCAAATAGGCAATTGCCGAACGAGTCACATTCCCTAAATAATCAACTATTTTTAAAAAATAGACCGTATTGATGAAGATACCGATTAGAAGGACACACATAAAAAACAAATAACTTTTTATTTCTCCATCTAGAAGCCTTTGTAAACTACTTCCATCAGAAAATAGAGAATTCCATTCCAGAGGCGAAAAAGTCCCAAAGAAATAGGTTATGATTGCAATTATCAGCACAGTCACTAAATATATCACACAAGGGATACTTGCAACTTGAAAAGTCAACTTTCTTTTTAACCCTTGATAACTCACTTCTCTTCCAATACTCAATCGTAAAACTTTATTTTTCAGCTCAATATATTGAAAACCTAGCAAAGAAATGATGATTGGAATAATAAATGATTGATAAAAGCCTAGATTGAACTGGAGAATACGAAAATCTAACGCTGATTTTAATAAGTCATTTTTAATTGCTTGTCCATCAAATTTGACTAGATCAGGCGCATGAATATCAAAAAAGAAATAAGTCATCAAGAAATCACGATAAACCAAAGCAAGAAAAAGCAAAGTAAGCAAGACATAAACAAATTTATGCCTTGCCAAAGTTAAGAGAGGAATCTTCATAAGCTATCTCCTATCAACAAAAACCATATAAATCAATGTTTCCCCGCTTTTGACTTCCCTAGTTCTCGTCTCAAGCGAAGCATTTTTTTGAAACAGAAATAAGTTAACCTATTCAGACCAATAGCTAGTAGAATAAAAAGAAACCAAATGCCCCATAACTTGATATCTGTCACATTTCTCAAGACGATATTGAAAAACAGAACTGAAATAACTGTCCAAGCAAGGCTAAAAAGAGCATAGAGGGGGATGTAAACCCAGTAAAAATAGTAAAAAATTGGGAAAAATTTACTATCTCTATTGGCCTTTTCAATCCAGCTGAAAAAGTAAAACCAGGGAAATAAGATTATCAATTTAAACAAATGTTTCATCACTAGCCCCCTCTCTATTTGATAGCGTTTTCTTCAACTTCATTCTATCAAAAAAATCTGGAAATGTCATTCCAGATTCTACTTTTTTATTTGCGTTTTCTTGCGATGAGATGGATTGGTGTTCCTTCAAAGACAAAGGCCTTGCGGATTTGATTTTCCAAGAAACGCAGGTAAGAAAAGTGCATGAGTTCTTCTTCGTTAACAAAGATGACAAAGGTTGGTGGTTTAGTTGCCACTTGGGTCGCGTAGAAAATCTTGAGACGTTTTCCTTTGTCTGTCGGTGTTGGGTTGATGGCAATAGCATCCATAATCACATCGTTCAAGACAGCTGATGGAATACGTGTGTTTTGACTCTCACTGATTTGCTTAATCATCTCAGGAAGTTTGTGGAGACGTTGCTTGGTCAAGGCTGATACAAAGATAATCGGTGCGTAAGGCAGGTATTGGAACTGCTCACGGATATCTTCTTCCCAGTTTTTCATAGTATGATTGTCTTTTTCAAGTGTATCCCACTTGTTGACCACGATAATCATTCCTTTACCAGCTTCATGGGCAAATCCTGCGATACGCTTGTCGTATTCACGAATGCCTTCTTCCGCATTGATGACCATTAAGACCACATCTGAACGGTCAATAGCACGCATGGCACGCATGACAGAATATTTCTCAGTATTTTCATAAACCTTACCAGACTTACGCATACCAGCCGTATCAATCATGGTAAACTCTTGGCCATCTGTATCTGTAAAGTGGGTGTCAATAGCGTCACGAGTTGTCCCAGCAACAGGACTAGCAATGACACGGTCTTCTCCCAAAATAGCGTTAATCAAGCTTGATTTTCCAACGTTTGGACGACCAATCAAGCTAAACTTAATGACATCCGGATTTTCTTCTTCATATTCATTTGGAAGGTTTTCCACAATCGCATCTAGCACATCCCCTGTACCGATACCATGGACAGATGAGATAGGCAGTGGTTCACCCAAACCGAGGGCATAGAAATCATAGATATCATTTCGCATCTCAGGGTTGTCCACCTTGTTGACCGCGAGGATAACTGGTTTGTGGGTCTTATAAAGTTTACGGGCTACGTATTCGTCCGCATCGGTAATCCCTTCCTTACCAGACACGACAAAGACGATAACATCGGCTTCTTCCATAGCAATTTCTGCCTGGTGCTTGATTTGTTCCATGAAAGGAGCATCGACATCATCGATTCCTCCTGTATCAATCATGCTAAACGAACGATTGAGCCACTCACCCGTCGCATAGATACGGTCACGTGTCACTCCTTCGACATCTTCTACAATGGAGATTCGCTCACCAGCGATCCGATTAAATAGGGTTGATTTCCCAACATTGGGACGTCCTACAATGGCAATAGTTGGTAGGGCCATAATTTCTCACTTTCTACAATAACTTCTTCTGTTCAAGATTTTTTCTAGTTGAGTTTGGTTCTGCTTGACCAAACTGTTCTGCTAGACGCTGACTCCAGCTTGTGGTCGCACGTGCTCCAGCATAGTCAGCCTGTACACGGTCATAGGCCTCAATCACATCAACTGTTTGTTCCTGATATTCTTCCTCAAACACCACTTGATTCAATGGCAAGCGAGGTTTGACTTCATGTTCTTCATTTGGCACACCCAGTGCCATCCCAAAGACAGGATAGGTGTAGTCAGGCAGGTTAAAGAGCTCTGCCACTTCTTCTGACTTGTAACGCACCAAGCCAATAATGACACCTCCATAGCCCAAACTTTCAGCTGCCAGCAGGGCATTTTGACCAGCAAGGGCCGCATCGACCGAACTAATCAAGAGACCTTCCACACCTTGGGGTTGGAATGAGTCTGTATGAAGTCGGGCTCCCTTTTCTGCTCGGTTCAAATCTCCAACAAAGAGAAGAAAAACAGCTGACTGGCGAATGGCTTCTTGAGGTACCAATTCATACAAGGCATCTTTCTTCTCTTGACTTCGTACCACAATCACAGAGTAGGATTGGAAATTCTTCCAAGACGAGGCCATTTGAGCTGCTCTCAGGATATCAGTCAAGTCTTCCTGAGGAAGAGCTTGCTCTTTAAATCTTCGAACAGACTTATGAGCTTTCATCAGTTTAATCGTTTCTGTCATCGACGGTTTACTCCTTCTAAACGAGTCTCCTCAGCCAAATAACGGATGCGTTCCATGACGCGTCTTGCTTCCCAGGTTTCGTCATTTCCATGTTTCCCTTTAGCGAAATGCAGCTCCAATTCTTCAAAGTTGAAGTTGGATGTGAAAAAGGTCGGTAAATTTTCCTGCATCCGATATTGGAGAATGACTTGCAGGATTTCATCCCGTACCCAAGCTGTTGATTGCTCGGCACCAATATCATCTAAAATCAGGACTTCAGAAAGCTTAATCTCATCTACCAGGGTCTTGACGTTGCCATCACTGATGGCATTTTTAGCATCAATGACAAAGCTAGGATAATGGAGAAGAGTGGATGAAACACCTCGTTTTTCTGATAAATCATGAGCCAAGGCAGCCACCATGAAACTTTTACCCACACCAAAGTCTCCATACAAATAAAGACCTTTTCGAATAGCTGGATATTGCTCCACGAAGGCTAATAGCTTTTCAAAAACTGGCAAGCGACCCAAATCATCCAAGTCTACTTGAGCCAAACTAGCTTTCCTGAGACTGGCTGGCAGATTGATTAACTTGAGACGGTTCTTAATAGCCGCTTCTTTTTCCGCTGCGATTAGTTCAGGAGTTTCTTCGTAAGAAACATCCGCATAGCCATGATTCATAACCAAAATCGGCTTGTAGCCTTTGGCAATATAATCCGTATCCCCACGGAGAAACTTGTCACGCTCGGTAATGTACTGATTAAACTTGGAGATACTGCGATTCAATTCCTCTGGAGTCAAGGATTCTTGCTGGATAAAGGCCGCAACATCAGGATCCTTCATGATTTTCTGGACCAAATCTTGATAATGAAAACGGCTAGGTTGACGTTTGAGTACGTCTCCGACACTTTCCATCTAATCTCCTCCTTTTTCTAATCGAGCTAATAGTTCTTGTTTCTTACGTTCTAGTTCCAGACGAGTTTCCTCGCTGGTTTCATTCTTATAATCTGGATTGCTCCACTTGGGTATATTGGACTTGGCAGGACCGGGTTTACTAGTCTTTTGAGCCTGATTCTTCTGTCCTCGCTCACGGATGCGCAAGACTGCCTCTTCTGCCGAATGAATCTTTTGATAGGCATAGTCATTGGCTACTTTCATGGCATATTTCTCATTGATATTTGCCGAATCCACCTTATTAAAGGTCAACAAGAGAATGATATTGATGACTTCGTCCAGCAAGCCCAAGCCAGCCATCTGTTGCAAGAGTTCTCTTTCTGTTTGGGTAATTGTCCCCTTGCGTGTTTGCTTGATTTCTGCCAAGAACTGCAGGGCAGTTTTACTTTTGGCCTCTTTGATAATGGTTGCTTCCTTAGGACTAAAGTCAGAGGAAACAGGTTTTTGAGCGATTTTCTCCCGCATGCGTTTGGTTGAAATAACCTGGGAAACAGCTGTTGACTTGGCCAATTGATAAGTTTCAAACCAAGTCCATTTCTTCTCCTCGGCAATGGCAAAGAGGTTTAAGACATCGGACTGCTCATCCGCAAAGCGAAGCCCATCTCGAGCCATCAGCTGACGAAAATGGTCTAAGTCAAAATCGTTGGCCACTTTCTTCTTGAGACCAAGGCTTTCTTGACTTCCCAGTTCTGCCCAGTCTGGAAAGACTTGATTGAGTGAGACAGGTATTTCTTCTCCCTCAGCACTCTCAACTTTCAAATCCTCCACAGCTGCATCACCAATCTTTTTCTCTAAAAGTCTGCGATAAACAGGATGTTCCAAGAAGTCTTGACTAGATAGAGGAGCATGGAGAGCTAACTGATAAACATCACCCTTTTGATAGAGGGTCAAAAGATTGAAAGCAGATAGGATTTTCAGGGATTTTATCAGTCTATCCATCCCAAAGTTAAGATGGTTGAGAATGCTTGAAAAAAGGTATTCCTTTCTACCATTATCCCAAAAACTGATTGTATAAAGATAAAGGCTCAGTGCCTCCTGACCGATAATCGGGAGGTAGCACTGTACCAAAGATGAGGTATCTTGCGACACCCGATTATTCTTTAGATAAGAAAAACGGTCAATTGGCTTCATTTATCTTTCCTTTTTCTTTTTAGAGGACTGGGTTATTTGTTGGAGCAGACTCTCTAACTCACTGACATCCTTAAAACTACGATAGACACTGGCAAAACGTACATAGGTAATCTCATCCAACTCAGCCAACTCCTCCATGACGAGTGAACCAATGTCCTCACTTTGAATTTCATTTTCATTTCGACCACGGAGTTTCTGTTCGATACGATTGACTACCATGTTGATTTCATCACTTGACACAGGACGTTTCTGGGCTGAGCGGATAATTCCATTAAAGATTTTATCTCTGGAGAATTGTTCCCGTGTGCCATCTTTTTTAACAACCACTAAGGTTCTTTCTTCTACTCTTTCGTAGGTTGTAAAACGGTGCTGGCATTCGTCGCACTCACGTCTTCTACGAATGGTGTTCCCTTCTTCTGCTTGGCGACTATCGATAACACTTGACTTGGTAGCCCCACATTTTGGACAACGCATCCTTTCCCTCCTTATCGTTTTCTTTTCATTATACCATTTTTTAAACGATTCCCAAAACAATTCTTCTTTTTGCTTGACAAGTTTTTTGTTTTGTTGTATTATTTAATTAAGACAAAAGGATAAAAGAAAGGAGACCAAGATGTCCTGGACATTTGACAACAAAAAACCCATCTATTTACAGATTATGGAGAAAATCAAGCTTCAGATTGTTTCCCATACACTGGAACCCAATCAACAACTTCCAACCGTGAGAGAGCTAGCTAGCGAGGCTGGTGTCAATCCCAACACCATCCAAAGAGCCTTATCAGACCTCGAACGAGAAGGCTTTGTCTACAGCAAGCGAACAACTGGACGATTTGTGACTGAGGATAAGGAACTGATTGCCCAATCGCGCAAACAATTATCGGAAGAAGAATTGGAACACTTCGTTTCCTCCATGACCCATTTTGGCTATGAAAAAGAAGAACTACCAGGCGTAGTCGGCGATTATATTAAAGGAGTTTAAGCCTATGTCATTACTAGCATTTGAAAATGTATCCAAATCTTATGGAGCAACCCCAGCCCTTGAAAATGTTTCCCTTGACATCCCAGCTGGAAAAATTGTTGGTCTCCTTGGCCCAAACGGTTCAGGAAAAACAACCCTGATTAAACTAATCAATGGCCTCTTGCAACCAGATCAAGGACGTGTCCTTATCAACGATATGGACCCAAGCCCAGCAACCAAGGCCATCGTGGCTTATTTGCCGGATACGACCTATCTCAATGAGCAAATGAAGGTCAAAGAAGCCCTAACCTACTTCAAGACCTTCTATAAAGATTTCAATCTTGAACGTGCCCATCATCTACTTGCAGACCTCGGCATTGATGAAAATAGTCGTCTCAAGAAACTATCAAAAGGAAACAAAGAAAAGGTACAACTGATTTTGGTTATGAGCCGTGATGCTCGTCTCTACGTTCTAGACGAACCCATTGGTGGGGTGGATCCAGCAGCCCGTGAGTATATCCTCAATACCATTATCAACAACTACTCCCCAACTTCTACCGTTTTGATTTCTACCCACTTAATTTCTGATATCGAGCCAATCTTAGATGAAATTGTCTTCCTCAAAGACGGAAAAGTCGTCCGTCAAGGCAATGTAGATGATATTCGCTATGAGTCAGGTGAATCCATTGACCAGCTCTTCCGTCAGGAATTTAAGGCCTAAGCAAAGGAGATTATTATGTTTTGGAATTTAGTTCGCTACGAATTTAAAAATGTTAACAAGTGGTATTTAGCCCTCTACGCAGCCGTGCTAGTCCTTTCTATCCTCATAGGAATGCAAGGCCACTACTATAATTATATATCTTTCAAAGATAGCAAACCTTTCCTATTTATCTTTCTAGCTCTCGTCTTTGGCGGCTTGATAATTACACTTGCGATTTCAACTCTTTTCTTGATTATCAAACGCTTCAAAGGAAGTGTCTATGACCGCCAAGGCTATCTGACTTTGACCCTTCCAGTATCCGAACACCATATCATCACAGCCAAACTAATCGGTGCCTTTATCTGGTCGTTGATTAGCACTGCTGTCCTAGCTCTAAGCGCTGTTATTATTGTGGCCATAACGGTTCCAGAATGGATTCCTCTTTCTTATGTGATTACATTTGTAGACACACATCTCCCTCAGATCTTTCTTACAGGTATATCCTTCCTACTAAATACCATTTCAGGAATCCTCTGCATCTACCTGGCTATTTCCATTGGACAGCTTTTCAATGAATACCGTACAGCACTCGCTGTTGCAGCCTACATTGGTATCCAAATCGTCATTGGATTTATTGGAGTTTTCTTCAATACCAGTACTAACTTCTATGTCAATTCACTTGTAGGACTTAATGATAATTTCTATATGGGAGCAGGTATAGCCATTGTTGAAGAACTCATATTCATAGCTATCTTTTACCTCGGAACCTACTATATTTTGAGAAACAAGGTTAATTTACAATAGTTTCATAATCAAAAAGGATAACATCTCATCCCAGAGAGGCTATCCTTTTTCTTTTATCTCATTTTCTGTCTAACTTTATTTAAAAAACAAATCCTTTTAAATCTGATTTAAAGGTCTTGTTTAATTTCTCTATTGTGACACTATCATTATATTCCTTACATATTTTCATAGCTTTGGAACATTCTTTTTTACCTAACTCTACTTGATTCGTTTTTATGAGATAAATACCTTTTAAAAAAAGCAAATAAGTCTTTTCAAAATAATATCCTTGTCTAGTCAGTAAATTTTCTAAATCATCTATAAATTTCACAAACATTTCATTACTAAAATACCATTTTGTACCATTAATTGTTGTTACCGCTTGTTTATCAGTAAATTCATCCCCCCAATAAGCTCCATAACC
>OLNM01001321.1_pt1 | contig 18981 bp, 13 predicted proteins | sample 1672391 | NCBI WGS metagenome assembly OLNM01 (sample SAMEA3136680, study PRJEB25190) | human gut metagenome | reverse complement strand
CGGACGCAGTATTACTGTCCGTTCTTAACGCCCCCGCCCCTTCCTCCACTTTAAACTCGGGTGTTCCCCCGAACCCCCGCAGGGGTGAACGGCAGCTCTGTAGGGGCGGCATATATGCCGCCCGCAACTGACCGTGGCCTCTCATTCCCGGTTCCCCCCCAACATCCCCAAATAAAGGAGGTTCTCCCACATGAAGCTCACATTCTTAGGCGCTGACCGGGAAGTGACCGGCAGCTGCACACAGCTGGAGGCGGCGGGACACCGCTTTCTGATCGACTGCGGCATGGAGCAGGGCCGCGACGTGTATGAGAACGCCGACCTGCCCTGCGCGCCCGGCACTTATGAGGCACTGCTGCTGACCCATGCGCACATCGACCACTCGGGCCGCATCCCGTACCTGTACAAAAACGGCTACCGCGGCCCCATCTATACCACCGATGCGACCCGCGACCTCTGCGCCATCATGCTGGAGGATTCCGCCCACATTCAGGAGCAGGAGGCCGAGTGGAAAAACCGCAAGGCCATGCGCAGCGGCGCCGAGATGATCGAGCCGGACTACACCGTCGAGGACGCGCAGAACGTCATGAAGCAGTTTGTGCCCTGCCCCTATGAGGCGTGGCAGACGCTGTTCGACGGGCCAACCGGCAAAATCGAGATGCGCTTTACCGATGTGGGGCACCTGCTGGGCAGCGCGTCCGTCTCGCTGCGCATTGCGGAGCCGGGCCGCACGCCGGAGATCATCGTTTTCTCGGGCGACATCGGCAACACCCATCAGCCGCTTATCAAGGACCCGTCCAACCCGGGCCACGCGGATTACCTTGTTATGGAATCCACCTACGGGGACCGCAGCCACGGCCCGAAACCGGATTATATCGGCGATTTGAGCGCCGTGCTGCAATCGACGTTCGACAAGGGCGGCAATGTCGTCATCCCCAGCTTTGCCGTGGGCCGCACGCAGGAGCTTTTGTATTTTATCCGCCAGATCAAGGCCGAGGGCCGTATCAAGGGCCACGAAAACTTCCCGGTCTTTGTGGACAGCCCGCTGGCGAGCAAATCCACCACGATCTTCCGGGAAAACTTTGCCGAGTGCTACGACGATGAAGCCCTCGCCCTGGTGCAGAGCGGCCAAAACCCCCTGCAGTTCCCGGGTCTGCACGTCAGCGAGACGAAAGAGGAATCCATGGCCATCAACGGTGACCCGACGCCCAAGGTCATCATCTCCGCCGCCGGCATGTGCGACGCGGGCCGCATCCGCCACCACTTAAAATATAACCTCTGGCGGCCCGAGTGTACGGTGCTGTTCGTCGGCTACCAAAGCCCCGGCACCTTAGGCAACGCGCTGGTCAACGGTGCGCAGGAGGTCAAGCTCTTTGGCGAGCCGGTGCAGGTCAGGGCCCGCATTGCGCAGCTGGGCGGGCTTTCGGGTCACGCCGATAAGGACGGGCTGGAAGCCTGGCTCCGCGCCTTTGACGAAAAGCCGAAGTTCGTCTTTGTCAACCACGGCGAGGACGCCGTCGCCGAGCACTGGGCCAACCATCTGAAGGAGGAGGGCTACGAGGCCGACGCCCCCTACAACGGCTCGATCTGGATCGCCGCCGAGGGCCGCGTCGCCTGCGCCGAGGTCGGCAACACCCGGAAGATCATCAAGACGAAATCCGCCGAGACCGTGCGCACCAGCGCGGCCTATGACCGTCTGGCCAACATGGGCCAGCGCCTGCTGGAGGTCATCCGCCACAACCAGGGCGGGGCCAACAAGGACCTTGCAAAATTTGCCAGCCAGATCGCTGCGCTGTGCGACAAATGGGATCGATAACATTGACAAAAGCAAAAGGAATATGGCAGACGCTGCCCGCACCCCTGCGCGGCGCGGCGACCCTGCTGGCAGTGCTGGCGCTGGCCGCGCTGCTGACCACGGTGCGGCACAATGCCAGCGCCTACCTGACCGGCGTGTGGGATACAGGCTCCCAGACGCTCGTCTATGGCCGCATCCACCAGATGGAGCAGGGGCAGCACACCCCCGGCGGCTTTCTGGGGGTCTACACCGACGATTGGAGCGACGACACGAACCGCGCACTGTTCCGGGACGACACCCCCACCGACGCGGCGGCGTTCCACCCCTACACCCACCAGTCGGGCTTGCAGGGCTGGCTGTTCGGCGGGGTCAACCGTCTGCTGCGGCACTGGCTGCCCGACGGTCTGGCGCGGGAGACCGCCCTCTACTGGTTGAACAGCACGCTGTTCTACGCGGCGGAGCTGCTTGTGGCGCTGGCCGTGTGGGAAGAATTCGGCCCGCTGGCGGCAGCATTCGGGTTTGCGTCGGTGCTGCTGGCCCCCTGGCTGCAGCGCGGCATGAAGGACCTGTACTGGTGCCTCTGGACCTGGCTGCTGCCGCTGCTGGCGGCGCTTTGGCTCTGCCGTTGCACCCGCGTGCGCGGCAAAACGCCCCGCGGGTGCTGGCCGCTGGTGGCCGCCGCCTGCATGGTGCGCTGCATGTGCGGGTTTGAATTTATCACAACATTTTTGATCCTGTGTGAGATCCCGCTCTGCTACGCTGCCGCCAAGGCGTATTTTGTGCGGCGCGACCCGCACGGCGCACTCGTCTGGCTGGGCCGCACCGTCGGGACGGGTGTCTCGGCGCTGGGCGGTGTGACTGCGGCGCTGGCGCTCTGGTTCGCACAGGAATGGCTCTGCTTCGGCAGCGCGGCGGACGCCTGGCAGAACATGACCCGGGCCGTCACGGACCGCGTCAGCCTGACGGACGGCGCGGTGCGGGACGTGAACGTGCCGCAGGTGCTCGCGCAGTATTTCCGTGAGAGTACGGAGCCGCTTTTGCAGCTCGGGCCCGTCAGCGTCACGGCATGGCAGCTGCTGCTGTTTGCGTTGCTGGTCGGCGCGGTGAGCGTTGTTGTCTGCCTGCGCCGCGGCACGGCGGCGCAGCTGGTGCCGCCGTGCATCGTCTGGGGGCTGGGGCTGGCGGCCCCGGCGTCCTGGATGGTGCTGTCCAAGGCGCACGCTGCGATCCATACCCACCTTGTACCGATGCTGTGGCACTTTGCGTTTGTGCCGATCAGCTGTATGCTGCTGCCGGTGCTGGCAAAACTCATGATCCCGGGGAGGAAAAAAGACCTTGTGGCATCCCATTAAACACTACAAAACGATCCGCCATCACAAAATGCTGGTGATGAAAAACTGCTTCCGCTGCGGGCTGTACTGGCAGGGCCTGACCCACGATTTAAGCAAGCTGGCCCCCGTGGAGTTCTGGGCCGGGGCCAAATACTGGCAGGGGACGTGCAGCCCCAACAACGCCCAGCGCCAGGCCGAGGGCTACAGCGCCGCCTGGCTGCACCATAAGGGCCGCAACAAGCACCATCTGGAATACTGGATCGACTACGCGCCGGACGGCGACCATGCCATGGCCGGTATGCGGATGCCCGCCCGCTACGTGGCCGAGATGGTCTGTGACCGCATTGCCGCCAGCAAGAACTATAAGGGCGACAAGTACACCGACGCCGCGGCGTGGGAGTACTATGACCGCAGCAGGGACCACTACATCCTGCACCCCGAGACCCGCAAGGAGCTGGAGACCTGCCTGCTGATTCTGCGCGACGAGGGCGAGGACGCCTGCTTCCGGCATATCCGCACCGAGCTGCTCGGCAAAAAACCATAAGAAAAAGACCCCCGCAGCGTCAGGTGCTGCGGGGGTCGGTGTTTTATGTAGGTTGAGTTCCGTCATTCCCGGCGGGAACGTCTGCATCGGGGGTGTTCTCCGGGGGCGTGGGTGTCGGCTCCGCAGTCGGCTCGGGGGGTGTCGGTGTCGGCTCTGTAGTCGGCTCAGGGGGTGCCGGTGTCGGCTCTGCAGTCGGTTCGGGTGTGGGACTCGGCGTTGCAGTCGGCTCAGGTGTCGCGGTCACCTCAGGTTCCGGGGTGGCGGTGGCCTCGGCCTCACTGCTGGCCGGTGTCTCGGTCGCCTCGGGCTCGGGGGTGGCGGTTTCGGCCGGCACAACGACCGTCACCGTGTAGACCACAGCGTCCTTATCGCCGGTGTGCTTCGGGATCGTCGTCAGCGCGGGGCGGTCATCCTCGGTAATGTAGCTGTGGGTGCGGATGTAGTTGAACAGCGCGTCCATCGCCGTGCGGGTCAGATGGATGCCGTCGCTCGTCTCTACATAGCCGCTCTTGGCGTAGCCGGTGACGGAATCCTTCAGCACCTCGGCGCTGTTCAGGAACTTCCAGCCCTTCTCCTGGCACATTTCGACGAGCGCTTTGTTGTACTCGTCCACCTGGGTCTGGGTCAGGCTCTGGTTGGAGTGCTGCTGCCCGATGGGCGGGATGGCGTTGACGATGATGTCCACGCTGGGGTAGGCGGTGACGATGGCCTCGATGCCGGTCTGGTAGTTTTTGACGAAGTCCGCGGCCTTATAGCCAGGGTTCAGGTCGTTCGTGCCGAAGGTCAGGATGACCCGGCGCGGCTGCAATTTCGCCACGGCCTGGGGCATCGTGATGTAGCCGGACGAAGTGCTTACCTGCACGCAGGCAAAGGTCGCCAGGCTCTTGGCGGTCATGCCCACCGAGCCGATGGCGTTGTCGTAGCTGCAATAGTCGAACATGCGGTACATGCGGGCTGTGTTGCTGTCGCCCAGAAACAGCGTCTCGTCCACATAGCTGTCGCCCGCGTCGGCGGCCTGCTCAAGGATCGTGGAGGTGTAGGCCTGGGTATCGATGGTGTTTTCTTCTTTATTATAGCCGCTCTCGACGACCATGGACGCGCTGTCCACGGTGGACACGCTCTGGGCGTCCGCGCCGCCGAGGTCGATGCCGCCGATGAGCACCAGCGAGATGCCGACGCTGACCAGCAGCATGACGCTGCACAGAGCCAGCACCAGATACATCTTGCTGCGCATATCCAGCGCTTTTTTCTTTTGTGATTTGGTTTTGCCTGCCATGAAAGGCTCCTTTCGCGTGGGAGCATGGAGTGTTTACACAATATGTAAGTCCATTTTACACCATTTTCCACCGGAACGCCAGTCTTTTTGCAATTTTTACATAATTTGCCGCAAAACAAAAACCCCGCCGAAGCGGGGGTAAACAGAAATGAGGATAGCTGTGTTAAAAGGCTTCCCCCTCATCCGGCCCTGCGGGGCCACCTTCCCCCCAGGGGGAAGGCTTTGGGAGAATCACTCCTTCGGCAGTAGATGTGCCTTCTCCAGGGCGGGGCGCAGGGCGATGTACGGGACAACGGCGCAGACGGTGGAGAGCAGGGAGTTGACCAGCGTCACACCGCTGGCGATCTTGGTCACGACGGAGACGAACTCCGCGGGCTGGCCAAAGATGTACAGGTTGCGGAAGTAGCCGATGAACGGGTCGGTGAACACGTTGACCAGCAGGCCGCTGAAGGCCGACGCCGTGACGGCGGCCACGTACTTGAGCTTGCTGCCGGTGGGAAAGGTCCTGAGGTGGATGACCTTGTGGGACACCGCGCCGCAGACCAGACCGATGATGAATTTCAGAATAAAGGTCGTGATGGCGTAGCCCGGGTCACCGGCGACAACGTCGGCCAGCGCCAGGCCGATGGCACCGGCCAGACCGCCGGACACACCGTCCAGCAGCATGGCGGTCAGCGCCGTGAAGGTGTTGCCCAGATGGAAGCTGGACCCCGTGCCAAAGACGTTCGGGATGCGGAAGAACTCATACGCGACAAAGCTCATCGCGGCCATGATGCCGATGATGCTGATTTTCTGCACAGTGAATTTCGTTTTGGTCAGCGCTGCGATCAGCAGTGCCAGGGCTGCTACGACGAACAGCAGCAGCCACATCGTTGCGGTAGACATAGTTTCGTACACCTCTATTGACATTTTCCTTCCGGGAAGGTATGTTTTTATTATACTGATTTCTGGCTCTGAATAAATGCTCAGTTTTTAAATTTTTTATGGGGCCAGTATGGAGGACTGTCATGATAGAGTTGGATGCCGACCAAAAAACGCCGCTGTATGAGCAGCTGTACGCCGCTCTGGCGGATGAGATCCGCACCGGCCAGCACGCACCCGGAACGCCGCTGCCGGGCCGCCGCACGATGGCTGCGCAGCAGGGCGTCAGCGTCAACACGGTGGACGCCGCCTACCAGATGCTGGCCGCCGAGGGTCTGGCCGAGCCGCGCCCCCGCAGCGGCTTTTATGTGCAAAAGACCTACGGCATGCTGCACAGCCGCGCCCGCCGCGCACCCGCCGCCCCTGCACCGCAGCCGCCCGCCGCGCCGCAGCCGGTCTACGACCTGTCCACCGGCAGCGTGGACACGGCGCTGTTCCCGGCGCGCAGCTGGGGACGCATCCAGAAGGAGCTGCTCTACCAGCGGCCCGAGCTTTTACAGCGCGGCGAGATGCAGGGCGACGCCCCGCTGCGCACACAGATCGCGGAATATTTGTCGGTGTACCGCGGTGTGGAATGCACGCCGGAGCAGATCGTCGTCGGCGCGGGCATTGAGTATCTGCTCGGGTGCCTGGCGCACCTGTTCAGCGACGGCATGGCGGCCATCGAGAACCCCGGCTACTTCCGTACGCGGACGGTCCTGCAGAACAGCGGCATTCCCTGCACTCTGGTGGACATTGACCGCGAGGGACTGCCCGCCGACGCGCTGGAAAAAAGCGGCGCAAACCTCTGCTATCTGACGCCCAGTCATCACTTTCCGACGGGTGTTACGATGCCTGCGACCCGCCGCGCCCAGCTGCTGGCCTGGGCAGCGGCCCGGCCTGGGCGATACATTTTGGAGGACGACTACGACTCGGAGTTTCGCTTTGATACGCGCCCTCTGCCCAGCTTGCAGGGCATGGCGGGCCCGGACGGCCCGGTGGTCTACCTGACGACGTTTTCAAAAAGCCTGGCCCCGGGCATCCGCATCGCCTGCATGGTGCTGCCGCAAAGCCTGCTGGCGCGCTATCGCCGGGATTTTGCGACCTACGCCAACACGGTCAGCCGCTTTGAGCAGCAGACGCTTTGCGAGTTCATGGCGGGCGGGTATTTCACGCGGCATCTTGCCCGGATGCGCCTTGCCTACAAGCGCCGCATGGAAGCGTTTGCGGCAGCGCTGCGCGCGGCGCTGCCGGGCGTGGAGCTGGACGGCGTACACAGCGGGCTGCATTTTCTGCTGACGCTGCCGGGGGCCGGCGGCGAGCGTGCCATGGTCGCCGCTGCGGCACAGCAGGGCGTGCGGCTGCGCGGCCTGAGTGAGTATTATCTCGCCCGGCCCGAGCTCTGCCGGGCGGATACCGTGGTAGCGGGGTACTCGGCCCTGAAGGAGGACGATGTGGAGAAGGTGGCGCAGGCGCTGGCAAGGGCATGGCTATCATGAATGCCCTGTAGGGGCCGGGCAGGCCCGGCCCGCAGCCTTGCCGTTGCCGCCCGTTTATCTTTCGCATTGTAGGGAGCGGTCTTGACCGCTCCGCGGGGCGTCGGGGACGCCGCCCCCTACAGCGGCGATCCGTAAACCTTCCGCCGCCGCACACGCCTGCGGGCGGATATGGAATCCGCCCCTACGCACAAACAAAGCCACCCTGTAGGGGCCGGGCATGCCCGGCCCGCAGCCTTGCCGCTGCCGCCCGTTTATCTTTTGCATCGTAGGGAGCGGTCTTGACCGCTCGCGGGGCGGATAGGAAATCCGCCCCTGCGCACAAACAAAAACCGCTGCCCATGTGTAACCACAGGCAGCGGCTTTCCATTTTTCAATCAAGGCTTATTCATACAGCGGGAACTTCTTCGTCAGCTCCTCGACCTTCTTGACGACCTCGTCCTTCTTGTTCGCAAAGTCAAACACGCAGTCTGCAATGCAGTCGGCGATCACCTTCATCTCGTCGGGACCCATGCCGCGGGTCGTGACGGCGGGGGTGCCGATGCGCACGCCGCTCGTCACAAACGGGCTGCGCTTCTCGCCGGGGACGGTGTTCTTGTTCGCGGTGATGTGCACCTCGTCCAGATTGTGCTCCAGCTCCTTGCCGGTGCAGTCCTCGTCGGTCAGGTCGATCAGCAGCAGGTGGTTGTCCGTGCCGCCGGAGACCAGCTTCACGCCGCGGGCGGTCAGCTCGGCCTCAAGCGCCTTCGCGTTCTCAACGATTTTGCGGGCATACTCCTTGAACTCCGGCTTCAGCGCCTCGCCAAAGCAGACGGCCTTCGCGGCGATGACGTGCTCCAGCGGGCCGCCCTGCGTGCCGGGGAAGATGGCGGAGTTGATGCGCTTGATGATATACTCGTTGTTGGTCAAAATCAGGCCGCCGCGGGGGCCGCGCAGCGTCTTGTGGGTCGTGGTGGTGACCACGTCGGCGTAGGGTACGGGGCTCTGGTGCTGGCCGCCTGCGACAAGACCCGCAATGTGCGCCATATCGACCATCAGCATCGCGCCGTAGCCGTGGGCGATCTCGGCCAGCTTCTCAAAGTCGATGGCGCGGGGATAGGCCGATGCACCGGCGACCAGCAGCTTGGGGCGGACCTTCGCGACCTGCTTGGCCAGTGCGGCGTAGTCGATGCGGCCATCCTCGGCGGAGACACCGTAGGAGACAAAGTTGTAGTTCTTGCCGCTCATGTTCACGGGGGAGCCGTGGGTCAGGTGGCCGCCCTGGGACAGATCCATGCCCATGACAGTGTCGCCGACGTTCAGCAGCGCAAAGTAGACGGCCAGGTTGGCCTGTGCGCCGGAGTGCGGCTGGACGTTGGCATACTTCGCACCGAACAGCTTGCAGGCGCGGTCAATGGCGATCTGCTCGACCTGATCGACGTACTGGCAGCCGCCGTAATAACGGTGGCCGGGGTACCCTTCCGCGTACTTGTTCGTCAGCACGCTGCCCATGGCCGCCATGACGGCGGGGGAAACGATGTTCTCGCTGGCGATCAGCTCAATGTTCTGCCGCTGGCGGCCCAGCTCACGCTGCATAGCCGCGCCCAGCTCGGGGTCGTAGCTCTCCACAAAGCCGATGGTGTCGATGATGTCCTTGTACATACTGCTTTCCCTCCTAATGTATATGCTGTCCACGGCGGGAAACGGCCGCGGGCGCATTCTATGGGCGCCCGTCGTTCCCGCCGCCGAGCATCTCCCTTACAGCGTCCCCTTGGTGGACAAAACGCCGTCGATCCGCGCATCTCTGCGCGTCGCGGCGTCCAGCGCCTTGGCAAACGCCTTGAACATGGCCTCCAGCTTATGGTGGTCATTCTCCCCGTAGAGCACCTTCAGATGCAGATTCATCATGGCGCTGTACGATACAGCGTAGAAAAACTCCCGCGCCATCTGGGTGTCCATGCCGCCGCAGCTCTGGCCTGCAAAGCTGGCGTCGTACACAAAGTAGGGCCGCCCGCCCAGATCGACGGCGCAGAGTGCCAGCGTCTCATCCATCGGCAGCATGCAGCTGCCGTACCGCACCAGCCCGGCCTTGTCGCCCAGCGCTTCTTTTATGGCCGTGCCCAGCGCAATGCCGATGTCCTCAATTGTGTGGTGGCAGTCTACGTCCAGGTCGCCGCGGCAGGTGACGCTTACATCAAACAGGCCGTGGCGGGCGAAGCCGTCCAGCATGTGGTCAAAAAAGCCGATGCCCGTGTGCAGGTCGGCCCTGCCGGTGCCGTCCAGGTCAATCGTCAGCGTGATCTGTGTCTCCCGCGTATTGCGGGTGACCGTTGCGGTGCGTGCCATAGGAATCCTCCTCTTTAGTGCTTTAAACTAACTATAGCACGTTGGGACGTGTGCGTCAACATTTTCTTAGCTTTCCCCCGAGGGGGGAAAGTTCCGCAGGTTTATAAAATTCGCCCCAATTTATTTACGAAATCGCAACACTTTTCCAGGCGGCAGGCGCTACAATAGAATTATGATTCAAAAGTGTCTTTTTTGAAAGGACAAGCACCACCATGGCAAAAATAATCGGAATTGACCTGGGGACTACCAACAGCTGTGTGGCGGTGGTCGAGGGCGGCAAGCCCGTCGTCATCCCCAACGCCGAGGGGCAGCGCACGACGCCCTCTGTCGTCGCGTTCACCAAGGTGGGAGAACGGCTGGTGGGCGAGCCCGCCAAGCGCCAGGCCGTGACGAACGCCCCCCGCACCGTGTCCAGCGTCAAGCGGCTGATGGGCAGCGAGACCCGCGTGCCCATCGACGGAAAATGCTACACGCCGCAGGAGCTGAGCGCCCTCATCCTGCAAAAACTGAAGGCCGACGCCGAGGCGTATCTCGGTGAGCCTGTCACCGAGGCGGTCATCACCGTGCCCGCCTACTTTAACGATGCCCAGCGCCAGGCCACAAAGGACGCCGGGCGCATTGCCGGGCTGGACGTGCGCCGCATCATCAACGAGCCGACAGCCGCGGCGCTGGCCTACGGGCTGGACAATGGCCGCACCCAGACCGTCATGGTCTACGACCTCGGCGGCGGCACATTTGACGTGTCACTCATCCGCATCGGCGACGGCATCGTGCAGGTGCTCTCGACCTGCGGCGATAACTTTCTGGGCGGCGACGACTTTGACGAGCGCATCGTCAACTGGCTGGCAGACCGGTGCAGGGCCGAACACGGCGTGGACCTGACGAATGACCGCGTGGCGATGCAGCGCCTGCGCGAGGAGGCCGAAAAGGCGAAAAAAGCGCTTTCCAGCGCGAAGCAGACCGACATCAATCTGCCGTTCCTCACGATGGCGGCAGACGGTGCGCTGCACCTGCAAACTACGCTGACACGCGCTAAATTTGAGGAGCTCTGCGCCGATCTGATCGAGCGCACCGCCTTGCCCGTGCGCAACGCCCTGAGCGACGCACGCCTTTCGGCCAGCGACCTGGATCAGGTTTTGCTGGTCGGCGGCTCGACCCGCATCCCGGCGGTGCAGGCCAAGGTCGTGCGGATGACCGGTCTGGAGCCGTCCAAATCGCTGAACCCCGACGAGTGCGTTGCACTGGGCGCGGCGGTGCAGGCCGGACGTCTGGGCGGCGAGATGCTCTCCGGCCCCGGCGAGGATCTGCTGCTGATGGACGTGACCCCGCTGACCCTTTCCATCGAGACCGTCGGCGGCGTGGCAACGCATTTGATCGAGCGCAACTCCACGATCCCGACGCGGTTCAGCAAGGTATTCACCACCGCCGCGCCGTTCCAGAAAACGGTGCAAATTAAAGTGCTGCAGGGCGAGCGCGAGTTTGCCAGGGACAATAAGCTGCTGGGCACCTTCACGCTGCGCGGCATCAAGCGCGCCTGGGCGGGCGTGCCGAAGATCGAGGTCACGTTTGACATCGACGCCAACGGCATTGTCAAGGTCAAAGCGCGCGACATGGACACCGGCAAGCAGCAGAGCATCACGATCTCGGGCACATCGAACCTGACCGAGGACGAGATCAAACGCGCCAAGGAGAACGCCGCCGCCTTTGCCGGGCAGGACAAGGAGCGCAAGGCCGCGCTGGAGGCGCTGAACGCCGGCGAGGCCGCGCTTTACCGCGTGAACACCGCGCTGGGCAGCAAGGCCGGCAAGGCGCTGGACCGCGAGACCCGTACTAAAATCAAAGAAGCAGAAAGAACGCTGGAGCGCCTTCTGAAGCACAAAAAGGCCGACAAGCTGACCCCCGTGGACGTGAATGCCATCAACACCGCACGGGAGGCGCTTTCCGCTGTGGCCGCCCCGCTGGTGGCCCGGTGGGAGAGCGAGAAGACGTAAAACGAGGCGGCAGCCGCAGGGTCCCCGGGGCGATGCAAGCATCCGCCCGTGCCCGTTTGCGGTACTATTGAACAATGCCTTTTCCCCGCTTGCGCGGGGAATTTTTTTGTGCTATACTACCCAACATAGCACTTTAATGGGTTAAAGAGGAAAAGAAAAGTGAAAACGATTCGTTACGCCTTTGTGCGGTCCCTGCCCATCATGGCGGGGTATATCGTGCTGGGGTTGGGCTTTGGTGTGCTCTTGCAAAGCAAGGGCTACGGCGCGGGGTGGGCGCTGGTCATGAGCGGGCTGATCTACGCGGGCAGTATGCAGTATGTCGCAATTGACCTGCTGGCGGGCGGCGCGTCGCTGATCTCGGCGGCGATCATGACACTGATGGTCAACGCGCGGCATCTGTTTTACGGAATTTCGATGCTGGAACGCTATAAAGACACCGGCGCGGCCAAGCCGTACCTGATTTTTGCGCTGACCGATGAGACCTATTCCGTCGTGTGCAGCGGCGGCGTGCCCGAGGGCGTGGACCGGAAAAAATACTATTTCTGGGTGTCGCTGCTGAACCAGCTTTACTGGATCGCGGGCGGCGTGGCGGGCGCACTGCTGGGCAGTGTGCTGCCGTTTGACACGACGGGCATCGACTTTTCGATGACCGCGCTGTTCCTCGTCGTTATGACCGAGCAGTGGAAGGCCAGCCGCGACCATACCCCCGCGCTGGTGGGGCTGGGTGTGTCGCTGGTCTGTCTGCTGATTTTTGGCAGCAGCGATTTCCTGATTCCGTCCATGGTGGGCATCACGGCAGCCTTGACGGTGCTGCGCGGTTTTATGCAGAAAAAGGAGGCCGACCATGCCGTTTGATGTACACGGTGCGCTGCTTGTGGCCGTTGTGGCGGGCGTGACGGCGCTGATCCGGTTCCTGCCGTTTGTGGTGTTCGGCGGCGGGCGGCCCACGCCGAAATTTGTGGTGTATCTGGCCGGGGTGCTGCCCTGCGCCATCATGGCGATGCTCGTCGTATACTGCCTGCGCGGCGTGGACCTGCTCGGCCCCACCCACGGCCTGCCGGAGCTGCTTGCCGGGGCCGCCGTGGTGGGGCTGCACCTGTGGAAGAAGAACACGCTGCTCAGCATTGCCGTGGGCACCGCCCTGTATATGCTGCTGGTGCAGGCGGTGTTTGTGTAACCGGAAAAAATGTGCGTCCCCAAAACCTCTTGGCCCCCTCTGCGAGGGGGCTCCGCCCGCAGGCGGTGGGGGAGAGAACCTAGCGGCAATCCGAAACATTTCGGGCTGTGGCAAGGTTCTCTCCCTCCGGCCCTACGGGCCACCTCCCTCGCAGAGGAAGGCAAGAAAAAAGGCCGGAGCTTACGCTCCGGCCTTTTGGGTATGCCTGTTTTTGACCTCATGTGCCCACGCGATGAATTTTGTACGGTTGAAGAACAGAATCCCCACAAAGCTGAACAGCACAATGCCGGTCAGCACGGTGAACAGCCAGTTGCCCTCCAGCATAAAGCTGCCTGCCGCGCAGGTCAGCAGGGTGGGGAAGGGCAGACTGATGAAGATGGCCGCTAAAAACTGCTTCGGGCGCATCCCCGCGTTGGCGGCGGCATAGGGAATGATGCCGTTGGGCAGCCCCGGCGTGATGAACGCCAGAATTGTGTAAAACCAGGGGTCCTTGCTGCTGCGCACGCTGTCCAGCAGCTTCGCAGCCTTGGGGGTGTCGGCGACAAGGCGGCGGATGACCGGCACGAGCCGCCGTGCAATGAGGTAGACGCTCATGTTGGCGACGGCGGAGGCCGAGAAGCTCGTCAGAAAGCCCATCCACGGGCCGTAGGCCAGCCCTGCCGCCAGCTGCACCGGCATGGCCGGAATGACGAGCGACAGCACCTGCACGACGGCCAGGAACCACAGCGTCAGAAAGCTGCGCAGCCGCCCCTGGCTGGCCAGGTATTCGCTCAGCGCCTGCTCATCCCCGGCAGAAAACGCGGACCAGAGCCCGGGCAGCAGCAGGCGGAACGTCTCCACGATGAGCAGCACCGTGAACAGCACCACCGCCGCCACGACCAGCATCGCCAGCCGCTTTTCTCTTGTATTGGCATGTTCGGACATGAAATAGTATCTCCTTGTGGTTAAAAAACAGAGAATACTATACCAAAAACAGCGGAGAAAAGCAAGAAAATTTTGGGGCCCCTTCGCTGGTCATGTGTAGGGGAGGGATTCATCCCTCCCGTGAACGCTGCGGCAGCCGTGAACGACCCGGGAGAGTCAAGACCCTCCCCTACAAACCGACACTCACGGCTGCTTTGTGGGGAGCGGTCTTGACCGCTCCGGGGCGATTACGGCGGACGGGTGTTTGTGGGTAGGCCCCGGGCCGGGCATGCCCGGCCCCTACTGTGCGCAAAAAAATCCCGGTGCACACTTGCACCGGGAAAATACCGATCTTATCGCTTCTCCAGCGGAACGTACTCCTGCGGCTTGCCGAGGTACTTGTAGGCGGGGCGGATGATGCGGTTCGCGAACTCGACCTCCTCGACGCGGTGGGCACACCAGCCGGGCACACGGGCAATCGCAAACAGCGGGGTGTACAGGTCCTCGCTGATGCCGAGCATACGGTAGATCAGGCCGCTGAACAGGTCCACGTTGGCGCAGACCTTCTTCGGACCGTGCTTTTCCTCGGCAAAGACCTGCGGGGCCAGGCGCTCAATGCTGCACAGCAGCTCGTACTCCTCGTCGTAGCCCTTCTTGTAGGCCAGGCTCTTGGCGTGGGTTTTCAAAATCTGCGCACGGGGGTCGCTCATCGTGTAGACGGCGTGGCCCATGCCGTAGATCAGGCCGCTGCCGTCGCCGCGCTCCTTGCGGAGGATCTTGCGCAGGAACTCGCGGACCTCGTCGTCGTTGGACGGATCCTCAACATTTTCCAGAATGTAATCCAGCTGGTGCATGACCTTCAGGTTCGCGCCGCCGTGCTTGGGGCCCTTCAGCGCACCGATGGCCGAGCTGATGGCCGCATAGGTGTCCGTGCCGGAGCTGGACAGCACGCGGCAGGTGAAGGTCGAGCAGTTGCCGCCGCCGTGGTCCGCGTGGACGAGCAGGCAGAGGTCGAGCAGACGCGCTTCCTCGTGGGTGAACTTCTGATCGGCGCGGTAGGTGCTCAAAATATGCTCCGCCGTGCTCTGGCCCTCGGTGGGCAGGTGGAAGTACATGCTGGACCGGTCATAGACGCGGCGCTTGATCTGGTAGGCGTTGACCATCATCGTGGGCAGCTCGGCGATCAGGTTGATGCTCTGGCGCAGGATGTTGGGCAGACTGTTGTCCTCGGCGTGCTCGTCGTAGCTGTACATGGCCAGCACGCTTCGTGCCATCTTGTTCATCAGGTTCGGCGACGGCGAATTTAAGATCATGTCGTCGGCAAAGCCCTGGGGCAGCTCGCGGTGGTGCTCCAGCAGCTTGCGGAACTTGGCGTACTGCTCCTGCGTGGGCAGGGAGCCGAACAGCAGCAGCCAGATGACCTCCTCAAACATGAAGCGGTCATGGGCGTCGGCCTCGGCGGCCAGCGTGTCAATGTCGATGCCGCGGTAGACCAGGCGGCCCGGAATGGGCACGATGGTGCCGTCCTCCTTCTTGTCATAGCCGATAACGTTGGAAACGTTCGTGATGCCGGCCAGCACGCCGGTGCCGTCCAGATTGCGCAGGCCGCGTTTGACGCCCATCTGATCCGCCAGATGCGGGTCAAGGGTGGCGTTGTGTTCCAGATATTCGTGGCAGAGCAGCTCAAGCTCATCCGGCTCCAGGGCCGGGACGTCCGGGTAATACATCATGCGTACCCCTCTCTTTGACCAATTTTATATACTTTGCATACTTATACAGGCGCATATCACTGCTGGCTTCCCTTACCAATATGCCTGATAGATTGATTTTATAGCATTTCCGCAAATTCGTCAAGGAAAACTTAAAATTTTTCTAAATTTTTCGGGAGAATGCTTTAAAAAATTAAGCTTGCGGCCAAAAATGTGCCTATTGTGTAAAAATGCGGATTGACAACCGGCCCTAAACCGGGTAGTATGTTAGGTATACCGCAGAAAATGCAGAGTAAGACAGGGAAAGGGGAAAAGTATTATTTATGAAAGCAGTTCTGATTCCGGGCGACGGCATTGGCCGTGAAATTGCCGAGAGCGTCCGCGAGGTATCCGCCGCACTGAACACCGGCATTGAATGGCAGGAGTTTGCTGCCGGTGCCGAGTACGCCGCCGAGAGCGGCGAGCTGATCGCCCCCGGCACGCTGGATGCGATCGAAGCGTGCGGCTGGGCACTCAAGGGTCCCACCGCCACCCCCATCGGCAAGGGCTTCCGCAGCATCAATGTGCAGCTGCGCCAGCGCTTTTCCACCTATGCAAACCTGCGCCCGGTGCACACGCTGCCGGGCGTACCGACCCGCTTTGACAATGTGGACCTTGTCATCGTGCGCGAGAACACCGAGGATCTCTACAAGGGCATCGAGTATATGCTGAACGATGAGATCGCCAACGGCGTCAAGCTCATCACCCGCCCCGCGTGCGAGAAGATCTGCCGCTTTGCATTTGACTATGCCCGCAAAAACGGCCGCAAAAAGGTCACGGCAGTCCACAAGGCCAACATCATGAAGCTGACCGACGGCCTGTTCCTGCGCACCTTCCGCGAGGTCGCCGCGGAGTACCCCGAGATCGCCGCGGACGACTGCATCATCGACGCTTTGTGCATGAAGCTGGTGCAGAAGCCTGAGCAGTTCGATGTGCTCGTTGCGCCGAACCTCTACGGCGATATTATCAGTGACCTGTGCGCCGGTCTCGTCGGCGGCCTGGGCTTTGCGCCCAGCGCCAACATCGGCGACAGCACCCGCATCTATGAGGCCGTCCACGGCTCTGCCCCCGACATTGCCGGGCAGGACAAGGCCAACCCCAGCGCCATCCTGATGGCCTTTGCCATGATGTTGAACGACCTTGGCGAGACCGACAAGGCCGCCAAGCTCAATGCCGCCATCCTGGCCCAGGTCGAGGAGGGCAAGGTCGTCACTGCCGACATCGGCGGCACCGCGGGAACGAAGGAGTTTACCCAGGCAATCATCAGCCGACTGGCAGAGTGAGCGGTGCTCAAATAATAAAGAATAAATAAAAAATAATAAATGCGGTGGATCGCGTCGCTGGCGCTCCGCTCAAAAAAATGTACATCGTAGGGGCGCATTCTATATGCGCCCGCAAGGCGGCTGCCTGTGTCCGGGCGGATATGGAATCCGCCCCTACGTTTTTGTTTTCGACCAACGGGAGAAAACTCCACAATCTTTATTATTTATTATTTTTTATTTCTTATTTGCAAAAACGGAGGTTTTCCCATGAAGCTGCACGACACCGGCGTATACCTTGTAAACGGCGTGCCTCAGACTTCCGCCCCGGCGGGCGTCACCGAGGCAGACGCCAAAAAAGGCACCATCGCCTACGGCATTTTGAAGGCCCATAATACCGGTGACTCCATGCAGGACCTGCGCATGAAGTTCGACTCGATGACCAGCCACGACATCACCTATGTCGGCATCATCCAGACGGCCCGCGCGTCCGGCATGACGGAGTTCCCGCTGCCCTACGTCATGACGAACTGCCACAACAGCCTCTGCGCTGTAGGCGGCACCATCAACGAGGACGACCACCAGTTTTCCCTGTCCGCTGCCCACAAATACGGCGGCATCTATGTTCCGCCGAACATGGCCGTCATCCACAGCTACAACCGCGAGATGATGTCCGGCTGCGGGCGGATGATCCTGGGCTCTGACTCCCACACCCGCTACGGCGCCCTCGGCACGATGGCCGTCGGCGAGGGCGGCGGCGAGCTGGCCAAGCAGCTCGTGGGCCGCACCTACGATATGAGCTATCCCGGGGTCGTTGCCATCTACCTGACCGGCAAGCCCGCTCCGGGTGTCGGCCCGCACGATGTCGCGCTGGCGCTGGTTGCCGCGACCTACGCCAACGGCTATGTGAAGAACAAGGTCATGGAGTTCGTCGGCCCCGGCGTGGCAAACCTGAGCGCCGACTACCGCAACGGCATCGACGTCATGACCACCGAGACGACCTGCTGGTCCTCCATCTGGCAGACCGACGATACCACGAAGGAATATTTTGTGCAGCATGGCCGCCCCGAGGCTTATAAGGAATTGAAGCCCGCCGACGTGGCCTACTACGACGGCTGCATTGAGCTGGATCTCTCCACCGTCGAGTGCATGATCGCGCTGCCGATGCACCCCAGCTACGCCTACCCGATCCGCGAGCTGAAGGCCAACGCCAAAGAGATCCTGCAGGCGGCGCAGGACCAGGCCAACAGGCAGTTGGGCGGCAAGGTCGAGATGGACCTCGTCGGCAAGATCTGCGACGATGGCCGCATCTACGTTGACCAGGGCGTTGTAGCCGGCTGCTCCGGCGGCACGTATGAAAATATCTGCGCCGTGGCGGACATCATCAAAGGCAAGAGCTGCGGCAACGGTGAGTTCAAGTTCAGCGTCTACCCCGACAGCATGCCGACCTATCTGGAGCTGGTCAAAAACGGCGCTGTGGCGGACATTGTCTCCGCCGGCGGCATCTTCCGCGAGTGCTTCTGCGGCCCCTGCTTCGGCGCGGGCGACACCCCGGCCAACGGCGAATTCTCCATCCGCCACACGACCCGCAACTTCCCGAACCGCGAGGGCTCCAAGCCCGGCGAGGGCCAGATCAGCGCCGTCGCCCTGATGGACGCCCGCTCCATTGCGGCCACCGCGGCCAACGGCGGCTACCTGACCGCCGCCAGCGAGCTGACCGACGTGGAGTACACCGTGCCCGACTACCACTTTGAGCAGGGTGTCTACGACAAGCGCGTCTACAACGGCTGGGGTCATCCGGAGCCGGACTACGCGCTGAAATTCGGCCCGAACATCAAGGACTGGCCCGAGCAGCCCGCCCTGAGCGACGACCTGCTGGTCAAAATTGTCAGCTACATCACCGACCCCGTCACGACCACCGACGAGCTGATCCCGTCGGGCGAGACGTCGTCCTTCCGCTCCAACCCGCTGCGGCTGGCGGAGTTCACCCTCTCCCGCAAGGATCCGGCCTACGTGCCGAACGCCAAGGCCGTGAAGGTGCTGGACGAACAGCGCAAGGCAGGTGAGCTGCCCGCCGAGGTTGCGCGTGTCTACGACGATTTGAAGAAGCTGGGCTACGCGCCCGACGCGGCCAACACCAACATTGGCTCGGCCATTTTTGCCAACAAGCCCGGCGACGGCTCCGCCCGTGAGCAGGCCGCCAGCTGCCAGCGCGTGCTGGGGGCCGGGGCCAACATCG
>OLNM01001314.1_pt1 | contig 19060 bp, 9 predicted proteins | sample 1672391 | NCBI WGS metagenome assembly OLNM01 (sample SAMEA3136680, study PRJEB25190) | human gut metagenome | reverse complement strand
GCCGTGCCGCAGCCGTCGGAGCGGTGCTTAAGCCGTAAGGCGGGAATTGTGCGGTATTGCCTTAAATAAAAACGGATTTGTTTTTTCTAACATTTGGTGTATAATACTTTTATACTGGGTTTGTCTGTGCAGGATGAATGGTGCCTGCATGGAGGGCAGGGGAGAACGCTTCCCTGACTGGCTCAGAAAGACACCATACAGAAAAGGAGAATCCGCCATGTCGGAAGCATTGAAAGAACGCAAAGAGATGGACCCGCAGTACCAGTGGGACCTGACCAAAATGTACGCCAGCGATGCGGAATGGGAAAAGGCTTTTGCCGCCATTGACCCCAAAATTGAAGCTTTGGCTGCCTGGGAGGGCAAGCTGAACAACGCTGCCAGCATTCGTGAATTTTATGATGCAGAAATCGGCGTGTTCCGTGAACTGGAAAACCTGGCTGTCTACACCAGCCTGCGTCTGAGTGAGGATACCCGTGCTGATGACGCCCAGAGCATGGATGCCCGCGCTACCGCCAAATATGTAAAGGCTGTCGGTACCATCGCCTATGCTCAGCCGGAAATTCTGGCACTGCCGCAGGAAACCCTGGATGCCATCATGGCTGACGAGCAGGTTGCCCCCTATCGTTTTGCTCTGGAAGACCTGCTGCGTGCAAAGCCTCACACCCTGACCGCCCCGGAAGAAAAGCTGCTGGCTGCTTTCGGTGAGGCATTCGGCACCCCGAAAAATGTTGCCGATAACCTGGAAGACGCCGACATGGTGTTCGATTCCGTCAAGGATGGCGAGGGCAACGATGTGGAGCTGACCGCTTCCAACTACATCCTGCTGCAAACCTCCAATGACCGCGTGCTGCGCAAGAATGCCTTTGAAAGCTACTACAAGAGCTTCCGCCAGCACATCAACACGCTGGCTGCCTCTTACTCCGGCGCTGTCAAGACCGCTGCCGCCGAAGCCTCCGTCCGTCATTATGAATCTTCCCGCGCCATGTCCATGGCAGGGGAGAACGTGCCCGGCCAGGTCTATGATAACCTGGTGGCTACTGTGCGCAAGCACCTGCCGGATATGTACCGCTATGTTGCTCTGCGCAAGCGTATCCTGGGTGTGGACGAGCTGCACTACTATGATGTGTACGCTCCGCTGACCAAGGGCGTCAGCGCCCATTACACCTATGACCAGGCCAAGCAGATGGTTCTGGATGCCGTTGCACCGCTGGGCGAAGAGTACGGCACCATCGTTCGCAAGGGCTTTGCCGAGCGCTGGATCGATGTGTTCCCCAACAAGGGCAAGAGCGGCGGCGCTTACTCCGGCGGCAGCTATGATTCCAACCCCTATATCATGTGCAACTTTACCGGTACGCTGGACAGCGTTTCCACCATTGCGCATGAGATGGGCCACAGCATGCACAGCTGGTTCAGCCGCCATACCCAGCCTGCCCAGTATGCCGACTATACCCTGTTTGTCGCAGAGGTCGCTTCCACCGTCAACGAGAACCTGCTTATTGAGCACCTGCTGGCAGAAAAGAACCAGGATCCCGCAACCCGCCTGGCCCTGCTGAATCAGTACCTCGAAAATTTCAAGGGAACCGTCTACCGCCAGACGATGTTTGCCGAGTTTGAGCGCGATGCCCACGCCATGGCCGAGCGCGGCGAAGCCCTGAATCCCGCCGCCCTGAACAATCTGTACAAGAAGCTCATTGTGGACTACTTTGGACCGGAGCTGGTTGTGGATGACGAAGTACAGTACGAGTGGGCACGCATCCCGCACTTCTACCGCCCGTTCTATGTTTATAAGTATGCAACCGGCTATTCCACTGCCGTGGCATTGTCCGAGGGCATCCTGAAGAACGGCGAACCGGCTGTTAAGAAGTACCTGGAGTTCCTGCACATGGGCGGCAGCGCTTACCCGCTGGATGAGCTGCGCCATGCCGGTGTGGACCTGACCACCCCCGCCCCGGTGGATGCTGCCCTGGATAAGTTCGGCCGCATTCTGGACGAAGCCGAAGCCTGCGTGGCACAGCTGGAAGCTGCAAAATAAGCAGGGGAAAGTCCTAGGGGGTATCTGAAAAATTCGAAAATTTAGTCTGTTTCTGCAAACACAGCGGGATTTTGCGTTAAAAAGCCTTGGAATCCGCAAAGGATTCCTATGGCTCTTTGCCTTAAATTCTGCTTGCGTTTGCGAAATATCCGTCATTTTCTTTGTTTTCAGATACACCTTAAGCGCAAAATTAGGGCAATACCGCATAATTCTAAGTGCCGATACGGCGAGCGAGGTGCGGCAGATGCTAAGCCAAAAGCGCAGATAATACTGGATGTCTTATCGAGCATTTTGGCAACGCAGATGCCGTGCCGCAGCCGCCGGAGCGGTGCTTGAGCCGTTAGGCGGGAATTGTGCGGTATTGCCTTAGAACCCCCAGTGCAGAAAATCAGCATCTTGCACGATTATTTGAAATATTTTTTGTGAATACTCTTGACAGAGCGTGGTTTATCCGCTATTATAATAAATGCGTGAGTTAAGGGGTCAAGTGCGGCCAAAATGGAAGCACAACCCCCGCAAAAAACTGCGCGGAATAATCAAGAAAGGAGAAAAGAAATGCCTACTTTTAACCAGCTCGTACGCAAAGGCCGTGAGGTCCTGGTAACCAAGAGCACTGCTCCTGCCCTTCAGAAGAGCTACAACTCCCAGAAGAAGCAGTACACCACCATGAACAGCCCCCAGAAGCGTGGTGTTTGCACCGCTGTTCGTACCATGACCCCCAAAAAGCCCAACTCTGCTCTGCGTAAAGTTGCCCGTGTCCGCCTGACGAATGGTATCGAGGTCACCTCCTACATTCCTGGTATCGGCCATAACCTGCAGGAGCACAGCGTTGTCCTGATCCGTGGCGGTCGTGTTAAGGACCTGCCCGGTGTCCGTTACCACATCATCCGTGGTACTCTGGATACTCAGGGTGTTGCAAACCGTAACCAGGCTCGCAGCAAATACGGCGCAAAGCGTCCCAAGGCCGGTGCCAAGAAGTAAGGAAACATCTTTTCGCCATAAAATGGTCAGTTGACCCTTTTGTGGCATAACGGGAGTTTTCTTTAACTTTCGAGTACCGATGATATCATTAATGTGAAGGAGGGAAGAAAGATGCCCAGAAGAGGTAAAATCGCAAAGCGCGAAGTTCTGGCTGATCCTATTTACAATTCCAAGCTCGTCACCCGTCTGGTCAACAGCATCATGCTGGATGGCAAGAAGGGCGTCGCTCAGAAGATCGTTTACGAAGCTTTTGAGACTGTCAAAGAGAAGACCGGCAACGATCCTCTCGAAATGTTCGAGAAGGCCATGGAAAACATCATGCCCAGCCTCGAAGTTAAGGCCCGCCGTGTCGGTGGCTCCACCTACCAGGTTCCCCTGGAGGTCAGCCCCGCCCGCCGCGAGACCCTCGGCCTGCGCTGGCTGACTCTGTACAGCCGCAGCCGTGGTGAAAAGACCATGTCCGCTCGCCTGGCCGCCGAGATCATTGACGCTACCAACAACGTTGGCGGCGCCGTCAAGAAGCGCGAAGATACCCACAAGATGGCAGAAGCCAACAAGGCTTTCGCGCATTACCGTTATTGATCTGCTTACTGAGGAGGTTTAAGCCATGGCAACGCCGAGAGACGTATCCCTGCAAATGACCCGAAATATCGGTATCATGGCCCACATCGACGCAGGCAAGACCACCACCACCGAGCGCATTCTGTACTACACCGGTATTAACCATAAGATCGGCGAAGTTCATGACGGCGCTGCTACGATGGACTGGATGGAGCAGGAACAGGAACGTGGTATCACCATCACTTCCGCTGCAACCACCTGCTACTGGAGCCACACCGAGACCCAGCACGATCCGGCTCTGTTCAAAAAGAACCGTCATCGTATCAACATCATCGACACCCCGGGCCACGTTGACTTTACTGTTGAAGTTCAGCGTTCTCTGCGTGTTCTGGACGGTTCTGTTACCGTTCTGGCCGCAAAGGGTGGCGTTGAGCCTCAGTCTGAAACCGTTTGGCGCCAGGCTGACGAGTACAAGGTTCCCCGCATGGTTTACGTCAACAAGATGGATACCATGGGTGCTGACTTCTTCCGCTGCGTACAGATGATGCATGATCGTCTGCATGCCAACGGTGTGCCTATCCAGCTGCCTGTCGGCCAGGAAGACACTTTCCGCGGCATCATCGATCTGATCGACATGAAAGCCGATATCTACTATGATGATATGGGCAATGATGTGCGCGTTGAGGAAATTCCTGAAGACCTGAAAGAACAGGCTCAGGAATATCATGACAAGCTGATCGAAGCTGTTGCTGAGACCGACGAAGAGCTGATGATGAAGTACCTGGAAGGCGAAGAGCTGACCAAGGGAGAAATCAAGGCTGCTCTGCGTAAGGCTACTATTTCCAACGAGATCGTTCCTGTTGTCTGCGGCTCTTCTTACAAGAACCGTGGCGTTCAGAAACTGTTGGATGCAATCGTTGATTATATGCCTGCTCCGACCGACGTTGCGGCCATCAAGGGCACCAACCCGGAGACTGGCGAGGAAGAAGATCGCACTTCTTCCGATGATCAGCCGTTCTCTGCACTGGCATTCAAGATTATGACTGACCCGTATGTCGGTAAGCTGTGCTTCTTCCGCGTGTACTCTGGTACCGTTGAGGCTGGCACCACTGTTTACAACTCTGTTAAGGATCAGGACGAGCGTATCGGCCGTATCCTGCAGATGCATGCAAACAACCGTAAGGATATCGATATCTGCTACGCTGGCGATATCGCCGCTGCTGTTGGTCTGAAGAACACCACCACTGGTGATACCCTGTGCGATGAGAAGCATCCCATCATCCTCGAGTCCATGAACTTCCCCGAGCCGGTTATCCGCGTTGCCATCGAGCCCAAGACCAAGGCTGGCAGCGAGAAGATGGGTATTGCCCTGTCTAAGCTGGCTGAAGAGGACCCGACTTTCCGTACCTGGACCGATGAAGAAACCGGTCAGACCATCATCGCCGGCATGGGCGAGCTCCACCTGGAAATCATCGTGGACCGTCTGCTCCGCGAGTTTAAGGTCGAAGCTAACGTTGGCGCACCTCAGGTTGCTTACCGTGAAACCATCCGCAAGGATGCTAACCAGGAAACCAAGTACGCACGTCAGTCCGGTGGTAAGGGCCAGTATGGTCACGTTAAGATCAAGATTGAGCCCAACCCGGGTAAGGGTTATGAGTTTGTCAACGGTATTGTTGGCGGCGCTATCCCGAAGGAATACATCCCCGCTGTTGACAACGGTATCCAGGGCGCGATGAAGTCCGGCATTCTGGCTGGCTATCCCGTCGTGGATGTCAAGGTCACTCTGTGGGATGGCTCCTATCATGAAGTTGACTCCTCTGAAATGGCGTTCTCCATCGCCGGCTCCATGGCATTCAAGGATGCTATGAAGAAGGCTGATCCCGTCATTATGGAGCCTATCATGAAGGTTGACGTTGTTGTTCCTGACGAGTATATGGGCAACGTCATTGGCGACTTGAACAGCCGCCGCGGCGCGATCCAGAACCAGGAATCCACCGATGGCACTGCCCGTGTCACCGCGATGGTTCCTCTGTCCGAGATGTTCGGTTACGCTACTGACCTGCGTTCCAAGACCCAGGGCCGTGGCCAGTACTCCATGGAGCCGGCTGATTACCAGCAGGTTCCCAAGAGTGTTGCAGATAAGATCATGACCGAGCGCAATAAGGGCTGATTCTGCACAAATTCGCGCAAAATACTTGATTTTTCTTGAAAAATCTAGTATGATAGCCTTACAACAGGCTATTTTATCTGTTTGAATTAAAGGAGGATACTTCCAATGGCTGAAAAGGAAAAATTTGACCGCTCTTTGGAGCATGTCAACATCGGTACCATCGGTCACGTTGACCACGGCAAGACCACTCTGACTGCCGCTATCACCAAGGTTCTGGCTCTGAAGGGCGACGCTGATTTCATGGATTACTCCAGCATCGATAAGGCTCCTGAAGAGAAGGCTCGTGGTATCACGATCAACACCGCTCACGTTGAGTACCACACCGCGAAGCGTCACTATGCCCACGTTGACTGCCCGGGCCATGCTGACTACATCAAGAACATGATCACCGGTGCTGCTCAGATGGACGGCGCTATCCTGGTTGTTGCTGCAACCGATGGCCCGATGCCGCAGACCCGTGAGCACATCCTGCTGGCTCGTCAGGTTGGCGTGCCCAAGATCGTTGTGTTCCTGAACAAGTGCGATATGGTTGACGACGAAGAGCTGCTCGACCTGGTCGAAATGGAAGTTCGCGAACTGCTGGACAGCCAGGATTTCGACGGCGACAACACCCCGATCATTCGTGGTTCCGCTCTGAAGGCTCTGGAGAGCACTTCCAAGGATCCCGATGCTCCGGAATACAAGTGCATTTGGGAGCTGATGGACGCTGTTGACAGCTATATCCCGACCCCGGACCGTGCTGCTGATAAGCCGTTCCTGATGCCCGTTGAGGACGTTATGACCATCTCCGGCCGTGGCACCGTTGCTACCGGTCGTGTTGAGCGTGGTACTGCTCATGTCGGCGATCAGATGGAAATCGTTGGTCTGAAGGAAGAGAAGCTGACCACCACCATCACTGGTCTGGAAATGTTCCGCAAGAGCCTCGAGTTCGCTCAGGCTGGCGACAACATCGGCGCTCTGCTGCGTGGTATTGACCGTGACCAGATCGAGCGTGGCCAGGTTCTGGCTGTTCCCGGCTCTGTTCATCCCCACACCACTTTCGATGGCCATGTTTACGTCCTGAAGAAGGAAGAAGGCGGTCGTCATACCCCGTTCTTCAACAACTATCGTCCTCAGTTCTACTTCCGTACCACCGACGTTACCGGCATCATCACCCTGCCCGAAGGCACTGAGATGTGCATGCCCGGCGACAACGTTGATATGCACGTTGAGCTGATCACCCCGGTTGCCATGGAAGAAGGCATGCGTTTCGCTATCCGCGAAGGCGGCCACACTGTTGGTTCCGGCGTTGTTTCCAAGATCGAGAAGTAATTTTCGGCTTGTGATATAGCTTTCAAGGCTCCTGCTGTTAAGGCAGGGGCCTTTTTGTTGTGTACGACTTATGGGACGGGGAGGGGGCAAAGGCCGGGTGTGGAAGACCAAGGAAGGCATCATGAAAACATCAGGAATTGTAGATAGGGGAGAGGACACCATTCGGAACTTTGAAAAAGTGGAGCAGGAGGGGGCACTCACACCGCCCTACCTTGGGAAGGTGTATTTCAGGTTGCAGTTAAGGGGCAAGGGCTAAGTTTTCGGAACGCTCAGGAACGCTCTCTACAGTGCAATTTATAATGGGCAATTCTCAACCTCCAATTTTCCCTTCAAGTTTCCTCCAATCTCTGCCAAATCTCTCAACAACAAGCCAAACCGAAATGACAAAAAATGCGCGATAACAATACCGGGTGATTGGATTAAGAGATTGCAAAGAACATTATCGGGGTAAATGTTCAATTATTTGATAAAAACAGAAATAAACCATTCAAAAATGTTAATAAATACCGTTAAAGAGCCACCGCACCGCAACGCAAATAATGTGCGAAAAACAGGTTTCAGTTGATTCAAGGACAAAAATTTACCTAGAAACCGCTCTAATGAACTATGCAAATTCTGGCAACTGTGATATAATGTATATACTTGGATGTGTCGGAAAGGTTATCATTTGCTGGATCAAGGCATGCAGCCGGTACAACGTTTTGTCAGCCGCTGTGCCGGGGCCAAAAGCCCCAAAAGCAGGCCGCAGCCCGGCAAGGGATCGCCAGACCGAGGGGGCATAACCAGGCGTTTTGCAATCAATACCTGCAAAGTGCCGCACATCTGCCGTACCACTTTTCACACAAAAGGGGAAAGTAGTAACACTTAAGGGAGGATAAAACTATGAAGAAAAACCTTCAGCGTTTTGGTGCATCCGTGTTGGCAGCAGCCATGGTTGCCCAGAGCGTGGCGCTTCCCGCAGCAGCCGAAACTACCAAGATTGATTCTTCGGTAGCGCAGTCTGTTGCAGCTAGCGCAGCAAGCGCGGCCAGCGCTGTGCAGTCCCTGCCCAAGTTCACCAGCACCGCAGACCTGATCAAGCAGACAGCCCAAACGCTGGCTGCCCAGGGCGAAGTGCATGAACTGGAGCAGGACGATGCCAAGCTGGAAGCGACTGCACAGAGCAAGGCGGGCATGAGCCTTGCAGCGTTGGAAAATGCACTGGCCGATGCCATGTACGCCAACGCCGCAGCCGGCAAGATCAACACCGAAGCCTATGGCCTGAACAAGGACGAGATGGCATCGGTGATGGCTGCCACCATCAAAACGTATCATCTGTCCAGCGCCGTTACCGACCTGGGCTATGAGACGAACGCCGCAGGCGTTGTGACTGCCGTTACCTTTACCGGCAGCTCCGGCATGACCTCTGCGATGGAGTCCATGACCAACAGCGATGATGAAGTGATTGCGCAGCAGGCTGACAGCTACGCACAGGCTTACGTTGCTGAAAACTCCGATACCTTTGCTGCCAGCGCCGCTGCAGACGGCCATACCTATGGCGAGCCGAAATGGTACTGGAATGACACCAACCCGGAGGATGGCCACACCCATACCTGGAAAGAAACCCCCGATGGTTACTGGACCAAGACCGATGACGGCTGGGCTTATACCGCTGTGTATACCTGTGAAAAGGACGATGCCTACCAGAAGGTAGAAGGTACCGTAACCAAGGATACCACCGAGGCAAAGCCCGGCGTTGCCGGCAAGACCGTTTACTCTGCCAGCGTGCCCGCTGACAAGAGCCCGCTTAAGAAGGAATACAAGGAACCCACCACCCGCACCGACGACATTGCCGCCCTGCCCTGCCAGAACCATGCCGTGCCCAAGGATGCAGATGGCAACTTTGTTGTTTCCTTCAACTGGGAAATGAAAAAAACGCAGCAGGGCGAATTTTCCAAAGATAATGCCCAGCTGTTCTATGACAGCGAAACCGGCAAAATTTCTGCCGGCGCTCCCGTTACCATTGACTGGGAATGCACCAGCGTCACCTTCAAGTGCGCTGTCTGCGGCGAAGAAATCAAAACCCAGCCGGTAATGACCATGCCGGTCAGCGTTGTGGTAGACCAGAATAACAATTCCGTCTACATCAACGTGGGCGGCACCCCGACCCTGGATACCACCTCCGGCGGCACCGGCGTTACCCTGGTGTCCGCAATGGACGGCGGCAACTGGTACGATATGCAGAACAACCCGGTTGACGCAAGCAAGGTGAACTTCACCTATCAGAGCGGCGACAACAAGGGCAAGAACAGCCTGCTGCTGTACGACAGCCAGAAGACTGCCGTGTATGTGGACGACCAGGGCAACCAGGTCACCAATACTTACGATGTCTCGACTGCGCAGATGAACTACTACTACTTCCAGCTGTCGCAGTTCAACCAGGACGAAGCAGAGTACTTCGGCGTGGTTGCCCCGTTCTGGACCTCCAAGGGCGTTCAGAAGCAGGGCGAGGATGGCAGCATCACCGGCACCATGGGCGCAATCAAGATATTGTGCAGCATTGATCCGAACGATGATGTCCCGCCGACCACCATGGCATTCATGCTGAACATGCTGCCGCAGGCGTTCATGTCTTACGTCATGAACTATGGCGAAGCTCTGAAAGACATCCGTGATGCAGGCTTGGCACGGGTTGCCGAGCTGGGTAACAGCGCTGACTATGTTACCAAGCTGCTGATCCTGCACGACTGGATCTCCCAGGTTGCAGAATTCGATATGGGCTCCATGGGCGATATCACCGGCGGCGGCAACAACGACCCCATCCAGACGACTGCTTTCGGTGCCCTGCTGGGCGGCGAGATCGGCGCTAAGGGCGTTGAGTATGGCTGCATCTGCCTGGGCTATGCAGCTGCATTTAACTACATGGTCCAGAATTTGCCTGACAACAAGGAAATCTATAAAAAGACCGTTGACGGCAAAGAAGTTTGGAAGACCCCCGATGAAGTAGGCGATAACGCTGTTGTTGACTTTGCCCAGATCCTGTATTACTGCGATACTTCTGATACCAGTGTTGCCGGTAATGCGTTCGGCGGCGGCATGTTCAACAACGTCCACTACTTCAACGCAGTCAAGGTCAACAAGCTGCAGGGCGACAGCAACTCTGCTACGATGACCACCGGCGAAGCCAACAAGAACTGGTACTATGTTGACGTCTGCTATGATGACGTGAACACCGAGTGCATGGCCCAGACCCGCGTTGAGAACGCAGGCGACCTGCGCCATGTCAACTTCCTGGTTTCTCCCTCCGGTCTGGAAGGCCGTTACAGCAAGTACTATGATTACATTGACTCGCTGTACGATGGCTTCACCTACACCAAGAACAAGGATCCCGATGTGGATGATGACGGCAATGTTGTGTTGAACAACGGCAAGCCGCATTACTCTTACACCAAGACGGAGAACAAGAACGAGACCCGTTACACCGATACCTGCTACGAGGATACCTGGTTCACCTCTATCTGCAGCCCCATCTACTTCGACAATAATTACTTCTATTACGTTGATACCACGACCAACCAGAACCTGTATAACAACATGCGCCGCCAGCAGTCCGAGAACGGCAACAACGGCAGCTCTGGTTCCGGCAGCTCTGGTAACAACTCCCAGATGCAGCAGTTCATGAAGAAGATGCAGAACCAGGGCCCCGATACGCTGGAAGCACGTCCGCGTACTGCGAACTACTATATCCGCAAAGCGGATTCCAGCAGCTCCGGCGGCTTCAGCATGAGCAGCTTTACCAAGACGGATGACCCGTTTGATATCGTCCTGATGTACTACAACGATCTGAAGAAAACCAGCAGCAACTTCAATGATGACGACAGCAATGCCGAGGTTCTGGCCAAAGCTGGCACCATCTATAAGATCGATAGCAGTGCAGCGGATTCTAACCTGAACACCGAGTGCCTGGCAGACGCTGCTGCAAAGCGGATCTACCCCGCACTGGTACACTCTACCGCACTGTATGATGGCGAGCTGTACTTCAACGTCAACAACGCCATCTACCGCCTGAACCCCACCACCGGCGAAGTGAAAGAAGTGAAGGAATACAACACCGTCTATGGCGGCATTAAGCTGACCAAGGATAAGGACGGCAACAAGGTTCCCGATACCCACTTTCCCGGCATGAGCATGGTTATCATGAATAGCAAACAGAATACCGACAGTGTGCAGTATCTGGGCACCTTCATGAACCATCCTCTGGCGGGCCTGACCCTGCGTGACAGCTACAGCTTTGCTACCACCACCCAGCAGGGCCAGACTGTGATCACCGGCATCAACACCACCAAGGATCAGCTGGTCGTTTCTGTCGGCACCAACCTGTCCAACACCTATAAGGAACTGGTGGACGGCAAGGCAGAAGTCAAGACCGATGCCTCTGGCACTTCTTATGCAAACCGTAAGAGCTACAAGACCGAGTCCTGGAACTACAACCCGAGTTACAACCAGAACATGGGCAGCTCTGACGAGAAGAACAAGAACGAAGAGTTCATGTGGTGCGCTAACCTGGTTGAAACCATGCCGATGTCCGACATGGTCAGCGACCTGAACAGCGGCGCAACCACCGATGTTTCCGTTGAAGCATGGTGCGATACCCCCGCTTACACCCAGGCCCGCACCAACAAGTACGGCCTGACCAAGGGTGAAAAGAAGTACGCTGACGGCGCACTGCCCAAGGGCCATACCTGGGCTCTGGACGAGCTGGAAACCAAGTCCGTTGGCAAAGATGTGTACCTGTGCTCTGATTGCCATACCGCAACCGAGAGCGTACCTCACACTGTAACCCTGCCGGAAGCAGTTCAAGGCGTTACCCTGACCCTGGGCACCACCAACAACACCTACATCAAGGACGATACCGTTACCCTGACCGTAGAAAAGGAAGGCACCGATATCGTTACCGTTACCGCAAAGAACGGCGATACCGATGTTGCCCTGACTGAAGTTCAGGAAGCAGCGCAGGACGAAGCCGCAGCCCAGGCTACCACCGAAAAGGCTAAGACGGTTTACACCTTCACCATGCCGGACGGCGATGTGACCATCAATGTTACCAAAGCCGCTAAGACCTATGCGGTCAAGGTGGCCGATGCTAACAAGGATACGTTGAAGATCACCAGCCCCGAAGCTGACCTGGATAAGGTTGCTGAGGGCACCAGCGTTACCGTTGTGGCTACCCCGAAGGATGGCTATACCCTGACGGCTGACGGTGTGGTGGTTACTTACGGCGACAATCAGACCCTGAAAGCAACTCCTGACACAGAAAAGGCCAACACTTACACCTTTGCAATGCCCGCTGGCGATGCAACTGTCAGCGCAGCGTTTGAAGAGGTTAAGAAGTATAACGTTACTGTGGCGGGTACTGTTGAAAACGGCACTGTGGGCGTAGAGCCGAAAACCGCAGCTGCGAAGGATGTTGTTACTGTTACCGTTACCCCGAATACCAACTTTAAGTACACGGACGGCAGCCTGAAAGCTACTTATACGGATGGCGGAACGAAGAAAGAAATTAACGACTTTAAGGCAGTAGACGGTAAGGAAAACACCTACACCTTCACGATGCCTGCCGCTGATGTTACCGTTAGCGCTGCGTTTGAGAAAATTGCGACCGAGACTTACACAGTAACTGTTACCAAGGACGGCGCCGGCAAAGTTACGGTCAATGAACAGGAAACTGAAAAGCTTGAGGGTCTGAAGTCTAATGATACTGTTACACTGAAGATCAACCCGATAGATACGGATACTTTGCTGACTCAGCTGGCAGGTGTAACGGTTACATCTGGCAAATCTGAGGTCTCCACCACAAAGGTAGATGAAAATACCTATACTTTCAAAATGCCGGACGGCGATGTAAATGTCAGCGTAAAGTTTACGACCGTTGAGTATGGCATTGAAGTTAAGATGCTGGGCGAAGGCGAAGGCACTATCACATTTACTGATGGTAAGACCCGCTTCGCGGCAGGTACAAGTGTTACAGCTACCATCACGCCGAATGGTACCACCTACGAATTGACCAAGGTGATGTATGATGATGGCAGTGAGAACAAAGATGTTACGAGTGAGTTGAAGAACGGTTGCGAGTATACCTTCACTATGCCTGCAGCCAATGTGAAGTTTGAAGTAACCTTTGAAGATTCTAGGCTGCCGGAACCGACTGCGGTAACGTCTACTCAACCCGAAACGCGCACCGCTCACGGTGCTGCTGAAAAGACCACCATTACCGCAATGGCTGTCTTTACCTGCACCGATAAGAACTGCGCAAGCGCACAGTTCGTGGATGCAACGGTAAAGCAGACCAGCGGCGTTACCACCGCTGCTGTCAACTTCAACGGCAAGGACTACACCGCCAAGTACGGCGAGAAGAACGGCTGGGTTGAAGAAAACGGCAAGAAGTACTGGTACGAAAAGGGCGTGAAGCAGGGTACCACCGGCCGCGGCAAAGAGATCTATGATCCCGATTCCGACGCTTGGTACTGGCTGGATGCTGTCCAGGGCGGCGCAATGACCGTCAGCAAGGACGTTTACCAGGAATCCGCCGCCGGCCAGTGGGCTGATAAGCCCGATGGCACCGGCAAGTGGGTCCGTTACGATGAGAACGGCCACATGGTCAAGGGCTGGCAGACGACCGATAAGGGCACCTACTACTTTGACCTGATCACCGGCGCTATGGCTAAGGGCGCAGGCGATATTGACGGTGTACCTTGCGCATTTGACGAGTACACCGGTATCGCTCTGGACGGCCAGTGGCTGACCATCAAAGGCGCTGACTTCTGGTACGAAAAGGGCGTTCGCCAGGGCCTGGATGGCCGCGGCAAGGAAATCTATGACCCGGCTTCCGATGCTTGGTACTGGCTGGACTCTGTTGATCAGGGCAAGAAAGCCACCAGCAAGGATGTCTATCAGGAATCCGAAGCTGGCCAGTGGGCTGATAGGCCCGATGGTACCGGCAAGTGGGTCCGTTACGATGCACAGGGCCACATGATCAAGGGCTGGAGCGCTGACAAGCGTTACTATTTCGACCCGATCTATGGCACCATGGCTAAGGGCGATGCAGTCATCGATGGCCGCACTTATCATTTCGATAAGAAAACCGGCATTCGGCAGTAATCCCACAGCCGGAACAATGAGCTGTAACCCAGCCCATTAACCCCTAAATAGAAATGCCGCAGCAGATGTAACAGTCTGCTGCGGCATTTTTGTATTTGTGGGCATCGGTTCGGTGAAATATTTGCCAGGCCAGTAGGGCGGGGGACCCCATGATTGTGGTGGCTCCCCTGGAGGGGAGCTGGACGCGAAGCGGCCTGAGGGGTGGTTCCTTGCCGCAAACCTAAAGCAACACCGCACAATTCCCGCCTTACGGCTTAAGCACCGCTCCGGCGGCTGCGGTACGGCATCTGCGTTGCCAAAATGCTCGATAAGACATCCAGTATTATCTGCGCTTTTGGCTTGGCATCTGCCGCACCTCGCTCGCCGTATCGGCGCTTAGAATTATGCGGTATTGCCCTAAAGCAATCGAATCCAACGCCTTGGAACAGTCACTGCGCCCGCAGGCACCTTGCCCTGCCACAAATCCCATCACGACCAATCGGACAAGGCCTCGGAACGGTCAAGACCGTTCCCTACAGAACAAATTATAAGGGGCAGCACACCCTTAAACAATTAGTAGGGCGGGGTGACCCCAACCAATAGTACACGATTAAAAAATCGCAATTTACCTTACCCGCATAATAAAGGCAACACACAAAAACATGGCGAACACATCAGGCCGGTGCAAGGGCAAAACCTACTAAAAAGCTGCGGCTAAATTTGGCAAATATGGCGCGCGAAGTATAATTTTTGGAGGATATCACAAGCAGAACAAACAAACTTTGTCAGTTCAAACAACAAAAAAACAACAAACTGGCATGAATGCCAAAGAATGCGGCCGCGAATTGTGAAAGATTTTAATATATTTTCTTCGTTTTCTCCTTACCTGTTATCATTTGAATTTGCAATCGAAATATGGAACTTGTATAATAGAATAAAAGAAAAGTGTAAACTAAATGGGTGAAGAGGATTTGGTGCAATGGATGATAAAAATAGATTCAGCATTCTGCTGGAGCATTTGCTGGAAGTTGCGGAAGTCAAGAACTATACCCTGGCCAAGCGCCTGCAATACGATGTTTCCTATATCAGCAAATGGGTCAGCGGCCGCATGCTGCCTGCCAAAAAGACTGAAAAGCGCGTGATGGAGGGCATCAGTGCCTGCGTGGTGGATGAAGCCACCGATGATGGCCGTGACCTGCTGCTGCGGGAATACAGCGTTAGCATCCCCAGTGACCTGAAAGCCGCCATTTATGATAACCTGATTGCTGAATATGATTATTTGCAAGAGGAGCTGGACAGCGGCGAGGCGCGCATTGGCCCCTATACGGACTTTTGGGCCGAGCTGAACATGCTGCAATACCTGACCAAAATGGCGCACCCCGTGCTGCGCCGCGTCAGCCAGCTGGACATTGTGGCTGTGATGGACCTGATGGAAATGGCGCGCGAATACCGCCTGAAAGTTGCCAACCTGCAAAACGGCCAGCTGGTGGACCAGCGCAGCTATGATAACGTCTATTTCAAGCTGATGATCGATATCAGCCGCGAAAAATGGGACCCCATCTATGATGCCGCGCTCATTATCAACGTGCTGACCAACTTCAGCCATATTCATTTCAAGCTGTTTGGCAGCACCGCGGCTGCCGGGCGCGCGGTGTTTGTGGTCAAGGGCGATTTTGCCATTACCGGCCTGCTGGTCAGCCACAGCCGCTGCGCTGCCGTTACCGCCACCGAGGATCCGCAGAACTGCGAAAGCCTGTATGATAACTTCTCCAAGCTCTGCGTGCGGGATGACCAGCTTTTCCGCGATACCAGCATGCGCCAGCTGATCAGCCAGTACGACTATATGCACACGCTGCTGGCCTCCAATCTGCGGTGGATGTTCGGCCACCTGAATGAGCTTCTGCTGCCGGATGACTTGTTTGAAGAGATCCTGACCGCCCACGAGGCCGAGCTGAAAGATTTTTTGGGTGCTACCCCTGCGGAGCTGCGTAGCGTACACAACCTTGCCAAAGGTGTGGTGGAGGAAACAAACATCCGCATCCTGATTTATGAAGCTGCATTTTCCTCCATGGCGGTTTCCGGCGAGTTGGACTTTTTCAGTTACAAGGTCAGCCTTACCCCGGATCAGCGCAGCCGGTGCATCAGCTATGTGCTGCAGCTTTGCAAGCAGCGTGAAAAACTTGAATTCCGCTTGATCAGCGGCCGCATTGTGAACGATTTCCAGTATGTGGCGGACCCCAATATGTTCCTTTCTGGCGCTGCATCGTATCTTCGGCTGGATAACAACTGCCCCATCAACCGGATTGCAATGGTCAACAACAGTGTGATGGAAGACCGCCTGAGTGAATATTTTGATCAGGTCTGGAATTTGGATGACCAGAACGTGACAAAAGAGCGCAACGCCATTGCGGAGCACATCCATCATGTCCTGCAGGGAATCCATCTGATTACCCGCGCCAAAAGTGATGAAATGGAAGAACTGCAAGAGAGCTGGATGAACAAAATCTAAAAATACAACATACATACGCATAAACATAAAGCCCTGGCTGCTGCGGTAGCTGGGGCTTTTGTTGCACCAAGGAAAATGAAATTGCAAGAAAACTCCATGCCAAAGCGTGAAAATCCATGTGAAAAAAGTGAATCACGCGGAATCAATTTCTGGAAATTTGTGCCATGGGATTCTCGTGCTTTCCGTAAACAGGAATGGTATACTATGTTCAGCGCCGAAGATAATTGTAGCATTATGGGTCGGCGACGCTGTGCAACGATGTGCACAGCAGGGGAAAGCGCCATAAAGGTTTGGCGTGATTTGATTTGGATAATTTAATTCCCTGCAACTATAAGGGAAAGACATTTGGAGGAAATTGCAATGAATGAAAACGCGATGTTGACTGGCAAGCCCAGCATTGACCGCCCCTGGATGAAGTTCTATCCAGATGTTCTGCGCGGTATCCAGGTTCCGGCCTGCACCGTGGAGCAGTACCTCTCCGTGCGCGCTGCAGACCCTAACGTGGTTGCCATGCACTACTATGGCGTGGATATCACCTGGGGTACCGTGTTCCGTAAGGTGGACGCCACCGCCCGCGCTCTGCAGGTGCTTGGCATCAAGCAGGGGGACCAGATCCCCGTGTTCCTGCGTTCTGTGCCGGAATTCATTTATCTGCTGCTGGCAGCCGAGCGCATCGGTGCTTCGCTGCTGTGCCGTGACAACACCCTGGAAGAAAACATTGAAGCTGTTCAGAAAGCCAATGCCAAGGTGATTTTTGTTCACGACTTCTTCTCCAAGGCCGAAATCGAAGCCTACCGTGAGCAGACCAACGTGAATACCTATGTTATCGTTCCCGCTCTGGAAAGCGGCGACCGCGCCGCTATGCCGGTTTACCTGCAGCATTCCCTGGATGCCCTGTATCCGGATGTTCCCGCCCGTGGCTCTGATACCATGATGTGGGCTGATTTCTGTAACATGGGCCAGCGTTTTCGCGGCTTTGTGCCCGCTCCTGTCAACATTGACCGCCCGCTGCTGCGCGCCTACACCAGCGGTTCCACCGGCCCTTCCAAGCAGGTCATCCATTCTGCACACAGCATCATCGGCGTGCTGGCCCAGATGAACTTTTATGGCGCTTCGGATAAATTCCGCCCCACCTGGCTGCTGACCATCCTGCCCCCGGCTCTGATCGCTGTTGTGGTTTCCATGATGCTGCTGCCCCTGGCCGGCGGTATGCTGCTCATTCTGGATCCGTTTGTGGATGTGTACGATGTTGACCTGGAAATGATGCGCTACCGCCCCAACAACTGGCCCCTGATCCCCATGTTTGTGGAGGTTATCCGCCGCAGCAAGCGTCTTCCGGCTGACTATGATATGTCCCACATGCTGGCCATTGGCGCCGGCTGCGAGGCATTCAACAACAAGCAGCTGCGCAATGTTGAGGAGTTCCTCAAGCAGCATAACTGCAACCTGCGCTTTACTGCCGGCTACGGCAGCAGCGAGGCTGGCTCCAACGCCACTCTGCCCATGGCTCCGTTCCCGGTGCGTGACGGCAACGTTGGTGTGCCGATGATCCACAGCGTCATCAGCATCTTCAAGCCCGGCACCCAGGAAGAGCTGACCTACAATACCCCCGGTGAGATCTGCATGACGGGCCCCGGCGTGATGCTGGGCTATGACCGCCCCGAAGCAACCGCCAAGGCACTGCAGGTCCACGCAGACGGCAAGACCTGGCTGCACACCGGCGATATTGGCTATATGTCCGAGGACGGTGTGCTCTACACGATGACCCGCGGCGCATCCCCGCGCTTTGGCGGCGGCGACCTGATGGTGCAGCCGCTGGAGAACATCGTGGCCGATGCCGACATCAAGGGCATCAAGGACGAGTTCTTTGTTATCGTGCCGGATGATGAGCACGAGGGCTGCTTCCTGCCGTACCTGTACGTCCAGCTCAAAGATGGCTACACCTTGGACGATGTGCGCGATAAGATCAATGCCTGCCTGCCGGAACGTTACATGCGTCCGGTGGAGATTTTCACCGTACCGGAACGCCCGTTCTTCCACTTCAAGACCAACCGTATTGGCCTGAGCAAAGAAATCATCGCCAAGCGCAACCAGCAGAAAGAGAAAGCCAAGCGCAACAGCTTTGCCGATGGCTGCATTGCCTGATGACTTTGGCGTGATAAAATCATGATAATGTAACGGCATGTGCCCACCTTATGATAGAGATAAGGGGGCACATGCCTTTTGTTTTGGGGTGGGGGAGCGGATGAAGATGAACGGTACGCGCGGTTGGGGGATAGGGGAGAAGGGCAATCGGATTCCGGTGCGGGGAAGATACTTGTGAAGTTGTAAAGGCAATACCGCATAATTCTAAGTGCCGATACGGCGAGCGAGGTGCGGC
>OLNM01001311.1_pt1 | contig 19072 bp, 23 predicted proteins | sample 1672391 | NCBI WGS metagenome assembly OLNM01 (sample SAMEA3136680, study PRJEB25190) | human gut metagenome | reverse complement strand
TGTAAAGAATGCAGGTGTGTTCTTAAGAGATAAGTTAGATAAGGGATTTGAGTAAATGAATATAAAAGCCATTGTAATGGATATGGATGGAACTTTATTGAATTCGAAGGATAAAATTTCACCGAAAACGAAGGATGCTTTAATAGAATGTCAAAAAAATGGAATTAAGATTGTTCTAGCATCAGGCAGAAATTATGGACGAATTAAACCATATTTGGAAGAGTTGCATCTTGAAGAATTTGGTGGGTTACTTATCGAAATCAACGGTATTGCGATATATGATATGTCAACGAATCAGAGAACAATACTAAGACAAATGCATGAAGATGAAGTGCACCCAGTATTTTCGTATTTGATGAATTTAAATGCAGAAAGCATTGCCGTATATGATGAAGGTTTATTTGATTATATGCCTGATCATATATTAACAATGAAGCAGAAGTTACGTTTATCATTAGATTTACCAGAAGATTATCCGTGGACTGCAGGCGCTTGGTCATGGTTTTGGGATATGAGAAATGGTTATCCTTGCCAAAAATATATTGAAAAAGTAGAAGAAATTGATTGTCCAATTAATAAATTTCAAATTTTACAAGAAACAGATATTTTAAATGAAATAGAGGAAAAATTAATTCATAAATATGGGGATCGTTTTGAAGTTTTTAGAACAACACCTAGACAGATTGAAATGGGTCCTAAAGGCTATACAAAAGGTGATACATTAGTTCGATTGATGAAAAATTTTGGGTGGTCAAAAGATGAAGTGTTTGTGTTTGGTGATGGTGGTAATGATATTAGCATGTTTAAACAAACAAACTACAGTTTTGCGATGGGGCAAGCACTTGAAAGTGTAAAAAATGAAGCAAAGTATATTACTTTATCTAACGATGAAGATGGAATATATGAAGCATTAATGAAATTTAATGTTATTAAAGGAGTTTGAGATGGAAAATAAAATACTTGAATTATACGCAAATCGAATTAGGAAACATATTCTAACCGAAGTATATAGTGCAAAATCAGGTCATCCAGGAGGATCGTTGAGTGCTGCTGATATCTTGACAGAACTATACTTTGAACAGATGGATATCAATAAGGATAATGTAAATACAATCGATCGTGATCGTTTTGTATTAAGCAAAGGACATGCAAGTCCTGTATTGTATGCGACATTAGCTGAAAAGGGATTTGTTGATATTGAAGATTTAAAAGGATTTAGACATATTGATTCTAAACTACAAGGACACCCTAATATGAATTATGTATCAGGTGTAGACATGTCTACTGGATCTTTAGGACAAGGAATTTCTTGTGCGGTTGGTATGGCCATCGCAAATAAGGTAGATGAAAATGATCATCGTATCTATTGTTTATTAGGTGATGGCGAATGTGAGGAAGGTGAAGTATGGGAAGCAGCTATGGCTGCGAGCCATTATAAGTTAGATAACTTATGCGCGATTCTTGATTATAATCATCTTCAAATTGATGGAAATATTGATGATGTGATTTCACCTGAACCATTTAAATCTAAGTTTGAAGCATTTGGCTGGCGAGTGATTGAAGCTAATGGACATGATTTTAATTCATTGCGTACAGCATTTAATTTTGCAAAACAAACAGTAGATAAACCAACAATCATTATTGCCCATACTATTAAGGGTAAAGGTGTATCTTTTATGGAAAATAACTATGCATGGCATGGAGCAGCACCAAACCAAGAACAATATGAACAGGCAATGAAAGAATTAGGAGGTCTTGAATAATGGCAACAGCAACAAGAGAAGCATATGGAAAGACATTGGCAAAACTAATCGTAGAACATGATGATCTATTTGTGTTAGATGCCGATCTTACAAAATCAACAAAGACAATCGATGCCAAAAAGGCAAGACCAGAGCATCATTTCAATATGGGAATTGCCGAAGGAAATATGATGGCAGTCGCTGCTGGTATGGCCGCAAGTAATAAGGTTGTTTATGCATCAAGTTTTGCGATGTTTGCAGCAGGCCGAGCTTTTGAACAGATTCGTAATAGTATTTGTTATCCAAACTTGAATGTAAAAGTATGTGCTACCCATGCTGGAATCAGTGTCGGAGAAGATGGTGCAAGCCATCAATGTATTGAAGACTTAGCTCTAATGCGTTCTATTCCAAATATGAAGGTATTTCAGCCATGTGATGCCAAACAGACTGAAGAAATCATCAAGGCCGTATACTCTATTGAAGGACCATGTTATGTGCGATTAGGAAGACTTGGAGTAGAGGATGTATATGATGAAAACTACAAATTTGAATTCAGCAAAGGAAATGTACTAAAAAAAGGAAGCAAGGTAGCTATCATTGCTTCTGGATTAATGGTACAGGAAAGCTTAAAGGCGTATGATTTATTAGAAAATAAACCAACAGTTATTGATATTCCAACTATTAAACCAATCGATAAGGAATTGATTATTGAAACAGCGAAAACGCATGATGTGATTGTGACAGTTGAAGAACACAATATTTATGGAGGACTTGGAAGTGCAGTCAGTGAAGTACTTGCACCTGAAGGAATTGCATGCAGACAATATATGTTAGGTATGCAGGATACGTTTGGTAGAAGTGGAAAACCGAAAGAATTATTAGATTATTATGGTTTAGATGCAAAGCACATTGCAGAGAAAATCAAAGAAATAGTTAAATAGTATAAAAGTACAGGCTGAATTTTGAATGTTCAGTCTGTTTTTGTATTAAATTTACATGTGGATTTGTTATACTTGAATATATAAGGATTAGTTGAAGAAAGGAAGAGAGATAGTATGGACTATGCAATGAAAGTATATCCTATGCATTTGGAAAATGGAAAAACAGAATGGTGTGTTGAATATCCAGATTTAAAAGGATGCGTAGGTGGTGGAGATACAATTGAAGAAGCAATTGCCGATGCAGAAGCTACTAAAGCTGTATATCTAAATTATTTAAAAGAAAATGAAAAAGAACAATGCTCTGACTCATGAGCATTGTTCAAGTTAATACAGAATATAAAAATCATTCTCGTAATAATCAAGTGGAATCTCTTTTTCAGTCATGGAATCAATTTGAATACGATCAATATTTTGAAGAGATAAAATGACTTTATCAATATTTTCTAAGCTTCCCTGAAGCTGTGCTGTAACACTACCGTCATCATTGTTTTTAGCATAACCAGTAATACCTAATGGTTTAGAATGGCTTTGTACTTCAAAACGAAAACCAATATTTTGAACATTTCCTTCAAAATGAAACTCTTTACGAATTGTCCCTGGTGGCAATTCTCTTTTTATTTTCTCTTTCTTTTTAAAAAATTTAAACATAATTAGTATCCTATTCTATATATATTATAAGATATATTATAAAGTCTTATCATAAAAAATTCTAATATAGTTATTTATAGGATAACCAGAAATTTTCTCTATGGTATACTTATAAGGATAGCGAGTCTATCTAAGGAAGTAAGCTTTACACAGATATTAAAAAGTAACACATTAAATGTGGTAAAAAATTTTTGATTATCAAGAAAATTACCACATTAAAAAGGCGTGATTTTTTACGTAAGCGAATACAATTTATGCTATTTTTTTAGTGTAAGGTGATGAGGTGAGTATGAAAGAAGTAAAAAAACAATACTATAATACAGAAATACTAAATTGTCTTATTGATGGAGACATTGTATCAACGCAGCAAATTGCAGATGCGGTTGGTATGTCTGAAAAATCTATCCGAAATAAAATTTTTGATATTAATGAATATCTTCAAGAGAACGATATGGGTATCATTCAGAAAAAACCTCGTGTTGGAATGTGGTTAGAATGTACGGAAGAGCAGAAACAAAAATTACAGTCGGTTTTAATGAATCGAAATACGGTAGTTGTCAAAGATGATGATAACGATCGTGTAATGGAGCTCTTAAAAATATTTTTCAAGTTAAGACCATGGGAAACAATTACTACACAAAGGTTAACGGAAGAATTATATTTGAGTGCGCCTACTGTGTTGAAGGTTATTCGTGAATGTGAAAAATGGTTAGCTCCATATAAAGTGAAAATCGCTAATGAAAAGAATAGAGGTTATCGCTTAGATGGTAATGAGAATGAATATCGTGTCGCAATGAAGGATTTTATCATGAGTGATTTTGATAACGAAAAAATCAAATCTAACATGGAATATTTTTTCTATAACATGGATACGAAGTTGATTCAAAAATCAATTATTGAAACTGAAAACGAATGGAATTATCGATTTACCGATGAATCATTCTATGAAATCTTTATTTATTGTTGTATTGCATATCAGCGTAGAGAGATTGAATCGCCAAAGGTTGAAGATCGAGGAGAAATTCAAATTCTTCAAAAATACAATGAATATCCATTCACGGTGGCAATATTTAAGAAGTTACAGGAAAAACTACATGTATTCTTTTCAAATGAAGAAGTGTTATTTTTAGCCATTCAAATGATGTGTTCAAAATTCATTGGTATTTCAGCTGTAGATGAAATACTTGAACAGGTACAGAAATATGACAATAAATTAGTTGAGTTTGTGGATATGTCGCTTCATGTTGTTGGAAATATTTTGGATGTTGATTTATCGCAGGATGAAAAACTAAAGGAAAGTTTGATTATACATTTAAGACCAACGATATTTAGAATTCGTCATGGTTTATCTCAAACAAATTCATTAGTACATTTCATCAAGTCTGAATATAAAACGGTATTTAGAGCTACGATGTCCATAAGTATTATGTTTGAAGAATATTATGGCCTTCAATTAACAGAGGATGAAGTTGGTTACATTGTTCTTTATATACAATCAGCACTTGAAAGAATCAAACGGCATTTCAATGTATTATTAATTGTCGATTTTTCAAGAGGGCATGCACAACTATTGACAGAACGATTAAAAAAATCAATTTCAGAAATCAAAGAGATTCGTGTTATGAGCACGCATGACTTTAAATTATATGGAGATAAAACAAGCGATGTGATAATCACGCAAAGGGAATTGGATGTAAAGGATTCTCGGATTATTGTGATTCCAAACTTACTTAGTGATAGTGGAATCGTAAGTCTAAGAGAACAAATTAATGTGGTACTAAAAAGTAGAGATGAAAAAGTAACATCATTTTCTCCAGAGTGTTATCCATTATTGGATCCAGATTTGATTTTTGTACATCAAAAGTATGAAGATAAAGAATCACTATTAAGCTTTATGTCATCGGCAATGGCAAAGCGTGGATATGTTTCAACAAATTTCTTTGAAACAGTAATGGAAAGAGAAAAAGCCACAACAACTTCGATTGGAAACAATATTAGTGTAACGCATGGTGCACAAAGCGAAGTGATTGAACCTAAATTATCAATTGCCGTATTAGATAAACCAATACGCTGGAATGATGATGAAGTTGATCTTGTATTCTTGTTAGGATTTAAAATGACAACTCCAGAAGAAATCAAAAGAATCCAGTGCTTCTATAAGGAATACATTTCAATTATAGAAAGAGAAGAAAATTTAAAAAAAATTAAATCAATGAAATCAAACATAGATTTATATAAATTTTTAATTCAATAGGAGGTAGAAGGAAATGGAATTAAAAGACGTATTAGATGAAAGAATTATCGATTTAAACATGGAGGCAAAAAATAAGGATGAAGCAATTCGTCATTTGGCTGCCAAATTGAAAGATGCAAATTATATTGGAGATGTTGAAGAATTTGTAAAAGATATCTATCTTCGTGAATCAGAAGGTGTTACTGGTATTGGAAACTTTGTTGCGATTCCACATGGAAAGAGTGATTCTGTAACACAAGTAGGAATTGCGATTGGTAAATTAAACAATGAAATCGAGTGGGAAACATTAGATGGCCAAGGCGTAAAACTTATTTTCTTATTTGCCGTAAGCAATGATCATGAATATGCAAGAAATCATATGAAGTTATTGGCACAGATTGCTGGTAAATTAGGAAATGATGAAAACATCGAAAAATTATTAAACGCAAAAACAGTAGAAGAACTAAAAGAAGTATTTAACTAATTGGTATATGATGAAGCAGATCTTGTGGGTCTGTTTTTTTCTATGCTTAACAAATAAAAGTTACCACAATTAAATTCGGTAATTTAATATAGACATTTGAAAAAGTACCACATTAAAAAGTCTTTCCATTTTATTTTCCGGAATAAATTACCACAATAAAATGCCCTCTATTAATGTGTAAGAAAGCACTTTCCGTTGTATCATTTAGACAGTTAAAGAGAGGACATAAGTCCTAAAGAAAGGAGATAGTAATATGAAAATTGTTGCCGTTGCTGCTTGTACATCAGGTATTGCGCACACTTATATTGCTAAAGAAAAATTGATTCGTGCCGCTGAAGCATTAGGACACGAAATCCACGTGGAAACACAAGGTACTATTGGAACTGAAGATGAATTAACTACAGAACAAATCCAAGAAGCGGATGTAGTTATTCTTGCAGTTGATATTCAAATTACTGGTACAGAACGTTTCAAGGACAAAAAGGTTGTTAAAGTTGGAACTAGCTTAGTAACTAAAGCGCCTAAACAATTGCTTGAAAAAGTAGAAGCCGAATTAAACAAAACAAAATAAGCTTAATAATAAAAAAAGGAGAGTAAAAAAATGAAAAAAGCTATTGGAGAAATTAAAAAGCATTTGCTTACAGCGATTTCTTACATGTTGCCACTAGTTGTTGCATCAGGTTTGTTAATTGCCGTTGGTAACTTAATGGGAGGAGAAGTTGTAACAGATCTAAGCAAGATGACTGTTCCTAGTGCATTCACTTCACTTGGTGTTCTAGGTATGGGATTATTACCATCATTCATTGGTGGATACATTTCTTATTCTATCGCTGACCGTCCAGGTATTGCCCCAGGTTTCTTAATGGGACAAATTGCATCATTCTTAGGAGCAGGATTCCTTGGAGGAATGATTGGTGGTTTCGTTGCTGGTTATATTGCATTAGCTGTACGTAAATATGTAAAAGTTCCTAAATGGGCTGAAGCTTTAATGCCAATGATGATTATCCCTACATTAACGGCTATGATTGGTGGATTATTAATGTACTTCGTATTAGGTGGACCAATCACTGCTATGACTAACGGATTAAATAACTTCGTAACTGGATTAGATCAATCTCAAAAAACATTATACGGATTCATTATCGGATTCATCGGATGTATTGACTTTGGTGGAGCAATCAGTAAAGTTCCTAACTTAATTTGTGATGGTTTATTATTAGATGGAATTACAGAACCAGAAGCAATCAAAGTATTAGCTGCTATGGTACCTCCAATTGGTGTCACTTTTGGATGGTGGTTATCAAAATTATTGAAAAAGAGAATCTTTACAGCTCAAGAAGAAGATGCAATCAAAGTTGCATTCCCAATGGGATTATGTATGATTTCTGAAGGTGTTATTCCTATCGCAATGAACGACTTAGTTCGTACAGTGGTTTCAACTTCAATTGGATGTGGTGTATGTGGAGCAATCAGTTTTACATTCGGTGTTGGATCTAAAGTTCCATCAGGTGGAGTATTCGTAATTCCAGCAATGTCAAATCCATTAATTGCAGTTGTTGCATTATTAACAGGAAGCTGTGTAACAGCAATCTTATTAAATGTATTGAAGAAAAAATTAACTGATGAAGAATATGCCGGCGGAACTATTGATGAAGAAGAAGCTGAAGTAGATTTATCAGGAATCTCATTCGAATAAAAAAATTCAAGTTTAAGGAGAATGATAAAAAAATATGTATGTTTCAATGAAAGGAATGCTTGAAAGAGCAAACCAAGGAAACTACGCAGTGATGGCTATAAATTGTTTTAACATCGAAACGACTCGTGCATGCATTGAAGCTGCACAGTCGCTTCGAGCACCAATCATTATTAACATTGTGCAAGAACACATGGTCAATCATTGTGATAGCGATTTAATTGCTCCAATTGTCAAAAAATTGGCAAATAGAGCAAGTGTGGAAGTTGCACTTAACTTCGATCATGGGCAAGAGGTGCCTTTATTAAAGAAGGCGTTGCACGATGGATATTCAAGTGTAATGGTAGATGCTTCCAGATATGATTTGGAAGGTAACATTAAAATGACTCGTGAAATTGTTGAGTTTGCTCAAGAATTTGACGCATCAGTTGAAGGCGAAATAGGATGCATGGGAGCCACTGAAGGAGAAGAATTCACTAGTGATCAGATGAAAACGAATCCTCAGCAAGCATTACGATTTGCACAAGAAACAGGTATTGATGCATTAGCTGTATCATATGGATCAAGTCATGGAAATTATCCTGAAGGATATGTTCCAGAATTTGATTTTGAGAGATTAAAAGAAATTAAAGAACTTACAAAAATGCCACTTGTATTACATGGTGGATCTGGTTCAGGTGATGAAAACATCTTGAAATCAGTAAAATATGGAATCAACAAAATTAATGTTGGTTGCGACTTTATGAATGCGAATACAGAAGCAATCAAAAAACACTTAGCAGCAGATCCAGACATCAATTTCTGGGTTATGATGCACCAGGTTGAAAAAGAAAGTCAAGAATTAGTTAAACACTATATCCGCTTATCCGGATCAGAAGGAAAATCTTTATAGTTTATATAGGAGGTAACATATTATGTTAATGAACATGAAAGATTTGCTAACAGTAGCACAAAAGAACCACTTTGCAGTACCTGCATTCAACATTGGATCTGACCAATTGTTAAAAGCAGTTATGAAGACTGTGAAAGAATTGAAATCACCAGTTATTTTGGAGATGAGTCCAGATGAATTCAATTTCGTTGGATATGCACAAATTCAAGCTATGCTTTACGAAGCAGCTCATACAGATGTTCCTGTATGTATTCACTTAGACCATGGTGATTCATATGAAACTGTAGTACGTGCCATCCAAGCAGGTATGACATCAGTAATGATTGATGCATCTAAACTTCCTTACGAAGAAAACGTTGCTATTACTAAAAAAGTTGTTGAAACAGCACACATTGCTAACGTTTCAGTAGAATCAGAATTAGGTACAATTGGTACAACAGGTAACTCTATTGAAGGTGGAACTGAAGGTGTTATCTACACAGTTCCTGAAGAAGCAAAACAATTCATTGAAGATACAGGAATTGATACATTCGCATGTGCTATTGGTACAGCTCACGGTATCTATCCAAAAGATATGAAACCAAAATTACGTATTGATATCTTAAAAGACATCACTGACCAAGTTTCAGTACCATTAGTATTACATGGTGGATCATCAAATAAAGATGAAGAAATCGCCGAAGCAGTTAAGAACGGTATCTGCAAAATCAATATTTCTAGTGATATTAAAGTTGCATTCTACGAACAAGCACGTAAAACATTAAATGAAAATCCAGGATACAGAGAACCATTAGAAATCTATCCTGCAGCTATGGAAGCATGTGGAAAAGTATGTGCTGACAAAATTAGATTATTTAACTCTCAAGACAAAGTTAAATGTTATTACGAATAATAGTAAAGTAGCAGATAATTACATATAAAAGGAAACCTTGAGTTTCCTTTTTCTATAGAACGGAGAATATAAAATGAAATATGCAGTCGCAATTGATATTGGAGGAACCAATACACGAGTAGCGTTAATTGATGAAAAATATAAAATTGAGGAAAGAGCACAATTCTCTACGGATGCCGACAATCCAGAGGGTACCCTATTTAAAATTAAACAAGCCATCGATAGCTTTGATAAAGAAATTGTTGGAGTAGGAATGTCATGTCCAGGTCCATTGGATTTGATTGAAGGAAAAATTTTAACTACACCAAATCTACATGGAGAGTGGCATGGACTTTGTATCACAAAAGAATTAGAAAAATTGATTCATAAACCTGTCTATTTAGAAAATGATGCAAATCTTGCAGCTCTTGCAGAAGCTATAATTGGGGAAGGAAAAGAGTATAATATTGTTCAATACTTAACCGTTTCCACAGGACTTGGAGCAGGACTTGTTATTAATAAAAAAGTATTCCAAGGAGCTCATGGATTTGCAAATGAAGTTGCCAATGTATGCTTATGGAATAATGGACCAAGTCACGGAAGCATTTATCCAGGCGGCGTAGAAGCTATCTGTAGTGGAACTGCCATTGAGCAACGTGCAGAAAAAGCAGGCTTAATTGTAGCTCATGCAGGAGAAGTTAATGATTTAGCTTTAAAAGGAAATTTAGAAGCACAAAAGATTATGGACGATGCTAAATTGTATTTGGCAAACTTTATTTCCGGTATTCAAGCGTTTATTGATCCAGAAATCGTAATTCTTGGTGGATCTGTAGCTTTAAAGATTCCTGGATTTGTAGAAGAAGTTGAAAGTTTAGTGAAGACAAAGGTATATCCAGTAGTTGAACCATTAGTAAAAGTAAGAAAATCAACTCTAAATGAAGATAGCGGACTATTAGGAGCTGCTTGTTTAGCATTTAATAGTTAATACACAATAAAATGACCGATATTTAGTGGGAGTGAAATATCGGGGAAACCAAATAATCTAGGGGTTTCCAAGAAATATCTAGGGGTCAATTTAGGGGACTGATGCTATAAGAGCATTTGCCTATAGACCCCTAGATTTGTTTTTAATAAGTAAGCGCCAAGTAATATGATGGATTGAAAATCATTCAAAAAAAATCGACAATTATATAGAAAATTAGAGTTTTTAGAGTACAGTCTAAAAAATCTATAAAATGATTGGAGATGATTAGATGAAATTAGAGGATTTAACGCCCAAGCAGAGACTGAAGGCGGAAAAGTGGCTGGCAATCATTCGTGAATGTATAAATAGTGATCTATCAAACGAAGAATGGTGCGAACAGAATGACGTTAGTATTAAAAGTTATTACTATTATCTGGCAAAACTAAGAAAGATGGCGCTTACGTTAAGGTCATTAAAAGATTTTAATGTATAAGTAGATTATATGTTGCAGATAACTGGAGTGAATTTATATTTGGAAAGCATCGAATATTCAGTAGAAGAAGCATCTACAGAAAATGAAAATGTTCAAGTTTCTCGATTGTTTGAAATTGTGGGTTGTACTGAAACAAAAATAAGTGTTCGCTTAAGAAAAGAGTTAAAATCCGAAAAATTAAATGCTAGTTTTTTAGATATTTCTTCAATCGGGGAATTCTATTTGTCGGATAAAGCAATGCAAAATTTTGATAGTATAAGGGATATGGAAGATTATGTAGAAAAGCGATTGGATTTTCTAGTTGATAAAGTACAAATGGACGCTTATCTATCACAGTTGATTGCTAATGTTACAGGCTCCTTTGGTAACGTGCCTGTTGTGATTCCATCGGAATAACGCAATTATTTCTTGATACAAAAAAACAATGCTCTAACTCATGAGCGTTGTTCAAGTTAATAGAAAATACTAAAATCATTCTCATAATAATCTAAAGGAATATCTTTTTCACTGATAAAGTCAATTTGAATACGATCAATATTTTGAAGGTCTAAAATGACATTATTAATATCATTAGGTTTTCCCTGAAATTGTGCTGTGACACTACCATCATCATTATTTTTGGCATAGCCTGTAATGCCTAATGGTTTAGAATGGCTTTGTATTTCAAAATGGAAACCAATATTTTGAACATTTCCTTCAAAATGAAACTCTTTGCGAATTGTCCTTGGTAGCAATTCTCTTTTTATTTTCTCTTTCTTTTTAAATGAATGAAACATAAAGTATGTCCTCTTTATAAGTATTATAATTCAAAATTTAGATTATATGGAGCTGATTTTGTTTTATTTAATGTATTTGGCCTTCTGTTTTTATTGAATATGCATATTAATAAAATCTATATGTGAACAATATAAATATGTTATTGAGCATAACATAAATTATGTTTGAAAATAGATAGATTAATATAATTCATTAATTTAAAAAAGTATAAAATTTATAATTTACATTAAAAGTGCTTTAAATAAAGTAAATGTAAAGAATTACGAGGTATGTAATAATTGTCATTGTTACACATATAAGCCTAACAGGCGCGAAAACGTTTACATTTGTAAAATTGTGAATTATATTATGAGTGTAAATTGAATTCGTAAAAAAATGGCCATTTTAAACGAAAGAAAAGGAGAAATAAAAATGAAAAAATATAACGTATGTATCGTAGGTGGAGGAAGCACTTATACATTAGGATTCTTAAAATCATTTGCTCGTATGCAGGAAGAATTCCCATTGAATAAACTTGTATTGTTCGATATCGATGGAGAAAGACAGAAACCAATCGGACAATATGGAGAAATCATGTTTAAAGAAAGATATCCAGAATTGGATTTCTCATATACAACAGATCCTGCTGAAGCTTATAAAGACATGGACTTTATCTTTATGCAGATGCGTGCAGGTGGACTTCACATGCGTCAAAAAGATGAACACATTCCATTGAGCTTTGGAAAGATTGGACAAGAAACATGTGGTGCAGGAGGAATGAGCTACGGCTTACGTTCATGTGTAGACATGGTAGAAGCTATTCACCAAATTCGTGAATATTCACCAGAAGCATGGATCTTAAACTACTCAAACCCAGCAGCTATTGTTGCAGAATGCTTAAGAAGAGAATTCCCAGATGACAAGAAGATCTTGAATATCTGTGACCAACCAGAAAACGTCGTACGTTCAACATCAAGATTATTAGGATGCGACTGGAACGATTTAGACCCAGTGTACTTTGGATTGAACCACTATGGATGGTTTACACATATGTATGATCGTAAAACAGGAGAAGATTTATTACCAAAGATTCGTAAGATTGTAAAAGAAAAGGGATTCTTACCACAAGATGCAGAACAACGTGATAAATCATGGTTGGAAACATATGGATTTGTACAAACAATGATGGAAGATTTCCCAGACTATTTGCCAAATACATATGATGGATACTATTTATATCCAGAATATAAGGCAAGTCATTTAAATCCAAATTATACACGTGCAGATGAAGTCATCGATGGACGTGAAAAGCGAGTGTTCAAAGAATGTGAAGAAGTCATTAAAGCAGGAAAACTAGGAGACAAATTCCACGCAATCAGTGATGCACATGCAGAAATGATGATCAAAGTAGCAGAAGCCATCGCATTCAATACATTAGGAAGATTCATTTTGATTGTAGAAAACAATGGAGCCATTGCGAACATGCAAGATGATGCCATGGTAGAAGTAGTATGTGAATTAGGAATCAATGGACCAAGACCATTGCGTGTAGGAAATATTCCACAATTCTATTTGGGATTATTAGTACAGCAAGTATCATGTGAAAAGCTATTAGTAGATGCATATTATGAACATTCATATCAAAAGGCATTTGAAGCATTTACATTGAACCGATTGATCAATGACGCAAAAGAAGCACGAAAAATTCTAGATGCATTGATTGAAGCTAATGGAGATCAATGGCCTGAATTGAAATAAGATAACTAATTATGTAAGGCTCTCATGATATATAATATAGAATTTGTGTTTATGAGAGTCTTATTTTAAAATGGGAAAGAAAATTTTGGAGAAAGTATATGAAAAATAAAATAATGGGATTCTTCTCTGATTTAGGAAGAAGTTTGATGATGCCAATTGCTGCACTAGCTGCTTGTGGTATCGTATTAGGTTTATCAAGTGCATTAATGAAACCGCAAGTACAGGAAGTTTTACCTTTCTTAGCTGCTAGTGTGCCTTTATTTATTATCTCAACTTTAAATAAGGTATCAGGTATTGTATTTACTTTAATGCCAGTCTTATTCTCAATTTCTATTGCGTTAGGATTAGCTAAAGAAGATAAAGGTGTAGCAGCTTTTGCTGGATTCTTAGGATATTACGCATTTTTAGTAGCTTCTAGCTGTATGATTCAAACTGGAGTCATGGACTTTAGTGCAATGAAAATTTCTAATATTTTGGGTGTTGATACTGTAGATATGGGAGCCACTGCAGGTATTATTGCCGGTTTAGTAACGGCATGGCTACATAATAAATATCATAAAGTACAATTCCCTGCTGCAATTGCCTTCTATGGAGGGAAACGATTTGTAGCATTAATTGTTATTGTAACTATGGCTGGTATTGGATTGGTTATGCCATTAATTTGGGAACCTATTTCTGTAGGAATCAATGGCTTAGGTGATTTGATTCATTCAGCTGGTGCATTTGGAGTATTTATTTTCGGTACTTTAGAACGATTATTAATTCCAACTGGACTTCACCACGTATTAAATTCATTATTTTGAACAACTCCATTAGGTGGAACATTCCAAGGAGTAGAAGGATGTTTAAATATCTTCTTACAATTTGTTGATAAAGTTCCTTTAAAAGATTTACAACCATATACTCAATTCTTAGGACAAGGTAAAATGCCATTTATGATGTTTGGTTTACCAGCTGCAGCTTTAGCTATTTATCAAACTTCACCAGCCGAAAAGAAACAAAAAGTCAAAGCATTGATGATTGCCGGCGTTGCTCCAAGCTTTGTTTCAGGTATTACAGAACCACTTGAATTCTCATTTATGTTCATTGCACCAGCATTATTTGTATTCCATTCAATTATGGGTGGTATTTCATTCATGTTGATGACAGTTTTAAATGTAATCATTGGTAATACAGGTGGAGGAATTATTGACTTCTTTATCTGGGGTGTATTCCAACCAGGATCTAATTGGTATTGGGTTATTGTTGTCGGTGTATTCTATGCAGTCATTTACTATTCTGTATTTAAATGGTATTTATCAAAGAAAAATATTTCGATTGATGTATCAGATGAAGATGATGATGCTTCTAGTAATATGTCATTAGATGAAAAAATGGTTAATACAGTAAATACAATTATTGAAGGACTTGGTGGAAGAGATAACATCGTTGTTGTTAATAACTGTATTTCTAGACTTCGTGTGGATGTTAAAGATATGGCAGCTGTAAACGAGGATATGTTAAAGAAAACAGGATCAATGGGTATTGTTAAACCTAGTGATACTCATATTCAGGTTATTTATGGACCTAAAGTTGAAAAAATTGCAGATGCCGTTCGTGAAGTATTAAAATATTAAACTAAAAAAGCAGGAAGTATTTTAAGCTTCCTGCTTATCTATATTAAGACGCAAATATTCAATGATAAATTGTACTAATAGAAAAGATGTTAATTTTGTTAATAATGGAGGCGTTTCTAATTTTGCTTCATGAGTTGATATATAGATGTCGTTCGAATATAATAAAGAAGAATCTAAATCTGTACTAGAAATCCAAATGATTTTCACGTGTCGTTCATGACATTGTTTTACAATGGGTTCATATATAGATTTATCTCCATAATTTGTGAAAATGAAAAGAACAGCATTGTCTGGAAATGATTTAGAAAGTGCAGACAAAAAATCAATCCAATCTATATAAATACATGGAATGTCCATTGTATTTAACATAGATTGTAAATATTTGGCAGGTAAGCTTGACATATTTCTGCCATAAATATAGATAGATTTATGATTTTTGATTTCAGAACAAATTTGTTCGATTATTTTATCGTCAATATTGTCAATAAAATCTTTTAAAATAGAGGTGCGATGTGGAATGGTATCCCATGCATTTGTAGATTTATTTGTAAGATTAAGCTCATTTTTTAATTGGAATTTAAGTTCATTGAACCCTTTGAAACCTAGCTTTTGACTGAATCGAATAACGGTTGCATTGGATACATATAATTCTTTACAAATATCACTTAGAGATAAATAAACGATATTGTTTAAATGATCTTTAAAATATTGATAAATAATTTGTTCACTAGAAGTTAAATTGTTAACATCTACTGTATCAAGAAATGATTTCATGGTCTATTCCTTTCTTATATTCGTTGAAAAATTCGATGAATACACTTAATACAAAGAAAGTACAAAATCTTGAAGTTGAATCAGCACCTTCATTCTCCGTTTTTTTAGAAAAAAAACGGATATTGTAGTTAGATATTTCAGCTAAATCATTATTTTCAATGGAAGAAATTGAAATGACAATCATGCCATGAAGCTTTGCTTCTTTAGCTAAGTTTAGTGTAGATTCAAATTTACCTGAGCTAGAAATAAAGATAAAAATATTACCTTTATCAAGAGTTTGAATGTAGTGGTGTGTCATTTTAGCTGCAGGAGATTTGTATATATTTTGACAACCTGATATAAACAGCATACTCTCTAAATAATCAACGGAAATATCAGTTAAACCAGCAGGTGAATGAATATAAACAGGCGTATTACTTGATAGTAACTTGGCAATTTGAAAAAGGTCCTCGGTATTCATTAAGCTAGTTGTACCTTCTAAATCTGTGATAATGGATTTTTTAATCGATTGAACGGAATAATTAGTAATATTTTTAGAAGATTCTTCTTCTTGACGACGCAAGAAAAATTTTAATTCTGGAAATCCACTGAAGCCAAGCTTTCGGCAAAAACGTAAAACTGTAGATGTAGAATAGTTAATTTCTTTTGCGAATGTTTGAATGCTCATGGTACTGATTCTATCTTCGTTATCATGAATATATTGTAAAATGTTAAGTTCTTTATTTGATAAAGAATTTAGAGGAATATTTAAATTTAATTTCAAGGGAAACATCCTTTCTTCTTTTATAATTATAAAGTTTTTTTTGGAGGTGTAAAACATGTTTTTATTTAAGAAAAGAAAAAATAGTAATGATTTGAAAGCATATATAAGTGGTGACTTGATTTCAATCGATCAGGTAAACGATGATGTGTTTTCACAAAAAATGATGGGAGATGGTATTGCCATTAAACCAAAGGGAAATGAAGTATATGCTCCTTGTGATGGAAAAGTGACTGCCATATTTGATAGTACAGAACATGCGGTAGGATTAACATTGGATAATGGTATGGAAATATTGATTCATTGTGGATTAGATACAGTGAATTTAACGGAAAAAGTTTTTAGTTGTAAAGTAACAAAAGAACAAAAAGTAAAACAAGGTCAACTATTAATTACTTTTGATCATGACAAACTAAAGGCAATGAATTATGAAGACGTGATTATGCTAGTTTTATTAAACCCTGGTAACGCAAAGAATATAAAATTTGTATCTGATCAAGAGGTTAAGGCTAAAGAAAGTGTAATCGCTACATTTGAATAAAAAGGTGAAAGTCAAATCTTAATGATTTGGCTTTTTTTGATTGATTATAAAAAAATAAAACCTGACTTTAGAGGTTGAATAGTAAAAAATGGTGCAACACTCGATATTTGATTATCGAGTATGCATCATTTTTATTTGTTTATCTGTTAGATAATAATTTGTTATTGTCTGATTTAATTTTTTGGATAGATCTGTTACGAATTCTTTGCTGGTTAATAGATTTATGAATCTTGTGGAGTTGATTCTTACAACTCGGAATTTTCTCATGAAATCGTATATTGTACTTGCTGAGTATTTATTTTCCAGAATCTTGAATTGAAGGATTCGTGATAATAACACGGCTGTGTAACAGATGAAGAAATGCCCTTTGATCCGATTTTCTTTATGTAGATAGACTGGACGTGTATCAAGTTCGGACTTCATGATGCGGAAGGATTCTTCAATTTGCCAAAGCTGATGATAAGCATTGTATATGTCTTTTGATGACATATTGATTTCAGATGTTACGAGCATATGATATCCGGCTAGTTCTTTGTCTTTGTCTATAGCTTTTTGATTTAACTGGGGTTTTATACTTTTCCCCTGATCATCTAGAAACTGCATATATTTTGATGATTCACCATATTCTTCTTTTTTGGCCTGGCATGCACGGTGTGCCTTAGCTTTTTCAATCATTCGATTGATTTCTTTCAGTTTCTTCTTCGCGAGACTGAAGTTATAGGTAACTGTTCTTTTTTCTTTTATATTACGAGTTATGACATTCCCGTAATCATCCTTGTATGAATAGGTAAACGTATCGATGCATTCCTTGATTTCATAAACGGGTTCTCCGTTCTGATCAAACACTGTTTCGAATCCGTCATCAAGAAGAACCCATTGTCTTTCTCTTTCAGGAAGGGTTTTTACAATTTTCGAAAACAGATAGCCATCTCCATTATCAATAGCTTCAATACTATTTTTAGCACAGTTAAGGCCTTTATCAGCAATTTGGATGGTACGTCCCTTGATATTGTTTCTTGATTTCAAATCGTGGATTAGATCACGCATGACCGGCTTTTCAGATTCATTGCCTGGGAATATCTTCATGCCGACTGGTAACATCTGTGCGTCTAAAAGAAGGCCCATTCCCACAATAGGGTCCCTTCGATTTTCTTTGGAAGGACCTCTTTTTTGAAGAGTAGAATCCTTATCGATTTCAAAGTAATAGTTTGTACAATCAAAATAAGAACGGCTGGAATCCAGATAAAAATTGTCATCAGTGGCAGCGGTTAGTATTTCAACCAGTTTCTCATATTCTTCGCCCATGAATTCCAAACCCTCTAGGAGTTGATCATAACTGAAGTTTTTTTGAACATATAGCTTTGGAAGAATATCATGAAAAGTCTGATGTTTAAATAAAGGCGCAACAACACAACCATGTACAATAAGTTAGGACCAGATACGGGTTATGATTGTATTTCAAATTTTGCACCTGCAGATCAACTTACAAATATATTGGATGCGATCAATGAAAATGGTGGATTGCCAAAAACAATTTTGCACAGTTTAAATCCTGGGGATGATGAATTGATTGGTACAGTACTTGGATGTTTCCAAAATTGTGATGCGATTGGAAAGATTCAACAAGGATCTGCATGGTGGTTCAACGACAATAAAACGGGTATGGAAAAACAAATGACTTCTTTGGCAAATCTAGGATTATTAGGTAATTTCCTAGGCATGTTGACAGATTCAAGAAGCTTCTTGTCGTATTCAAGACATGAATATTTCCACCGTATCATGTGTAACTTAATTGGTACATGGGTAGAAAATGGAGAGTATCCTTATGATAAAGAAAACTTAACTGAAATTGTTAAGGGTATCTCTTACAACAATGCCGTTCGTTATTTTGGATTTGATTTATAAT
>OLNM01001310.1_pt1 | contig 19109 bp, 17 predicted proteins | sample 1672391 | NCBI WGS metagenome assembly OLNM01 (sample SAMEA3136680, study PRJEB25190) | human gut metagenome | reverse complement strand
AATCCCAACAAAGGGTTCATCCAAGAGGATATAGTCGGCTTCCTGAACCAAACATCTAGCAATCAAGACCCGCTGGAATTGACCTCCAGACAGTTGGCTGATTTGACGTTCAGCGTAGTCAGCTAGGCCGACGATTTCAAGGGCTTCTTTCACTTTCTTCCAATGTTTAGCCTTTAAACTTCGAAAGAGAGGGATAGAGGGAAAGAGTCCTAACGAGACGCATTCCTTGACCTTGATGGGAAAGTTGTAGTCGATATTGATTTTTTGTTCGACATAGGCAATTCGGTGTAAGGATTTTTTAACTTCCTTGTCATCGAGAAATGCCTGACCTTGATGTGGGATAATTCCCAGCATACCTTTTAATAATGTTGATTTTCCAGCACCGTTTGGACCAATGATACCGGTAATTGTTGGTCCGTGGAGCGCTAGTGAAATATCCTTAAGTGCCAACGTTTCTTTGTAGGAGACACTGAGGTTTTCAATACGTATCATAAACTTGTATTCCTCCTGCCTCTTAATATACATTAAAAAAAAAATTAAGTCAAGTTAATTTTTAAAAAAATTAAAATAATAACTGAAAAATGATGGAAAGAGAAAGTTCATTTTTAATTGCATTCCCAGTTAATTTTTGTTAAGCTAAAAACAAGTACAAATGAAAGCGAGAACAAGATGACACGTTATCAAGACGATTTTTATGATGCAATCAATGGAGAATGGCAGAAGACTGCTGAGATTCCTGCAGACAAATCTCAAACAGGTGGTTTTGTTGATTTAGACCAGGAAATTGAAGACTTGATGTTGGCGACCACAGACAAGTGGTTGGCAGGTGAAGAGGTGCCTGAGGATGCTATCTTGGCGAACTTTGTCAAATACCACCGCCTAGTTCGTGACTTTGATAAGAGAGAAGCTGACGGTATCAAACCTGTCTTACCACTCCTTAAAGAATTCCAAGAATTGGAGACTTTTGAGGATTTTGCAGCTAAACTAGCAGAGTTTGAGCTTGCAGGAAAACCTAATTTCCTTCCTTTTGGTGTATCGCCAGACTTTATGGATGCTAGAATCAATGTTCTATGGGCTAGCGCCCCAAGCACCATCTTGCCAGATACGACCTACTATGCAGAAGACCATCCTCAACGCGAAGAGCTCTTGACTCTTTGGAAAGAAAGCAGCGCAAATCTCCTCAAGGCTTATGATTTCTCTGATGAAGAAATTGAAGACTTGCTAGAGAAAAGACTAGAACTGGACCGTCGAGTTGCGGCAGTGGTGCTCTCTAATGAAGAAAGTTCAGAGTATGCTAAACTCTACCATCCATATGCTTACGAAGATTTCAAGAAATTTGCGCCTGCCCTACCTTTGGATGACTTCTTCCAAGCTGTTCTTGGACAAGCACCAGACAAGGTTATCGTAGACGAGGAACGCTTCTGGCAAGCAGCAGACCAATTCTATAGTGAAGAGGCATGGCCTCTCCTCAAGGCAACCTTAATTTTAAGTGTTGTTAATCTCTCAACCAGCTATTTAACAGAAGAAATTCGTGTCTTGTCAGGTGCCTATAGCCGTGCGCTTTCAGGAGTTCCAGAAGCCAAAGACAAGGTCAAGGCAGCCTACCAGCTAGCACAAGGTCCTTTCAAACAAGCCTTGGGTCTCTGGTATGCCCATGAAAAATTCTCACCAGAAGCCAAAGCAGACGTGGAGAGAAAAGTGGCAACTATGATCGATGTCTATAAGGAACGCTTGGCTAAAAATGACTGGCTAACTCCTGAAACTCGTGACAAGGCCATCGTCAAACTCAATGTTATCAAGCCTTATATCGGTTACCCAGAAGAATTGCCAGAGCGTTACAAGGACAAGGTAGTGGATGAGACCGCTAGTCTTTTTGACAATGCTCTAGCCTTTGCGCGTGTGGAAATCAAGCATAGTTGGAGCAAGTGGAACCAGCCTGTGGACTATAAGGAATGGGGCATGCCTGCTCATATGGTCAACGCCTACTACAATCCACAGAAGAACCTGATTGTTTTCCCGGCAGCTATTTTACAGGCACCTTTCTATGACTTGCATCAGTCATCTTCTGCTAACTACGGTGGTATTGGGGCAGTTATTGCCCATGAAATTTCTCACGCTTTTGATACCAACGGAGCTTCCTTCGATGAAAATGGTAGTCTCAAGGACTGGTGGACAGAGAGTGACTATACTGCCTTCAAGGAGAAAACACAAAAAGTTATTGACCAATTTGATGGACAGGATTCTTATGGTGCAACTATCAACGGTAAATTGACTGTATCAGAAAACGTAGCTGACTTGGGAGGAATCGCTGCAGCTCTTGAAGCAGCTAAGCGAGAACCAGACTTCTCAGCAGAAGAGTTCTTCTACAATTTCGGTCGCATCTGGCGCATGAAAGGTCGACCAGAATTTATGAAACTTTTGGCTAGTGTCGATGTGCACGCACCAGCCAAACTCCGTGTCAATGTGCAAGTACCAAACTTCGATGATTTCTTTACAACCTATGATGTCAAAGAAGGTGATGGTATGTGGCGTTCGCCAGAAGACCGCGTGATTATTTGGTAATGTAAAGAAGCAAGTAAAACTCCTATAATTATACCTTCCCTATCTATGTACACCCTAAAAAGTTAGATAGAATAATCTAGCTTTTGGGGTGTAGTTCATAGGGATTATGAAATTGAAGTCTTTTCTTATTTTAAAATTCATAGTAAAATATCCCTCTGTATCAAGATAACAGGAGGATTTTTATGTCTCAAAAGACTATCAACATAGGCTACGCCCGTGTATCTACTCATAAGCAAGACCTAGGATTGAAAGTGCAAATCGAAGCTCTCAAACATTGCGATAAACTTTTTATAGAAAAGGAATCTGGTGCAAATAACACTCGTCCTGAACTTACAAAAGCTTTAAAACTGGCCTCTGACTTTTCGAAAGATGGCAAACAGGTTACTTTCACTATCTATAAGTTAGATAGACTGACTCGATCTATGTTTAAGCTACTAGAACTTATTGAACTATTTAATGAATTTAATATTCACCTAGTCAGTTTGCATGAAAAACTAGAGACAGGTTCTCTTATTGGCAGGTTACTTTGCATCATTTTAGGCTTTGTGGCAGAAAATGAGCTGGAAAATCTGAGGTTTCGCACAAAAGAGGGACTTCGAAAAGCTAAGGAAAATGGTGTTAGATTAGGAGCAAAACGGATTTCAAAAGAAAAGGAGGAGCGCATACTTAACAAATATCTACATTCAAATATAAGCATACGTAATATTGCAAAAGCTGAACAAATTTCTACATCAACCCTATATAAAGTGTTAGAACGTAATAAAGTGGCGAACAATCGTCAAAAAAAACGGAAAATCATTGCTAAAAATAGGGAAAAATGGTAGAATAAAGCCGTAAATTTGTTTCGATTAACGACCGTTTGATAAAACAGTCAAAACAACAATATGAATATTTAAAAAAATGCGAGTTTAACAGTGTTTTTAACCTGTATTAGACTGGTATTTTTTTGTGTATCGTTTAACGGTCGTTACGCGATACACTTAGTTCCCTATCTCTAAAGGAGATAGCGAGCTTATGGTAACAAAAAACTTAAAAATCATTAAGATGTGTAATAGTATGATAGCTGTATTGTTCCGTTAATGGATGAAGGTTCATTTAAGGCTTCTATCAAGAACATTAAATGTTTAGATAATGAGTTGGCTCAAAATTTTGCTTTTGTGCTCTTGAAAGGAAGTTGATTTTGTCATTTTATAAGCCTAAAAAGGCAATTATATATTCCTGAGGAGGAAAAATTATGAATAAACTCACTAAACTAGGTATTGTTACCTTCTCTGCTGTCACTCTTAGTGCTGTAGTGCCAACTTTGGTGCATGCCGAGGAAAACGTTGCGCCACAGCCAAATGTTGCTGCTCAACCTAATACCACTCAACCAACACCTGCGCCCAAACCAGCAGAAAATCCTCAACCAGAGGTTAAACCTACAGAGCAACCACAACCTGCTAAACCCGTGGGACCAGCTGAAAATGCTGGATTGCCAAAGGTTCCTTATCGAAACGACCAGCCAAAACGTTGGTTTAATAACGGAACAGGTCGTCCTACTCTAACAACAAATGACCTTGCTGTTCCCCTTCCTGCTGAAAATGTAGAAAAAACATCTTATGGTTGGTGGACAGCTGAACCAGACCTGCTTCATGCAGGATCTCATATAAAAGTAAATACTTTTAATTCGAATTTCAATAATCCGATGTTCGAAAACGGTAAAGAGATAAACTTTAAAGGTAGTGGATTTGGAGATATGGACAGTAGGTTTAAACCTGCTCTTGTTCGAGTAAAAGTTCCAGAATTGGAAGGAATGAACTACGAAGCTTATACAATCTTCTATGAAGTTCCTAATAAAAATGGAAAACCAACTTACGGAACAAATCGAACTCTCCAAGGTGGTGGCATCTCTTTAACTTTCAAATCAAAAGAGAAGAAAGAAGATATCCAGGTTTATACATTAACTAAGGATAAAAAACTAGAAGAACTATATTTTCTAGGATACCCAGGTGAAGAAACAAATCGCTATGATGAGAAGACTAAAACTCATTCATACAATCTATATGGTGAAACCTACGATACTTACGTTTTCTTGTTTAAGAACCCTGCTGAAAAACTAGCCGAGCAAGTAAAACCTGAGATTAAGCCAAGTGAGCAGCCTAATCCATACAAGCAACCAAGTGTTCCTACTGTTCCAGTTGAGCAACCACAACCTGCTAAGCCAGTGCAACCAGCAGAGAAGCCAAGCGAGCAACCTAATCCATACAAGCAACCAAGTGTTCCTACTGTTCCAGCTGATAAACCACAACCTGCTAAGCCAGTGCAACCAGCAGAGAAGCCAAGCGAGCAGCCTAATCCAGACAAGCAACCAAGTGTTCCTACTGTTCCAGCTGAGCAACCACAACCTGCTAAGCCAGAGAAACCAGCAGAGAAGCCAAGTGAGCAGCCTGTAAATCCAGTTACACCAGTTGCTCCAATAACACAGACAACTTCCGTAGCTCCTACGCTTAATCCAGCCACCCCAAACAATACTCGTGTTCTTTCGAACAAAGCTGGAAGCGTTCGAGTACATGGTTCAGAAGCAACACTCAAAAATATCAGCTATATCAAGGTAGAAGAAACCAAGTCGACTTCACTTGAATCAAAAGACTACAAGGCCTTCGACATTCATTTATATGACGCGAATGGTAAAGCTATCCAGCCAAACGGCATGGTTCTAGTAAGTCTTTCTGCTGATAAGCCAGTTGAAAATGTCTATTATGTTGCTCCAGACGGTACTTTACAAGCATTGAAGTTCAAACAAGATACAGATAAGGTGACTTTTGAAACCAATCACTTTAGTATCTATGCTATGACTTTTAAAGTTGCCGCAAGCCGTGATAACGGAGGTAGTACAACTCCTGTTCCAGTTGTAAATAGTAGTAATACTCCAACAACCACAGAACAAAAAGGAAATGACGTAAGTAGTACAAAAACTCAAGCTGAGCCGTTAGCAACTAAGACTGAAACTATTTCGAAACAAGTAGCTAAGACTTTGCCAAATACTGGAGAAAATCACTCAATTCTCGCTACCCTATTTGGAATGTTAACTCTAACTGCTGGATTATTTAGCTTTCGTAAGGAGTCAGAATAACTCCAATTCATAGTTTATCTATCAATTATTTTAGACTGTGAAAAAATCAATTTGAGGAGATAATTTAGAAAATCTTTTCATGATAAAACGCATAATATCAAACTTTTCCACACTTGATATTATGCGTTTTTATAATTCTAAAATAGTATAAATATAGTGAGATGAAATAAAATCTGAACAAATCGATTGGAAAATTGAAATCAATTTCTAACAATGATTTAGAAGTTACGGCGTACTATTATAGCTTTAATCTATTATAAATTACGATATCTATTGTCATCATCTTGCTAGAAAAAGGGATTGAAGGTCTTTTCATGAGCGATGGTTGTAGCTGGACCATGCCCTGGATAGACATCATAGTTTGGTAGGGTGAAGAGTTGGGTCTGGATACTGTGAAGAAGTTGCTCCATGCTACCAGTCGGAAGATCCGTCCGTCCAATAGTTTCTCGGAATAGTGCATCTCCTGTCAAGATTAGGTGAGCCTCAGGAAAGACTAGGGAAACACCACCGATAGAGTGACCTGGTGTTGGCAAGACAGTGAAACGAAATTCCTCCAGTTGGTATTCTTCGTGAAAGACAAAAGTGTGTTCAGCAGGTTTTGCGACCACATCTGCCATATCATTGTGGCGAGGGAGACCAGAGAGATTGTCGACAGGAGTGTAGAGCCAGCTGCCTTCACTCTCTGCGATATAGACAGGAGGATTGCCAAAAGTCTCGCGAACCAAGTCCAGACTCATGATATGGTCATAATGGGCGTGGGTCAAGAGAATAGCGCAGATAGGTTTGTTGATGTTCTCTATTGTCTGACGAATGGCTTCCCAATGGCTGCCAGGATCGACGACGATGAGGTGTTTTTCGCCTTCCAGGTAATAGGTGTTTTCATAGGCAACAGGATTCACGGTTTTATGAATTTTCATACTAGCTCCAATCTCAAAGAATGTACTAAATTAAGTATAGCACAGTTAGGGAGAATAAGCTGAAAAAGGAAATAGTTCTAGAAAGAATGATGAGGTTTGGATAAGAAAAATAAACCCCGAATGAATTCGAGGCTTAAACTGCTTTAATTCCCTGCGTAATATTTTTGGATTCCCTTGACAATCCCTTCAACTAGTTTATCTTGGTATTCACTACTACGGATTTTTTTGTTTTCTTCTGGATTATCCATATATCCCATCTCTAGCAAAACAGCTGGTTTAGCTGTTTCACGTAGAACAGCAAAGGTTGCTTGCAAAAGTCCGGCATCTCTGGCTCCAGTTTCAGCTAACAGTGAAGAATGGATATCGGCAGCAAGACGGTTACTTTCACTTATCCGTTCAGGATTATTATGCCAATCCTTGTTAATCTTGCTAGGGAAGCCAGGTTCTTCCTTGTAAGAATAGGTTTGTATACCTAAATTAACAGTAGTATCATTTCCGGTAGCGTTGAAATGAAGGCTGATGAAAAAGTCAGCATTAGTCTTGTTTACCATACGAGAACGTTCGGTAATAAAATCAACATCTATATCGCTATCTCGAGAAGTGAGAACAGTATAGCCGAGTCCTTCTAGTTGTTTACGTAGCTTACGATAAACTTGTAGGTTCAATTCTTTTTCAGCTATGCCATAATAATAAGCACCAGAATCACGGCCACCATGTCCTGGATCTAAAAAGATTGTTTTTGAGTAGAGTCCTTTTTGGAAACCTGGTGCCACTTCACGAAGCCATTTTCCGTTTCCTTGGAAAAGCTGATTTTTACCATCGACTGCATAGGTTCCTGTGACATACACACCATCGTCCTTAAGATAGTACCAAGCTTGATAGTCTGGGTCATAAATCCATTCCTTATGGGCCATGTAGCCACCAGATTTGAGGTAGTAGGAACCAATCCATTGTTTTTGGGCATAGCGTCCACCAGCTTTGAGATAAAACCAACTAGAGTAGTTTTGGTCGTAGACCCATTCCTTATCTGCCATAGCACCGCTGGACTTGAGGTAGTAATCGCCCTTCCAGACATTGGCTAGCATTCTACCATAGCCATCAAAAACATACCACTTGCCATTGATTTGGCTCCATTGGTTGGATAAATATTTACCTGAGCCATTGATATAGTACCAATTATTTCCCATTTGATACCAGCTATTTTCAAGCAAATAGCCATGATTATCAAAGAGATAACCATCATAGAGAGTATCTGTAAATTTGACCCCAGTTTGACTATAAAAAGTCCACTTGTTCCCATCTTTTACCCAGCCAGTTTGTATAGGTTGATTAGGTTTGGTTTCCCTAGAAAGAGAAGGTTTGCTTTCTTGTTCACTTGAACTAGCTGTGCTCGACGAAGTTTCTGTACTAGCTTGAGAACTGCTAGTGGAAGTATTTATTGAACTATTAGTTGAACTAGTTATGGGGGCAGTAGTAGAATGACTTGTGTCATCAGCCAAAACGACTTGGTTTGATAAGCCAAGAATAGCCAAAGCTAAAAGTGTCAGTCTTTTGTGTGATTTCATATGAGATACCTTTCTAGAGAGATAAAATTTCAGTATTTGTTGTAAAAAAAACTGTTTATATTACCATTATACACTAAAAAAGTTAGAAAATTACCAAAATATCAAATCTTTTCTTATTGAAAAAGAAGAAAGTATTTTCATTTTACTAACTTTTAACGCAACCAATATCAAAACAAAGTTAGATGAAGAACTAGATAAATTTGTTGTTTTAGTGTGAATCTTATTTTATCCTCCTTCCTAACAAACTGAATAAGCTTTAGAATCCTCTTTTTCTAGTTTTCATATTCTTAAAAAAGTGATAAAATGGTAGGAAGAATTGGAGAGTAGAGATGCCGAAAGAAGTGAATTTAACAGGCGATGAAGTTGTCGCTTTAACACAGAAATATTTATCGGAAGAAGATGTGGCTTTTGTCCATAAGGCCTTGGTTTACGCCGTTGAATGCCATAGTGGTCAATATCGCAAATCAGGTGAGCCTTATATCATTCACCCCATCCAAGTGGCAGGGATTTTAGCCAAACTCAAGCTGGATGCTGTAACGGTAGCTTGTGGTTTCTTGCATGATGTGGTGGAAGATACAGATGCGACCTTGGACGATTTGGAAAGAGAGTTTGGTCCTGATGTGCGGGTAATCGTAGATGGGGTTACCAAGCTTGGTAAAGTTAAATACAAGTCTCACGAAGAGCAGTTGGCAGAAAATCATCGCAAGATGCTCATGGCCATGTCTGAGGACATCCGCGTTATCTTGGTCAAACTGTCTGACCGCTTGCACAATATGCGAACCCTGAAACACCTTCGAAAAGACAAGCAGGAGCGTATTTCCAAAGAAACCATGGAAATCTATGCCCCGCTTGCCCATCGTCTGGGGATTTCCAGTGTCAAATGGGAGTTGGAAGACTTATCTTTCCGTTATTTAAATCCAACGGAATTTTACAAGATTACCCATATGATGAAGGAAAAGCGCAGAGAGCGTGAAGCCTTGGTGGATGAAGTAGTCACAAAATTAGAAAACTATACGACGGATCATCACTTGAAAGGGAAGATTTATGGTCGTCCCAAGCATATTTACTCGATTTTCCGCAAAATGCAGGATAAGAGAAAACGGTTTGAGGAAATTTATGATTTGATTGCCATTCGTTGTATTTTGGATACCCAAAGTGATGTTTATGCCATGCTTGGTTATGTGCATGAACTTTGGAAACCAATGCCAGGTCGTTTCAAAGACTATATCGCTAACCGCAAGGCCAATGGTTATCAGTCTATCCATACGACTGTTTATGGGCCAAAAGGGCCGATCGAATTCCAGATTCGAACTAAAGCCATGCACGAGGTGGCTGAGTACGGGGTTGCGGCTCACTGGGCTTATAAGAAAGGCGTTAAGGGGCAGGTTAACAGCAAGGAATCAGCTATTGGGATGAACTGGATCAAGGAGATGATGGAGCTCCAAGATCAGGCTGATGATGCTAAGGAATTTGTTGATTCAGTTAAGGAAAACTACCTGGCTGAGGAGATTTATGTCTTTACCCCAGATGGAGCTGTCCGTTCTCTTCCCAAAGATTCAGGACCGATTGATTTTGCCTACGAAATCCATACCAAGGTTGGTGAAAAAGCAACTGGTGCCAAAGTCAATGGCCGTATGGTTCCACTGACAACCAAGCTCAAGACAGGGGATCAGGTTGAAATTGTCACCAACCCCAACTCCTTTGGACCAAGTCGTGACTGGCTTAACATGGTCAAGACCAGCAAGGCCCGTAACAAGATTCGTCAATTCTTTAAAAATCAAGATAAGGAATTGTCTGTCAACAAGGGGCGTGAAATGCTGGTGGCCCAGTTCCAAGAAAACGGCTATGTGGCCAATAAATTTATGGACAAGCGCCATATGGACCAAGTTCTGCAAAAGACCAGCTACAAGACAGAAGAATCCCTTTTTGCGGCCATTGGTTTTGGAGAAATCGGTGCTATTACCGTCTTTAACCGTCTGACTGAAAAGGAACGCCGTGAAGAAGAACGTGCAAAGGCTAAGGCGGAAGCAGAAGAACTTGTCAAAGGTGGCGAGGTTAAGGTTGAGAACAAAGAAACCCTCAAGGTTAAGCATGAGGGTGGTGTGGTCATTGAAGGTGCATCAGGTCTCCTAGTGCGGATTGCCAAGTGTTGTAATCCTGTTCCTGGCGATGATATTGTCGGCTACATTACCAAGGGTCGTGGTGTGGCTATTCACCGTGTGGACTGTATGAATCTGCGTGCCCAAGAAAACTACGAGCAACGCCTTCTTGATGTGGAGTGGGAAGACCAGTACTCTAGCTCAAATAAGGAGTATATGGCCCATATCGATATTTACGGCCTCAACCGTACAGGACTGTTGAACGATGTACTGCAAGTTCTTTCAAACACAACCAAGAATATCTCAACAGTCAATGCCCAACCAACCAAGGATATGAAGTTTGCTAATATTCATGTGTCCTTCGGTATTGCCAACCTCACTACATTGACCACGGTCGTGGACAAGATTAAGAGTGTGCCAGAAGTTTACTCTGTCAAACGGACTAATGGCTAATTGTCCTAGCTCTTACTAGAAAGGCTATTATGAAAATCATTATCCAACGGGTTAAAAAAGCCAAAGTCAGTATCGAAGGTCAGTTGCAGGGGAAAATCAACCAAGGCCTCTTATTGCTGGTTGGTGTTGGACCAGAGGACCAAGAGGAAGATTTGGACTATGCTGTGAGAAAGCTTGTCAACATGCGGATTTTTTCAGACGCAGAAGGCAAGATGAACCTGTCTGTCAAAGATATTGAAGGAGAAATCCTCTCTATTTCTCAGTTTACCCTCTTTGCGGATACTAAGAAAGGCAATCGTCCAGCCTTTACAGGGGCAGCCAAGCCTGATATGGCATCAGACTTCTATGATGATTTCAATCAAAAATTAGCGCAAGAAGTGCCCGTTCAGACAGGCATCTTTGGAGCTGATATGCAGGTTGAGCTGGTCAATGACGGACCAGTTACCATTATCCTAGATACTAAAAATAGATAAGAAAGACCAAGCCCAGCCGGCTTGGTTTTTCTCATCTATCATAAAATGCTCCAAAAAGAAATCGGTTCTTGATAGGCCTTGGGGAAATCTTGTTTCAGGCTTTGGCAAGTGCGATAGGAAGGGATGATGTGTCCTAGGATGAGGAGAGTTCCCTGAAGGAAAAGTGGCACACCACTCAAACATATCAAGGAGAGAATCATCAGGCTATCCCATAGGAGGATTTGTAAGGCAAAACGCCAGAATCGCGGTCTAATCTGGGAATAGAGTTGACTAAAGTGGTCACAAAGCTGATTAGACAGATAGGTCAATAGCACAGGATGAAAGAAAATGAGCCAACCGCTATAAATTAAAATCCAATCCCAAGTAAGCCCTTCTTTAAATGTCAAAAATGCCAGCATAATTCCATCAATGACAAGGAGTTGAATAGTTTTGATGAAGATGATTTTTTTCATGCTAAAACCTCCTTTTCCTTAGAGACACTCCCATAAAGTGATGTGTTTATCGTAAAAGTCTAGATAGTTTTCTCTCAGGTAGTCAGTCGTCATATAATATAAAGTAGAATGACAAGCAGTGATGAATGGCATAAGAGAGGAAAAACGACGAGAACTAACGAAGGTTAAAAAGATAAAAAATAGAAAATCAATGGAGAGAACCCCTAAATAGTAGAAGCGAATCTTTTTATTGATTTGAGGATAAATCTCAGCGAACTGATGTTTGAGTAGGACGACTAAGCGAAACAGCAGTAGTCCCTGAGCAAAGAGGAAAATAAAACCAGAGAGCAAGAGCTATTCTAAAGCTGTCTCGGGTCTAGTGGTAAAAAATGTAAATAGTAGCAAATCGATAACTGCAATTGCTGTAAAATGGATTCTAAAGAGTTTTTTCATATGATGACCTCCCTCTTTTATCTAACTTCATTCTACATCAAACGAATGGGAATTACAAGTAAAATGGTAAAAAATTTTAGTAAGGAGATTCTGTTAGATTTCTTTATTTGATTTCCCTCTTATTGCTCCACCTCTTCATCATTCCAGACAAATAGAGCTCCGATTGCATTGAGGATATAAAAGATGTATTTTCCGATATTGGCGAAGTTTCCTTGAATGCCAGCCTTTGTCAGCTGAACAAAATTGTAAATCAACCAAAAGCCCCACTGAGTTGTTAATTTTAATGCATTCAAAGCATTGGCAATGAGGGACAGTGCAAAGGCAATAGTTGTTACGTAGGCAAGGAGATTCATCTTGCCCCCATATCCGATATAGTTGGTCACAAAGGCAAAGAGGAAGGCGATGATGGAGATGATAATGGCCGCCAATTTTAGCTGTTTCTGACTCATTTGGTTGGGTCTGCCTTCTTGCGAAGCTTCCCATTTCTTTATAGCAAAGGTATAAATGAGGAAGGTGACGGGATAGGTAATGATGGCCGCCTTATTTCCAAGGATATAATCAATGGTACCAGATAAAATGGTATTAACAATACCAAAGTAATTTCCCCATTTACTTAATTTCCCCGTGAAACGAGTGGACAACATGGAAATCCCAACGTTGGTTACGGAAATCAATCCAAAGGGAACAAGAGCTGTCCATGGTCCCCAGTCTACAAATTTATCGAGGCGTGAGTTGAGGTAACCAGATGCAATCGCAATCCCAACGACCAGAGCAACTCCAAAGAGGTCAAACCATTTAGATGTCGCAAAAATTTTTAGTGATTTTTTCATAGGTTAAACTATCTTTCTTTTTTTTAACAAATATTCTACAACTAAATGAAAGCAAAATCAAATGCTAGAAATAAAACCCTGAAAATTTGATTTTCAGGGTTGGTAGGGGACTTGAGAAATTAGTTGATTTTCTCGACATAGAGTTGTTTGGCAATGTCCATACTTACTTGTAAGTCCTCGTCTTTACTAAGGATAGTGAAGGTATTGCTGAAGCCATCAAACTGCTTGACTTGGAGATGGTCACCGATGTGAAGTGAGTGTTTATCCAAATAATTGAGAATGTCAAAACTATCGTGCACACGAGTCAGACGGTAGGCGCCCGCTTCCTTGATGTCAGCTAGTGGTAGGTTATTGATTTCAACCAAGAGTTCTCCCTTGACAGGAATAGTTCCTCCATGAGGACAGGTCTTGGGAAATCCTAGCAATTTATCCAGTCTTTCCACGAACAGGTCAGAGACAGTATGTTCCAAGACCTCAGCTTCCTCGTGAATCTGGTCACTTGTATAGTCTAAATGATGGACTAGAAAAACTTCAATCAAGCGATGCTTACGATAGAGCTCTGAGACCAGTTTGAGTCCGAGGTCAGTCAGTAGATAGCCACATTCCTTGTCCTTAAGGATGAGGTTTTCGCTCTTCATCCGTTTAATCATTTCAGTTACGGCAGGGGGAGAGACTTGCATGCGAGCCGCAATTTCCTTGTTGGTAATTTTATGCAGGTCTATGCCGATTTCATAAATACATTTTAGATAATCTTCTTTATTCGGGGTCATTCGTTTCCTCTTGTCTAATATCTTTATCTAGTATATCAAAAAAAGCTAGATTTCTCTAGCTGTGACTTTTTATGTTATACTTATTGCAAGAGAAAAAACGAGGAGATGGATATGATGAAAATAGCTCTTCTTTCAGATATTCATGGAAATACCACCGCCTTGGAGGCTGTTTTGGCAGATGCTCGGCAGCTAGGAGTGGATGAATACTGGCTTCTGGGAGATATTCTCATGCCAGGGACAGGGCGTAGAAGGATTTTGGACTTGTTGGATCAACTACCGATTACGGCTAGAGTTTTGGGAAACTGGGAAGACAGTCTTTGGCATGGTGTCCGCAAGGAATTGGATAGTACTCGTCCCAGTCAACGCTATCTCTTGCGCCAGTGCCAGTATGTTTTAGAGGAAATTTCCCTAGAAGAAATTGAACTGCTCCACAATCAACCACTCCAGATTCATCGTCAGTTTGGGGATTTGACGGTGGGAATTAGCCACCATCTTCCTGATAAGAACTGGGGGAGAGAGTTGATTCATACTGGAGCGCAAGAGGATTTTGACCGCTTGGTGACCAATCCCCCTTGTGATATTGCTGTTTATGGTCATATTCACCAGCAGTTGCTTCGTTACGGGACTGGTGGGCAATTGATTGTCAATCCAGGTTCGATTGGGCAGCCTTTCTTTCTAGATGCTCAGTTGCGGAAGGACTTGCGGGCCCAGTATATGATTTTGGAGTTTGATGACAAGGGCTTGGTAGATATGGACTTCCGACGGGTGGACTACGATGTGGCAGCTGAATTGCAGTTGGCTAAAGACCTCAAACTTCCCTATTTTGAGGTTTATTATGAAAGTCTAGTCAATGGTATCCACCATACTCATCATCAGGAATTTCTGAGAGAATTGGCCCAGAAAGAGGGCTATGATAGGGAATTAGATGCTTGGTTGAAAAGTGGTAATAATTGACATTACAACCAAAAAGGGTATAATAAAAGAAAGAGAAGAGTAGAGGTAGGCTAGCCTCGTAAAAAGGAGAAGAGTATGCAAATTCCAAGTAGATTTACCATTGCGACTCATATGCTGATAATCATTGCCCTCAAGGGGAAGGAAAGCAAGGTGACCAGTGATTTTCTGGCTGCTAGTGTCGGGGTCAATCCTGTCATTATCAGAAAGACCTTGTCCCAGTTGAAGAAGGCTGAACTGATTTCAGTAGCGCGCGGAACAGGGGGAACAGAGATTGTTAAGGATCTCAAAGACATTAGTCTTTTAGATGTTTATCAAGCGGTCGAATGTCTTGGTAAGACAGGCCAACTCTTCAGTTTCCATGACAATCCAAATCCAAATTGCCCAGTTGGAGCTCATATTCATGATGTTTTGGATCAAAAATTGGAGAGAATCCAGCTGGCTATGGAGGCTGAGCTTGGTCAGACCAGTCTAGAACAGGTCGTAGCCGATGCAGAGAGTCAAATGAAGGAGTGAGAGGGGTAGATGCCCTCTTTTTCTCTATGTAAAATTGTGATAAAATAGAATCATTAAAGGAGGAAGAAATGTATCTTGTTATAGGAATTGTATTAGCCTTTATAGTGTCATTTTGGAAGGATAATAGAAGTTTGTGGAATCCAGTATTATTCTTATTATCCCTCATTTCCAGTTATTTTTATCTAGGCTACCTTTTTTATCAAAATGGGTATGAGAAGATTCATTTCGCTTTTTTTATATTTCCCTTTATTTTACTTCCGATACTGCTTTTTCTAAGTGGCATCTTTTTAATCTATAATGGCCCTATCTTGCTGAAGCGAGAGGGACGTTCAAAGGCTAATTATCTCTCAATGCTCCTTGGAATAGTCATTTTGTTATTTTTTGCCTTGATGTCATTTCGATTGGGTGATAGAAATGAATTATTTTACACCAATCACTTTCTAAACATTTTATTTGCATTTATTGCTTATTCTTACTTTATTTTTGGTTTTGCTTTTGTGGGTTTTATGTTGTACTCTATCTTGTATCTCTTTATTCCTAAGAAGAAGCATTATGATTTTATCATCATTCATGGTGCAGGTTTGTTAGACGGAGAAAAGGTAACACCTTTGCTAAAGAGGAGAATTGATAAGGCAGTAGAAGCTTACCACAATTCTAAGAATCCTCATATCAAAATCATTGCTAGTGGTGGTCAAGGAGGAGATGAGAAGATTTCTGAAGCGCAGGCTATTACAAACTATCTGCTTGAAGAGACCGATGTTCCCCAAGATGGGATTATCCTGGAGGACCAATCAAGGACTACCTACGAGAACCTTCTCTTTTCTAAGGAACTTGGTGAGAAGCTGGTAGCCAAACCTCAATTCCTCTTTGTAACAAATGATTATCATGTCTTTAGAACAAGTACCTATGCGAGTAAGTTAAAAATGAAGGGAGATGGCCTCGGATGTAGGACGGCAGGCTACTACATACCATCTGCTTTTATTCGGGAGTACGTAGCTCTCTGTGTCAAAATGAAATGGCTTTTCCTTGCCTTTTATGTCCTGCTATTAGCCCTCATTTTGATAGCCTACAAAGGGATTATTTGGTAGTCAGATTCTATTTAAAAAGACTTAGAATGCACATGAAAGTATGTATTCTAGGTCTTTTGTTTTGTATACATTTGATTTTCAAGAGTACTATCTATTTTTCCATGCTTGGTAACGGGTATCAATCAATAACTGGGTGAGGCGTCCCATGGTTTCCCTTTCTTCTGGAGTGAGAGATTGAGCTTGGACGAAGAGATGACGAATGTGTTCGATAGCCTTTAAGGAAGACAAGTCATTGATAGATGTAATACCAGAATCAAGAATGGTGCCAAAGAAGAGATCGAAGTAGAGCTGAAGTTCTTCGTCAGGGACTGTCGCCACCCACTCCTTGAAGGTTGTGTCAACTTGTTGGCTATCACTGTTGGTTTTATCCAGTTGGACTAAGTGCTTGTCTTCAATCTGCCAACTAAAGGTATCGTGCTGGGCGATACCACCTAAGGCAGTACTGTGCACGATGATTTGGTGGGCCGGAATTTCCAACATCATACCGATGATGGAACCTTGTGGAATGAAGACCTTGGTTTTATCCATTATCCTTTGATAGCCCTCGGTTTGTGTCAATTCTGTGTGGAGACCAGGCGCATCAAAGGTATAAACTGCTGTAATCTGATCTTGCAAGTTTTGCTCAATTTGGCTAGCAGCATAGATGGCTAGATTTCCTCCCTTGGAATGCCCAGCCAGAATGACCTTCTGCTTAGGATGGTGGGCAAAAAAGTTCTTTAAATAGCGAAGGGCGTGCTTTTGAGCAGGAATTTCCTTCATATAGGTCAGGTGGAAATCTTCCTTCCAGCCAATGATGCTGTCATCTGTCCCACGAAAGACAATCAGATAGGTGTCGAGAGTGAGGCGGTAGGTCATAGCCGCAAATTGTTTTTGCAGTTCAGGGTCGATGTCATTGATAAAATGGGAGAGTTTGCAATTTTTGAAGCGTTTGTGTTGAGCTAATTCATCTAATAATTGGAGACGATTTTTACTGGTCAACATGTTAGGCTCCCTTGGAACCTGAAGTGCCAGGTCTAAAAGTCGCAGAGGACTTGTGGATACCAAATTATCAAAGGAGAGGTAGGTGATTTCTGTTAAGGCTAAAACATCTAATTCATTCAAAGGAAGGTCGTAAAAGGAATCGTGTGCGACATCTTTCAGATAGTCAAAAATATTGGCCATAAGAGCTCCTTTCTTTTTATTTATCTTATCACAATCACATAGAATTTACTAGTTGGTTTGTACGGGCTCTCTACATACCGACCTATAATGGTATGATTCAGATATATAGAAGACAGTTTGCTTTTATTTCAAACCTCTAAACATACTTGTTTGTATCTGTTTGTCGTCAATCCCATTCTCTTTTAAGAAATTTTTCATCTCATTTATATCATCAGGTTGGCCGGTTAAGAGATAAATAGCTTGGTTACCGTATTTCACAACCGCATTTTTTAAAAATGCTTGGCTTTGAGAAAAGGTTTCGCTAGTTTTATAAGTTAGATTCGGATTATTCTTACTAAGCTCTCTTAACTCATTATCAAAAATGTTTACTCCTTTGTCTAAATGATTAAGAATGATGGAGCGCTTACCAGCCCACTCTTTCACAACTGGACGTAGAGTAGAAATACCGACATCAGAGGCAAAACAAACCAGTGCTTGGTCATTGTCTTTAACAGATAAAGATGAGGGTGTTCGGTATCCCACAAAAAAGGATGTGGAATCGTTCCCTGAATACGAAACGGGGTCTTAGCCGTAGTGCCTGTGGGGACATTCTGTTCGCAGAGAAACTGCCAGTCATTATCTGATGTTACATCTGATACCACACCCGACATTACAGCATCGCTCTTTAACATATAATATTGTCTGACATTAAGGTCTTTCGCAACTTCATAAAAAGTGATTTCAGAAGTTACCTGAGCCTCATCCGGTGTGATCAGCGTGTGTACGAAAATATCCTCAAGGGCAATCTGGTCTTTTACTTCGAGATACACATCCCGGTAGATGCCGCCGTAGGTCATATAATCGATCACGTAACCGAAGGGAGGCACATTTAAGTCTTCTCTGCTGTCCAGCCGGACACACAGCACATTGTCCTGTCCGTAGTTCGCATATGCCGACAGATCTACAGTAAAGGCGGTGTAGCCGCAATGGTGCTCTCCCACCTTACTGCCGTTGAGATAGACGGTACTGTCATGACCGGCCCCTTCGAAGGTGAGCAGGATCCGCTTGCCCTGCCATTCGGTCGGAATATGCAGATGGCGTCTGTAGCCGCTGACCATCTGGTAGAGAGATTCGTCAAAATAGTGAAACGGGGTCTCCTTACAGGTATGAGGGATTCGGACGGGCTGCAGGGTCTCTTCCGGGTATTCTGTTGCAGTCATCCCCTCCTGAAAGTTCTCGTTAAAAAGCCAGTCTTCGCTTAAATAGATCTTCTGATTCATGGTTCGTTCCTCTTTCTTTGGGATATTATGGATTAATTCTGGATTATTCCATTGCCTCATTCTGATCTCTGTACGATGCCATACATGAGGATTTCCACAACTTCCTTCAGGGCATCTGCATAAGTCAGCTGATTTCGAGAGAGAATATCTCTCTGGAAGAACTGCTCAATGGAAGCTTCTAACATCATTTTCACCAGACAGATGGGAACCGGGCGGATGCTGCCCTCAGCCATGCCCATCTCGATCAGCTGGATTGTAGGCTCCCAGCCAGTGGAAAGTCTGAGTTCTACCTTCTGGTAGATCTTCGGGTATTTGTCCCGGAGGGAATATAATTTTCGAAGATCGATATTCTGATAACCTTCCGGCAGCACTCCCAGGATGCGGTGCAGTTTTTCCACTACACTGAGGGAAGGATCGGTCAGGATCATCTGCTCGCTTTCCTTGATGGAGTCAAAGATATAATCTACCA
>OLNM01001303.1_pt1 | contig 19222 bp, 19 predicted proteins | sample 1672391 | NCBI WGS metagenome assembly OLNM01 (sample SAMEA3136680, study PRJEB25190) | human gut metagenome | reverse complement strand
CAGCAGCAGCTCTTGCATATGGTCTTGACAATGAGAAAGAGCAGAAGATCATGGTTTATGATCTTGGTGGTGGTACATTCGATGTTTCCATTATTGAGATTGGTGATGGAGTTATCGAAGTTCTGGCAACAGCTGGTAACAACCGTCTTGGTGGTGATGACTTTGACCAGAGAATTACAGACTATATGCTTTCTGAGTTCAAGAGAACAGAGGGCGTTGACTTAAGCAACGATAAGATGGCTCTTCAGAGACTGAAAGAAGCTGCTGAGAAAGCTAAGAAAGAGCTTTCTTCCGCAACAACAACCAATATCAACCTGCCATTCATCACAGCAACAGCTGAAGGACCGAAGCATTTTGATATGAACCTTACAAGAGCTAAATTTGACGAACTTACACACGATCTTGTTGAGAAAACAGCAGAGCCGGTTCGCCGTGCACTTTCTGATGCAGGTCTTACTGCTTCTGATCTTGGACAGGTGCTTCTGGTTGGTGGATCTACACGTATCCCGGCTGTACAGGATAAAGTAAGACAGTTAACTGGCAAAGAGCCAAGCAAGGCCTTGAACCCAGATGAGTGTGTTGCACTTGGTGCTTCTATCCAGGGTGGTAAGCTTTCCGGTGAGGCTGGTGCAGGTGACATCCTTCTTCTTGATGTTACTCCACTTTCCCTGTCCATCGAGACAATGGGTGGTATTGCAACACGTCTGATCGAGAGAAATACAACAATCCCGACCAAGAAGAGCCAGATTTTCTCCACAGCAGCTGATAATCAGACCGCTGTAGATATCAATGTATTACAGGGTGAGCGTCAGTTCGCGAAAGACAACAAGTCCCTTGGACAGTTCCGTCTGGATGGAATCCCGCCAGCACGTCGTGGTGTTCCGCAGATCGAGGTTACATTCGATATTGATGCCAACGGTATCGTAAATGTATCTGCTAAGGATCTTGGAACAGGTAAAGAGCAGCACATTACAATCACAGCTGGTTCTAACATGTCCGAGTCTGATATTGACAAGGCTGTTAAAGAAGCTGCTGAGTTCGAAGCTCAGGATAAGAAACGTAAAGAGGCAATTGATACAAAGAACAATGCAGACTCCATGGTATTCCAGGTTGAGAATGCACTGAAAGAAGCAGGCGATAAACTGGATGCAAATGACAAAGCTTCCGTAGAGGCTGACTTAAATGCATTAAAAGATATCCTTGCTAAATATGCAAATACAGATGAGATCGGAGATGCTCAGGTCGCTGAGATCAAAGCTGCTCAGGAGAAGATGATGGAAAGTGCTCAGAAGCTTTTCGCAAAGATGTATGAAGCACAGAACCCACAGGGTGGTGCTGGTCAGGCAGGCCCTGGACCGGACATGGGAGGAGCTTCCCAGGGCGGTAACGAGGCTGGTTACGGCGATGATGTTGTAGATGCTGACTACAAAGAGGTTTAATTGAATAATAAGTTCCAATATTTCGGAACATGAAACTACAGCCCGGTCATGATTCATGACCGGGCAGTGGTGGTGAAAGACATATTACAGAAATGCGCCGCTGGCGTCTTCCATAAGATAACCAAATACAAAAAGTTAGGAAAAGAAAGAAATCATGGCTGATAAAAGAGATTACTATGAAGTCTTAGGCGTTGATAAGAGCGCCGATGACGCTACATTAAAAAAAGCATATCGTCAGCTTGCCAAGAAGTATCATCCCGACGTAAATCCGGGAGATAAGGAAGCTGAAGCGAAATTCAAAGAGGCAACAGAGGCTTACAGCGTCTTAAGTGACCCGGACAAGAGAAGACAGTATGATCAGTTTGGTCATGCCGCTTTTGAAAACGGCGGCGGTGGCGGAGCAGGCGGTTTCGGCGGCTTTGATTTCTCCGGCGCAGACATGGGTGATATCTTCGGAGATATTTTCGGAGATCTGTTTGGAGGCGGCGGAAGCCGCAGACGTGCCAATAATGGACCTATGAAGGGTGCAAACCTGCGTGCACGCGTGAATATCACCTTTGAGGATGCTGTATTTGGCTGTGAGAAAGAACTTGAGATTACTCTGAAAGATGAATGTACTTCCTGTCACGGTTCTGGAGCTAAGGCTGGTACCTCACCGGTTACCTGTCCGAAATGTAATGGTGAAGGACAGATCGTTTACACCCAGCAGTCCATGTTTGGCATGGTTCGTAACGTTCAGGTGTGTCCGGATTGTCATGGTACTGGCAAAATTATCAAAGATAAATGTCCGGATTGCCGTGGTACCGGCTACATTTCCAATCGCAAAAAAATTAAGGTATCTATTCCAGCTGGTATTGACAATGGTCAGAGTATCCGTATCCGTGATAAAGGTGAACCTGGCACAAATGGAGGTCCGAGAGGCGATCTGCTGGTAGAAGTAAATGTAGCACGCCATCCGATTTTCCAGAGACAGGATATGAATATTTACTCTACTGCACCGATTACTTATGCACAGGCAGCGCTTGGCGGCGAAGTCAAACTGAATACAGTAGATGGAGAAGTTCTCTATGAAGTGAAACCAGGAACTCAGACAGATACCAGAATCCGTCTGAAGGGAAAAGGTGTTCCGTCCCTTCGAAACAAGAATGTTCGCGGTGATCACTACGTAACTCTGGTTGTTCAGGTACCAACCAACCTGAATGAGGACGCGAAAGAAGCTCTCCGCAAATTTGACGAGGCATGCGGCAATCGTCCTGCAGGCAGTGCCGGCGATAGCACAGAAAAGTCCGAAAAGAAGAAAAAAAGCTTCATGGACAAATTAAAAGAGACCTTTGAAGAGTAAAAAATCAGTTTTTCCATAAAAGAATAAAGAAAAGGGGAGATATCCTCTTTTCTTTTTTTGTTACTTATTGTATATTAAAGGGTAGCCGCAACGTTACTGTCCGTGCTGCTGGTCAGGAAATGAGCAGTAACATCGCAAGAGTCCGGAAAGGAGTTTTGCCTTGAAAACAAAGAAAAGAGATTTGTTAAACCGATATATCCCCCTGTGGTCTATTGTACCTCTTGTGACCATCATGGCAGTGAATTGTCTGATTTACTGGGGAAGCAGTGCGCTTACAGCTGGCAGGTATCACTTTGATTTTACGATGGCATTTGACAGGGAAGTTCCTTTACTGCCTGTATTTGTGTGGTTTTATATTCTGGCATTTCCATTCTGGGCGGTGGGGTATTTGCTGGCGGCAAGGCGTGGTAAGGATATGTTTTACCGGTTTGTTGCCACAGATCTGACCATACATTTTATTTGCTTTATCTGCTTTATTTTAATACCGACCACCAATATAAGACCGGAGATCCCAGGAAATACCCTTTCGGAAAAGATTCTCGCTCTGGTATATTCCCTGGATGGCGGGAACAGTCCTTCTAATTTGTTTCCCTCTATCCACTGCTATGTGAGCTGGATGTGCTGGAAAGGTGTGGAAGGCTCAGAGAAGGTGCCGAAATGGTATCAGAGATTTTCTCTGGTATTTGCAATTCTGATCATTATCTCTACCCAGGTGCTGAAGCAGCATTACATTGTGGATGCAGCAGCGGCGTTGCTTCTGGTAGAGTTTTTCTGGAGATTTTATCAGAAAGGGCAGCGACATAAGTGGGTTGTGCATGTTTTTGCACATAAAAAGAAGTAACATGGACATAAAAAAACAGTAATTGGTCAGGTGAATTGAAAAATCAGAATAAAGTAACAGATAACAACCGTTTCGAAAGATGTTAAAAAATACCATATTGTGATTATGAAGAAACAGCTTTCAATAAAAAGATTGGAGAAATAGTATGAAGTGGAATCGCTTTACCATCAAAACAAAAACAGAAGCAGAAGACGTTATCATCTCTGCCCTTGCAGACGTTGGAGTTGAGGGCGTAGAGATTCAGGACAAACAGCCCCTTACCGAGACAGATAAAGAGCAGATGTTTGTGGATATTATGCCGGAAGGTCCAGCGGATGATGGAATCGCCTATCTGAATTTTTATCTGGAAGAGGACACAGAAACTGCGCCTGTTCTCGAGAGAGTACGTGCTGTCCTTGAAGAAGTACGCGGATACATGGATATCGGCGAAGGCACCATCACAGAATCCCAGACAGAGGACAAAGACTGGATCAATAACTGGAAGGAATATTTCCATCAGTTCTATGTAGATGACATTCTTATTGTTCCATCCTGGGAAGAAGTGAAGGAAGAAGATAAAGATAAGATGATCCTTCACATTGATCCAGGTACAGCTTTTGGAACTGGTATGCACGAGACAACCCAGCTGGTAATTCGTCAGCTGAAGAAATTTGTGACAAAAGACACCCAGATGCTGGATGTTGGAACCGGAAGCGGTATTCTTGGAATTGTAGCTTTGAAGCTGGGCGCTGCTCATGTTGTGGGAACTGACCTTGATCCCTGTGCAATTCCGGCAGTGGCAGACAATAAAGAGGCTAACGATATTAAGGATGAGACTTTTGACATGCTCATTGGAAACATCATTGATGATAAAGAAGTTCAAGACACGGTTGGATATGAGAAATATGACATTGTAACGGCTAATATCCTGGCAGATGTACTGGTGCCTCTCACACCGGTTATCGTAAATCAGATGAAAAAGGGTGCTTACTATATCACCTCTGGAATCCTGGATGTGAAAGAAGAAGTAGTGGTAAAGGCAGTGAAAGACGCCGGGCTTCAGCTGGTTGAGGTAACCCATCAGGGAGAATGGGTATCTGTCACAGCCAGAAAGGAATAATTATGCAGCGCTTTTTTGTGGAGCCTTTTCAGGTCCTGGAGGAAGAACACAGGATCACCCTTACCGGCCCGGATCTGAACCATATGAAAAATGTTCTGCGCATGCGCATTGGTGAGGATGTGTGGATCAGCGATGGCAGTGAGAAGGAATATCACTGTACCATAGAAGAATTTCAGGAGGACAGCGCAGTTCTTCATATCCTTTATGCTCAGGAATCCCAGTATGAGCTCCCAAGCCGGATTTATTTGTTCCAGGGTCTTCCCAAAGGGGATAAAATGGAACTGATCATTCAGAAGGCTGTGGAGCTTGGCGCTTACGCTGTTGTTCCAGTTGAAACAAGGAGATGTGTGGTGAAGCTGGATGCAAAGAAAGCGCAGAAGAAGGTTACCAGATGGCAGCAGATTTCCGAGAGCGCAGCTAAGCAGTCTAAGCGTATGCTGATCCCGGAAGTGAAAAATGTAATGAGCTGGAAAGAAGCACTTGCCTTTGCAAAAGGACTGGATGTGGTTCTGATTCCTTATGAGCTTGCCCAAGGTATGAAAGAGACCCGGGAAATCCTGTCGGCAATTCAGCCTGGACAGTCTGTGGGAATTTTTATTGGCCCGGAGGGCGGCTTTGAGGAGGAAGAAGTGAGAGATGCCATGGAAGCCGGTGGGAAACCGGTGACCCTGGGAAAAAGAATCCTGCGCACAGAGACAGCAGGTATGACCATGCTGTCTATTCTGATGTATACGCTTGAGTCTGTTTAAAAATATTTTAGCAATCTGCAAGACGTGCCAGAGTCTGTTTGAAGAATCATTTCTGCAATCTGCACGCCCCACTTTGCGGTATATTTCACCCGAATTCGGCTGCCGCAGCCCGCTGCGACGCCCTTATCCGGGCAAAAGCTTCCGCAAATTGTGATGTACTTCTTGCAGATAGCCTTTTTTAAACATGCTCTGGAAAAAAGAGGAAAAGTAAGAAATGGAAGCATATTTTGATAACTCCGCTACCACAAGATGTTATCCTGAGGTGGCAGAGATTGTAGTAAAAACAATGACAGAGGATTTTGGAAACCCTTCTGCCATGCATTTAAAAGGTGTGGAAGCGGAAAAGTATGTCCGTGAAGCTGCACAGACACTTGCCAAAATTCTCAAGGTAAATGAAAAAGAGATCATTTTTACCTCTGGCGGAACAGAGTCAAATAATCTGGCCTTGTTTGGCGGAGCGGATGCAAATAAAAGAAGCGGAAACCATATTATCACCACCTCAGTGGAGCATGCAGCTGTAGGACAGCCCGCAGAGCGCCTGGAACAGATGGGATATGAGGTGACGATAGTTCCTGTAGATCACAGGGGTGTGGTTCAGCTGGAGGCGTTAGAGAAAGCTTTGCGCCCGGATACGATTCTGGTATCTACTATGTATGTAAACAATGAGGTTGGTGCTGTGATGCCAGTAGAAGAGATTGCAAAACTGGTTCATGAGAAAAGCCCGAAGGCTCTGTATCATGTAGATGCGATCCAGGCATTTGGAAAATACCGTATTTATCCCAAAAAGGCAGGAATTGATATGCTCTCTGTGAGCAGCCATAAGATTCACGGGCCTAAAGGTGTAGGATTTTTATATATCAATGAGAAAGCCAGGATTCAGCCTCAGATCTTAGGCGGCGGCCAGCAGGCCGGTATGCGGTCCGGTACAGATAATGTACCTGGAATTGCAGGACTGGGTGTTGCTGCAAAGATGGTCTACACGGATTTTGATAAGAAAATTGAGCATATGTATCAGCTGAAGGAACGCCTTGCAGAAGGTTTTCTGAAACTTCCTGATGTTCGTCTCAACGGAATGGAGATAAGAGAAGGTGCACCTCAGATCTTAAGCGCCAGCTTTCTGGGCGTGAGAAGCGAAGTGCTGCTTCATACTCTGGAAGAAAAAGGCATTTATGTTTCAGCCGGAAGCGCCTGCTCCAGCCACAAAAGAAAAGCTGCCGGAACCTTAAGTGCAATGGGAATGGAAGCAGCCCAAAGAGAAAGTACGCTGAGATTCAGTTTTTCAGAGGAAAATACATTTGAAGAAGTGGATTATGCATTGGAAGTGATCGGGCAGGTACTGCCTATGCTTCGGAGATATTCCAGACACTGATGCAGTGAGGAAAAGAAGAATGAAATGCAGCGCCGGGGAAAGTCCGGCAGCCGCATAAAATAAAGAAACAGGAGGAAATCAAATGATATTTCACGCATTTTTAATAAAATACGCAGAAATAGCTATCAAGGGTAAAAATCGATATCTGTTTGAAGATGCCCTTGTGAAGCAGATGAATATTGCTCTTTCTAAGATAGAGGGCGATTACCGCGTTGTGAAGGAGCAGGGCCGTGTTTATGTATTCTGTCCGGAGGAATACGATTTTGAGGAGGCTGTAGCTGCATTAAAAACAGTATTCGGTATTGTTTATATCTGTCCGGTAGTGATCTACGAGGACAAAGGATTTGAGCAGATGCGCTCTGACGTTGTGGAGTACATGAAGAATGTACATCCGGATTATCACGGCACCTTCAAGGTATATACAAGACGTGCAAAGAAGTCCTATCCGGTAAATTCCATGGAAGTAAGTGCAAGAATCGGTGAAAGCATTCTGGATGCTTTTCCGGAGGCAAAGGTGGATGTACATCAGCCTGAACTTACCGTTTCTGTTGAGATCCGTGAGAAAATTTATGTATATTCCAAGAGCATCAAGGGACCTGGCGGAATGCCGGTTGGAACCAATGGAAAGGCAATGCTGCTTCTTTCCGGCGGAATTGACAGCCCAGTGGCCGGATATATGATCGCAAAGCGAGGAGTTAAGATTGAAGCCGTTTATTTCCATGCTCCGCCGTATACCAGCGAGCGTGCGAAACAGAAGGTTGTGGACCTGGCGAAGCTGGTGGCAAAATACAGTGGACCGATCAGGCTTCATGTAGTAAATTTCACAGACATTCAGCTGTACATTTACGATCAGTGTCCACATGATGAGCTTACTATCATTATGCGTCGTTATATGATGAGAATTGCAGAGCATTTTGCAAAGAAGGATAACTGTCTTGGACTTATTACCGGTGAAAGCATTGGACAGGTTGCAAGCCAGACCCTGCAGAGTCTTGCAGCAACGAATGAAGTGTGTACATTACCGGTATATCGTCCGGTGATTGGGTTTGATAAACAGGAAATTGTAGAGCGTTCCTGGGAGATTGGAACTTATGACACTTCTGTTCTTCCATATGAAGATTGCTGTACTATTTTTGTCGCAAAGCATCCGGTTACAAAGCCGAATCTGAATGTGATCCGCAAGTCAGAGGAGAAACTGGCTGAGAAAATTGATGAACTGATGGAAGCGGCACTTAGCACTGCAGAAGTGATTGAAATCCAGTAAAAAAGTGGAAAAGCACTCAGAGACTGCATGAAGTCATCGAAAAAACAAAAAGAGGAACTGTGAACAGTTCCTCTGACAATCGAATATTTAATTATTCAACTGTATATTTGTCGATGATTTCCATAACGCTGTCAAGAGCAGCTCCGTCAGCATGGATATTGAGGTCGATCGGTTTGGATAAATCCAGGCTGAAGATACCCATGATAGATTTAGCGTCAATCACATATCTTCCGGATACCAGGTCGAAGTCGCAGTCAAATTTGCTGATCTCGTTTACAAATGCTTTCACTTTATCAATAGAGTTAAGTGAGATTTTTGCTGTTTTCATTGTGATATAACCTCCCTTGGATTGTTAGTAGTTTGCTTTACAGTACTCATATTACCTGTAGGCAGGATAAAAGTCAAGGTGAAAAAAGAGAAAAAATGGCAGCAGAATTAGTGAAAATGTATAAAAAATTTACAACATTACTGTGTACTGGTAATATTCCGCGGGATGCTTTTCGTGAATGAAATTTACAGAAGATCCGGGAAGTGCGGCACGAAATCACGTATTTGCATGAATTCTGTGCACCGCGGAGAAATTATCCTGCATGGTGTGGACAGTACTAGTTTTGGAGGAAAAAATGAAAAAAAAGGTTGCATTACACAATCTTGGATGTAAAGTAAACTCTTATGAGCTGGAAGCTATGCAGCAGCTTCTGGAACAGGCAGGGTATGAAATTGTACCTTTTGAACCAGGTGCTGATGTTTACGTAATAAATACCTGTACGGTAACAAATATTGCAGACCGTAAGTCCCGTCAGATGCTTCACAAGGCGAAAAAGATGAACCCGGATGCGGTGGTAGTAGCAACAGGATGTTATGTACAGACTGACGAGGGAAAACTGGAAACGGACGAAGCAGTAGATCTGGTACTTGGAAATAACCAGAAAAAAAATATTGTGGAAGTTCTGGCTGAATTTGAAAAAGAACACCAGCGTCAGGCTCATATTATTAAGATTAACCAGACAAAGGAATATGAAGAACTGGAAATCAGCCGTACAGCTGAGCATGTACGTGCTTATATTAAGGTGCAGGATGGCTGCAACCAGTTTTGCACCTATTGTATCATTCCCTACGCAAGAGGCCGCGTGCGAAGCAGGGAAAAAGAGAATATTTTAAATGAAGTGCACAAGCTGGCCAAAGCCGGCTACAAAGAAGTGGTGCTTACAGGAATTCATCTCAGCTCCTATGGAGTGGATTTTCCTGAGGACAAAAAAGAAACTTTGCTTTCTCTTATTCAGGCAGTAAATGAAGTGGAAGGAATTCAGAGAATCCGCCTTGGTTCCCTGGAACCGGGAATCGTCACAGAAGAATTTGCAAAAGAGCTGTCTTCTATGTCAAAAGTCTGCCCTCATTTTCATCTTTCCCTGCAGAGCGGATGCGATACGACTCTGGAGAGAATGAACAGACGATACAGAAGCGCGGAGTATAAAGCAAGATGTGAACTTCTTCGCAAATATTTCGGAAATCCAGCACTGACAACAGATGTGATCGTTGGTTTTCCAATGGAAACAGAAGAGGAGTTTCAGGCTTCCTATGATTTTGTGAAAGATATTCATTTTTATGAAACCCATATTTTTAAATATTCCCGTCGCCATGGAACTAAGGCTGCGGCTATGTCCGGTCAGCTGACAGAGGCAGAAAAAGCTGTGAGAAGTGACAAAATGCTGGAGCTGCACCAGAAGCGTGCAGCAGAATATGAGACTTCTCTTCTTGGAAAGACTCTGGAGGTACTTCTGGAGGAGGAAGTGGAAATTGATGGAAAAGCATATTATCTGGGACATTCCAGAGAATATGTGAAAGTGGCGGTGCCGAAAACGGAGAAATACGGTGTAAATGATATTCTGGCGGTGAAAGTGGAAAAAACTTTGCAGCCACATATTCTGCAGGGAGAAGAAATACAGGTTCTGTAGGGCGTGACCAGTAACCACACAATTGCGGAAATGACAGGCAATGCAAAATTAGGATTGTAATTTACACGTAATTATATTAAAATAAAAAAGAAATAATCGTAAGGACGTGAGAAAAATGGCAGAAAATAATCTGGGAAGTACACAATATTTCAGAACAAAACCAGATCAGGAGCTTGAAGTAAAAGAAATCCTGGACCTGGTTTACAACGCAATGGAAGAAAAAGGCTATAATCCTGTGAATCAGATCGTAGGTTATATTATGTCCGGTGATCCGACTTATATCACCAGCCATAAGGGTGCCAGAAGCATGATCATGAAGGTTGAGCGTGACGAACTTGTTGAGGAATTGCTGACCGAGTATATTAAGAACAGATCCTGGGAATACTGATTATGAGATTAATGGGATTAGACTACGGTTCCAAGACGGTGGGCGTTGCCGTCAGTGATCCACTGGGACTTACCGCACAAGGTGTGGAGACTGTCTGGCGCAAGCAGGAGAATAAGCTTCGCCAGACGATGGCACGGATTGAAGAACTGATTTCGGAGTATCAGGTAGAGCGTATTGTACTTGGATATCCGAAGAACATGAATAATACTGTAGGCGAGCGGGCGGTGAAATCTCTTGAGTTTAAAGAAAAGCTGGAGAAGAGGACTGGCCTGCCTGTTGTGATGTGGGATGAACGACTGACTACGGCAGAAGCGGAGCGTACTTTGATGGAGACCGGTGTCAGACGTGAGAACAGGAAGCAGTTTCTTGATCAGATGGCTGCGGTTTTGATCTTACAGGGATACTTAGACCGAATGAATATGAATAAGGACGAAAATAATGGAGAAAATTAAATTTCAATCTGAGGATGGGATTATAGAATTTTTTGTGGAAGAACAGACTACAGTTGCAGGAATCACTTATCTTCTGGTTTCCGATTCACAGGACGATGAGGCAAATGCCTATATTATGAAAGATGTTTCAGAAGCGGGAAGCGAAGAAGCCAGCTATGAGATGGTAGAAGATGATGAAGAACTGGTGGCAATTTCCAAAGTATTTGAACAGATTTTGGACGACGTAGATCTTGAAATGTAATAATTTGCTGGGCAGATCGTGAACAGTGATGCGAAATCATGCTTTGCATGTTATTTTGTGCATCGTGAAGCGTGTAACTGTGAAGTTACTGAACAGTTACCAGCCGAAACAAAATAAAGTCGCTTTATCCTGGTAGCGTGAGTTTGGAGGATAAAGTGCGCAAAATGGAGGATAGATTGATTGAAGACGGAAAATGAAATGAACAACAACGGGCAAAGGACTCCGGCAGCCGGAAACGGAACAAGAAAACCAAATTTCAGACATAAAAATTACAGATATAAGGCACAGCCGAAAAAGGACGGAAAAGACGGTCAGAAACAAGGACAGGATAAGCAGACCAAGGGGAATTATAAACCTCAGTTCCGCGGTCAGGGCAAGCCTGCCTTAAAGAGACCACGCAAAACTAACAATGGCTCCAAGCTGAAAATCATTCCACTTGGTGGTCTGGAGCAGATTGGAATGAATATTACAGCTTTTGAGTATGAAGACAGTATAGTGGTAGTAGACTGCGGACTCGCTTTTCCAGAAGATGATATGCCGGGAATTGATCTTGTAATTCCGGATATTACCTACCTGAAAGAGAATATTTCCAAGGTGAAAGGATTTGTGATCACCCATGGTCATGAGGATCATATTGGTGCGCTTCCATATGTACTGAAGGAAGTAAATGCACCGATCTACTCCACCAAACTGACGCTTGCGCTGATCAGCAACAAGCTGAAAGAGCATAATCTGACTAAGACTACCAAGTTAAAAGAGGTAAAACACGGTCAGGTGATCAATCTTGGTGATTTTGCAATTGAATTTATTAAGACGAACCATAGTATCCAGGATGCATCTGCACTGGCTATTTATTCTCCTGTGGGAATCGTGGTACACACAGGTGACTTCAAGGTGGACTATACCCCTGTATTTGGAGATGCCATTGATCTGCAGAGATTTGCGGAAATCGGACGGAAAGGCGTTCTTGCCCTTATGTGTGATTCTACAAATGCGGAACGTCCGGGCTTTACCATGTCTGAGCGTACAGTTGGTCATGTTTTTGACAATCTTTTTAATGAATATAAGACTGCAAGAATCATTATCGCAACGTTTGCTTCCAATGTAGACCGTGTACAGCAGATCATCAATACTGCATACCGCTTTGGACGTAAAGTGGCAGTAGAAGGCCGCAGTATGGTAAATGTTATTACCACTGCCGCAGAACTTGGCTATCTGCGTGTTCCGGATCAGACTCTGATCGAGATCGACCAGGTAAAGAACTATCCGGATGAGCAGCTTGTTCTGATCACTACAGGAAGCCAGGGCGAGTCCATGGCTGCTCTTTCCCGTATGGCTGCCAATATCCACAAGAAGATTACCATTAAACCTAATGATGCAATTATTTTCAGCTCTCATCCGATTCCAGGTAATGAGAAGGCAGTATCCAAGGTTATCAACGAGCTTTCTATGAAAGGGGCCAAGGTTATTTTCCAGGATGCACATGTATCCGGACATGCCTGCCAGGAGGAAATCAAGCTGATCTACTCCCTTGTGAAGCCGAAATATGCAATTCCGGTACATGGTGAATACCGTCATCTGACTGCACAGAAGCTTGTTGCAGAGGAGCTTGGATATTCCAAGGACAATATTTTTATTCTGAAATCAGGAAATGTTCTGGAGATAGATGAGAATAGTGCAGCTGTTACTGGTTCCGTACACACAGGTGCAATTCTTGTAGACGGTCTTGGAGTCGGAGATGTTGGTAATATTGTACTTCGCGACAGACAGCATCTTTCCGAAGATGGTATTATGATTGTTGTCATGACATTAGAGAGACACAGCAATGTGGTACTGGCAGGACCGGATATTGTTTCCAGAGGTTTTGTGTATGTAAGAGAGTCAGAAGACCTTATGGATCATGCAAGAGAAGTGGTGGAGCTGGCTCTTGACGGATGTCTGGATAAAGGTATCACAGACTGGAGTAAGATTAAGGCAGCAGTGAAGGATGCACTCAGCGACTACGTATGGAAACGTACCAAGAGAAGTCCGATGATCCTTCCAATCATTATGGAGGCATAAGCAGAGGCGCGATGAACGAGATAAAAGACTGTATAGATGCACTTCTTGCAGCTGTACAGAACAGTGAAGAATATCAGGAATTTGAGAAATACAGAGATCTTCTGAAGGAGAACCCGGAGCTTATGGACCGTGTGAATGCATTCAGAGGAAACAATTTCAGACTACAGAATGAAGCAAACAGAGATGAGCTGTTCCGGGGAACGGAGCAGCTCAACAGAGAATCCAGGGAGCTGCGCAGAGATCCCCTTGTAAACGCATTTCTTGATGCGGAGTTTGCTCTTTGTAAACTTATGCAGAAGATATGCAGGACACTTACAGAGGGAATCGATCTGGACATTCCTGAGTTATAAGGAGGAAACATGGGTAATACAAGAGATCAGGTGGGAAAAGCAGGGCTTTTTGTAGCTGGTGGAATTTTTCGTACTGCTTTTTACGTCTGTGTTGCAGTGCTGATTTTCTGGATTGGCAAGTCGGCCTATCAGTTTGGCTACAATGTTTTTAACCAGCAGGCAGTCAGCCCGGGAGCAGGTCAGGAAGTGACAGTTGTGATTCCGGAAGGCTCATCCACGTATGATGTAGCCAAGATCTTGAAAAGCAAGGGACTTATTGATGACAGTCTGGTGTTCTTTGCACAGGAGAAACTTTCTACATATAAGGGACAGATGCAGGCTGGAACTTATCTGTTAAGTACAGCTTACACTCCTACACGTATTATGGGTATTCTTGCTGGTGATGAGGAGCAGACTGGTGTTACGCAGGATAGTGCCACAGCAGCTGATACAGCGGTCCAGACAGATACTCAGACTACAGATGCAGGAACTGATACAGCTGATACCCAGAGCGCAGATGGTACAGCGGATACTCAGGCAGCTGATGGAACTGCAGGGGAAGGAGAGTCCGGACAGTGATCGTAGAGGAGAGAATGCGCACTTACATCAATTCTCTTGATATGGGGAATACTCCTTTTCTGGAAGAACTGGAAAAAGAAGCACTTGCAGGAAGGGTTCCCATTATCCGCAAGGAAATGCAGAGCTTTCTGAAAATGTTTCTTGCAGCAACCCGGCCGATGAGAATACTGGAGGTCGGAACGGCAGTAGGTTTTTCCACTCTGCTGATGTGCGAATATGGACCTGAGAATCTGAAAATAACAACAATTGAGAATTATGAAAAAAGGATCCCTATTGCCAGAGAGAATTTCAGGAAGGCAGGACGGGAATCCCAGATAGAGTTCCTTACCGGGGATGCAGGAGAGATCCTGAAAGAACTTACTGGAACTTATGATCTTATTTTTATGGATGCTGCCAAGGGGCAGTATATGAACTGGCTGCCGGATGTGCTTCGATTAATGCATAAGGGCAGCGTTCTTGTTTCTGATAATGTTCTTCAAGAAGGGGACATTATCGAATCCCATTATCTTGTAGAGAGACGCAATCGTACCATTTATAAGCGTATGCGTCAGTATCTCTATGAACTGAAGCACAATCCGCTGCTGGAGACCTCCATCCTTCCGTTAGGAGACGGAGCCTCCATCAGTGTAAAGAAAGAGGAGTCATATGCGTAAACCAGAATTATTAGTTCCGGCAAGCAGTCTTGAGGTTCTGAAGATTGCCACGGTTTTCGGAGCAGACGCTGTTTATATCGGAGGAGAGGCTTTTGGGCTTCGTGCCAAGGCCCGCAATTTTTCAAAAGAAGAGATGGCGCAGGGAATTGCATTTGCCCATGAGCATGGTGTAAAAGTCTATGTGACAGTGAATATTCTTGCGCATAACTATGATCTGGCTGGTGTAAGAGAGTACTTGAAAGAGCTTAAGGAATTAAAACCGGACGCCTTGATCATCGCTGATCCTGGTATTTTTACCTATGCCAAGGAAATCTGTCCGGAGATTGAGCGTCATATCAGTACCCAGGCAAATAACACTAATTACGAAACCTATCGCTTCTGGTACAAGCTTGGAGCGAAGCGTGTGGTAACTGCCCGTGAGCTTTCTTTAGAAGAGATTCGCCAGATCCGTGCCAATATTCCAGATGATATGGAGATTGAGACTTTCATTCACGGAGCGATGTGTATTTCCTATTCCGGACGCTGTCTTCTCAGCAATTTCCTGGTAGGAAGAGATGCCAATCAGGGATCCTGCACACATCCGTGCCGTTGGAAATATTCCATTGTGGAAGAGTCGAGACCCGGGGAGTATATGCCGGTTTATGAGAATGAGCGTGGTACTTACATTTTCAATTCCAAGGATCTTTGCATGATCGAGCACATGGATGACATTCTCACAAGCGGAATCGACAGTTTGAAGATCGAGGGTCGTATGAAGACAGCTCTTTATGTAGCAACTGTCGCACGTACTTACCGCAAGGCTATTGATGATTATCTGGAAGATCCGGCCAAATATCAGGCAAACATGTCCTGGTATCAGGAGCAGATCGCAGGCTGCACTTACCGTAAATTTACAACTGGCTTCTTTTATGGCAAACCAAGCGAGGAAGCACAGATCTATGACAATAATACCTATGAGAAGGGGTATACGTATCTGGGATTTGCAGAAGCTGTAGATGAGAGAGGCTATGTGCAGATTACACAGAGAAACAAGTTTACAGTAGGAGAGATGATCGAGATCATGAAACCGGATGGAACCAATCTTCTGGTTCCTGTAAAAGCTATCTATGATGAGGAGGGCAATTCCGTAGAAAGCGCTCCCCATCCGCAGCAGAAGCTGTTTGTAGATCTTGGCGGTGAGGCAGAGGTTTATGATATCCTCCGCCGTAGTGAAGCATAAGTCTGAGAGTAATTCAGAAAAATAATCGTTACTGGTCACGGAATGAACAGTAACAAATAATCATAGAGGTAAAACTCGCAGAGCGTGTTTTACCCGTTTTCAGGAAAAAGCGTCCGCAATTTTTGCAGGGCGTTTTTTTCAATTCTGGATACATAGGAGCGGCTGATGTGAAGGTGCCTGGCGATTTCCCGCTGCGTCTGTTCCTTTTGCCCAAAGAGACCGAAACGGCAGCAGATCACCTCATATTCTTTGGAAGACAGTACAGACTTCATGGAATCCAGTACATGACGGATATCTTCTCTGGTGGAATACTCTTCCACAACGTCCACTGCCGGTCCTTCCATTACATCCAGAAGACTGATCTCATTGCCTTCTTTGTCTGTACCAATGGGTTCATACAGCGAGATTTCCCGGGAATGCTTCTTGCGGGAGCGGAATAACATAAGCAGTTCATTGTTGATACACTTTCCAGCATATGTGGACAGCCGGGCTGTTTTTGTGGAATCAAATGTGGAGATGGCTTTCATTAATCCAATGGTGCCAATGGAAATCAGATCGTCCAGTTCTACATCTGTTCCCTGATATTTTTTTACTACATGGGCAACAAGCCGCAGATTACGTTCTATGAGAATATTTTTTGCTTCCATATCGCCCCTTTGGTACTGCTGAAGATAATACTGCTCCTCGGCCATTGTCAAAGGTTTCAAAAATGTCTTCAAATCGCTACCTCAAAGGGGATTTCTATATAGTCTATGAAAAATACAGGCTTTAAGTGCCTGGCTGCCTTTTTTTACTGCGGAAAAAATCGTGGCAGGATTCTTTTTATATTTTACATTGAAATAAAGGGTGAAAATCATTATAATAATGTCAGAGTAACTGCCTGGAGCGTGTTTGAAAAAGGCTCTGGTTCGAAAGAGGCAGTGACAGCGAGTAACAGGATTACTGTTCCACAGCAATGTTCTGAGAAGTGTGTTGCTGTGAAGTTTGTGGACAGTAACAAGAACACGAAAGACGTAAGGTGAATGATTTTGAAAAAAAAGATCGAACAGCTTTTAAACGGAAAGTTTGAATATGAACAGCCCCAGCTCCTTTTTTCCAAGGAGAAGATTTCCCTGACCATGAAAGCAGGGGAGACGAAGAGAGGGGAAGTGTACGTTGGAACAGAGGATAATCAGAAGATCCGCGGTTATGTTACTTCCTCCAGCCGCCGGGTGGTACCGGGAATGGACCATATTTCAGGAACTACTGTGCGTCTCCCGCTTGGAATTGATACGGTAGGACTTGCTCCCGGAGAAAACCTGAAGGGATGGCTGTGCTTTACTACAAATATTGGAGAGGCCCGTCTTCCTTTTGAAATTGAGATCGAAAAAGAGGAAATACGCAGTTTTTCAGGTGTGGTAGGGAATCTGGACGAATTTGTAAAAGTTGCCCGGGATGATTTTAAAGAGGCATTCCGTATTTTTAAAGATGCCAGCTTCACCAGAATTCTGGAAAATGAGGATCAAAAGATCCAGACACTTTATTATGGTCTGTCCAGACAGCCGGTGACATATCAGCATCTGGAAGAATTTCTCATTGCCGCAGGCAAGAAGGAAAAAGTAACCATAAGTGCCAGAGAGGTGGGCAAAGAATACTATGAGTTGAAAGACTCTTTGAAAGAATCTTTTTATATTCAGAGAAGCGGATGGGGGCATCTGCGCCTTGATGTGGAAGCTGTTGGAGAGTTTCTGGAAGTTCCCCGCAAGGTGGTAACAGACGAAGATTTTATTGGCAGCCATTATGAAGTGGAATATCTGGTACACAAGGAGAAATTAAGACAAGGCAATCAGTTTGGCAAAATTATAGTAAAAAGCCCTTATCAGGAGATTACTTATACCGTTGTTGCATCCACAAGTGGTAAACTGGATGTAGATATCCGTCTGACTCAGGAGAAGAGTAAACTGGATCTTCAAAAAGACTGTCTGGCCTACTTGTGCTATGAGACTGCTGTGGCAAGCTGTCTTGCGGGAAAGGAGAATCCAGGGGTCAACAGCTGGATGGATTTTTCCACCTGGAGTGCAAGCAGCCACTATATTCTGAACCAGCTTCACCAGTCCGGATGTGATTATCCGGAATACCAGATGTATGAGGCCTTTCTTCTTTACATGGAGAACCATCATGAGGAAGCAAGAGTTCTTCTGGAAAGCTATCAGGATAAATCCTATACAAGAGATGATCTGGAGTTTGCTGGAATTTATCTGTATCTGTGCACGCTTACCGGTTTATATAAGGACAAGGTTCACGCCCTGTCCAGAATCCGCAATTTTTACATGCAAAAAAGTGACAGTTTTCCGCTTTTATGGATCCTGCTGAAGCTGGATCCTGCATACAAGGAGACTCCGTCCAAGGCATTATTTGTGCTGGAAGAGCAGTTTGGCAAGGGCTGCAGGAGTCCGTTCCTCTATCTGGAAGCATGGAAGATCATCTGCAAGGACATGACTCTTCTTCACAGGCTGAACAGCTTCTGGGGACAGGTATTCCGCTTCGCGGCAAGAAGAAACCTTCTTACAGAGGAAGGGGAGATTGTTTGTCTGATTAAGCCCCAGTTTGAAGCTGGAAGGGAAAAGGTAGGCAAAAAAGGTGTGGTCCGGGATCCGGCCGTCCACCTGGAGGTAATCCAAAAGGTGATAGAATATGCCTGCTCTATCTGGCTTGAGCCTCTGCATCTTTCATTTTCTCCCATTAAGGGACCGGAAGGGAATATTGAATATCTGCTCCATTTGAAAAAGCAGCCTGAGGGAACAGAGATCAGCGTTAGTCTGGAAGCAGGCCCAGAGGCAGTTGTCAGAGAAGCCCATCTTGAGCTTGATTGAGAAAGGGCGGATATATGGACAGATTTTGTATCATTACAAACAGCGATAAGGACAAGGAACTGAAACTGACAAGGGAGATCGTTTCTTATCTGGAAGCTCATGGAAGGCAGTGTCTGGTGCAGCAGGCCCAGAGAAAAGAAGAAGGCCCTTTTCATTATACGGATCCAGGACTGATTCCTGAGGGAACAGAATGTATTCTTGTTCTGGGAGGCGACGGAACACTGCTTCAGGCAGCCAGAGATGTGGTACATAGAGAAATCCCGCTTCTGGGAATGAATCTTGGAACACTTGGATTTCTGGCTGAAGTAGACCGTAATTCCATTTATACCTCTCTGGATCAGATCATGGCAGATGATTTTGAGATTGAGGAGCGTATGATGCTGACAGGAA
>OLNM01001299.1_pt1 | contig 19244 bp, 32 predicted proteins | sample 1672391 | NCBI WGS metagenome assembly OLNM01 (sample SAMEA3136680, study PRJEB25190) | human gut metagenome | reverse complement strand
CAAATGGTAAGGCACTGGACTCTGACTCCAGCATTTTCAAGGTTCGAATCCTTGTGGGCCAGCTTTAAACCACTTCGTTATGAAGTGGTTTTTTTCTTTCTAAGATTATCAAAATTCATTTGTAAAGCTAAGAATATATTTATAGTCTGTAATCCTGTATCCTATTTTATACAACTGCTTGGATTGAAAGCATAGAAGTTCTTTTTGTCCATGTCTTCAGTTACCATTCGTAGAGCTTCGCCAAAACGTTGAAAATGAACAATTTCTCTTGCTCTTAAGAATTTAATAGGTTCTCGAACATCACTTTCTTTTACAAGAGATAGGATATTATCGTATGTTTTTCTGGCTTTTTGTTCCGCAGCCATATCTTCTATAAGGTCTGCAATAGGATCACCACAAGATTGGAAGGTAGTAGCTGAGAAAGGAACACCTCCGGCAGACTGTGGCCATACGCCCAAAGTGTGGTCGACATAGTATTTCTCAAAGCCTGCAAGGTCAATATCATCACAAGGAAGGTCTTTTACAAGCTGGGAAACAATGGAGCCGACCATTTCGAGATGCCCAAGTTCGTTGGTGGTTCGACTATATCATTCGCTAGAATTCCCTTTGTTCTTGGGCAGTTTCGGGAATAGCTCTAGCTTAAAATCATCTTGTCTTTGGTCTTTGAAGTGTCCGTTGGCAGTTTTGGTATACACAACCTTATCCAGAATAGACTTCATTAAGTCATTTTTCAATTGAACATCATCAGAAGTTTTATAGATTTCCAAAATCTTTTTAGCCTTTGGTATAATCTCTTCCTGATGGCTAATTATTTCTCTCTCATTTGCTATTTCTTTATTAAGCTTAACAATTGCTTCCTCTGTAGAAGAAATGCTTTCAGAAACAGTTTTTTGTCGGTTCAGAAAAGTATCACTATCATATATTCCGTTTTCATAAGCTTCAAATACTTTTGTTAACTGGTTTTTGTATGTTATTAATTGCTTTTGCTGTTCTTCCAAGAGTTTTGTCTTGGATTCCAAAACAGAAGTGTCATACTTGTTTGCTTCTTCCTTTATTTCGTATCCATCAATCCATTCCTTAATGGCAGTTAACAAAGCATCTTCAACAAGGTAAAAAGCAGAAGACACATTATGACATGTTTTTTCAGAGCATATTAGTGAAGCGGACTGACCTCTTTTTTGGTAAGGTCTTCTATACATACTTCTTCCACACATACCACATTTTATTACACCGGCAAGTGGATTGGTTATCGTTTTTGAAGGTCTTCTTGGATTTCTGGATAATCTTTCCTGGGCCAAATTAAATGTGTCCTGAGAGACAAGAGCAGGATGCTTTCCTTTGTATAGTCCATAGGATTCGTTACGTGTCCATTTATCGACGATAATTCCGTTTTCAACAACCTTTTTTCGCTTCTTTTTCCCAAAAACAATATATCCTAAATAATGTTCGTTTCTAAGCATGGTAGATATTGTTGGAATGGTCCAAACACCACCTAAGGGTTTAATTGAATATTCAGAATTTAACTTGTCTGCAATACGAGCTGTCCCTAAAAGTTCATAACTGCCATCTTCTTTTAGAATTCCCTTTGTATACCATTGAAAAATCAACTTTACAATTTCTGCTTCTCCCGGCTTAGGTTCCAGCCTATAACCTTTGGATTTTTTGTTCTTTACAATGGAATATCCAAATGGTGGTGTATGATGTATGTAATTACCTTCCTTGCAACTTGCTTCCATTCCGGCATGCAATCTTCTTTTAATAGTCTTATATTCTCTTCTTGACATATACAAGCCAAATTCAAAATATTCCTGATCAAATTCATCTGTGGGATTAAATGTTTTCATCGGGGTAATGATTAAGGTATTGGAATAAGTAAACGTCTTGGTAACTATTCCCTGATCAGAAGTATCACCACGGGCAAGACGCTCGATTTCCATAACAAGAACACCCTCCCATTTCCCATCAGATACATCATTGAGTAATCTCTGCATTTGAGGTCTTGCAGCAATGCTATCACCGGAAACAACCTCTTCATAGATTTCACCAATTGGCAAATTTTTCTTTTTTGCTAATTCAATTAATGTATCTCTATGACGTTTTAATGTTTCTCCAAAACCTTGCAGTTCTAACTCTCTATCAGCTCTGGATTTTCTTAAATAAATACAATAAGCCATAGTATATCACTCCTTTATATTTGATTTTATTAAAAAATAGGTACAAAAATAACACCCAGCCTTTGCCAGATGTTCCATTATGTGATACAATATGACTTGTCTAGGGTGATATTGTATCACTTGGAGCTGGTCGTTAGGGGCTGGCTCTTTTTTTATTGACTAAAACCTCTGATTTGATATAATATACTTAACAAGAGAACCGAAAGCTAGATTGAGCCTAGCTTCTGGTTGTGATAGTAAGTTAAGAAGTAACGTCTACCTTTACCAGAGAGAGGACGTTACTTTTTTGCATTAATGATAGCTAATACAAGAGTAATAACAGCGCAAAGCATAATTACAAACGTGAATAAATCAGAATATGTAACCATTGGCATCAGCTCCTTTCGTAAAATCCAGAAGCCAGCCAACCGCCCCTTCGGTTCTCCGGGTAAGTATATTATATTTTCAAAGTGCAGTTGTTAATTTTACGCAAGAACATATTGAGACAATATTCTTCCAAGTTCTATAATATTGCAATTGCCTTTAAATTCAAAACGAGCCTTAAATCCATTGGTAAAAAATAATTCCATTTCGCAATCAGGAATAAACTCTGCAAATCCCGGTGTTTGCACACTAAAATACTGTAATTTAGAGTAGGGAAGTGTGGAGAAATCCTTTCTTTTTCCAGTTATGCCTTGAACATCTATGGTAATAATACGCTTATTGGTAAAAACAACTTGATCACGTATTGTTTTGTAGGCACCAATAATTATTTCACCATCAACAAATAATTTAGTTACATCTTGCTGTACAGCTTTTTCATCAATTGGCTTTAAATTGAATACAGCATTTTCTGAAAAGTTAATCATAAATAAAACCTCCTTTTATTAAATAATTTTTAATTAAATTCATTTTAATGAGCTATTAACTCTAAATAACCAATGTGGTTTCGCTTTAAATATTTTTTATTATGCCAATACTAGGGTAGTTGAACTGTATAATGTAATTGTCTAACTCAACATAATTGCCATATTTGTTTTGATAAGTGCGAATAGCTTCTTTTAAATAATCAGTTGTAATATTTAGATAATCTGCAATATCGTACATATTTTGGCAGTGGTGTTCAAAGGCATCAATTAATCCTCTAAGTCCAATCAGCTTGTTGTATCCCCAAATCCTTGCTCTATGCTCCTGTTGGCGGTTGGATGCAGAACTCATAGTTAATATATTTCCATTAGAAGTATGATGATGTCCCATTTCTTCTGCCAAAACACAACGTTTCTGTGTAGAGTTTTCCAAACTATCACTTATACCAACAACACCGTCACAGTACAATCCTTTAATGTTAGAGTTTTCAAAAGTGTAATCAATAATCTCTATACCATCCTCGTAGGCTTCTGATTCTAATTGTTCTAACTTATTCAAGAAATCACCTCCCCACTAGAGTATAATTTTTTAGGTGTCCCATAAAAAGGACTACTTTCTTTTATTCTTTACAAATTCAACGAAGTTTTTAATTTCTTCCATTTCTGCTTCTGAAAATTCCTCACCCTCAAAGTGTGCTGCAAGAGTGTTGACTTCTGGGAAAGAGGATTTATCTTCAGTTGAAACTTCCTTATCTTCCATTAAATCACTTCTTTGTATATGAAAAAATTCACAAATTTTATCTATTTTTGACATACGAGGTGTTTTAATTCCTTTTTGCCAGTTTGATATAGTAGCTTGGGAAACACCCATATAATTTGCCAGTTCCATCTGAGTAGTACCATTAATATCCATATAATAATTAATCTTCTTGCATATAATGCTATTTAATTCTTTTTCAGACATAGGAGTTTCTCCTTTCTTATTTATAGTATGTATTTTAAAACAAAAAGTTATAAAAAGCAATACAAAAAATAAAAAAACATAACTTTTAGTATTGACTATAACTTAAAGTTATGTTACTATATGAGAGTAGCAAGGAGATAGTAGGAAAGGAGAAAAGAAATGGAATACGAAGAAATGAATTTAGCAGAATTATTAAAACAAACTACAGAAGAAAATCAAACAAGAAAAATCTTAGCAATCTTGGAAGAGAGCGAAGATTTGGAGAAAGCAAAAGAAAAAGTAAAAGCCCTACTTAAATAACTAAGTAGGGCGATAAATAACAAGCACACACAAGGGCGACACTTCTTAACATTCCTGCTAAGTCGCCCAAGTGATAAAAAGATTATAGCAGGAAGTTAATTAAAAGTAAAGAGAGGAGAGATAAAAGGTGTCTAAAATACAGATTACTTTAGCAGCAGCTAGAGTTAATGCAGGGTTTACACAGGAAGATGTTGCAGAAAAGTTCAAAGTAACTAAGCAAACTATTATTAATTGGGAGAAAGGCAGAAAAGAATTAAAGCCAGCAGAGTTTAATATGCTTTCAGAAATATATAAAATTCCCAAGGATAATATTTTTTTACCCAAAGATATAACTTAGAGTAATAAAAAGAGGAGAAACCAATGGAAGATAAACAGAAAATATGCGATTTATTAGTACCAGTATTACAGGAAACAAGAGATTTTCAGGAATTGGAAAGTTTGAAATACAACAAAGACAACGAAATAGTTGTGGCGACTTTCTGGTACGGAGCAGTGAAAACTGCAAATGTTCATATGGATTCAGGAACATCAATGATTAGAGATATTATCGAACAGATTCGTTAATTTATCTTATAAAATTGTTGACAAACCTCGTGCTTTACAGCACAAGGAAAACCTCGGTAAAAGTCGTATCATTATGATACCAAAACGAAAGGAGTACAGAATGATACAGACAACAATAAGAATACCAGTGGAGTTACACAAGAGGTTAAAGGAGCTGGCAAAGAAGAAAGGCTTAACAGTCAATGCCTTGATTGTGCAGGCGCTGTGGAAATTATAGGAGGATATACAATGACATTAAAATTCAAAAAGCACAGTAACGGCTGGAGCATTAAGAGAAAAAAAAGAGGACACGCAGACTACCAACCTTTTATTAGATGGTACAAGAACGAGCGGGCATTAAGAATTTGGTATCACACATTTTATACAAGAGATTTTCAGTTTTAGGAGAAACCACAATGGAAGATAAAAAGAAATAAAATATGGGCTGTGCTGGAACGTGATTAATAATTGTAATGGATTACTTCATCAAAATGTAAGTAGGAATAGGACAAATTCAAATAAACATATCGTATTAAAAAGAACAGAAGGAGGTTAGGGGATGGTAGTAGAGGAATTTAATATCGGAAGAACACAAATAATCATTCATGATGATTGCATAGTGTCTAACGAAAAAGCAGAAGAAATTTTAAAGAGATTAGGGAATACTTTCCATAATTATAATCTACACAAAAGAGAAAGGGGTGATTGAATTGGTGGGAGCAATTAACAGCTTAAGAAACTTAAGGCAGACCTGCATTAAGTATTCAGGAAGTTGTAAGAGCTGTCCCTTGGGCAGACAGATGAACATTAATAACACTATGTGTCCGCATCTGACTAAGCCGAATAGTTGGACGGATGAAAAGACTACCGAAATGGTAAGAAAGATTGGAGGATAAGGATGATTATTGTAGACAAAAACAAGGCAACAATGGCAGGTCCTGATGAATTAATTGAATGTGAGGCAATGATATTTGTGGAGGCTGTAAAGAGGCATTTTATAAAAAAGCATGGTGAAAACATAGGAAAGGAAATGTTTGAGATGTTGCTGGAATGTTCTGTGATGTCGGATGAAGAAGCTGAAAAGCGTGTAAGAGAAAACAAAAATAAACTGTCAAGAGAAGAAAATGAAATGTTGAATAAATTCATACATTTAATGTTCAGTTAGGAGAGCTTATGGAAACAAACAAAAGACTTGAAGTGAAAGAAGTTAAAAGAAAAGAGCCTGAATGTACTGCAATACGTTCAAGCTCATATAAAAACAAACCACTTAAAGATTACCACATTATCGCTGAAAAGTACAGAGTACTTAACGGATTCAAGAACGTGGTAATAGGAGTAATTACAGGAGCAGTGATGTTAGTCAATGGCTGGATTGAGGTAGACAGCAAAGCAGGGCAGTTACTTGTGGCTCTGGGAATGGTGATACTGGTTACATTATTGATGCACTGTACGGATGAAATTCTTAATGAACAGGTTGATTAGAAATGGTTACAAGAAAGAAATTTGCAAGTAAACCTGAATGGCTTCTTGCAAGAAAGGGAAAGATAGGTGGTTCTGATGCAGCAGCAGTGTTGGGACTTAATCCCTACAAGAACAATGTGGAGTTTTGGAATGAAATGGTTGGAATAACCAAGCCAAGAGACATATCAAATGAACCGTATGTAATATATGGAAGCAGGGCAGAGGAACACATAAGAGCAATATTTGCATTGGACCACCCGGAATACAAGGTTGAATACTTTGGTGATAACATGCTTCTCAATGACAAGTATCCGTTTGCTCACGCATCACTTGATGGAGAACTGACAGAACTTGAAACCGGGAGGAAGGGCATATTTGAATGCAAGACCAGTGAGCTTTTTGGTTCAATGCACAAGGAAAAATGGGATGGTGAACACATCCCGGACAATTATTACATACAGGTGCTTCATTACCTGATGGTGACGGAATATGAGTTTGTCGAACTCAGGGCACAGATAAAGAGTGTGTGGAATAAGAGCATAAGACTAATCACAAAGGATTATCACATTGAAAGGGCAGATGTTGAGGAAGACATTGAGATAATAAAAAGGTCAGAAAGGGAGTTCATGGAGCTTGTGAAAAAAAGAAAAAAGCCGGCTCTCATTCTGCCGGAAATTTAAAACAGGAGGAATACCAAAAAGATGGAATTAAAAATTTACAATCCAACAATGGATAATGCACTAAAGCACATTGATTGGAACTTTGAGGAATTAAAAAAAGAAGTTACTGAAAAGGCAAACGTGTACAAGTCATTGGTGTACACGGATGAAAACATAAAGGAAGCAAAGGCTGACAGGGCAACACTTAATAAGTTCAGCAAGGCATTAAATGACGGAAAGAAAGATGTCAAGAAGATGATGCTTGAACCATACAGTGTGTTTGAAGGCCAGGTAAAGGAACTGATTGCAATTGTAGATGAGGCAAATGCCAACATTGACAGTCAGGTAAAGGCTTATGACCAGAAGAAAAGGGAAGAGAAGCTCATAAAGGTTGAGGAGATATATGACAGGACCTTTGCAAGTGCCGAAGAGCTGAAGGAGATACTCACATTCAAACGTGTTTTCAAGGAAAGTTATCTGAATGTGACAACAACATTAAAGTCAATAACCAATGATATGGAGCATATGAGAGACAGTGTAAGACACGATTTGGAAGTCATTAATGCTGAAACCGGTGAATATCAGTTTGAAATGAAACAGAAATACATTGAAACCCTCAACATTACAGAAGCATTGATGGTTAAACAGACATACGAGGAAAATGCAAGAAGAAAAGCCGAGTATGAGGCAAGAAGAAAGGCAGAGCTTGAGGAAAGACAGGCAAGAGAAAAGGCAGAAGCCGAAAAACTTGCAGAGGCAGGAAAGAAGGAACCGGAGCAGAAGCAGGAAAGTGTTTCACAGACTGTTGAGGAAGAGGCACAGGAAGAAAGAACAGAAGAAAATCAGGAAGAGAAGACACACACAATAGTAATCAGGGTGTGTGGAACAGGAAACCAGCTCAATGCATTGGGTGAGTTCCTTACGAAAAACAACATTAAATATGAGCAGATACAGTAGGAGGAAATGAAATGGCAGTATCAAACAGTTTGGCAAAAAGACAAGAAACAAGTTTTACGGCATATTTGAAAAATGATGCGGTAAAGAATCAGATTAATGAGGTTGTTGGTGGAAAGAACGGAAAGAGATTCATCAGTTCAATAGTAAGTGCGGTTGGAAACAATCCAACATTACAGGAATGTCAAAATTCATCAATAGTAAGTGCAGCATTGCTTGGAGAGAGTCTTAATCTATCTCCAAGTCCACAGCTTGGACAGTATTATATGGTTCCGTTCAAGGATAACAAAACAGGAACAAAGGTGGCACAGTTCCAGCTTGGATACAAGGGCTACATTCAGCTGGCAATCAGATCAGGACAGTACAAGAAGTTAAATGTTCTGGCAATTAAGAAAGGTGAGTTAATCAGATTCGATCCACTTAATGAAGACATAGAAGTAAATCTCATTTCAGATGAAAATGAGAGAGAAAAGGCAGAAACAATTGGCTATTATGCAATGTTTGAGTATGTCAATGGATTCAGGAAGGCAATGTACTGGTCAAAGGAAAAGATGAAGGCTCACGCAGTGAAGTATTCACAGGGATATGCATCAGACTTGAAGAAGGGAACGAAGTGGACCTTCTGGAGCAAGGACTTTGACGGAATGGCATACAAGACAATGTTGAGACAAATCATAAGCAAGTGGGGAATAATGAGCATTGACCTACAGACAGCACTTGACAGTGATATGACAGTAATTAATGAGGATGGAACACATACATATGTGGAAACAACACCTGTTGAGCAGACAGAAAATGAAGATTATGAGGAAGTAGTGGAGCAGACAGTTGGAGAAACAGAGAATGTTCCAGAAGAAAAGAAAAACAATGAGGAACCGGCTGAAAACAAGGTTCAGACAGAATCAAAGCCATTCTTCAATTATTAAAAAACAGACAGTCATAAATCAAAATATATATCACAAAATTGTAAGACCTGTCACCTGAATGGTGGCAGGCAGAAAGGAGACGTGACAATGAACATTTCAGATTACATCCCTTTCGGAAAGGACAATGCGATTTCAAGAAAAAAGCTAGAGAAGGTGACAGGATTGTCAGACAGAGACATAAGGGAAGAAATTGCAATGGCCAGAAGAAACACGGTAATACTTAATCTATCCAATGGACAAGGGTATTTTCAACCAATAGAGGGCGAGGAAGATGAACTTGTCATTAAGTATTACAAACAGGAAAGCAGCAGATTAAAGAGAATAGGTTGGTCGTTGCTGGCAACAAGGAAAAGAGTAAGGGAGATACAGAATGGCAGTTAATGCAAGGCAGAAGGGGGCAAGGTTTGAAAGACAACTTGCCGGGCATCTAAGGGAATACGGATACAGAACCAGAAGAGGCCAGCAGTATTGTGGGGCAAATGGTGATGCAGATGTTGTGGGACTTCCGGGAATACATATAGAAGCAAAACATCAGGAAAAAATGCACTTGTATGACTGGATGGAGCAGGCAAGAAGAGATTCAAGGCAGGATGAACTTCCGGCAGTGTTTCACAAGAAAAACAATGCAGACATTCTGGTGACAATGACACTTGATGATTGGATGCAGATATATAGGGAATATGAAGCAGGAAACTACATTAAGATGGGAGAAATAAATGGGAAGACCTATAAAGGCAGGACTTAGTTATTTCCCAAAAGATGTTGATTATTATGAAGACTTTAAAATAATGGACCTGATGAATGAATATGGTCCATTGGGTCAAACCATTTACGACATAGTCATTTCGATGGTTTACCGAGAGGGTTACTTTCTTGAGTTTAAAAACTTTGAACAGCTCAAGAAGAACCTTCCGGTTAAAATCATCAAGACAATCGGTAACAGATGGGTTAACAAAAAAGACTTTGTGTTACAAGTTATTCTCTCTTGTGCGGACATAGGTCTGTTTGATCATGACCTCCTGATGCAAGGAGTTATAACCTCTGTTGGAATTCAGCGACGCTACGATACAGTGACTGTTAGGAACAAAGTCCAGAAAACAAGGTACAGGTTGATTGATGAAAAAGGTCAACCCTTATTAAATGAACCATTAAAACCGATAAATGTAACAGAAACAAGTGTAAATGTAACAGAAACCAACATAAATGATGCGGAAATACAACAAAAGAAAATAAAAGAAAACAAAAGTAAAGAAAATATAAAGTATTTTTCCAACGAAAACCTTAATGACGTGTTTAGGCAATTTCTGGAACTTAGGGAACAAAAGGGAAGACAGATTGTTGGCTATCAGATACAGACATTGATTGAGAGACTTGAACAGGTGGCAGACACGGACGAGGAGAAAATACAGGCAGTCAAGAATGCCATAGCAGGTGATTGGAGTAATTTTTATCCCCCCAAAAAGCAACAACAACAGAAAAAGTCATTCAACGACCAAAGGACATATGACTATCAGAATTTAGAAAAAAAGCTACTAGAGAACAGAGATAAAAGGAGAAGTAAAGATGAAAAAATTCGAATTGACAACTAATACAAAAATGTTTTTAGGAAAAAAGCTATTCCAGATTAAGGCGTTAATCAGCTTTGGAGATGTGAAAGCAGGAGAGTTGGGCGGATATATCGAAAAAGAGGAGAATTTATCGCAAACAGGCGACGCTTGGGTATTTGACAACGCTTGGGTATCTGGCGACGCTAGGGTATCTGGCAACGCTTGGGTAACAGACAACGCTAGGGTAACAGACAACGCTAGGGTATTTGACAACGCTTGGGTATCTGACAACGCTAGGGAATCTGACAACGCTAGGGCATCTGGCGACGCTTGGGTATCTGACAACGCTTGTTATACAACTATTAAGGGATTCGGCAGAGAATACAGAACAACTACATTTTTCAGATGTAAGGATGGCAAGGTCAGAGTTCAATGTGGATGCTTTTATGGAGATTTGAAAGAATTTAGAGCTATCGTTAAGAAAACTCACGGCGAAAGCAAGAAAGCAAAAGAATATCTGATGATTGCTGACTTAATGGAATTGCACTTTGAGGAGAACGAAAATGACAAATAAAGAAATAGAGCATCGCCTGGAAGAGTTAGACCGAAAAGAAAATAAAATCTTGTTTAAGGGAACTACACTAAGCCCAGACGATTATATCAGCCTTGCTAAAATCAAAGAAGAAAAGGCAGAGTTAAGAAAAGAATACAAGGAGAATCAAAATGTCTAAATTATCAAAAGAAGAAATTGGCAGGCGTGAAGGAATGGCATATGCTCTGAGGCTTGCAAGAGAAAAGGGATTGGATGCCTTGGAAGCAGACCTGAAAATGAGAAATGCCATTGACCTACCTTTAAGGGTATCAAAGGCAGACTTAGACAAATTCAGTGACAATGTTAAGTACAACACAGTACTGTATGTAAAAATCCTAATGGCTGTAACAATGCATGATGAATTTGGTTTTGGCAACAAAAGAATAAAGCAGATGTTTGAGAGATTCGACAACAAGGCTGAATGCATTGCAGAGGATTACAGCACATGGGAAGAGCAGATAAGCATAATTGCAGAAGAATGTGGAATAGACATGGACAGCGAAAGAAGAGACTTAAGAACAGTGATTAAATAAATTAATTTGAAGGCAAAGGAGTAAATAACCAATGAAGAATACACTATCAGATTTGAACAACTATTTGTTTGAAGCAATTGAAAGAATAAATGATGATGAGCTGTCAATGGAAGAACTTGATAAGGAAATCAAGAGAAGTGAATCGGTCAACAAGATTGCCAAGACAATCATTGATAATGGAAACCTGGCATTGCAGGCGAAAAAGCACTTTGATGAATACGGAAGCGGTGAGGATGTTGAAATCCCATTGCTTGGAATAACAAACAAATGAATGGAGAGCTGTAAGTAATGTATGGAATGAAATACACGGATGAAATGAAGCAATTCATTCTGGATAATTACAAGGGAAGATATAACCAGGAGCTTGCAGACCTGTTTAATCAGAAGTTCAATACCAACATAACAAGTAGAACGATTAAATCATACAAGGCAAACAATAAATTAAATTCAGGATTAACCGGCAAGTTCAGAAAGGGGCAGACACCACACAACAAGGGCAAGAAAATGCCAAAGGAAGTCTATGAAAAAGTAAAACACACAATGTTTGCAAAGGGCAACGTTCCACCAAACCACAGACCTGTTGGAAGTGAAAGAATTTCAAAAGACGGATACATAGAGGTTAAGGTTGCGGAGCCTAACAAGTGGAGATTAAAGCAGAGAGTTGTGTATGAAGAAACTAAGGGAAAAATCCCTGAAGGCTGCCCAATAATATTCCTTGATGGAAATAAGAGAAATTTCGACATCGACAATTTAAGGTGCATAACCCGGTCGGAACTACTATATCTCAACTGCAACGGGTTGAACAATTCAAATGAGATTACGGAAACAGGCATTCTAATGGCTAGATTAGACAGAGCCAAGAACAAAAAGAAGCAGGAACTAAAGGACAAAAATGTTAAGAAATGTTAAGGAGTGAGCAAATGTTAAATATTGAGAAATTTTATAATGAATTGAGAGAATTGAAGGTGATGCCGTTATGTTTTTCTATGATTGACGGAAGGCTTGAAGCCTGCACCGGACAATGTGCTTGTTGTCAGTTTAATAAAGGTGAACCTGACTGTGCTGAAAACTGCAAAAAATGGCTGTTTTTAGAATACGAAGAACCAGAAGTTGATTGGTCGAAAGTTAAGGTTGATACACCTATATTGGTTAGAAATAATGAAGATAAAGAATGGGTGAATAGATATTTTGCTAAATTTGCAGATGGAAAAGTTTATGCGTGGGTGAGTGGAGCTACATCTTGGACAGTGGAAGATGAATATGATGTGACTTTTTGGAAGTACGCAAAACTAGCAGAAAGTGAGGAGTAAATGAAAATATATGTAGACGAGCTTCCTTATTATGGAGAGTATTGTCCTTTTAAAGATACTTGTTGGCAAAGTGAAACTGATGATTGTCCTAGACATTGGGATAAATATAAAGTTTGTAGCAATGAAAATCCACACGAATGTTTAATGTTGATTGAAAAATATAATAAAGAAAATATCGAAGCATTAGATAATAATAGTGTAGTAAATTGTTGCAAAAATTGTATTAATGCTATTGGATATTCAGGGTATGAGGATCATTTTTGCAAGGTTTATGATTGTGGTATCCGTGCAGAAGTGTACAACTGTGAAGATTTTAAAAGTGAGGAGTAGAAATATAAATAAAGAAATAAAAGAAGAAGTTAGAGTTGTTTTAGACCTATTAAAGAAGTCGCTTATTAAGAACAATATGTCAATTGGGTTTGATAAAGAAACAGAGTCATTGCTGTTTTTCGATACAAAGCAGTATGTAGAAAATAAGAAGTTTGATGGTTTTAAAATTAAATTGGAAGAATTAGTGAGGTAGATTATGAGATTAATAGATGCAGATGTACTATTAGACTATTTGGAAAATAATGAAGTAATGTGGTCGATAGATGAGATAAATAAAGGGAACGAAACTTATAGTGCCACTCTATTGTATGATTTTGTCAAGAATATACCAACAGCCTATGATTTAGATAAGGTCATAGCACAGTTAGACGAAAAAATAGCAAGATTAGATAGTCGTCAACAAATATGTTACGAAGTAGGAGATTTTAAAACAGGCGATAAAATGGTAGACAAGATGGCAGCATTTATAGAAAGCAAAAATATAGTGAAGAAAGAGGTAAAAAAGTGATACACGAAATTAAAATACTTGAGCAGTTTGCTGATGAAATAATCAGTGGCAATAAAAACTTTGAGATAAGAAAAAACGATAGAGGTTATCAGAAAGGTGACCTTATCAGGTTTGAAGTTGCTGATGAATATGGAAACAGACGAGATGGAAGAAGGTACACAAAACACCCTTTACACGATAAGTTATATGAGATTACATATGTGCTTAGTGGATGGGGTTTAGAAAAAGATTATGTTGTGCTTGCAATTAGACTGAAAGAGAAGGCAGGTGATTAGATGGCGATAATTAACACATTGGCAATAGTCCTGGTAATTGGAGCAGTGTTCGTCTTGTGGGCGATATGTAAGTTGCAGGATAAGTATTAGAAACAAAGGTACATTGACAATTGAATATTGGTAGTTGGAATGGTATAATTTTTGTGTTAAGATATCAAGGAGGATTATAAATGAATTATATAGAGAAACTGTTTAAACAACACCCATTCATTTATTATATTGGTGAGAAATATTATGCATTTGGTGCTTATACATGTTACGAATGCGATATGAGAAGCATAACTCTAAAAAGTAGATACGAAGAATATGAGCAAAGCATAAATGAGGAGCTTACTGATAGAGAGGCATGGAAAATTTTTCACAAATTAGTATTTAAAGCTGAGTGTATAAGAGATGAAAAAGGATACTGTGCTGAGCCACAAGAGGAAATAAAAAAATTTCAATTTAATGATATAGAAATGCAAGAATTAAAAGTACAGATAGATGATTATATAGCATATTGGAAAAAACATTCGCTTAGTTCTTTTGTATAATATATAGACCAACTACCAATATTCGGTGGTTGGTTTTTTTATGCAGAAAAATAGAGAAAGGATTGGTAAAGTGACTAGAAAAGAACTGGAAGCGTACAAGGTCAATGAAAGACTGATTGAACGCAATATGAAAAAAATTGAAGATGAAAAGTACAAGGACATTCCGACAGTGTACGGAAAAGTAAAAAGCTCAATGGCAGAGCATCCATATATAGAAACGCATATGGCGGTTCAGATGGAAGAACCTGTGGAATCAGATAGGCGAATACGTAATCTGGAAAAGTGGGAGCAGGAAGTCAGCAAAGCCAAGAGTGATAATACAAAGGTGGAAGAGTTTATTGATAATATAGACAATGCAACAATAAAGGAAATATTTGTTTTAAGATACATTGAGGGAAAGAAAGTTTCAGAGGTTGCAAAAGATGTGGGATATACTCATGGTAGGGTTTCTCAAATAATATCAAAATTGCTGAAAGATTAACCAAATTAACACAATTAACAAAAGCAGTATGATATAATTAACCTGTTGAAGTTTGAAGAAATGATAGTATCCCGTCATTTTTTGAAAATTTCCCCTAAAGTTTTTTTTTGAGAGCAGTCTTCGGGCTGTTCTTTTTTGTTGAAAATTGTATATTTTGGGTATATGATTGAAGAAAAACTTGGAGGGAACAGAAATGGCAAAAAAAGTTGGGTTAAGTATTTATGGAATGTCGTTATATAGTTCGGAAGAAGAGAAAAATATTAATTTGAATGATGTACTTGAATCAAAGAGTCTTCTGAAAGTAATAAATGACTATATTGATGAAAATGGTAAAGAATATGCAAACGATCAAGGGAGTGAAAGATTATATAAATTTGATAATATTGAAATTAAAGACATAAATGTAAAAGGAAGAAAGGAATATACAGTATTATCAGGAATTATAAAAACAGGAGAATATGGTGTTCAATCAGAATTGGTAGATGCTATAGATAATTCGACAGTTGAGAAAAAATCTACACAGGCAGAAGTACTTCCGTTTGGTTTTTGCATAGCTTTAGCAGAAGGAGATAAAAATAAAGCAGTTGTAATATTGCAGACATTAGGAAATTTAGGAATAAAATCAGTATTTACAGCTTATATTAATAAGTGTTTATCAAAAAATAAAATTAACAAAACTGCAGTTTGGGGACCACTTTATCCAATTGAATATGTAAAAAGAATTATGGATAGGGGGAAATTGGAAAAGATAAGATTAATACGATATGAAGTTCCGGAAGAAACTGTGAATAGATTAGGTGTGAATAATGGGGTTAAACTTAGAGAAGAACATATAATAATAAAGATATAGAAAGTAGTAAAATAACATCTATAATAGAGATGATAAATTTGTGTATTAGTAGAAGATAAAAATATAGAAAACTATAAAGTAAAATTAGGGTATTTTGGAAAAATGATAGCTTTAGAGGCTGCGTCACTTGGATTTTCAACTTGTTGGATAGGTGGAACTTATAATAAAATATGCACTTAATGCATATTCAGCATTTAATAAAAAGCCTAGAGTCACTATATCAAGAAATACTAAATTAGCCACTAATTGCATTAAATCTATTTCTTCCAAAATTTTTTGAAATTGTTGAGAAAGTCAATAAAAATCTCAAAATGGTATTCAAAATTAAATTTTATATCCTGAATTGTCAATTTAAATCAGACAAATTACTTATGAATCACTAAGCAAATGTAAGTAAGCTTTCAAATCCAGTTGCTTCTTTTATAACCTCATTTGGTGTTTTATAGTCTAGTGATTTTCTAGGTATAGAATTCCATTTATACGCAATCATATTTAATTCTTCTTGAGAATATGCAGATAAATCTGTAGACTTAGGTAAATCTTTTCTAACTATTCCATTTGAATTCTCATTTAGCCCTCTTTGACCTGGTGATCCAGGGTCTCCAAAGTAGATTTCAATATTAACTGAACTATCTTTTTCTATGTCTGACCATTTTGAAAACTCTTTACCTCTATCAAATGTAATAGTAGATATACACGACTTATGTAAAGATGATAGCCATTTGCAAATTGCTTCTTTAACATCCTCACTCTTTCTACTTGCTTTAAGTAATACAATATATTTTGAATACTTTTCTACTAAAGTAACTATAGCTGATTTTCTAGCTTTTCCTACAATAGTATCTCCCTCAAAATGGCCATATTCTATACTAGTTTTAGCATTAGGATACTTTTCATCTCTTTCATGAATTGTTTTACATGTATTAATTTTACCTCTTGTTTCGTTATGACCCTTCGGGTTATTTTTACCCTTACGTCTCAACTTATTTATATCTATTACACCTTGTTTTGCTAATTTGTATAATGTTTTTGTTGATATTTTTTCATCTTTTCCATCTATTTTATCTCTTCCTGCGATAGCATCTAAAGACCAATCATTTTCTAGCTTATTATTGATATCATCTAATTTTTCTTTGCTTAATACAATGGGCTTTCTTCCACATCTAGATTTATTTATTAGGTATTGATTATATATTTCTTGAACAGTAAGTCCTTGCATAAATAGCTTGTAATATCTGTAAACTTTATCTTTTCCAATTTTCATTCTTTGAGCGCAAGCTCTTGCTTTCACGCCTAAATAGTAATTTGCTTCTAGATTTGTTAGCTGATTTATGTTAATATGATTAAAAGACATTTTTGGTACTCCTTTTGTTGATTTTAGTAGGTTAACTAAGTATATCATAAGTGTCTTTTTTGTTTATATATTTGTCTGATTTAATTATACAATTCAGGATAATTAAACAAATACTGTAGAATATCAATAAGAGGGGAATTGTATATGGATTTAAGGAAGTTATTACAAGATGTTAAAGATGGTTCTACTAATATAGACGATGCATTAAGTTCACTTAAGAACTTACCTTATGAAGATATTGGATATGCTAATATAGATCATCATAGAGAAATAAGAATTGGATACCCAGAAGTTATTTACTGTGAAGGAAAGAGTGATGAACACATATTGGGAATTATAGAAAGAATGATGGAAAAAGGATCGAATATATTAGGAACTAGATGTAGAAGAGAAACTTTTGAAAAAATAAAAAATATTTATCCTAATTGCGAATATGAAGAAATATCGAAAATATTAAAGATTAGGAATAACGAAATACATAACAATGGTAAAGGGAAAATTGTAGTAGTTAGTGGAGGAACATCTGATATACCTGTCGCAGACGAAGCTTACCATACGGCAAAATTTTTAGGCAATGATGTTGAAAGAGTTTATGATGTTGGAGTTGCTGGAATACATAGATTACTTAATAAAAATCATATATTACAAAGTGCAAGAGTAGTAATTTCAGTAGCTGGGATGGAAGGTGCATTACCTAGTGTAGTAGGTGGTCTTGTTGATGTACCTGTTATAGCAGTTCCTACATCTGTTGGGTATGGAGCTAATTTTGGTGGCTTATCTGCACTTTTAACTATGTTAAATAGTTGTGCATCTGGTATATCAGTCGTTAATATAGATAATGGATTTGGGGCAGGATATTTAGCATCGATGATAAATAAATTAGATTAGATTAGACTTGAGATAGAATTAAGGGGGAATATATGGAAGAAAGAATACTTTATTTTGATATAGTTAATGGTATATCGGGTGATGTGACTATAGCTACATTATTGGATTTAGGAATATCTAAAGAAGTTTTTCTAGAAGAAATAAATAAGTTAAATTTAGGTGATGAATTTAATATAAATATACAAGAGGAAAATGAAGATGGAATAGTAGGAACAAAGGTAGAAGTTATTACAAAGGAAGTAAATGCCCATAGACACTTATCCGATATATATGAGATTATAGATAAGTCTTCTCTTAATGAATATGTAAAAGAAAATGCTAAAAAGATATTTATGGTAATAGCTGAGGCAGAAGCTAAAGTTCATGGTACGACTATCGATAAAATACATTTTCATGAGGTTGGTGCAATAGATTCTATAGTAGATGTAGTAAGTGCATGTATATTAGTAGACTTACTATGTGTAGATAAGATATATGCAACAACAGTTCCAGTAGGGTCGGGATTTGTAAAATGTGATCATGGTATTATGCCAGTACCTGCACCTGCAACAATAGAAATTCTAAAAGATGTGCCTATAAAGTTAAATACAGTTAAATGAGAGTGTACAACACCAACAGGGGCAGCTATAATAAAAACTCTATGTGATGATTTTGTAGATGTATTAGAACTTGAAGTTAAGCAAATTGGTTATGGAATAGGTCATAAGAAGTTTGAAATACCTAATATATTAAGAACTGTTTTAGGTGTAAAAAAAAAGAAGAATTTATATATGAGATAATCGCTAATATTGATGATATGTCTTCTGAAGTATATTCGTATATATACGAAAAATTTATAAATGATGGGGCACTAGATATTTACACTCAAAGTATATATATGAAAAAAAATAGACCTGCAATTAAATTATGTATTTTATGTAAGGAAGATGATTTAAATAAATTTATTGATTTAATGATATTACAAACTAGTACATTTGGAATAAGATATAGCAAGTATAATAGAGTAACATTAGATAGAAAGTTTACTAAAATAGAAACTGAATATGGTAAAATAACAGTTAAATTAGGCTACTATAATGGTCAACTAATCAGGATTACTCCTGAATATGAAGACTGCAAAAAGATATCAATAAATAAGAATATTCCTTTAAATAGTTTAGTAAATAATATAAACTATTTGATAAATAAAAAATTTAATATAAATTATTGACATAAGG
>OLNM01001287.1_pt1 | contig 19379 bp, 16 predicted proteins | sample 1672391 | NCBI WGS metagenome assembly OLNM01 (sample SAMEA3136680, study PRJEB25190) | human gut metagenome | reverse complement strand
ACTACTTGGGCTGCGGGAGACGGCGTTATTGCGGCAGGGTCTGCTGTCTGAGCCGCAGGCGAGTTCTGGCCCTGCCGCAATGCTTTTAGCCGTCTCACGGAGCCCTAGTAGTATCCCCCGACGGAGTCCCTGCCCGGAGCGATGCCACCTTCCTCTGGCGTCCCTCAACCACATCCACCTCTCAAAACCTCAAAAACATCCCCGACTGCATCCACTCCCGGAGCGATGCCACCTTTCTCTGGCGTCCCTCAACCACATCCACCTCTCAAAACCTCAAAAAACATCCCCGACTGCATCCACTCCCGGAGCGATGCCACCTTCCTCTGGCGTCCCTCAACCACATCCACCTAACGAAACCTCAAACGTATCCCCGCCTACCTCCAATGCTAAGAGCAGACGTCAAAAAAAATCTCTCGCACAGGCATGAGACTCCGACATTCTCTTTCCCTGGCCTTCCGTAAAAAATTAAAATGTATTATACTTATTGACAAGCGGATAAAACATCCGCCGCTGTTTATGGCAAATATCATACAAAGGGAGGTTTTTATCATGGAATACAAACGTTTTGGAAACACGATCTATCTTCGTCTTGATCCGAAGGAAGAGATCCTGGAGGAGATCGGCAAGGTTGCAAAAAAAGAGAATATCCGCCTTGCACAGGTCACAGGCCTTGGCGCCATCAATGATTTCACTGCAGGCGTATACAACACAGTGACAAAGGAATACCACTCTATTCAGTTCCAGGGAGCGTTTGAGATCGTGTCACTTACCGGTACCGTTACCCGCAAAGACGGTGACGTTTATCTTCATCTCCATATCGCAGCCGGTGACGAGGAAGGCCATGTACACGGCGGTCATCTGAACCGTGCCATCATCAGCGCTACTGCCGAGATCCAGATCCAGGTGATCGACGGAGAGATCGGCCGTGAGTTCAGCCAGGAGATCGGTCTGAATCTGTTTAAATTCTGATTTTGCCAGAGGGATTCCGGACACAGTCTACTGCTTTACAGTTTAAAAATTTCATCACACATAAAAAGGGTGAAACTACACAGCATAATGCTGTCAGCTCACCCTTTTCTTTAGCTTCAATATTGCCCTCTTCCGCAATATCTGCAATGCTGTCACTGCTGTCGCCAAACTCTTCCGCACTCTCTGTCACGGTTCCGGCTTCCGCCAGCGGCATTTCCTCTTGTGCATAAGCCGTCACTGTTCCTGCTCCTGCTGACAGAGATGTGACTGTCACGGACGCCGCAAGCAGCCAGGCCATGATGGTACTCATCTTTTTTCGCATACCTGTTCTCCCTTTTCCTCTAATTCACTTTACAGTTTTCTGTAAAGCTGATATCACTGTGAATTTGCCTGATATTTTCTGTTCTGTCAACAAAGTGGATTTTAACAAAATCTGGTCAAACAGCTATTCGCAATTGAAGCAGAGGACTTCCCTGATTCACCGACATTTACATTGACAAATTCCCCTGTTATGATATACTTTGATGATAAAACTATTTTATACTAAAATTATTTAATGAAAGCAAATGAATGTGAGGATCTGATCATTATGAAGAATTTTAAAATCGGTAATAAACTTACGAGATTTCCCCTGATCCAGGGTGGAATGGGCGTTGGTATCAGCCTTGGCCGTCTGGCAGGCACCGTTGCAAAGGAAGGCGGGATTGGAATCATTTCCACCGCTCAGATCGGCTACCGGGAAAAGGATTTCGACCGGAATACCGAAGAAGCCAACCAGCGGGCTATCCTGTCCGAGATGAAAAAAGCACGCAGGATTTCTCCTGACGGTATCATCGGCTACAACATCATGGTTGCACTGAAGGAGTACGCATCTCATGTAAAAGCCGCTGTCCATGCCGGCGCTGACCTGATCATCTCCGGCGCAGGACTTCCTACAGAGCTCCCTGCTCTTGTCAGCGGAAGCAAAACAAAGATTGCCCCCATCGTCTCAACGGACAAATCTGCAAAGGTTATCCTGAAATACTGGGAAAGAAAGTACAAGCGCACTGCAGACCTTGTGGTGATCGAAGGTCCCCAGGCAGGCGGTCATCTGGGCTTCCACAAGGAAGAGCTGGATTCCTATACACCGGAAGCCTACGACAATGAGATCCGAAAGATCGTCCAGACTGTAAAAAGCTATGCCGCAAAATTCGGCACGGAAATCCCTATAGTAGCTGCCGGCGGCATCGCCACGCACGAGGATGTAAAGCATGTCCTTGATCTTGGTGTGGACGGCGTTCAGGTCGCCACCCGTTTTATCCCAACGGAAGAATGTGACGCAGACATCCGGCTGAAAGAATCCCTGATCCACGCCGCAAAGGACGACATTGCCATTGTAAAAAGTCCGGTAGGTATGCCGGGACGTGCCATTATGAATCCCTTCATGCAGCACGTCATGGCCGGAGAAAAGATCCCGCACAGTCCCTGCCACCGCTGCCTTGCCAAATGTTCCCCCGGCGAGATCCCTTACTGCATTACAGACAAGCTGATCGCCGCCGTAAAGGGCGACGTGGAAAACGGCCTGCTGTTCTGCGGAGCAAAGGCCTATATGGCAGATAAGATCGAAACCGTGCACGATGTGATCGCTGATCTGTTTGGCACAGAATCGGAGTGCATCCGGCTGTCATAAAGATAAACCTGCGCTGTCAGGCACCTAAACAAAAAGCCCCTGCTTTCATTGCTTTTCGCAGTGAAAACAGGGACTTTTAGTTTTTCTACCGGTTATCGATCTTTTCCGGGTACATGTCATGCTCTGCAAGGCGTTTCCAGGCAATCTCCTCCCATCTGGTTCCGGCTTTTCCGTAATTGCAGTATGGATCAATGGAAATGCCGCCTCTCGGCGTAAATTTTCCCCAGACTTCAATGTATTTCGGATCCATGAGACGGATCAGATCCTTCATAATGATGTTCACGCAATCCTCATGAAAATCTCCGTGATTGCGGAAGCTGAAAAGATACAGCTTCAGAGATTTGCTCTCCACCATTTTTTCACCGGGTACGTAGGATATCGTGATCGTCGCGAAATCCGGCTGTCCGGTAATGGGACAAAGGCTTGTAAATTCCGGGCAGTTAAATTTTACAAAGTAATCGTTGTCCGGGTGCTTGTTCAAAAATGTTTCCAGTACCTCCGGAGCATAATTGTCCGGATATTTTACCTTCTGATTTCCGAGAAGGGTGATTCCTTCTTTTTCCAGCTTTTCTCTGCTCATATTTTTTTCCTTTCTATGGTCAGGCGGATATTTGCGATCCGCTTCGTTACTTACTCATGACCGATCTATCTGTCAAGTGCCGGGTCCTTCACTCCATTGAGTCGGAATGCCTCTGCTCTGTCAATACAGGTTCCGCACACACCGCAGGGCTTTTCGCCGCCTTCGTAACAGCTCCAGGTCAGTTCATAAGGAACATTCAGCTCCAGTCCGGTTTTTACGACCTCTGACTTTGTGCAGCTGACAAAAGGTGCCTCAACCTTCAGCTGACCGCCGCTTCCCTGATAAATTGCCTCATTGATCGCATTGTGAAATGCACTGCTACAGTCCGGATACGCATTTCCGGCAGCATCATCCGCATGCGCTCCGTAATAGATCACACTGCAGTTTTTTGACAGCGCAATGCTTGCTGCTGAGGAAAGAAATAATCCGTTCCGAAACGGCACATAGGTTGACACTGGTGATCCATCGGTTTCCTTCAGCTGCTCTGCATAGCTTTCGTGAGGGATTTCTCTGTCTGAATGCTTCAGCAGTGAGCAGTCACTGTACCGGAAGATCGGCTCCAGATCCAGATAAAGATGTTCCACTTCATAATATTCTGCTGTTTTTCTGGCAGCCTCGATTTCTTTTGTGTGCTTCTGTCCGTAAGCTACTGTTAATGCAATTACATTCTCTTTTCCATATTTGTTCACGGCAAGCCCCAGGCAGGTGGTGGAATCCACACCGCCGCTTGCAAGTACAAGTGCTTTCATGTCGTTCTCCTTTTCTGCGGTATTTCTGTTTATATTGTAATATTTTTTTCTGTCATACTCCCCGTTTCTGCGGGTCCCAGATCACCTTATGAAGCTGGATCTGAAGCTTTACATCGTTGAGCTTTTTTTCCATAAGGAAATCCACGATCTCCACCGGCTGGATCCTGCCGAAAACAGGGCTGAAATAAACTGCTGTTTTTCCGATCAGCCTGTACTTTTCCAGGATTTTCAGGGCTTTTTCCATATCTCTGCGGCTGCTGACCACGAATTTCAGCGTATCCTCACTGTCCAGAAGCTCCAGATTGGAAAGAAGCATCTCTTTTTCCATACCGCTGTCCGGTGTTTTATAATCCATGGTAAAGGACGGACGGTTTTTTAATATATGATAAGGCTTCAGATCCACACTTCCATTGGTCTCAATCTCTACCCGCTGGGATGGATCCTCCAGGATTGCCTCGATCAGCTCCTCCATCCCTTCCCGCAAAAGTGGTTCCCCGCCTGTAAGTGTCACATTTTTTACGCCTGTTTCACGGATCCAGGAAAGAATCTCTTCTTTTGTCAGCCTTTCACTCTCACCCCCCGGCTCATTTGCCCAGCTGGTATCACAATAACTGCACTGAAGATTGCAGCCCTTAAACCGGATAAAAGCGGCAAGCTCTCCTGCCCGTCTGCCCTCTCCGTTGATGCTGACAAATTTCTCTACAACCTGATATGTACTCATAGCCATGCCGCCTCCGTTTCTTCTTCCGTTTCCCGGTAAGCTGCACAGTTATTAGGAGTTTCGTAAACAACAGCTCTTTTTACAGGATATCCTTTTTCTTTCATTTTTCTGAAAAAATACTCTGAAAAATTCTCTGCTGTAGGGCGAAAGGGAACCTTCACCAGATGGAATCCTTCTTCATCCAGTGCTTCCAGAGTTTTCGGACGTAATGTATTTTCTTCATAGATCAGTGTGTGATCCATGGAATCTGCCAGCTCCCGAAGATCCTTTTTCAGATCTCCAAAGTCTACCAGCATCCCTCGCTTCTGGCCGTTTTTCTCCAGCTTTCGGCTTTCGATCTCAATCTCCACATGCCAGCGATGGCCATGGATATTGGAACATTTGCCGGTGTAACCGGACAGAAAATGTGCAGAATCAAAATCTGCTTCTGTTTTTAACTGATACATAATTTCTTCCTCCTTCTGAATCTGTCACACCACCCCGATATTCCATAAATAAAAAAAGGCAGACCCGCCACGAGTCTGCCCTGATTCTCACATCTTCTTCAGCCCTGGTTTTATTTATAGACAGGATGGTACAAACGAACTGTCTTATATTTAATTTGTATGATATCCCGGCGATACTATCTCAAAAGCTCAGCTGTATCAGCTCCGGAACCTCTGTGAATTTCCTGCGGAACTATCTTCTTCCGCAGCACTTCTTATATTTCTTACCGCTTCCGCACGGACACGGATCGTTCGGATAGATTTTTCTTGCAGATGCCGGCTGCATCGGCATTGCTGTCGGCACAAAGCTGTTCGGCATTGCAGTGTGCGGCCTGCCTGTGGCAAACGGCCATACTGCTCCTGAGATCTCATTCGGTGTGTAACCGCGGAATTCCAGCATTCTTGTGTTATTGTTTGCCTCCATGATCAGCTTTGTAAATTTCTCAAGCTGCTCATCGTTAAACTGGATCCCTTTCTGGTTCAGGTTTTCCATGATCGCTGACATTCTGCCATCCATGGAGCATTCTTTGTAAATAAAGAACAGTACCTGATCCTTCACCGCCTCGGAAACCTTCATCTCATCCATCAGGAATCTGCCCAGTTTCTGATAAGAAGCAGATTTTGTCGGATAACCGTTTTCGGAATAATCCAGGATCTCATCTACTGACGGAATATAGAATTTCCGTCCACCCTGACGTCTCTCGATATCCTTGTAGATGTTATTGACCAGTGCGGATTTCAGGATCATCTGATCCTCCGCAAGCTCACAGATGCAGGCCTTTTCCGGAACGGTATGATACAGCTCGATGAACCTGTCATATCCGATGTCAAAGCCTTTTCTCTGCTTAAACATCTCATATACTGTCTTTGCCGGTGCAGATACATACAGATAGCTTACCATAACAAGACAATACTTCAGCCAGTTTACCTGACTGCGAAGTGTCCGGAATTCAGGTGTGTTGATCTGGTCGTAAACAGCTGCAACCTCTGCCGGAACTTCTGCGTAATCATCACTGTAGGAAACAAGGTAGCCCATATCGTTCAGCCACTCTAACGTATTCCACTCATCCTCTGCAACATGGAAGCATTTTCTCTGAATAGCTGCCTCAAAAGCCAGTACCTCCTGATCGTCTGCTACGAGGAAGCTTGCTTTCATAACCTCCGGTTTAAGAACCTCTGCGGCAACCTTTGCGGCGATCTCTTCCTGATCCATTCCCTTGCAATGAAGTCCAAGCTCACCTGCAATGCTGAGAAGGTCTTCTTTACGATAGGACATGAGGAAATCTTTTACTGTAGGATTTCTTCTGCTGCCTGTGGCTGCCTCATCTGCTTTTGCAGCTCTGGCTGCTGCCTCTACTGCTGCTACTGTTGCAGCAATGTCTTCCGATGCTTTGGCTGTTTCCACCTCAGTTTCAACTGCTGCAGTGCATCCCAGCTCCGGTGCCTCTGTCCAGTACGGATCATCCTCACCCTTTACTTCTTTTACAATAGAAGGAGCTTCTGCTGTTCCCTTGTCTTTCTTCTCAATATCAACTCTGTATTCCGGAGCTTCCTTATCCGCACCATACTGACGGAAGGTAAACCATTTCTCGGAATCCATAAGCTCTGCAGTCTCTGTCTCGCCTGCATTTAATAATGTGAAATTATTCTTCGCTTCTCCGTCACCGTTCTCACGGATCTGTACTTTTTTCTGAAAAAATTCAATCTCATATAGGCTGCCTGCCGGATACTGAACCAGTTTCTCAAGCATGGCTGCCATTCTTGCAAATGTAACGTCAGCCGCAACAGTACAGCGTCTCCACACCGGCGGTTTCGTTCCTTTTCTTGTGATTTTTAACTGATAAAACATTCCTGTGTTCCTCTCCTGTAAATATATGCCGGATCAGGAGCTACGAATAACTCCTGATCCGGCGTAAGCAACTTCCCCTATGTTATACAAAAACGGAGAAATTGTCAATATTTGAGAGGCTTCTACAACACAATATCATATTTTTCAACCCGGATCACAGCATTTCCGTCACTGTGAAACAGGATTTCATCTGCTTCCACTGGTGTTGGGATCACGGTAGTCGCAGTTTTGCTTCCATCATTGATAAAAAGCTCTATGGAGCTTCGATCCAGGATAAAACGCAGCTTCAGATTCTGTCTGTCATCTGTGATCTGGAGCTTTCTTGTACATATAACATCACGCTGCATCCCGCTCCAGGTTCTGTCGATTTCCAGTATCTGTCTTTTTCGATCATAGGTAAAGACCGTTGTATATTCTTCATTGCGTGCAAGCTCGATCCGGAACTCATTGTACACATCCAATGCTTCCTGATTTGGATTTCCGGAGTTCCTGCTTCCATCCATGATGCCATCTGCGTTCTGCAGTTCCACAGTCAGATCGATCATTCGGCCACGGACGCCTTCAAGGCTTAAGCTCTCACCCACTTTTACATTCTCATAACAGCAACGGTTTTTCCGATAATTCTCAATTTCCCGGACCGGCTTCTGCCAGATCTTTCCGTCACGATATTCCAGCTCTCTCGGAAGAGTCATCATTCCCTGCCATCTCTGCTTTTCCTTGATCACACAGCTATCCCAGGATTTCATCCAGGCGATCATCACTCTTCTTCCATCTGGAAGAAGGGTTGTCTGCGGCGCATAAAAATCAAGTCCGTAGTCCAGACTTACCGGTGCGTCTTTTTCAAATGTATGTTTTTCGCTGTCATAATCTCCCGTAAAATACAGGGAATTATGTCCATTATGAAACTCATACCCTTTTGCACGCATATGCTGCGGAGAACAGATCAGCACATGTTTATCCCCGAGCGGAAAGAAATCGGGGCATTCCCACATAACACCGATTTCTCCTGTGGAGTTCTCCGCAAGAATTGTTTCAAATTTCCATTCTTTCAGATCTTTACTGGAAAACAGAACTACCTGTCCAGGAATTTCTTCGCTGCGGCATCCTACGAGCATATGGTATGTTCCGTTATCTTCCCATACCTTCGGATCACGGAAATCAACTCTGCTGCATTTCTCCGGAAGCATATCCCCGGTGACTACCGGATTTTTCTCTGCCTTTACATAATCTTTTCCGTCACCCCAGGCAATGCACTGATTCTGCCGGACTTCTTCTTTTCCATCCGGCAGCTTTTCTGTTGTAACTCCTGTGTAGATCAAAGCCTGTTTTCCATCCGCTTCAATAGCACTTCCGGAAAAGCATCCCTCTCGATCATATTCCTGATCCGGTGCAAGCGCTGCAGGAAGCTGCTCCCATCTGATCATATCCTCCGTCACACTGTGGCCCCAGTGCATAGGGCCCCAGTCACGGCTGTAAGGATGATACTGGTAAAAAAGATGTACCTTTCCTTTAAAAACAGAAAATCCATTGGGATCATTGATCCAGCCAACCGGTGCAGATACATGAAAGGCCGGTTTCTCTTCCTGCGGGATATTTTTTGCTTCCTCTATTTCATAAAGACGTGCTTTTTCAAGTTTTTCACTCATACTCTGCTCTCTCTTTCTTTTTTATGTTTCTGACCGGTATCTTTTTCTGTTTTTATTTCTCTGTCTCACTAAGAGACTTCTGATACTGGTCAAAATATTTCTGTTTGATTGCCAGATAATCAGACAGTCCATACTGCTCCATCTTTTTCAGATAGGAATCCCATTCTTTATCGATGCCGCCATTCAGGATCCAGTCTGCTTTTTTCTGTTCCGCATACTTCTTGATATCCGTGTCGTACTGAGATACCTTATTGGTATCATCAATACTCATAAATACATTCGGATACACATATTTACTGTTCATATCCTTAAGATATGTTTCGTGCATATTGTCGAGACGCCATTTTGCATCTGCCGGCTCTGTTACATATACATCGTAATACTCGTTAAGTATTGCCAACGGTCCATTTACAGACTGTGCTTCACGAACCTCTACCGGAGATGCATCTCCCAGATCCATATGTTTCAGCATCTGGCCACCTTCTGCATTCTCGGACATCTCAAAGATATTAAATGAATCTTTTTCCCCGTAAGTACCCCAGTTATTCTGCGGAGACTGGATCGGTGCATACATCTGATCGATCCATGCTGCTGCCAGTGCCGTATTCCGACAGCTTGTAGTCAGAACGCAGCGTCCTCTGTCAAAGCCACTGGTTTCACTGTTATTCTGTCTTGTGATATTTACAAGACCATCCGGACCGGCCAGCGCCGGGAGCATTACATAATCTTCATTGTTATCAATATTTGCAATATCCCAGGTGAAACACAGACCATATCTGTGGTTCTTACCTTTTGCAACATAAGTTGACCATTCCTGGGTAAAAGCCTCCGGATCCACCAGCTTTTCTTCTACCAACTGATGGAGCCACTGAATACCTTCTTTATAGCCTTCCTGTACAGTTGTATAAATAACGGTTCCATCATCTTTCACTGCAAAATGATCACCGGTGTCACCATATCCTTCTCCGAATCCGTTGATGAGAATTGCAGGATCCTGATCACCATTATTGATGATAAAGGACATCGGGATCACACCACCCTCAATGTTGAATTTCTTTTCCAGTTTATCTGCATTGTCGCGGAAAGCGACCAGAACCTGTTCCAGTTCCTCAGTTGTAGTCGGAACGTCCAGCTTCAGATAATCCAGCCATTTTTTATTAATGTAGGGAATATCTCCAATTGCCTGAATGGCTTCTTTCCCCGCACCAAGCTGCTCGATCCATGGGAAAGAATAAATATGTCCGTCCGGTGCTGTACACATTGTTCTGTATTCCGGGTATTTTTCAAATACAGCCTTAAGATTCGGCATGTATTTATCAATGAGATTTTCTACCGGAATAATGATTCCCTGTTTGGCATAACGAAGAAGATCATAATCACTCATCCCTGCGTTAAAAAGTCCATCCGGAAGATTTCCGAACTGTGCCAGCGCCAGATTTTTTTTGTCATCAAACTGATCCGATACAAAACAGGTCCAGTCAATGTGGACATTGGTCTGCTTTTCCAGTCTTTTAAAAATCGTTCTTTCATTAGGTTCCTGTGTAGATGTTGCAGGTGCACTGGTAATAAAAGACAGCTCTGCTTTTTCTTTCAGAGGAAAGGACACATCTTCCACCGGGATATCCGGATCTGTTTCTGCTTTCATGTGTTCTTTTCCGTTTCCACATCCGGCACTGCATACCATTATAATTGCAGAAAGCCCGATTGCCAATAATGCCTTCATTCTTTTTTTCATCATTATCAACCTCCTGTCATCAGCCTTTTACAGAACCAACCATAATGCCCTGGTCAAAATATTTCTGGAAGAATGGATACATGATCAGAAGCGGTAAACTTGATACAATGATCGTAGCATATTTCAGAAGTTCCGCTACCTTTGCCATCTGTGCAGTACTCTGGATATCTGCGATCATTCCGGGCTGCGGTGTATTCTGTACAAGGATGGAACGAAGTACCAGCTGCAATGGCTGCAGTTTCGCATCATTCAAATAAATCATAGCGTCAAAATAACTGTTCCACATTCCTACAAAGGACCACAGTGCAAGCACTGCGATGATCGGTTTGCATACCGGCATCATAATCTTGAAAAAATGCTCGATTTCCGTGGCACCATCAATGGCAGATGCCTCTCTGAGTTCCTTGGGGATAGACTGATAATAGGTTCTGGCAAGGATCATGTTCCAGACATTAAACGCACCCGGAAGCAGGATTGCCCAGATTGTATTTACCAGATGCAACTGATTGATCAGGATAAAAGTCGGGATCATTCCTCCACCGAAAAACATGGTAATGAGAAAAATAACATTGAAGAAATTTCTTCCCACAAATTCTTTCTTGGACATTGGATATGCTGCCAGCAGAGTTACCAGAACTGAAATAATGGTAAACACCAGGGAATAAAAAAATGAGTTTGCAAAGCCTCTCCAAATCATATTATTTTCAAGAACTCTGCGGTACGCATCGATCGTCCACTTCCGCACATCAAAGCTGATCCCCTGGCTGTTCAGCACATTCGGATCCATAAAGGATGCGATCACAACATATAAAAGCGGAACCAGAATGGAAAGTACAAATGCACCCAGAAGTACGTATCCGATTCCTAAAATGGCTTTGTCAGATGCCGAATATTTCTTTTTCTTTGCTTTTGCCATAACAGCACCTCCTATAATCCCTCTCCGTCATTCAGTTTCTTGACTACCCAGTTTACAAAGATCAAAAGAATTACATTGATCACTGAATTAAACAGCCCCACTGCTGTAGAATATCCATAGTCTCCATTCAGAAGACCGATTCTGTATACATAAGTAGAAAGAATCTCAGATGCAGGAAGGTTCATATCTGTCTGCAGTGCATATGCTTTTTCAAAACCAATGCTCATAATATTTCCGGCCTGAAGGATAAACTGGATCACAATGATGTTTTTAATAGCCGGAAGCTGTACATACCAGATCTGCTGCAGGATATTTGCTCCATCCACCACTGCTGCCTCTTCCAGATCCTTACTTGCATTGGCAAGTGCTGCAGTATACATAATGGATGCCCATCCGGCTGTCTGCCAGATTCCGCTGGCTATGTAAATGGTACGAAATGCTGCCGGCATAGTCATCCAGTTGGCATCGGAACCGATCAGTTTATTCAGCGGACCTACCGGTGAAAGAAACATACGAACCATACCACAGAGTACGATAACGGAAATAAAATTCGGCGCATAGATCAGAAGCTGAATTTTTTTCCTGATCCCGGCTCTCCGGATCTGATTCAGAAGAAGTGCCAGGATGATCGGAATCGGAAATCCCCACAGCAGTCCGTAAATACTCAGTTTCAAAGTGTTCACAAGATAATTCATAAAATCCGGTGATGCCAGAAATCTCCGGAAGTATTCCAGTCCTACCCATTTGCTTCCAAATACACCATCAATGACATTGTAATCCTCAAAAGCGATCAGTACGCCACCCATGGGCACGTATTTGAAGATGATCGTCAGAAGAAGTGCAGGCAGCAGAAAAAACACATACAGCTGCCAGTTCTTTTTCACATACTGAAGCTTTTCTGCAGCAGTTCTTTTTCCTGCCGGAACAGCTTTCGCAGAACCTTTTTTCATTCTCTTTTCCTCCCGTTTTGTTCTTTCGTTCTTGTTTAGTAACCGGTAAAGTAACCGGTTACTTTATAATTTGATACTACTATATGACATAGCTTCTGTCAACCTTTTTTGTTAATTTATTCAAGAAAAGTTACCGGTAACTTAACTGGTTATTTTTTTATTGCTATTTAACGTCTGTATTGTTATACTTAATTACATCAATCCAATTATCTTGTACGGTCTGCAGATTTCTCTTATATGATCACATCTGCATTCCGTATCATAACTTTCTGCTGTTAAAAGGAGACTATTTTTTTATGGCTAAAAAACAGGTAACATTTGCCGATATTGCAGAATACACTGGTTTTTCCAAGACTACGATCTCCAGATATTTCAATCATCCGGATTCTCTGACCCTGGAAAATCAGGAAAAGATCGCAAAAGCCCTTGATGAGCTCGGCTACAGAAAAAACAAGCTTGCCAGGGTTCTTGCCAATGGAAAAAGCGAATTTGTAGGGATCATTGTCCCGAACCTTTATCTTCATTATTATTCCGAAATGCTGACACAGCTTCTTCGAAGTTACTCCGATTATCATTACAAATTTCTGGTTTTTGTCAGTGATGGCGGCCCGGAGAAAGAAATGCAGTATCTGGACGAGCTGATGGCTTATAAGATTGAAGGACTTATTGTTCTCAGCCATACTCTTTCCTCTGAAAAACTGGCTTCCTATAATATTCCTGTGATCGCCATTGAACGTGAAGCAGAACATATATGCAGCGTTACAACAGACAATTACATGGGCAGCATGCAGGCTACTTCTCTGCTGATACGTAATCAGTGTGATGTACTGATCCACATCAATGTCCATGTACCTGAGAATATTCCGGCTTATGACCGTATCCGTGCCTTTAAGGAAACATGCCGGGAATATCATGTTCCTTATGAACTGAACCTTAATGTTTCCGGTGATTCCTATCAGGAGCTTTTTGAACAGATGCGTGTGATCTTTCAGGATATTGACAGTAAATATTCCGGTCAGAAAAAAGGCATATTTTTATCCAATGATACTTACGCAAATATATTTCTCAATCTGATCTTCCAGAAATACAACTGTCTGCCGGATGAATATCAGATCATCGGATTCGATAATTCACCCATTGCTGCGGAGTCCATCATTCCGATCACCACTATTGGACAGCAGATTGATGTGATCGCACAGACTACCATGGAACTGCTTGTGGAACAGATGAACGAAATGAAGAAAAGAAAACCGGCACCGCTTCAAAAACCGATCCACAAAAAGATCACTCCGGTTCTGATACGACGACAGACAACCGGAGACTGAAAATACTTACAACATTTTTCCATATTCCATAACAACCCGTATATTCATGTACCGGAAACTTCATGCTATAATTCTGTGGAAAAATGTCAGATAACCATTACCGCCGGGAAATATTTTACAGGTTTCCCGGCATCTATAAATATCTATTCAGGGAGGAAATCATGAAAAAAGATCAGGAAATTTTTCAGGAACGTTTAAACCATCATCACGACGAGCTTCGATGGCTGTACACAGAGCTTTATCACAATGACGATATGTTTGCAGAGCTCTGCGACCAGATGTACCAGTATTTTACAGCACGCCGCCGCGCGCTCAAAAACCGCGACCTGGAAAGAGAAAAAAATCCGGACTGGTTCCGCCAGAAGGATATGCTTGGCATGATGCTCTATATTGACAATTTTGCCGGCAACATCAAGGGAGTTTCTGCCAAGCTTCCATATCTTAAGGAATGCAACGTGAACTGCCTGCATCTGATGCCGTTCCTTGATACCCCGAAGGGCCGTTCCGACGGTGGTTACGCAGTAGCCGACTTCCGCAAAGTCCGCCCGGACCTTGGTTCCATGAAGGATCTGGCTGCCCTTGCAGATAAATGCCACAAAAACGGAATGAACCTGTGTATGGATTTTGTTATGAACCACACTTCCGAGGATCATGAGTGGGCCAAAAAAGCACGCCAGGGTGACGGCGAATATATGAGCCGTTACTTCTTCTACAACAACCGTGAGATCCCGGACGAGTACGAAAAGACCGTACCACAGGTATTCCCAACCACTGCTCCGGGGAACTTTACCTGGCTTCCGGATATCGGTCACTATGTCATGACTACCTTTTATCCGTACCAGTGGGATCTGAACTACGGCAATCCCCGTGTTTTCAATGAGATGATGTACAACTTCCTCTTCCTTGCAAACCAAGGAATGGACGTGATCCGTATCGATGCGGTTCCGTATATCTGGAAGGAACTGGGAACTCCTTGCCGTAACCTGAAGCAGGTGCATACGATCGTTCGTATGATGCGTATGATCGCCGAGATCGTCTGCCCAAGTGTTGTACTTCTGGGTGAGGTCGTTATGGAGCCGGAGAAGGTTGTTCCCTATTTCGGAACCGTAGAGAAGCCAGAATGCCATATGCTTTACAATGTAACAACCATGGCTACAACCTGGAACAGCATTGCCACTCGTGATATCCGCCTTCTGAAAAAACAGATGGATATTGTAAACAGCCTTCCGAAGCAGTACACCTTCCTGAATTATCTCCGCTGCCATGACGATATCGGCTGGGGACTTGATTTCGCCACTCTGAAAGACTGGGGCATGGATGAGCCATCTCATAAGCGTTACCTGAATGATTTCTTTACAGGAAAGCACCCGGGAAGCGACAGCCGCGGAGAGCTCTATAATGATGACCCAGTAACTCAGGATGCTCGTTTCTGCGGAACTACTGCTTCCATGTGCGGGATCGAGGCTGCTCTTTTTGAAAAAGATGACGAGAAGCTGAAAAGGGGTATCCGCGAGGATCTGATGCTTCACGCATATATGCTTACCCAGTCCGGGATCCCGATGCTTTACAGCTCCGATGAAATCGGACGTCTCAATGATTATTCCTATAAAGAGGATCCGGATAAGGCTGCAGATTCCCGCTATATCCACCGTGGTGCTTTCCAGTGGGAGCTTGCCGAAAAAAGAAACTCCAAATCCTCCGTTGAGGGACAGATCTTCCAGACTCTTAGCCGCATGGAGCAGATCCGCAGCCAGGAATCTGTTTTTGATAAGGACTGTGATGTATATACATACGATGTTCATGATGACAGCATTCTCTGCATCCTCCGCCAGAAAGGAAACGAACGTTTCATCGGAATCTTCAATTTCAGTGACAGTGAAAAAACTGCCTGGATGCAGGAGGAAGGAACCTTCCGCGATCTGATCACTGACCAGACACTGGAGCTTAAGGACGTGGAGCTTCCGGCTTATGGATTTATGTGGTGTAAGAGGATGTAACTGTTACTTGGTAAATAAAAAAGACGTGGACTTACGGATCCACGTCTTTTTATTATGTTATATCTTTATTTTTTATAAGCTGTTCTGGTATTCAGAAATTACTTGCAGAGCTCCTCTGCCATTGCATCGATCTCTGCCACATTCTCATCGCTGAGGGAGGACATGATCTTTACATTGTTCTCAAGCCATGTGATATTTTTACTCTTCTCGAACATTCCTTTCATGACTTTAGCTGCAGTCGGTGCCCAGCTTCCGTTCTCAATGAGGCCGATGGTGCGGTTCTGGTAATTACGCTCTGTCAGGTTCTCGATGAATGTACGCATAAACGGGAATGCTTCTCCGTTGTATGTAATGCTGGCCAGTACCAGCTTGCCGTAGCGGAAAGCATCCTCCACTGCCTCTGCCATGTCTTCTCTTGCAAGATCGCAGACAACAACCTTCGGGCAGCCCTTTTCCTCCAGCTTCTGTGCAAGAAGCTCTGCTGCTTTCTTTGTATGTCCGTATACAGATGTGTAGGCGATCATTACTCCTTCACTCTCTACTTTATAAGAAGACCAGATATCATATTTCTCCAGATAATGTCCAAGATTCTCGGTAAGGACCGGTCCGTGGAGCGGGCAGATGGTCTGGATATCAAGAGTTGCTGCTGCCTTGAGAAGCTTCTGTACCTGCGGACCGTATTTTCCGACGATTCCGATATAGTAGCGACGTGCTTCGCAGTCCCAGTCCTCTTCTACATCAAGAGCTCCGAATTTGCCAAAGCCGTCTGCGGAAAACAGAACTTTGTCTGTGCTGTCATATGTAACCATAACCTCCGGCCAGTGAACCATCGGTGCAAATACGAAAGTAAGGACGTGTTTTCCAAGTGTCAGGGTGTCACCGTTGGCTACAATATGTTTCTTTCCTTCCAGATCCATTCCACGGAAGAAATTCTCCATCATGGTAAAGGTCTTTGTGTTGGCAACAACAGTTGTATCCGGGTATGCTTTCATGAAATTCTCAATATTTGCTGCATGGTCCGGCTCCATATGCTGGACTACAAGATAATCCGGTTTCGCACCATCCAGAACCTCTGCAACTTTTCCCAGCCACTCTTCTGTGAAGCCGGCATCTACAGTGTCCATAACTGCGATCTTCTCATCTTTGATCACATAGGAGTTGTAGGACATTCCGTTTGGCACTACATACTGTCCCTCAAACAGGTCTACCTGATGATCGTTTACTCCTACATAATAAATATCATTTCCGATTTTCATTGTATTGAGTTCCTCCTTAGTCTGCTGTATTTTATATTTCCAATATTTCTGAAAATACTTTCTTATTGCTCTCATTTATTATATCATTGTTCGTACTGAAATCAATGTAGAATCTATAAATAAAAACAAACCTCTGCGCCTGGTAAAAGAGCTATTTTCCCCTCTTTACAAACCTATTCCAACATAGTATTGTATACCTTGGATGAAGGAATTTTTTATAATTTTTATGAGGTAAACTATGTGTGAAAATGAAAAAAAGAAAACGTCTTCCATTGAGATGACCTCCGGCTCTCTCTGGAAAAATATCCTCCTCTTTAGCCTTCCCCTGATGGGGTCCCAGGTGTTGGAGGTTCTTTTTAATTTAAGTGATGTTGCGGTTGTAGGGCGATTTGCAGATTACATGGCACTTGGAGCTGTGGGTTCCACAACTCTGCTGGTCACTTTATTTACCGGAATCCTGATCGGCATGGGCGCCGGAGTCAATGTTCGTGTAGCACACGAGCTTGGTGCCGAAAACAGAAAAGGTACCGAAGAAACGATCCATACATCTCTTCTTCTCTGTGCCATCGCAGGACTTCTGGTCTGTGTCGTCTGTCTTCTGTTTTCCGGACAGATGCTGTCCATGATGAATACAAAACCGGAGCTGATGGACCAGGCTGTTTTATATATGAAGATTTATGCTCTGGGTATGCCGGCCATGGCTGTATACAATTTTGGTAACGGCGTATTAAGTGCCCGCGGCGATACGAAGCGACCGCTGATCTATCTTTCCATTGCCGGAGTGATCAACGTTCTTCTGAACCTGTTTTTCGTTATCGTCTGTCATATGGCCGCCGCAGGTGTAGCAACTGCCAGCGCGATCGCACTGTATATCTCCGCAGCGCTGGTAATGATCCACCTCCTTCGGAGAAAAGACGAATGCAGGGTATCCCTGCGTAAGCTCCGTCTTCACCCGAAGGCCTGTAAAGCAGTACTGCTTCTTGGTATTCCCACAGGTCTACAGAACGGAATTTTTGCCATTGCAAATCTGTTCGTACAGGCCGGTGTCAACTCCTTCGATGCAGTCACGGTTTCCGGAAATGCCGCTGCCGCAAATGCAGACTCTCTGATCTACAACGTCATGTTTGCTTTCTATACTGCATGCGCGAGCTTCATCGGTCAGAACTGGGGTGCCGGAAATAAAAAACGTATGCTGAAGACTTATGGGATCAGCCTTACCTATGCCTTCATCGCAGGTGCGATCCTTGGTGGACTGCTTCTTGTTTTCGGTCCGCAGTTTCTGTCACTGTTTGCCACAGAACCGGCAGTCATCGATGCCGGCATGGAGAGGATCCGGATCATGGGCTTCAGCTATGCCTTCAGCTGTTTTATGGATTGCAGTATCGCCGCTTCCCGTGGCATCGGAAAAAGTATCCCACCGACCATCATCATCATTCTGGGATCCTGTGTATTCCGTGTCATCTGGTTCTATACGGTGTTTGCACACTTCCAGACCATTTCCTCACTTTATCTCCTGTATATTTTCTCATGGGGAATTACAGGCTTTGCGGAGGTTCTGTTCTTTGCTGTAAGCTTCCGGAAAATTCGGACCTGATACTTCAAATATATAGCGCCAGACGAAGCATTGATCTGGCGCTTTTTATATCTTTCTCGCGTTTTATGTACATTTGTCTTTACAAGGCGGACATAATTGTATATAATTATCCTGTTGTGCTTTTACGCGATGCAGTAATACCACTTAGAACGATCCGCCCTTTACACTGGATCGTTGCTTTGCGGCTCAGCATTTTTTTAGCACACTCACACAATAGGAAAGAGGAAACTAGTTATGAAAAACCTGATTCAAAAATGGAACAGCATCAACCTGATCAAGCGTATCATCTGTGGTCTGATCGTTGGTATCATTCTCGGACTTGCGATCCCTCAGGCATCTGTGATCTCCATTCTCGGTGATCTGTTCGTCGGTGCTCTTCGTGGAATTGCTCCGCTTCTGGTGTTCTTCCTGGTAATGAGCTCTCTGTGCCACATGGGAAAAGGCCAGAAAACAAACATGAAATTCGTTGTTGTACTTTATCTTCTGGGAAATATACTCTCAGCACTGGCAGCTGTGATCTCCAGCCGCCTGTTCCCGATCATGCTGACTTTTTCCGAAAGTACAAATACTTCCGACGTCACTCCGCCAAGCGGTGTTGCAGAGGTCCTCAAAAACCTTCTGATGAACATTGTTTCCAACCCGGTTGACGCACTTGTCAACGCCAACTATATCGGTATCCTTGCATGGGCCATCATCTTCGGTATCGCACTGAAGGCCGCAAGTGAAACTACCAAGACTGTCATCGAAAACATTTCCGATGCAACCTCCACAGCCGTAAGATGGATCATCAGCCTTGCTCCATTTGGTATCATGGGCCTGATCTTCACAACCATCTCCGAGCAGGGGCTTGGCGTACTGTTAAGCTATGGCCGTCTGATCTGTATACTGGTGGGAACCATGCTCTTTGTTGCACTGGTGATCAACCCGATCATTACTTT
>OLNM01001286.1_pt1 | contig 19417 bp, 19 predicted proteins | sample 1672391 | NCBI WGS metagenome assembly OLNM01 (sample SAMEA3136680, study PRJEB25190) | human gut metagenome | reverse complement strand
TATGATAGGAGTCTCCAAAACTTTTGGTGGGAGTTCGATTCTCTCATCCCCTGCTGATGAAGCCTTGATTTTTCAAGGCTTCATTTTTTACGTATCATATTTTTTTGTGTAATCCATGAAAACTATTTAGAAATTATTTATATAATTTAGATTTTTTAATAAAAATCTCTCATATGAATTGACATTATTATACAAAATATCTACAATAAAATAATAAAACAAAGGAGAGTTTAAAGTTATGATTCAACAGAGAAACATTGTAGTATGTATTATTTTATCCATCGTTACATGCGGTATTTACGGTATTTATTGGTTTATCGTTCTTTCTAATGATACCAATACAGTATCCAATGCGGAGAATGCTACATCCGGAGGAGTTGCTTTTGTTTTAAGTCTGATTACCTGTAACATTTACGGTTTATACTGGGCTTACAAGCAGGGAGAGAAGATCGACAAGGCAAAAACTGACAGAGGCATCCCATCAAGCAATAGCGGAGTTATATATTTAATTTTATGCTTTGTTGGATTAGGAATTGTTGCAGAAGCATTAATGCAGAATGAATTGAATAGCCTTGCATAAGGGTTAGAAAAATAATAAATCCCTGATAGTCTGGCAGAACGTCAGATTGTCAGGGATTTATTATTATGCCGTTTGTTGGAAGTTCAGGGAGCGTATGTGTGAGCAGGCGTAAAATATAAATGCCAAAGACAATGATACCGAGCAGACAAGTGATGAACGTCAGATAAGGCGGCTTTTTTTCGAATATATATTTATAAAACCAAAGATAAAGAAAGTATGGAATCAGAAGAAAGATGCAGGGGTTCATCTGAAAAGCAGTTGAAAAATGGGCTGTGAGAAAACTGATCCCAGCCCGCGTGAGACCACAGGCAGGACATGGAAAGCCAAATAAAATAGCAATTGGACAGACAGAGTGAAAGAGATATTGAGTAACGCTCATGTATATAATAATACAAAGGATTGCAATGCGATTATGGTATAGATCGGATAAAAAATTTTTAATTCCTTTTAAAATGAACATATGATCTCCAAAATATAAAAAACGATAGACAAATTATAAGTAGTACTCTGATTCATCATAAATGAGGGGCAAAATATCTCTTGACCCTCATATCATAATATAACATGAATGGATATTTAAGGCAAAATTGTATGTGATTTTATACATCGGGAAACTAAATGAACAAAATTAGTTTCTTTAAAATATGTGCAAATTGAATAAAAAAATCGATAATGGAAAATAATAGTAGTAAAAATAGATAGTGTAGTTTTTTAAGAGACGTGAAACCGGAAAAATTAGTTCTTTATCTCCGGAATTTTACAAAAAAAATGATGAAAAATGACGGAAAATGGCGGAATTTGAAGCGATGACGGAAAATTGACAAATGAAGAAAATGATGTCATAATGCGTTTCTGAAATAGGAAGTAAGTGTTTTTGATAAGAAAGGATGTTTAAAATGATTGAAAGAAAAATCAGATTGACTGACACAGAAGAGGTTAAGGATTTTGTAAGAGCTGCCGGAAAATGTGATTTTGATATTGATGTCTGTTATAATAGAGCAGTAATTGATGCAAAGTCGTTACTTGGCATGCTGTATCTGGGAATCTGCAAAGATCTTATTGTAAAATATGGTGAACAGGATGAATGTTTTGAACATGTAATGAACAAATATGCGGTTGCATAATTTCAGCTGTTATTAATTTTATTCATAAGTGATGTGTTCCGGCATAAGAAAAGGACTATGTGGACAAAGGTATATTTGAAATCTTTGTCTGTATGGTCTTTTTCTTTTTTTCTATCAGAAAATCAGTTATAATGGACAGTATGAGCAAAGAGAAAAAAGGGAAAGAGACAGAAAATCAAATAGAAGAAAAAAGAAGCCAGATCAAGATCTCAGTGCGTAATCTTGTGGAATTTATTTTCCGGGAGGGAGATATTGACAACCGGCATGGTCAGTCTGTTTCACCGGAAGCAATGTTAGCAGGAAGCAGAATGCACCGCAGGATCCAGAAGCGGATGGGCAGCGATTATCATGCAGAAGTGCCGTTGAAATTAGTGATCGGGGAAGAAAATTATGACCTTGTATTAGAGGGAAGAGCGGATGGAATCCAGATCACTTCGGAATCAGAACGTGAGATTGATTATTCCAGTAATTTCAATTCCATGACAATTGAGGAGGATATGATGGTTGTCATTGATGAGATCAAGGGGGTATATCTGAAGCTAGAGCAGTTGGCAGAACCGATAAAGGTACATAAGGCACAGGCAATGTGTTATGCGTATATTTTTGCATTGCAGCACGACATAGAGCGGATTGGTATTCAGATGACTTATGTAAACCTTGATACAGAGGAGATCAAATATTTTCACGAAGATTTTGCATTTGCATCTTTGGAAGAATGGTTTGATGAGCTGATCAGGGCTTATAAGAAATGGTCAGATTTTCAGTATGCATGGCGGATCCTGCGGCAGGAATCCATACAGAAACTGCAGTTTCCATTTCCTTACCGGAAAGGGCAGAAGGAGCTCGCTGCCGGAGTGTACCGCACGATAAAACGGAAAAAGAATCTGTTTATCCAGGCGCCGACCGGAGTTGGAAAGACGATTTCCACTGTTTTTCCGGCGGTGAAAGCGGTGGGAGAAAATCTTGGAGACCGCATCTTTTATCTGACGGCAAAGACGATCACAGGAACGGTGGCACGGGAAGCGTTTGAATTATTGCGCAAGGGCGGATATCAGGCAAAGATTATCCAGATCACGGCAAAAGAAAAACTTTGTATGTGTGATGAGATGGAGTGTAATCCGGTACACTGTCCATATGCAAAAGGACATTATGACAGGGTAAACGATGCTGTTTTTCAGTTGCTTTTGCAGGAAGATGTCTTTTCCAGGGAAGTGTTGTTAGAGCAGGCAGGAAAGTATCAGGTCTGTCCGTTTGAAATGAGTCTGGACGTGGCATCCTGGGTGGATGATATTATCTGTGATTATAATTATGTGTTTGACCCAAATGTGTACCTGAAACGTTTTTTTGCAGAGGGAATCCGAGGAGATTATATTTTCCTTGTGGATGAGGCTCATAATCTGGTGGAACGCAGCAGGGAGATGTACAGTGCGGAGATTTATAAGGAAGATTTTCTGGCGGTAAAGAAGATTGTAAAGCGTTACCGACCGGGACTTGAGCAGCAATTTAACCACTGTAACCGTATTTTGCTGGAATATAAAAGAGAGTGCGAAAAGTATAAGGTTTATGATAACATTGGAAATCTGATGTTTTACCTGATGAAACTTGCGTCAGAACTGGATGAGTTTTTACAGCGCAGCACAGAGTTCCCGGAACGGAAAGAAGTGAGTGAATTTTATTTTGGACTGCGCAATTTTATTAATATTTATGAGCGTGTGGATGAGCATTATGTGATTTACACAGAGCATATGGAAGATGAGCGCTTTAAGATGAAACTTTATTGCGTTGATCCTTCGCTGAATCTGCAGGAATGCATCGACAGAGGTAATTCGGCCATCTTTTTTTCGGCTACTTTTTTGCCGATCCAATATTATAAAAATCTGTTATCCACGAAGAAAGATAACTATGCGGTCTATGCGGAGACAGCCTTTTCGGAGGAGCAGAGTCTGTTACTTATGGGAAGCGATGTCAGCAGCCGGTATACAAGGAGAAACCAAAGTGAGTTTGAACGGATCGCACAGTATATCCAAAAGACCGGGCTTGCAAAGAAAGGAAATTATATGGTTTTCTTCCCATCTTATAAAATGATGCAGCAGGTCTATGAGGTATTTCAGGAGCTGGACGGAGGCAACGTGGAGGCTATCATTCAGGAGCCGGGAATGAATGAGGAAAAAAGAGAGGCATTTCTGGCTGAATTTTCGGCAGAGAGAGAAAAAACACTGATCGCATTTTGTGTGATGGGTGGAATTTTTGGTGAGGGGATCGATCTGAAAAAGGAACAGCTGATCGGTGCGGTCATTGTCGGAACAGGACTTCCACAGATCAGTAACGAGCGGGAAATACTGATGGATTATTATGAAAAAAGAATGGGCGAAGGCTTCGATTATGCCTATCGTTATCCGGGTATGAATAAGGTATTGCAGGCTGCAGGACGCGTGATCCGGACGATAGATGATGTGGGTGTGATCGAACTTTTGGATGAACGTTTTTTACAGAGTGATTACCGGAATCTGTTCCCGAAAGAGTGGGAGAAACGTCTGGTGTGTACCGTTGACAGCGTTGAATCATATCTGGAAAAATTCTGGGAAGAAAAACAATAAAATTTGAAAGGGCATATCAGTATCAGCTTCAGGAAAACAGCATGGATATTGATATGCCCTTTGTTTTATTTCAGACAGGATCGCTCTGGTGTCTTAGCGGTAGTCGCCCATGTAGAACAATGCAATGGTACCAGGACCGGAATGTGCACCGATGGTTGGTCCGATATGATTGATCAAAAAGTTTTCAATGCCAAGTCTCTTTTTAATAAGTTCTGCGACAAACTGGGCATCCTCTAAGGAATCTCCGTGCGAAATGAACACGATGTCGTTTTTGTCACGCCATGCACCAATCTGTTTTTGCATACTGTCAACGAGGGCAATCAGTGATTTTTTCCGGCCGCGGACTTTGGAAAGCGGGATGAGGTGTCCTTCGTTATCCACATGGAGGATCGGTTTCAGGTTGATCATGCTTCCGACTACAGCAGCGGTTTTGGATACACGTCCGCCACGGTAAAGATGGAAAAGGTCATCTACAGTAAAGTTATGCACGACATGCAGTTTATTTTCCTCTAACCATGCAGCAATCTCGTCAATACTTTTTCCCTCTTCTTTCATCATGACTGCCTTGTGAACAAAAAGTCCTTCGCCCATGCTGGCACAGAGAGAGTCGATCACGATGATTTTATTGTCGGGATATTTCTCAGCAAGGTTCATGGCAGCCAGACGGCAGCTGTTATAAGTACCGCTCAGACCGGAAGAAAATGCAATGTGCAGGATGTCAACGTCCTGTGTTCGGATAATATTTTCAAAAAGATTTTCCGCTTCCTCAGGATTTGCCTGTGAAGTCGTTGGAAGAGAACCATTGCGCATCATGGCATAGAATTCTTTTTCCGGAAGGGAATGTTCCCAGGTGTAAGTCTGGTTTTCAATCGTATATGGAAGAGACATCATGACGAGATGATGTTCGTTGACATAACTTGCAGGAAGATCCGTCGTGGTGTCTGTTGTTATAATAAAGTCTTTCATAAAGCCGTTCATAAAGCCTCCTTGTTTTGCGATTATCTGATACCATTATATAAGATTCTATGGAGAAAGAAAAGAAAATCATGCAAATTCTAAAATATTTATAAATTTCCCAAAGATAGTTTACTTTTTGAAAAAAACAAAGTATGATAATCACATCTTTTTTATCAAATCAGTGTTAGTTATCGAGGAATATCCCTGCAGATTTTTAGGAGGCAGGAATTTTGAGCAAGCAGAAGATAATTGGCATTTTTGGCTGTGAACAGACGGATTTATGTATCTATCTGGCCAGCATCTTAGAGAATATGAAGAATAGTGTTCTCGTCATTGACAATTCATTTGAGCAGAAAATGCGATTTTGCATCCCAAGACCAAATGAAAAAATGAATATGATCACTTATAAAAATGTGGATTACACAGCGCTTTGTGAGCGCAGTCTGTGGAAAACAGAAGGTTATGACTATGTCATTGTAAATTTAGGCAGTTGGCCAGACGAGAAAAGTGTCACAGATTGTGATGAATTGATCTGTGCGCTGAATTGTGAGAAGTGCGAGATTGAAAAGTACCGGGAATTTATTTTGCATATCGAACATCCGGTCAGTGTTTTATTCCGGGATTTTTGCAAAAGTTATATGAGTGCAGGAGGAATCAGAAAACTTTTTGTGGATGAAAACTGTTTTGTATTAGAACAGTTGTTTTTGCCATTTTCTGAGGCTGACGAGTGCAGCAGGCTGATGATGCAGTTTGAGGGATACCGGAATTTTGCAAATTTATCAAAGGAGTTTGAAAAGGTATTATTCCACTTGTGCAGGAATATTTCAGAGCAGGATTATAGAGAAGTTTTAATGGGCGTCCGCCGTGCAAAAAGGGGGGAATGCTTTTGAAAATTGTATTCTGGAGTGAGGAAGCGGCGTGTGGAACAACATCGAATATGATCGCAACGGCAAGCATGATCGTTGCGAGACATAACTGCCGCGTAGCGATGCTTTCAGCGGAAAAGAATGCGCATGATCTTGCCGGAAATTTTTCCAGACCGGATTCTGTGACTGTGAATGAAGACTGTGCTTACTACGCATTAGAAGGGTTGGATTATCTGTTGATGGCTGGAAAATACGGTAATCTTACGGAACATCATTTAGAGGAGGCTTTACAGTCTGTTGTAGATGGAAAACTTTTCTGCCTTCCGCAAGGGAAACGGATGCTCTGCGATTTTTATCCGAAGGAGACAAGAAACGTTTTAAACCAGGTGATCCGTTTGCTGGATGAAAGTATGGATTTTTCGTTTATTGACTGTGGAAGTGAAAGAAATGACTGGACAAAAGAGCAGATGAAGCAGGCAGATCTTATTGTTGTCAATTTCAGTCAGACATCCCAGGGGTTAGATCATTTTTTTTCAGAGCATGCAGATGTTTCGGAGAAGGTGGTGTATCTGATCGGAAGTTATCAGAAAGATGCTGTCTATAATAAGAAAAATATTCACAGAATCTATCGGATTGCACCGGAGAAGCTTGGTGTAGTTCCCTATAATCCTGAGTTTGAGATGGCATGCCGGGAGGGAAAATTAGACAGGTATATCCGTGGCAGGAGACTGTTACTTCCGACAGATATGAGGGAAAATTTTTTCACAGAGTTAGAGCATACCGTACAGATGATCCTGGAGCGGTCTGATAAGAGGGGAGGCGGGCAGGTTGTCAGTGGAAGAGACAGGCAGTCTAAAACTGTTTGAAGGAAAACAACAGGAAATTACAAGACAGGAACTTGTGGAGCGGGTGAGTGAACATGTGAACCGCATTCTGCGGAGAAATCTTTATGAATTAAAACTGGACGAAAAACAGACCTTCCGGCTTTTAAGGCAGAAGGAAGAACTCCGCAGATATTTAAAAGAAGCCGGAACCGGAAATTTACAGGTAAAAGAGTATTTGATTTCTTTTATTCAGGAATTTCTGTTAAACGGAATGAAGATGGATGAAGAGATGATAAAGCATACATTTTTCTTTTCGGAAAAAGGCAGCAGGCAGGCGGCGGTCAGATTTGATATTCTGCTGTTTCTGTATAAAGAACAGTATGGCAGCGGAGCAATGGAAAAACTGATCGAGGAACACGGCTTATTGTCAGGAACGGAAAATGTGATCACGGAGGAGCAGATTGAGCATGTTTATGGAGTCTGCGGAAGAAAATTGAAGTTCATTGAGCAGATCGAGCTTTTGAGCAGGAAGATTTATGCTTACTATAAAGGGCTTGGTGCAATCGATGAGCTACGCGACATGAAGATCGACGGTGTTTCCGGCGGTGTGTCCGGAAAAGAGGGGACGTATCACAGTGCATGGATTTTTTATCATGGAAGAAGTGTCTGGCTGCCGTTTCTGGATTTTGAGCGGGAGGAAGAGATGGAGCGGATTTCCAGAAATCTTTGCAGATATCATCAGCCGGGAGAAATTTCACGAAAGAAAGGATATCTCGTTCATGAGATGGCAGATCATGCCAGAGTTGTAGTTGCCAGACCGGATTTTGCGGAGAACTGGATGTTTTTTATCCGTAAACTCGACAATATCCCGGAAGTCTCGTTACAGCAGCTTGTGACAGGCGGACATGCAGAAATCCCGGTCGAACTTTTAAAATGGCTCATGAAGGGCTGTCAGGTGACGGCGGTCACCGGAATGCAGGGCTGTGGTAAGACAACATTGCTCACTGCGATGGTCGGAGAGATCCCGGAGGAATATACCATTCGTGTGTTAGAACTGGCATTTGAACTGCATTTGAGGGAGCGCTATCAAAACAGAAATATTGTGACGTTCCGCGAAACGGCGGGGATGATGGAACACGGTGGAATTGGCGGACAGGAGGCTCTGGAAGTACAGAAAAAAACAGACGGAGCCGTGAGCATTATCGGAGAGGTTGTCAGTGCAAAAGTGGCGTCATGGATGATCGAGAGCGGACAGACAGGTTCTCTGTTTACGATTTTTACGCACCATGCAAAAAGTACGAGAAGTCTTCTGCTGTCACTTCGGAACAGTCTGTTGAAGGAGGGCAGTTTTCAGTCGGAGAGAGTTGCATTAGAACAGGTGACGGAAGTGGTACGTTTTGATGTGCACCTGCACATGAGCAGAGAGGGACAGCGCTATATCGAGAGGATCAGCGAGATCGTGCCTGACACGGAAAGTCCGGAGGGATACCGGATCGTGGAACTTGTACGGTTTGACGGGGAACGGTATGTGAAGCTACATACCATCAGCGAGACGACACGGTCAGAAATGGTGAAATGGCTGACGAAGGAAGAGAAGGAGGCATTTTTCAATGTGGATATTTGAGGGCATTTTGTATGTCATTCTTCTGCTTGTATTTATCCGGTATGACCGAAAAAAGCGGCTTTGGATAAAGACGGTCTCACAGGAGGAGAAGTTCGAACATTATCTGTCAGAGTTATCGGCCACTTACGGAAAACAGAAAAATATTGAGGAGGCAGTGGCAGAAGTGGAGGAGTCACATACGGTCACACTTCCCACAGAACATTCCTATGTGCGTATCTATGGCGCAATGTGTGCGGTCATCCGGGAGGATGGAGATATACTTTCGGATGGATATTCTGTCTTTCAGAGAAATCTGCAGTATCTGAAAGAAGAAATACGCGAAAATCTCCTGCTCTGCAAGTCGAAAATGCATGGTTTTACAGGGCTTGATGTTCTTTCCGTCCTTCCGGTCTGCTTCCTGCCGGTTGTGAGGCTCTGGGCGATCCAGGTTTCAGAGGGGCTGTCCGCTTATTATTATGGCAGCTATGGAATGTTGACAACAGTGCTCCTGTTCGCGGCAACGATTGGAATTTATGGACTTATCCTATGGCTGTTTCTGCCGGATGAGGAACAAAAAGACCGGTACCGGCTGGAAAAGTGGCTGTTACAGTTTCCATGGATGGCATATTTACTGGATGTCTATGTCAGCCGGCATTATACAAAATGTCTGAAGAAAAATGAACAGATCAAACAGTTGCAGGGATTTGGAAATGTCAGGGCTTTTCTGATGAAAAAGGTCTGCTTTTTTGCAGCGGCATTGCTTGGAAGCGTATTGTTTCTCACGGTGTATCAGAATGCAGAGCGTTCCCAAATCCTGACACAGATAAAAATTCCGTCTTATCAGCTTATGATGCTGCCGGAGAGAGCGCAGGAGCAGGTAAAGAAACAATATCAGGAGCTGGTCGCACAAGTGGTGCCTGAAACGTTTAAAATGGACCAGGAGGCATTTAAAGAGCATCTGGAGCAGTTAGCAGTCTGGGAGGAGTTAAAGCAGGAGCTTTCTTTAACAGAAAGTGTGCAGGGGGCGGAAGAATTTGTGAAGGCACTTTTTCTACAGGTGAGGGCATATCAGGGAATTCGGATTGCCTGGTATCACATTTTATTTATTGTTGTGGTATCAATTCTGGCGTTTCAGATTCCGGAACTTTTTTTGGTGGCAGAACAGTGGAAGTCTAGGGAAAAAAGGATGAGTGAATGTCTGAGGCTGCAGACGGTAGTACTTTTACTCATTCATTATGAGAAGACAACGGTGGAAGAAATTTTATGCCAGATGGAGAATTTTGCGGTTTTATTTCAAAGCCAGATGGCAGAAGCGGTGGATCATTTTTCTTATGACCGGATCAGATCACTTCAAAAATTAAAACAGGAGATCCCGGATGAACCGGTACAGAGAATCTGTGATGCACTGGAGTTTTGCGAGGAACTGCCTGTGGAGGAAGCGTTTTTAAACCTCGAAGACGAGCGCGAATATTTTTTGAAGAAGAATATGGAAGAGCGGAAGAATTATCAGGGAGAATGCATTGCACTGGCAAAAATGTCAGCGTATCTGCCGATGTTTTTACTCATTATATTAAAGCTGGTCGTGCCGTTTGTGGCGGAGGGATTAAGCGAACTTCAGGCATACAGCCAGAGCATGACAGGATTTTTTTAGGTAAAATTGTTATAAAAAATAAATGAAATTAAAATGAAAAAGGAAGGTATCGATCATGGAAAATAGTTTAAAAGGATTAATGCTTGCAGCAGGAATTATCATTACCTGCATTATTATCAGTCTCGGATTTTATATTGCAAGGGAGGCGAGAGATACTGCCTCCGAGGGAACTGGGCAGATCAATCAGCTGCAGGCGGAGTTTACAGATGCGTCCAAAACAATGTATGACGGCACGGAAGTGTCAGGAAGCGAAGTGCTGAATGTCATCAGGAAATTCAGTGATGAGACAATGGGAATTCTTGTACAGACGAATAAAAATAAAACGTACTACAATTATAATTTTGACGTGGATAAGGGGGAGCTGGGAAAAGCGTTAGATAACAGCTACAAAAATGCGCAGGATGTGGCAAGTGACAAGTATATCAATCCGACTGCACGCTTTCAGGGCAGTATCGTAAAGGATGTGAATGGCACGATCATCGGGATCGTGTTCGCACAGGTATAGTACGCAGTGTATCCGGAGAGTACAAAAAGATAGGAGGCCAGCAATGGAAGAAGGATTGCAGGGGTTGTTGATGGGAGCTGTGCTTGTGATGTTTCTGATCGCAATGGAGTCAGCCTTGCAGGTGGTGGACAGCAGTGAAGCGTTGGAACAGACGGTGGAAGAGCGGATGATGGAGCAGAGAACGATTACGGTACAGAGAATTTTAGAAAAAGAGAGTGATGTATTTGGATGGATGAAATATTTGGAAGAGTGACTGCGATTTTATTTGCAGCAGCGGTGTTTATGGGGATGCCGCTTTTGTACATGAGTGAGCGGGCAAAATCAGCAGAACAGATGTATCTTTTGACGGTCAATACAGAGTTTGTGGACAGCATTTGCAATACCGGTTTTTTGACGATGGAAATGTATCAGCAGTTTTATAAAGAAATATCTGCCGCTTCAGGTATTTATGAGGTGCATATGTATCGGGAGCAGAAAGACATTGTACTGGAGCAGGGAGACTATTCCTATGAGAGTATTTTCTTTGATGAAAAAGATATGTTAGCCGAACTGGAGAAAAATCGTGTGTATGAGTTTGAACGTGGGGATTATCTGAAAGTGGCGATCATAAAGAAGAAGGGATGGATGGATTTCGTGGGAAGCAGGGATTCTTCGGTCAATGTTTTATATGGAGGCACAGTACGGTATGAAGATTTCTAACTGGTGTATCTTATTTTCGATACTTTTCTGTGGCATGATATTGTATACAGATCTGCGATTCCGCTATACGATGGAGGCACAGTATACCATGGAGGAGTACAACCGGATTTTTGACCGGGCAGCAGAGGATGCGCTGACTGATCAGCTGCAGGAGGAGTACTGGGATGGCAGCCTGAAAATAGATGAAGAGAAAGTACAGAACCGATTTTTTGAGCAGACTGCCTATGTGCTGGATCTGACAGGAGAGACAGAAAAGGAAAACTTAAAGGAACTTGTTCTTTTGCGAAAACTGGTAAATGAGAAGGGGAAAAGTTTATCCGTGGAGGAGAGCAGGAAAATTCAGACGCAGATGGAGAATATCACGAATCAAAGGTCAAAGCTTAATGATATGGCATATCTGATGCTGTTCCCGGAAGCGGAACATGAGGAATGGGCACAGAATCTGAAAAATCATGGATTTTACACTTTTCTGGAAATGCCGGATACCGAGCGGTATCCATGGACGAAAATGTTTGATCTCGATGAGATACGTTATGCGTTTAGTGGCGCAGAACTTGTAAAAAAGGAAGAGGACTAAGCCTCTTCCTTTGGTTCAGGTTTTTTGATGTATATTTTTTCAATACGGTTTTTATCCATCTGTTCCACACGGAGCAGTACATCATCATCTGTAATAATGATCTCATTTTTTTCCGGAAGATGATCTAATAAGCCGATCAGGTAACCGCCGATGGTGTCATAATCGTCGGATTCAAAATCAAGATCAAGCTTTTCACACAAATCTTCCAGATTTGTAGAACCGAGGACAAGATATTCCCGGTCGCTTAGTTTTACGATCGGATCTTCCTCATCGGTATCGTACTCATCACGGATTTCACCCACGATCTCTTCTAAGAGATCTTCGAGAGTGATAAGCCCGGCAGTAGCACCATACTCATCAAGGACGATGGCAAGGGAAATGGAAGATTTACGCATTTCCATAAAAAGCTCTGCGGTATTTTTATGCTCATATGTAAAATATGGTTCCCGCATAATGTCCTGGATAGAGAAATGTTCCCGGTCTTTATAAAGCAGCAGATCCTTCATATTGATGATACCGATGACATTATCGGTAGTGTCTTTGTAAACCGGAAGACGTGTAAATTTGTCTTCTTTGAATATTTCAATCAGTTCATCGTAAGTGCAGTTGATATTTGCAAATGTCATATCAATTCGTGGTACCATGACCTCTTTTGCCTGGGCATCACCGAAATCGAATACATTATTGATCATCTCATGTTCTTCGGACTCAATAACGCCGGTTTCTTTTCCGACATCGACAATGGTTCGCAGTTCTTCTTCGGTCATGGCTTTGTCTTTTGCATTCGGATCAATACGCAGAAGGAATAAGAATGCAATGGAAAGTTTATTTAAAATAAAAATGACCGGAGTGAGAAGTTTCATCAGCCAGTAAATGATGTTGCAATAGGAAAGAGATATTTTTTCTGCATTAATGGTTGCAATTGTTTTTGGAGAAATTTCCCCGAAAATCAAAATCAACAGTGTCAGAATACCGGTTGCAATTCCGGCACCAACACTTCCCCACATATCCAGAGCAAGAGAAGTTGCAATGGAAGATGCAGAAAGATTGACAATATTGTTTCCGATTAAGATTGCACTTAACATTTTACCGGAGTCATCGGTAACTTTAAGTACGCATGCCGCACGGGAATTCCCGTCTTCTGCGAGAGAGCGCATACGAATCCGGTTTACGGTCGTAAGTGCAGTCTCTGCAGAAGAAAAAAATGCGGAAAGTAAAAGCAGAATGATTAAAATAATAATCTGAAATATGGAACCCGAGTCCAAAAATATTCACCTCATCTAATAAACTATGATTAAGAAGCGGAAACTATTCTTCGATACTGTAGTTTGGTGCTTCCTTTGTAATGTGAATGTCATGTGGATGACTTTCACGTAATGCTGCAGCAGAGATCTTGACAAACTGACCTTTTTCTTTCAGGTCTTCGATCGTTGGGCAGCCGCAGTAGCCCATACCGGAACGAATACCACCGATCATCTGGAAAACAGTGTCCTCAAGTGTTCCCTTGTAAGCAACACGTCCTTCGACACCTTCTGGTACTAATTTTTTAGCACCTTCCTGGAAGTAACGGTCTTTGCTGCCGTTTTCCATAGCGGCGAGAGATCCCATACCACGGTAAACTTTGTATTTTCTTCCCTGATATAATTCGAAAGTACCAGGAGCTTCATCACATCCTGCAAAGAGACTTCCCATCATACATACGTTAGCACCGGCAGCAAGAGCTTTTGTCATATCACCGGAGTATTTGATACCGCCATCGGCGATAACCGGGATACCGTACTCTTTTGCAGCAGCGTAGCAGTCCATGATAGCTGTGATCTGAGGAACACCAATACCTGCAACAACTCGTGTGGTACAGATAGAACCAGGTCCGATACCAACTTTCACTGCGTCAGCTCCGGCTTTGATCAGGTCACGGGTAGCAGCACCGGTGGCAACGTTTCCTGCAATCACCTGTAAGTCAGGGTAGGCAGCTTTGATTTTCTTGACTGCCTCTAAGATATTGCGGGAATGACCATGTGCAGAGTCAACCACGATCACATCAACGTGGGCTTTTACCAAAGCATCGACACGTTCCATCATATTTCCGGTGATACCAACGCCGGCGCCACAGAGAAGACGGCCGAGATCATCTTTGGCTGAGAGTGGGTATTTGATCTGTTTCTCAATATCCTTAATGGTGATAAGTCCTTTTAAATGGAAGTCCTTGTCTACGATCGGAAGTTTTTCTTTTCTGGCTTTTGCAAGAATTTTCTTTGCTTCGTCTAAAGTGATTCCTTCCGGAGCTGTGATAAGACCTTCAGAGGTCATGCTCTCACTGATTTTTTTTGTGAAATCTGTCTCGAATTTTAAGTCACGGTTTGTGATAATACCAACTAATTTGCCACCCTCACAGATCGGAACGCCGGAGATACGGAACTTTCTCATGAGATCTTCAGCATCCTGTAAAGTGTGTTCCGGAGAAAGGAAAAATGGATCTGTGATAACACCATTCTCTGAACGTTTTACTTTGTCAACTTCCTCTGCCTGTGCCTGAATGGACATGTTCTTGTGGATGATACCGATACCGCCCTGTCGAGCCATGGCGATCGCCATGCGGTGCTCTGTTACAGTATCCATTGCTGCACTCATCATTGGAATATTTAAAACGATTTTTTTTGTAAGGTGTGTTGTTAATTCGATCATATTAGGTGTTACTTCTGAATACTGCGGAACTAATAATACGTCATCAAAAGTAATTCCATCACCGATAATTGTACCCATTTTTTAGATCCTCTCTTTCTTCATCATGATGTGTTATTTTAAAATAATTATATATTAAGGTAATTGTTCTGTATCATAGCAAAAAAAATACATAATGTCAATAATATATAAGTATAGATTTATAAAATAAATAAACAAATTAGTAAAACTTATAAAACAGAAAACAAAGGCTAATAGGAAGAATCATGATAAAGGTATTCACAAATGATTTTCGGTGTGATATGATGAAAAAGGCAACGGGGCTACAAAAGGGGTCACGTTGCCTTTTTTTAATATTTTATGCAAAAGATGTGTTTATCAGAAGAAAAACATATCCTTATAATAAGGTAAAAATTGGAGTGAGAAAATGGAATTTCGACCATGCATTGACATTCATAACGGAAAGGTAAAGCAGATTGTCGGTGGCAGCTTAAAAGATGAAGGGAATATGGCAGACGAAAATTTTGTTTCCGGACAGGATGCAGTTTTTTATGCAAATCTTTATAAAAAAGAAGGTTTTCGCGGTGGTCATATTATTTTATTAAATGCGAGAGACAGCGAATATTACGAAGCGACAAAGAAACAGGCGATGGGTGCGTTACAGGCGTATCCGGGAGGTCTGCAGGTTGGCGGCGGCATTACGGCTGAAAATGCAGAAGAATTTCTTACAGCAGGAGCAAGTCATGTCATTGTCACGTCTTATGTATTCTGTGATGGAAAGATTCAGATGGATCGATTAAAAAAGCTTCGGAATGCGGTTGGAAAAGAGCATCTGGTTTTAGATTTAAGCTGCAGGAAAAAAGATGGAAAGTATTATATTGTGACAGACCGCTGGCAGAGGTTCACAGAGCAGATGATCACAGAGGATTTGTTAGAGCAGCTTGCAGGTTACTGTGATGAATTTTTAGTACATGCAGTAGATGTGGAGGGAAAGGCAAGTGGCATTGAAGAGGAACTTGTCCGGTTGTTAGGAAGCTGGGGAAAAATTCCGGTGACTTATGCCGGAGGCGTTGGAGATTTTGAAGATCTTGCCAGACTGAAAAAACTGGGAAAAAACATGTTAAATGTTACGATTGGCAGTGCACTGGATCTTTTTGGCGGGACAATGTCCTATGAAAAGGTAAAAGAATTCTGTCGGGAATGACAAAGTAAATAAATATAAATGTTGGAGGATTGGATTATGAGCAAGTACACAAAGCAGGATATTATCCGGATGGTAGAAGATGAGGATGTAGAATTTATCCGTCTGCAGTTTACGGATATGTTTGGCACATTAAAAAATGTGGCAGTCACCTCAAGCCAGTTAGAGAAGGCTTTGAATAATGAATGTATGTTTGATGGATCTTCTATTGAGGGATTTGTGAGAATTGAGGAGTCTGATATGTATCTGTATCCGGATCTTGATACATTCTGCATTTTTCCATGGAGACCACAGCAGGGAAAGGTAGCCAGAATTATCTGTGATATTTATACGGCAGACAGACAGCCTTTTTCCGGTGATCCGAGATATGTTTTAAAGAAGGCGGTCGCTGATGCAGCACAGATGGGATACCAGTTTGATGTGGGACCGGAGTGTGAATTTTTCTTGTTTGATCAGAATAATGAGGGTCAGCCGACAACAGAAAGTAATGAGCGCGCAGGGTATTTTGATCTGGGACCGGTCGATCTTGGGGAAAATGCCAGACGAGACATGGTGCTTACGCTGGAAGATATGGGATTTGAGATTGAAGCTTCGCATCATGAAGTGGCACCGGCACAGCATGAGATTGATTTCCGTTATGATGAGGCATTGAAAACAGCAGATAACATTATGACATTTAAACTTGCGGTAAAGACGATCGCAAAGAGGCATGGAATGTTTGCAAGTTTTATGCCAAAACCAAAATATGGGATCAATGGCTCCGGCATGCATGTCAATATGTCATTGGCTAAGGATGGTAAAAATATTTTTGCCGACCCGGAGGGAGAGATGGGACTCAGCAAAGAGGCATTCTGGTTTATCGGTGGAATCATGAAACATATGAAGGGGATGACAGTGATCACTAATCCGCTGGTCAATTCCTACAAGAGACTTGTTCCTGGGTATGAAGCACCAATTTACGTTGCGTGGTCAGCAACGAACCGTAGTCCGCTGATCCGTATTCCGGTTACCAGAGGAGCCGGGACAAGAGTGGAACTTCGTTGTCCTGATCCGGCAGCCAATCCATATCTGGTTTTAGCAGTGTGTCTGGAGGCCGGACTCGACGGAATCCGCAATCAGATCACACCACCGGATGCCGTGACAGAAAATGTATTTGAGATGCAGCTGCCACAGAGAGCAAAGCTTGGAATCGAATCTCTGCCGGGTGATCTCGAACAGGCAGTGGAAGAATTGGAAAAAGATGATTATATCAAGAATGTTTTAGGCGGGCATATCACAGAAAAATATCTGGAAGCAAAGAGAGCAGAATGGGCAGATTATCGTGCGCAGGTAACCGAATGGGAAATCGAAAAATATCTTTATAAAATTTAAGCTGAAGCCGGATTAGATTTTGAACAATATTATTGTTGCATTTCCCAAACAGGAGACAGCCCAAAACCTGAAGAAAATTTTGCTACAGAATGGGTTTCATGTGGATGCAGTCTGCTCTACAGGTTCCCAGGCACTGCAGAGTGCCAATGAATTGGGTGGGGGCATTGTCATTTGTGGCTACCGATTTGTGGATATGATGTACACAGAACTGCATGAGTATCTGCCGGATCAATTTGAAATGCTGTTAGTTGCGTCGCCTGCAAATTGCGGGGAGCGTGATCTGGAAAATATTGTCTGTCTGTCGACACCGCTGAAGGTTCACGAATTACTGCAGACTGTTGAAATGATGGATTACACAATCACGAGACGTCGGAAAAAGCAGAGGGAAAAACCAAAGCAGCGCTCAAAAGATGAACAGGAAATGATCGCTGAGGCAAAGGCGCTTTTGATGGAGCGAAATAATATGACAGAAGAGGAAGCACATCGCTATATTCAAAAGCGGAGCATGGATAATGGAACCGATCTGACAGAAACAGCTCAGATGATTCTAAGTTTGCTGCTCGCATAAACTTTTTATCCAATGAAACAGAATACCCCTGACATAAGATAAAATCTTGGCCGGGGGTTTTGTTGTCTGAAAAAACGCTGTGAAGAAAATAAGGTCCGTCAGAAAATGATATTTTTGAGAAAAAATAATTGATTCCTGGTAAACAAAAATGCTTGCAACTGTAACACATCAATGCTATACTAAAGCAAAATTTAAAGGAAAATTGTTATGCTGTAAAAAGAAAAAACAGCGATCATGATGGAGGAAGAGATTATGTTCAAAGTAAATGACAATTATCAGAAGCTTCCGGGAAGCTATCTGTTCAGCACGATTGCAAAAAAAGTAAGTGCATTCAGCCAGGCGAACCCGGATAAAAATATTATCCGTCTCGGCATTGGTGACGTGACACAGCCAATCGCACCGGCGATCATCGATGCAATGCATAAGGCAGTAGATGAAATGGGAGATGCTGCTACTTTTCACGGATATGCACCGGATCTTGGATATGAATTCCTGAGAAGTGCGATCGCGAAAAATGATTATCAGGCAAGAGGATGTGATATCTCTACGGATGAGATTTTTGTTTCAGACGGAGCAAAGAGTGATTCTGGAAATATTCAGGAAATTTTTTCTGTGGATAACCGCATAGCAGTGTGCGATCCTGTATATCCGGTCTATGTAGACTCCAATGTTATGGCAGGAAGAACAGGCGAATATGATGCAAAGACAGAGACATGGAGCAATGTCATTTATATGCCTTGCACGATGGAAAATAATTTTGTGCCGGAACTTCCAAAGGAGACACCAGACATTATTTATCTCTGCCTGCCGAACAACCCGACCGGAACCACCATCACAAAAGACGAGCTTCAGGTGTGGGTAGATTATGCAAACAAAAATGGAGCTGTGATCATTTATGATGCAGCATATGAAGCATATATTTCAGAGGACAATGTAGCGCACACGATTTATGAGTGTGAGGGCGCCAAAACATGTGCGATCGAGTTGAAGAGCTTTTCGAAAAACGCTGGATTTACCGGAGTACGTTTGGGCTATACGGTTGTTCCAAAGGAATTGAAATGTGGTGACGTTTCCTTGAATGCAATGTGGGCAAGACGTCATGGAACGAAGTTCAACGGTGCACCATATATCCAGCAGCGTGCTGGAGAGGCAGTTTATTCAGAAGCCGGAAAAGCACAGTTAAAAGAGCAGGTTGCTTATTATATGAATAATGCAAAGACCATCAAACAGGGGTTAAAAGATGCCGGTTATACCGTATTCGGCGGTGTTAATGCACCATATATCTGGTTAAAGACACCGGGTGAGATGACATCCTGGGAGTTCTTTGATTATCTGTTAGAGAATGCAAATGTTGTTGGTACTCCGGGTTCCGGATTTGGACCAAGCGGTGAGGGATACTTCAGACTGACTGCATTTGGAAGTTATGAGAATACACTGGCTGCGCTGGAGCGCATTAAGAAGATGTAAACCAGAGCTTAACTGGCGTAGTGTCGCAGATTCTGCAGTGCTTTCCTAGAGCATGAAGGGCAAATATAAGCGTCCTCTCACAAGTCGTGATTTTATAGGTTTATGAAAAGAAAAACGGTATAAACGAAATATTATGTTTCTGTTC